>Ga0182744_1004237_pt1 | contig 10842 bp, 15 predicted proteins | sample eDN3rd30CKraftMG_FD_128525 | JGI IMG/M metagenome (GOLD analysis project Ga0182744, IMG submission 128525) | Enriched Miracle-Growth compost microbial communities from Emeryville, California, USA - eDNA 3rd pass 30_C Kraft MG (version 2) (version 2) ... | reverse complement strand
TCACCTGGCGGCTCTTCAGGCCGTGGCCCAGGCGGTTCTTGGGTGGGTTCTCAGGCGTCGCGTTCATCGACAGCACCTCGGCACGCAGGATTGTTCTTGTGATTGTCCAGGGCCTCATGGGCCTTGGTCTGCGCAGGGTAGGGAGCCGAGGGCGGGGTGATAATCCCCGTTGGTGGCATAGGGGCTGTGAACTGGGTTCACAGCAAGAGATGAGATGGGGTTTGCCAGTCCCTTCATCATGAACATGCGGACACCTGAATTAAATTATTACAAACGACACCGCCCCAGACTCCATGCGGGTTATGTCCCGTATGCGCAAGAAGTTGCGCGCTTTGCCCCTGCTAACGTCTGGCGGTTGAAGAGGACGACGGCTGCTTGGCCAACTTTCTGCTGCCATCAATGCGCCATGCAAGGATTAGCGTTATGAGTGGAAAACCTGCTGCTCGTCTTACCGATCCGACAGCCTGCCCCTTGCCCGGTCATGGGGTGAATCCGATCGCTGCCGGCTCTCCGGATGTCTTGTTCGATGGCCTTCCGGCTGCGCGTCAAGGAGACCCGAGCGCCTGCGGTGGTGCGATGACCGGGAACCTTTCGGGGACTGTCTTCATCAATGGTCGCAATGCTGCGACTGTTGGCAGTATTGGCGCTCACGGAAATGTCGTTATCTCCGGTTCGGGCACTGTGATCATTGGTGACAGCCATACTCCGGCTCCCTTTGAGGCGCCTACCCCTGTGCATTTCGCGAAGACTTTCGCCCAGTCATTTGTCATCACGGACAGTCAAACTGGCCAGCCTCTCGCTAATCGCGAATACATCGTACTGGTTGATGGCTACCGTCGAACTGGCGTGACCGACTCCAGCGGTATGGCCACTATTGAGGCTCCTTCGGCAGATTCGGTGATTGAGCTTCATATCATGTTCCGGTCCCCCGCCCGCGACCTGACCGAGTTCTCGGAGGCTACTGCATGACCGGGACCTTCACGACAAAGGCAAAGGCCCAGGAGGTTAAGCCCGGCCAACTTGTTCAGCCTATCCCCATCAAGGTCGACGATCGTGCCGCCACCCGCGAAGCAGTTATCCGCAAGGTTCGGTCGCTCGGACGCAGGTTCGTTGAACGGTCCCAATGGAAAGCGAAGCCGCCCCAAAAGCCGCTGGTTGAAGATTGGAACTACAGCATGATTGCGCTGCACCATGCTGGCCGTAGCTATTCCTGCGCCCCAGGGGCAGAACAGATGGCCGATACCCAAGACGACCACCTCGCTGGACGGTACGACGACATCGGATATCACTTCGGAATCGATTGTGCGGGGGTGATCTATGAGGGGCGAGACATCAGGTTCAAGGGATCGAGTGTTCTGGACTACAACACAGGTGTTATCGGCGTCGTTATGCTGAACAACCTGACTACCACCGAAGAAGGTGACGACTTGCTGGCTTTGGGCAGGAGGACTGCGGAAGCCTTGGGGCTAAACACTACAAACCAAATACCCGGTCCGCAGATCGATGCCGTCCTGGACTTGATCGACGCTATCAAGAGCGTGTTCGTGATCAAGCACTTCGGTGGACATCGAGAGTATCCAGGCCAGCGCGCAGAAGGAAAGGTCTGCCCTGGCAATGTGGGGATGGAGCTGGTCCGCAATATCCGCACCAAAACCCAACTGCTGCCACCTCCAAGCTCATGAAAAAACTGATCTATCCAGTGGTGCTGCTAGTCGTCGCGCGGCTCTTTTTGGGCTACTACGAGTCCATTGACGACGCCGAGCTGAATACCAATTTCTTCATCAAACGACATCCAACGTTTCAGATGGAGTTTGTAAATCTTTTCGCCAACGATGCGGACAGCAAGCCCCTGCAAGAGCTCTCCGCCGAAGAGCGACAGTTGGTGATCGATTATTGCCGTTATCGGCTGGGCATCGAGACCAGGCTTCAATCGCAAACCGAGCTAGACGCTTGCAAAAAGAGATAGGTTGCTCTGGCAGCAGAGGCATGGAACTCGTGAGAAATATCCGCGCCATCCCAGCAGGTTGAGTTCATCAACCTCTTTGCCAGCGATGGAGATGAAAGCCCCTGGAGCAGTTGAGCCAGCAGGAAGGGGCCACGGTGCGCGATTACTGCAAATATCGCTTGGGCATCGAAACGCATCTGGAGACTCAGGAAGAGCTCAACGCCTGCAAGGCTCAGTGACCTCCGCCTGGCCAGACTCTTCGACACTTTCCCGTCCCCAAAAAGCAAAACCCCCGAAACGCCAGGCGTTCCGGGGGCTTTGCAAGGATTCTGGAGCGGGCGAAGGGAGTCGAACCCTCTTAAACAGTGTTTTGAAGAGTTCCTATACGTTTCAATACCGATGCTTCCGGTATTAGGCGTCTCACTCCGTGGCTTTCCGTATCATCGATTTCGACACATTTTCGACAGGTTTATTATGTCCTGCTAATGGTCTGTAGATGTCTATTAGTACCTGCTGAAATTGGAATTAGCCCTGCGCTTTTTTGGGGGTGTTGTAATTAGTATGAGTTTTGAGCTCTTTTAAGCTGATCATAAATGTCTTGAAGTTTTGTCATGGGAGAGAATTTCTCACCATTCAGTAATTCGCATATTGCAAGGCGCATGAAAAAGTTGACGGTTAAGTTTTCGCTTGAAAGCTCTTTATCGCCACCGTGAACAATTGCTGAACGTAAGCCATAAACTCTTTTAACCAGCCCGCCAACTTCCAATCGGGCATCTAAATTTTTGGCAACAATAAACGAGAATATATCTGATAATTTCTCGCCTATGCTTTTCTGAAAAAGTCCGCCTTCATCTAATGAAAATAATATTTCCAAAGAAATGCAAGTATAGATAATAGAGTTTTTTGTGTCGTTGGTGATTGCTGACTCGCCTAGTGCAAGAGCGGAATTCAGTATTCTCGATTCTAAGTCATTAAGCTTTTCGTTATTGTGTTTTTTTCGTAGAAACTCCAAATCTTTCCAAAGTTTGTATTTTTACAAAAAAAACCGTTATTAACTGGGATTTTCTCTCGGAGTTGATTTTTAACATTAGCCAGGTCCAAAGGTCCATTCTCGTCGGAAACCTGGTAGGAGCTAGTGTTGATGTACATCTGTTCGTGCGATACGCTTGGCTTCAGAGGTAGTCCAGTTTCAATAAATATACTTCTATCAAGTTTCCCTGACATGAATACAATTATTTTTGCTAAATTCAGAAACGCATCATTTGCTTTTTGAATGGCTTTGGCTTTGTCATAAATGTTTTTTACGAGGACGCTTACATACATGCCCTTTTCGTTGGCTATGGGGTATTGCAAGTCCTCCAAATATCCAAATTTATAGATGGATAATTGGAATGATCTGGCCCCGTCGTCCAATCTGACGCCAGAAATCGGGGCTGTTACTACTAAGTTTTTAGGGGCAATGTCAAGAAGTTCTTTGAAGAATAGTTTTGCATCTTGATCAAATGGTTCGTCTGATATTCTGATTTTTGGAAGTTTATTGTTTAGGAATTTGAATATGGTTTCCCTGGTAAATCGACTGATTATAGTTTTTTCTGAATTATATATTTCCTCTAGTAGTTGGTCGTATTTTGCAGTTTCCGTAACATACAGGCCTTGCTCGCCTACAACCCACCATCGTGGAGCAGATACCACCTCTTCGCGGCTTCCGAATTCGATGATTGATAGGATCGACTGAATTAGTTTTTTAAAAGGCATGCATAACTCCTTGCTGAGACTGCGAGAATCTGTAGAAGTGGCTCTTTTAACAGGTGTTTCGATCGCTCTCGCCAAGAGCTACGCGACCGTTGGAACCCTAAACCGCGTTAAACGGACTTTAAAAGGCACAGAGGATTAAACACTATCGGGAAGGGGATTAGCCCGGTTCTATGTGCTCCCAATTTCACCTTCTCCGCATTATTTACTAGACGGGACTTGGAGTTGATGCTGGGGCTATTACCTGGGGGGCGGGCTTTGTAGTTTGTCCCGGCGGGTTTTTGGATTCTTTATCTTTGTTTATTGTTTGCTCTCTTTTCATTAGCGCGTTGTTCAGCGCATGGCAGACGGATAGCCAGCGGGTAGCCCAGTTAAAGTTCGCCTCCGCTTCTGCCATTTCTTTAGCTCTTCTTGCAAAAGATGATTTTGAACTGTCCTTTAAGTTGAAATTTTCCAAATCATCAGATGCGTCAACTGAAAAGTCGTCAAACCAGCCCGGGTGGTCCGCGTTTATTGCCTTAATCCATGCGTCTGGGAATAGCGCTTCGATTGGGAAACCTTTGCGCACCGATACATAGTCATCGTTTGCTTGGAAGGGTATTTTCTTTTGTCCAAAGTATTGTTGTAAATCGCGTCTCTCCTTTTCTCCTGCTGCATCACCGTCGAAGACAGAGATGGCACATGTTTCATTGTTAATGAACTCCCAAGTTGCACGCAGGAATCCTGATAGGAATTTTACTCCGCCATAATCTAGGAAATGTGTTTCAGATGATCTTAGATATGGCCATTCATAGCCCGCTTCTCCTTGAGTAATTTTTAAGAACCATTCTAGGTATTCTCGATCAGATTGGCCTTCCAGTAGTACATTGTATCGGCCAAAGTTGAAAAAGTCAGAGAACTTAACCCCAATGGATTTTCGAATGGCTTCTGTTGACTCTCGGTAGGTCTTGAATGTTTTTATAGAGGTTTTGTCCTCCATAGTAACTCCGGCCGTTAGTTCGGGGTTCTGAGGCACAAAACTGAGAGAGTGCGTAGTGATGACTACGAGGTTGTTTTCTTGGAGATTAGCAAGAAGTTTTTTGCATACGGAATTCAGGGTTGGGTGCAGAAATGCTTCGGGCTCCTCAATTAGCCATATTACTTCAAGTCCGTTGCTTCTTTCTTTTTCCGCGATCCATGAGAAAGACGATAGTATTGCAGCTGATTGGATGCCTACGCCCTTCTTGAATAATGTCGTCTCATTAGGGTCTAGCAGCTTGAATTCGAAGCCACTTAGAAGGTCGGGGAGTTTATTGTTCGGAATTCCGAACTTTACAGAGATGTCTTTTAGTCCGGAATCTGTAAGAGATTTTGTTAGACTTTTGGCTGTCGTAGATAGAGCTTCATTTATTTCCTTGATTTTTCCTTCTAAGGTTGTTGCTACATGTGACTTAATTATAGGTATTAGAAGGTCGTGGTAGAGCTGTTCGAAAGATTTGTTTGATGGAACATAGTGGCAGACGAACGAGCCAAGTATCTTTGCGACTAGGTCACGTTCTTTTCTTGAGTATGTGGCACGTTGATTGGCTTCTGAGGGGCGTTTTGTGTTGGGGAAGAATCTGTAGGAAGGGTTCGATGATGAGCTGAAGGTTAGGTAAAGCTGAATCTCTTCGCTGCTTTCGCTTTCGTTGAGGTTGAGAAGTTTTTTTAGTTCATCAAGCTGGTCGTAAATTTGTTTGTCGTTGTTGTTTTTGTCACCAGCGAAAATTCCTATAAGACTGGTTTGTCCGCTTTTTTCACCAAATGTTAAGTCATGCTCTCTAGTGTAATCGTGAACGTTGTCGTAGCCAGTAAATAGCATTCTAATTGCAGTTAATATGTTTGTTTTTCCAGCGTTGTTTGGTCCGACTAAGGTGATACCCTTTTTAAGGTCAATTGATTGCTCTGCGGATATTGTGCGATAGTTTTTAATGCGTATCCCTGTTAGTTTCATGTCCTTTCCCCTCTAATCGGAAATGTTCGAGTTTTATGATGAGACACACTGCTTTTTCGTTGTAGTTAGCCCATCGGGTTGAAACTGCTTGCTGCAGAGCAGTAGCGTTGTCTTAGGAAGTCTCTGCGGGGCTTTCGATTGCTCTGCCATCTACCTTCCCAGGAACGGCACTCTCCCTTGAAGAACTGCTTAGCTCCCTTTCTGCATTCTCGGTAATCAATTGATCCACGTTTGTGATTGGCGCATACCGAGGTGTCGTCAATGTAGTTATTGAATACTGTCCACTCTGCATAGTAGTGCGCGCCGCCACTCCACTTATCGCCCCATGCACCTGATTGCTCGATGGTATTGCGGGACGATTTGCTTGATGCTGAAGTAGGGTTCCGGTAAGCCTCGGATTGGCGCACAGCCTCCATGTCAACGACGTTAGTAGCGCCCTTGGGAACGTAGTTGGTGTCGTTGTAGACGGTTTGCTTTGGCTGGGCCTGCTGGCGGTTGCGTTCGTTTACGTCATCCCAGAACAGTTGCTCGGGTGTCGTTGCGGGCTGGCCGGCGGGCTCGTTGAATTCGTATTTAGGCGTGTAGCTTTCTGCCGGTGGCGCCTGCGCAATTGGCGGCTCAGGCGGAAACGGAAGCTTGTGATCGGCTACATAGACGGCCAGGGCGGTGAAGGCAACTCCGATGCCCACGGCAACTACCCACTTCCCAGCGCTTTGGTGTTTGCGCTTGAGGTGCTGCGGGGCGTCGTCCCAGTCTGCTTTCATGGGGCCTATTCCTTGGCTTTACATGTGAGGGCATTGTGCCACTCTGTGCCTTTCGTAGCCAGAGTCCCGCTGATGCGCTTTATGCGCCTATTTTCTCTGGCAATTTATGTAGGTGTGTCGCCGGCCTTTAACATTTGGCTAAGTTCTGCGATTTCAACAGCGTAGCGAAGTTTTCTTAGCTCAAGAGATGAAAATAGCGCCGCAAAAACACAGCTAGTGACAATGACAGTTGCAGCGTAAATCAAGAAGTTTGTCCAGTTGTCAGCGTAGCCGCCAGTGAGTACTTTCCATATCGATATTCCCTTTTCGTCAAGTTTTTCGAAAGTTTCCCAGCTGGTTTTTAATATTGTTAAAATAGTCAGGCTGCCGCCACCCATTAGAACTCCTAGTCTTCTCTCTACTCTCTTTATCTTGGTTTCAAAAAGACTTTTTGCTATCTTCAAGTGGTGCGGGTTAATGTCATTTATTAGCTCTGCATTGTTTAAATCGTTCTGAGATTGTCGCTTAAAAATAGAGAATAGACTATTTTCCTTTTTGAATATATCTGTAACCGCAAGGTACGTGACAATTAACAGGGAGGCTACTGCCATGGCAACGCTTGTTAGAATAGCTAGAATAGCTACTTGTTTTGTGGTGCTCGATAGAGGGGAGATGTATGTTGTCCAGACGGCAAGAAGTAGAATGATTGCGTAGATGGACACAGAAATTACTATTAGGCCATTGGAAACTCTATTAAATATCTCTTCGTGATGTGTCTTATTGTTCTTTAGCTTCTCTTTTTTTAGACTTCCAAGGCGATCAAGAACTGCAGCTACTTCATTGGCGATTATGTGAGGTTTAGCGGTTTTTTTTAGCTTTTCCATGATCATCCTGCTACTGTCTTCGCTACCTAATTAGCTTTGCTCTTTAGTTTTTTGATTTTTGGTGAGTTTTTGGTGAGTTTTTGGTGTGTGAGATTTTGCTTGGCCGTCTGGATTTGGCTTGATCGTCCTTGAGTCAAACAGCATTCACAGATAGATGATTGCAAATATCACCGCGCACGTAGCTACACCGAAGAGGTAGCCCTGAATAAAGATCTTTTTAGTCTTAGATCTGATCGCTACTTCGTAACGGGCAGCGAGGACTGCATGGGCCGGAGGGATGGTCTTGGCTTTTGCCAAGTCTTCTGGGTCAATGGATCGTTGCTGCTGCCTAGGGTGCCCTGTTTGCACGCGCTCGGCTGATTGTTGACCTTCATTATGGCTGCGGGCATCCCTGAACCATTCCCTGTCTAGCAATCCCATCCGTTTCTCCTTGGTTCTTGCCTCTACCGATCGTCTTGCCGGGCAAACCAGCGCCTAGCTACTTCCTTGGTTATCGCTATCCCGCGCTTTGATCGGCCAATTTTGAATTCGCTACGTCGTATTCCGGACTAGTTTGGCCAACCTCTGGCATTACCTCTCCCGTAAGCAGCCACCAACGGTACTGAGGGTACACCTCAGCAATTGCCAGGATTTCTTCTTCCTTGATCTCTCGATTGCGCGCCGGGTTTTTCAAGTTATTCCACGTGTAGCGGCTGATGCCCGTGCGCGCCTCAAGCTCAGGCAATCGAATACCTGAGCTTTTAAGAATTTCTATAACGCGAGCCTTTATCATAAGAAAATGATCTATTAGTGATCTATCCAAAATGGATAAATCCATGCGCTATCCGATTTGAGTTGATCCAAATCGGATCATCTAGATGCGAATCGATTTATTGGAACGAATAGTGACGGAACGAGCATGGAACTGGAAGAGCTGAACCCCAGCGCCCTGGTAGGACCGCAACAGGACGTGGAGCCCATCGAGAAGTGGGCAGAGCGCAACGGCGTCACCTTTGGCACCGCCCGCGCTTGGGTATACCGGGGTGTCCTCCCATCCGTGAAGCTCGGCAAGCTCCGCATGGTGAATAGCGCACAGCTTCGTACCTGGCTGCTGGAACAGGAGTGGACGGCATGAAGACTGAGATTCTTGCGGAGTTTCTGCGGACGCTGACTCTTTTCCGCTATCCACCTCGATCAAGCTGCCTAGAGGGCAGGCCAGCCACGTGCTACGCCATACGTTCGCGAGTCATTTCATCATGAACGGCGGCCATATCGTGACGCTGCAGCACATCCTGGGGCATGCGTCGCTTTCAATGACAATGCGATATGCGCATTTATCCAGGGAGCATTTGATAGAAGTGGTTAAATTGAATCCCCTTATTTATAAAGAATGAGTCCAGTTTGATGGCGCAGGTCCTCTCTATAAAATTTGTTCCTGCTTCTTCGCTGTTTGTCAGGAGTGTTGGATGTATAGGCTTTTTGAAGTGGCTTTCTAATGCGTCTAGAAATGCAGAGTGAAGTTTGTAGGCCTGCATAGGGGGGCAGGTCTCCGAATTGTATATTATTAATATGTCGATGTCGCGCGGTGTGCTGCTGGTTAGTGCGGAGCCGAAGATTAGTACTTCGGATTTTTCATGGGTTTTTGTATGCATAATGAGGTGCGCCGTTATTATCCTTTTGATGGTATTCCTTTGGGTTGTCCCAGTTTAGTGCGCCGAAGAATTCTGTCGTATTGAATACACCGATGCCGTTCCTCTTTCCGTACTCCTTGGCTTCCGGCGTATAGCCGTTCCATGCGCCGCCTGTGACTATATAGTCAATCTCAGGAAACTCAGCTTTTGCCCTTAGTATTGCAGCAAGTCCGATGGAATACTCATCCACTAAAAGCACGTTTAGGAAATCCCCGTTTTCCTTGAATATTAAGAACTGAATATCATTTTCTCTTTTATGGCTGGCTACCCTGGTGTGACCTTTAAGAGCTCCATCGAAGAAGGATATTATGGAGTAGGAAACGCCCCAGTTATTTTGCTTTTGCATAGGCCATTACCACCTCCTCGAAGTTAGTGGGAAATCTAGGTACACCTTCTTTTCGTTCGTAGCAACTGCTTTCAAAGCCTTCGGCATGAGTCACGAAGCTCATAAATACTTCGTAATCTTCGAGTTCTATTAGGTCTTTGTTATGGTCGATGCTTGAGATTATTTTTCGGTTGTTGGGTACTATGGTTTCTAGTTTTTTGAGCTTCCAAATTTCTGCGGCGCTGCTGATTAGGTTGGATTTTGCCTCTTCGGATTCTGGTCCGTATTGTTTCCAGATTGCCCGGTTTTCAAGTAGTAGTCTCGCTATCGCTAGACCAAGGTTGAGCTTGTTATCATATTTTGGGCTGTCAAGCGAAGCTCTAATTCTTTGCTCATGCTCTGCTTTCCAGGCCAATATGGCTTCTACTGTGTAGGTTCCTTTGGGACTTTTGTCTATCTCTGTGTGATGTGTAGGACATAGAAGAACAAGGTTCTCATACTTGTCGTCGCCACCTTTTTCTTCACCCCTAGGGCCGTTTGGCATCTTGGCTACAATATGCGCCATCTCTCCTAGAATAGTGGGGTCGCTACCATTTAAAAACTTAATACACTCTGCTCCGCATCCAGGAAATGCGCACCTCCCAGCGGAAAGTCCCCAGAGTTTTTTTACTTCTTTTTCGTTCATTGAAAATTTCTTCCGTGAAAGCAGATTACGTTGCCGCTTTAAATGACCAGTGATGTGTGTTATGCCTCAAATATCAAAAACGAACAAGCTACCCATAGCAGGTGCCTGTTTGGGCTCTCTGACAATCACGGCAGGTGAGGTCTTTCGACACTTTTTCGACACCTTTCCGGCCCCGAAAAAGCAAAACCCCCGAAACGCTAGGCATTTCAGGGGTTCGGCAGGGTGTTCTGGAGCGGGCGAAGGGAACAGCACCCGGTCGCTAACTCGTTTATTATGAACGTTTTTTCCGATCCAAGCGTCACGGAATGGACTCGATTGTGGACTCAAGTCTTCGGCCTGGTCAACGCAGGCCGTTGCGGGTGATCCAAAGCGAGCCAAGCACATCCACCAACAGCCAGAGCATCGGATTTCATTCCGAAGTCTATCTGTCCACTGGCACATCACGCCACAGGCCGCAACGGACAGGTGAGCTGCGTCCTCAAAGGACTGGCTCATCATCGACCGGCGCGGCCACGTCTTTCACCCGCTCGATGAACCGCTTCATGGGCTCGGAGGGTTCGCCCTGGCGGCGCAGCAGGTAGGTAGAGAGCATCGGTGGGGTGCCGGCCAGCGGACGAATGGAGATGTCCGGGCGCTGTAGCGTCTGCACCTGCGAGGCGATGGCGAAACCGATGCCGTAGCCGGCGCCGACCAAGGTCAGCATCACGCCCAGGCTGGTCACTTCATCGACCAGCTTGAGGGGTGTGCCTGCGTCCTGCAGCAGCGCTTGAATCTGATGGCGGCAGCCCGATCCCGATTCGGGATGGCACAGAACCAGCGGGAACTTCAGGGCTTCGGCCAGCGGCACCTGCACGTGCGCCAGCAAG
>Ga0182744_1004234_pt1 | contig 10861 bp, 11 predicted proteins | sample eDN3rd30CKraftMG_FD_128525 | JGI IMG/M metagenome (GOLD analysis project Ga0182744, IMG submission 128525) | Enriched Miracle-Growth compost microbial communities from Emeryville, California, USA - eDNA 3rd pass 30_C Kraft MG (version 2) (version 2) ... | reverse complement strand
GGCTGGATCGGCCTCAGGACCACCGACGACAGCGTGCTCAAGGCCGTCAGCCGCGTGCCGCTGTTCGGCGGTTTCCTCGGCCTCGGCCTGCTCCTGCTGGCGCTGGGCACGATGTGGTATCGGGAAGGAAGGTAGGGGAGTAGGGGAAACAAGCAATTCACCCGTCGACTATGCAAGCGCCAAAGCCGCGGCCGCCGGTATTACTCCCCTATTCCCCTATTCCCTTACTCCCCTACTCCCCTACTCCCCCTCCCCACACGAGAAGGCCGGCCCGCGAACGGACCGGCCTTCGTCTTCACTGGCACCCGAAAGGGAGCGGGCGCTCAGTACTTCGGGGCGGTGTGCGCCTTGGGCTGCGCCGGCGTATGATGTCCCACCTTGTGGACGGACTTGTGGTGGACGACGCGGCAGACCCTTTTGTGGTTTACGACCTTGCAAACGGTCTTCTGCTTGGGGTGATGGACGACGTGATGATAGGTCATGTGCTTGGCCGGCGCGGCATTGGCGCTGGCGACGCCGGCGACCGGCGACATGGCAAAAGCGGCGGCGAGGGCCAGCAGCGGCACGAAAAACTTCTTCATGATCGGTTCCTCGGGATCGGATAGCCCTCACGGGCCTGGTAAGAGAAGGGGGGAGCGGCTGCGGGGCCACCGGAGGCAGCGACCCCGCAGGCACGGTCACATCGTCTTGCTGGCGTCGGTCTTCTTCGGAGCGACCTTCTTGTGAACTTTCTTCTTGATCACCTTCTTGTGCGCGACCTTGTGGACCGGCTTCTTCACGATCGGGGTCGTCGTCGACGTGGTCGTGGTGGTGGCGGTGGTCGCGGCCGCGGCGTTGGCGGCGCTGACGGCCGGAACCGAGAAAGCGACGGCAACGGCGAGGCCGAGGGCGGAGAGGAGAGCTTTGTTCATGGTAGACGTCCTTTCGTTCGCAGGTGGGGTTCGGGGGGTCACTGGTTGGGATCGACCGGCGCCACCCCCAGCACTTTCAAGGCGTTTGCGAGTAGCCGTATGCCCTGTGCCTGTTTCTTTGCGGCGCAGAACCGGTTCGCCTTCCTTTGCAGTGCCTTTGCCTCGGTGACCTGCATCGCCTTGGCATGTTTCTCGATGGCTTCGTCGACCTGTCGACTGAGCCGGCTGCAACGTTCGCTCCGGGTGATCGGGGCCTGGTGAGCGGTCGCACTGACATTCGAACGCGCGGCGGTTGCCGTGATAAGCACCAGGGGCAGAACAATGCCCACCAACCTGATCGAACGTCTCTGCATGGCTCGGTCCTGAACCTTCGGAGCGCTTGGCAACCGATCGTCTGGCCGCCACGGGTGCCTTTATGCCCGACGTTTTTTTCGCCAGTTTTTCCCCAATGTTGAATTTTGTTTCCGGATTGTTTCTGGCGGCCCGCCGCTTGGGGTTTCCGGTGCGAAGGCATGGATTTGCCGTCATTACCGCCCTATGAATCAGGGCAGAGAGATCAACGGCAGGGCTCCCTTGAAATCCGATCCGCACATACTCATCGTCGACGACGACAAGGGAATCCGCGACCTCTTGCAGGAATTCTTCCAGAAGCGCGGGCTGCGTGCTTCCGTCGCCGCCGAAGGCAACGAGATGGAGGCCGTGCTGCGCCGCGCGCAGGTCGACCTCATCGTGCTCGACGTCATGCTGCCCGGCAAAAGCGGGCTCGAACTGTGCCGCGAACTGCGCGCCCGCTACCCGACGCCGATCATCATGCTGACCGCCGTCAACGAAACGACGGACCGCGTCGTCGGGCTGGAAATGGGCGCCGACGATTATGTGCCGAAGCCGTTCGACCCGCGCGAGCTGCTGGCCCGCATCCGCGCCGTCCTGCGGCGCAACAGCCCGCAGGCGCGCCGGGACCCGCAGCCGCAGGTCTACCGCTTCGCCGGCTGGACACTGGATTGCGCGCGCCGCCGGCTGACCTCCCCCGCCGACGTGCGTGTCGAGCTGACCGCGGCAGAGTTCAACCTTCTCCAGACCCTGGCGCAAAGCGCCCAGCGCGTGCTTTCGCGCGAGCAGCTGGTCGAACTTTCCGGCGGCGACAGCTACGACCGCTCGGTCGACATCCTCGTCAGCCGGCTCCGGCGCAAGATGGAGGACGATCCGCGCCGGCCGAAGCTGATCCTGACGGTGCGCAGCGGTGGCTACCAGTTCATGCCGGAGACGGTGGCCGAATGAAGCGCTTCCTGCCGCAGACCCTTCCCGCATGGGTGCTGCTCGTCGTCATCACCGGGCTTCTGGTCAGCCAGGCCACGACCTTCTACCTGGTGCAGCGCGACCGTGCCGCCGACAACGACGTGGTCGAGCTCTACCGGCTCAACGAGCGCGCCTTTTCCTTCGTGCAGCTGATGCACAACGCCTCGCGCGAGGAACGCATGCAACTGGCGGCCGGTCTTTCCAATAAGGGCAATGCGTTGACCGTGTCGGACGAGCCGGCCGTGGCCTCCTCGATCGCCACCGACGACGCGCTGGCCGAACTGGAGGACATCCTGGTCGGGCGCCTGTCGAAATTCGGCGTCATCGACGCCCGCGTGCGCCGTGACGCGGCCGAGCGACCGGCAAAAAAGCCGGGCGACCCGGAGGGCGATACCGAACTCGGCCAGGTCGAGCGCAACCTTTCGGCCCTGGCGACCAACTTCGCCGCCAGCAAGCGGTTGACCGCCTCGATCGAATTCGCCGACGGCCAGTGGCTGAACTTTACCACGCCGATGACGCCGGTGCCGCCGATCCTGAGCCTCGACAGCACGCCGCTGTCGGCCTTTGTCGCCGGGCTCGTCATCATCATGTCGATCTGGTCGCTGCGGCGGCTGACCGCACCCTACCGTGCGCTGGAGCGCGCCGTCGACCGCATCTCGGCCGACCTCAGGAGCCCGCCGCTGGACGAAACCGGCAGCCGCGAATACCGCTCCGCCGCCCGGGCGCTGAACGCCATGCAGGCGCGGCTTCGCGACTATGTCGAGGACCGCGAGCAGCTCGCCGCCGCCCTCGCCCACGATCTGCGCACGCCGCTCACCCGCATGCGCCTGCGCCTCGAACTGCTCGGCCCCTCGAAGCAGCGTGCCGCCCTCACCCACGACCTGGCCGACATCGACCAGATCGCCCGTTCCGTGATCGACTTCGCCACCTTCGAGATCGCCGAGGAAAAGTCCGAGCGCATCGACCTGGGGTCGCTCGCTTCCGCCATCGCCGACAGCTACGAGACGGTTTCGTTCGAGCGCGCTTCGGCGTCGATGCGCGGCATGGTCTGCGAGGCGCGCCCGATCGCGCTGCGCCGCTGCATCACCAACCTCGTCAACAATGCGGTCATCTACGGCAAGCGCGTGCACCTCGACCTTCGCCGCGACGAGTCGGACATCGTCCTGACCATACGCGACGAAGGGCCGGGCCTGCCGCCCGAGCAGTTCGAGCACGTCTTCCGGCCGTTCGTGCGCATGGAGGGCTCGCGCAGCCGCGAGACCGGCGGCTCCGGCCTCGGCTTGACGATCGCGCGCAACATCGCCCGCAGCATGGGCGGCGACGTCCGCCTGAGCAACCACCCGCTGGGCGGGCTGTGCGCCGAGCTCAGGCTACCCGGCGTTGCGGCCAGCGGCTGAGCCGGCCGGCAAAGCCGATTCCATATCAGGCAGTTGCGCCCTTTTCCTGAATCACTCTGGCAGCTTGCCCTATCGCCGCAGCACCGCCGACAGCACGTCGCGAATGCCGATCGAGCCGACGAAGCGCGACTGCTCGTCGAACAACGCCACCGGCGCCGTCTGCGAGCGGTGCATGGCCAGCATCACCGTCTTAAGCGGCGTGCCGGGCGTGGCCCAGAACACCTGGCTCGCCTCCTCCGGCTGGGCTTCGACATCGGCACAGGACACCCATATCGCCGGCTTTCCGTTGCGCTCCGCCGCCGTGACCAGGCTGTTCCTGTCGAGCTTGAACCGCGTGGTGGCGCGGCGGTCGAGCCACACCCAGCCGCCCTTGTCCTTTTCCAGCTCGTTCTTGGTGCGCATCACGTTCCACGCCGTCAGCACCGAAAGCGGGTTCACGTTGGCGATGAACTCGCGCACATAATCGTTGGCGGGGCTGAGCACGATCTCCTCCGGCGCGCCGGTCTGGACGATGCGGCCGCCTTCCATGATGGAGATGTGGCTGCCGATCTTCAGCGCCTCTTCGAGGTCGTGCGACACGAAGATGATGGTCTTCTTCAGTTCGGCCTGCAATTGCAGCAATTCGTCCTGCAGCTTGCTGCGGATCAGCGGGTCGAGCGCGGAGAACGGCTCGTCCATCAGCAGGATCGGCGCGTCGGTGGCGAACGCCCGCGCCAGGCCGACGCGCTGCTGCATGCCGCCGGACAGTTCGTGGGCGTATTTCTTCGACCATTGTTCGAGCCCGACCAGCTTCAACTGCTTGGCCACCCGTTCCTTGCGCTCGGCTTCCGGCACGCCGGCAAGCTCGAGCCCGAAGCCGACATTCTGCTCCACCGTGCGCCAGGGCAGCAGCGCGAACTGCTGGAACACCATGGCGACCTGCTTTTGCCGGATGGCGCGCAGCGTCGCGGGGCTGCAACTGACGACGTCCACGGCCTTGTCGCCCTGCTTGACGAAGACATGGCCGCGCGCCGGCACGTTGAGCAGGTTGACGGCGCGCAGCAGCGTCGACTTGCCGGAGCCGGAAAGGCCCATCAGCACCGAAATCTCGCCTTCGCGGATGGTCAGGCTGCAATTGGCGCAACCGAGTACGGCACCGGTCTGCGCCAGGATCTCCTGCCGCGTCGCGCCGGTGTCGATCATCGCCAGCGCCCGCGGCTTGTCCTCGCCGAAGACGATATCGACGTTCTGGAAATCGACGGCGACGTTCATTGCGGGCCTCCCGTGGAAACGCGGCTCATGCGGTCGAGGATGATGGCGAGGATGACGATGGCGAGGCCGGCTTCCAGCCCGAGCGGGATGTTGACCGAGTTCAGTGCCCTCACCACCGGCTTACCTAGGCCGTTGGCGCCGATCAGCGCGGCGATGACGACCATGGACAGCGACAGCATGATGCACTGGGTAAGGCCCGCCATGATGGTGGGCAGCGCGGCCGGCAGTTCCACCTTCCACAGAAGCTGGCGCTTGGTGGCGCCGAACGCCTCGCCGGCCTCGAGCATCGGCTTCGGCACCGAGGTGATGCCGAGATAGGTGAGCCGGATCGGCGCCGGGCAGGCGAAGACGATGGTGACGATGAGGCCGGGCGCGATGCCGAGGCCGAACAGGATCAGCACCGGGATCAGGTAGACGAAGGTCGGCATCGTCTGCATGAGGTCGAGGATCGGCTGGAGATAGCGGTAGCCGCGCTCGCTATGCGCCGCCCAGATGCCGACCGGAACGCCGATGGCCATGGAGGCGGCGGCGGCGCCCACGACCAGCACCAGCGTTTCCACCGTATCCTTCCACAGGCCCTGGTTGATGATGAAGGCAAGCCCGATGGCGACCCCGACCGCCAGCTTCCATGAGCGTTGCAGCCACCAGGCCAGCCCCGCGATCGCCAGCACCACCAGCACCGGCGGCAGCCAGACGAGCATGTTGATGAGCCCTTGCAGCACGTAGGTCGCGCCGTTGGCGATGGAATCGAAAAACCACTCGAAATTGGTGGTGAGGAAAGTGAAGAACGCCTTTCCCCATTGGCCGACTGGTATCTTGAAGCTGGCAATCAGTGCCGTGACCGGATCCATGGGCTCCCTCCTCCCCTTGTCGAATTTCTAGAGTATCGGGCCGAAAAAGGTATCGGGTTTTTCGGGCGGTTCCGGTGCTCGATCGAAATGGCGGGGCGCAGCGATGTGCCGGGCGCCCCAAAGAATACGGCAGCCAATCGTCCAGGGATTGGCCGCCGTTTCGTTCAGGCGACAGTCGTCGCAGGCCTCATTGGCCAAGCGCCGTCTTGACGGCGGCGGCGGCGTCACCGCCGTCGAAGGTGGTAACCCCCTTCAGCCACGGTTCGACCGCGTCGGGATTGGCCTTCAGCCACGCCGTAGCCGCCGCCTTAGGCTCGGCGCCGTCGTTGAGGATCGCGCCCATGATCTCGTTTTCCATCTTCAGCGAGAAAACGAGATTCTTGAGGAACGCGCCGACATTGGCGCATTCGCCCAGGTAGCCGGCGCGCACGTTGGTATGCACGGTGGCGCCGCCATAGTTGGGGCCGAACACGTCATCGCCGCCCTCGAGATACTTCATGTCGATGGTGGAATTCATCGGATGCGGCTCCCAGCCGAGGAAGACGACGTCCGTCTTCGAGGGAACGGCCTTCTGCACCGCCGCCAGCATGCCCGCTTCCGAACTCTCGACCAGCTCGAAGCCGCCGAGGTCGAACTTGTTGTTGGAGATCATGTCGAGGATCAGGCGGTTGCCGTCATTGCCGGCCTCGATGCCGTAGATCTTGTTGCCGAGCTTGTCCTTGAACTTGGCGATGTCCTGGAAGCTCTTCAGGCCCTCGTCATAGGTATAGGTCGGAACCGCCAGCGTGTACTTGGCGCCCTCGAGGTTGACGCCGATATCCTCGACCGACTTGTCCTCGAGATAGGGCTTGATGTCGGCTTCCATGGTCGGCATCCAGTTGCCGAGAAAGACGTCGATGTCCTTGTTCTTGAGCGAGGTGTAGGTGACCGGCACCGACAGCACCTGCACGTCGGGCGTATAGCCGAGGGCCTCGAGAATGACGGAAGCGGTCGCCGTGGTCGAGGTGATGTCCGTCCAGCCCACATCCGCGAAATGAACGGCCTTGCAGCTGTCCGGCTCCGCCGCGAAAGCTGCAAGGCTCGTTGAAAGAAAAGCCGCCAGGCCGAGCCCGGCGACGATGGATTTCTTGCGCGACATGTCGACTTCTCCCATTTGAAACCTGAGACGAAGCGGATTTCATTATCCGCCTTGTTTTTACAGCCAAACATCATTTTGGCGCCGTTTCAAGCGCCTGCACCCCCACAATCGGCGGCGCGCACTGGTCGTTAAACGACACGGTTGACGCTTTTGAGGCGCCTGCCCTTTTCTCGTCGGCGGCCCGTCCGGGCCGATGGTACAATCGGCGCGTGCAATCTTTTCAAAACCTGTTAGGGTGCGCTCCGTTCACCTATATGATGTGAGGGATTCGCCGCGCCGGTGACCGTTTTTGGCCGGCGGCGACAGCGTTTCCCCGATTCGACACCAACAGGAGAAGAAGGAAAGCCATTGCAAGTTCTGGTACGCGACAACAACGTCGAACAGGCCCTCAGGGTCCTGAAGAAGAAGATGCAGCGCGAAGGCGTGTTCCGCGAGATGCGGTCCCGGCGCGCTTACGAAAAGCCCTCCGAAAAGCGTGCGCGTGAGAAGGCCGAGGCGATCCGCCGCAACCGCAAGGCGGCGCGCAAGCTCGCCATTCGCGAAGGCCTCATCGCCGGTCCGGCCAGGAAGCCGCCGCAGCAGCGCACCCCGCGTCCGTCGGCCGCATAGCCGGCACTGTCCGACCCGCCAACGGGCCTCGCCCGATGGCGGGTGTAGCGATGCCGGCAATCCGGCATTCGCCTTGCGTTCCTTCTTGTCTTAGTCATCCTCGCAACCACATATCTGCAACCGGGACGGCATTCGTACGTTTCGACGGCCTGTTGACTGAGAGGGACGCCATACATGCTCGATCCGATCGTGAACTTCGTCACCCGGATTTTCCAATGGGTCGGGCGAGGCATAGGCCTTGCCGTCGGCATCGTGCTGTGGCCCTTCCTGTGGGTCAGCCGCTGGTACAGCGGGCGCGGCTTCATCCTGAAAGGCATTCTCGGCGCGATCGTCGTGGTCCTCGTCGGCCTTTACGCCTATTTCTTCTACGTCACCCAGTGGTGGACCAATTTCAACCCGGACTATCCGGCGGCGATTTCGGCCCAGAAGGAGCCGACGGCGGCTGGCAACCCGGTCGGCACCGACACGCAGCAGACGCCGACGTCCTGCAAGCCTTCCGCCATCGCTGCCGTTTCGGCCGATCTCATCGACTTCAACGTCAACCAGAACGCCTGGATATCCTCGATGGTGCTGTCGAAGGCCGGCTTCTTCGGCATCGAATGGCGCCGCACGCCCTTTTTCGACAACAAGGCCGCCTTCCAGCTCGGCATCAACCAGGTGCTGCGTCGCACCACCACGGAACTCGTCGATACGCTGGGGCGCGTGCGCGGCACCTCGCAGATCGACCAGAACCTCCAGGACGCACGCACCGCGCTCGCCTGGAACGAGGACGCCTGGTACATCGGCTGGCGCGGCCCCACCCGCCCGACGCCGAGCGTCTACCGCGAGGCGATCCGCAAGCTCAGGGCCTATAATGCCAGCCTGGAGAAGTGCCAGGTGACGTTCGACGCGCGCGCCGACAACCTGATGCAGTTTCTCGACCGTATCGCCGGCGACATCGGCTCGACCTCCGACATCCTGCGTGCCCGCATCGCGGCTTCCGACGCCGGCTGGTTCGATTTCCGCGCCGACGACCGCTTCTGGTTCGCCTATGGCCAACTCTACGCCTACTACGGCATCCTGACGGCGGCGCGCTCCGACTTCGGCACGGTCATCGCCGAACGCAACCTCGGCACGCTGTGGGCGCGCCTGGAACAGCAGTCGCGCGCGGCGCTGGACGTGCAGCCCTGGATCATCTCCAACGGCAGCGAATCCAGTTCCTTCTTCCCCTCGCACCTGGCGACGATGGGCTTCAACCTGCTGCAGGTGCGCACCAACATCGTCGAGGTCCGCTCGGTGCTCGACCGCTAAGACCCTGCGGCGGCGCGTCGGTCGCCGGCGCGCTGCTCGTTCCTGCCGGCCGATGCGCATTGCGCGCAATGCTGCATTGCGGCAATAGCGTTTGCAAACCTGCGCCGGCCGGTTCATTTCTTCGCTTTCAATCGTTTCATCCTGGGCCTTCCATGCCTCTGCCGATCCTAGCGCTCGCCATTGCGTCCTTTTGCATCGGCACCACCGAATTCGTCATCATGGGCCTGCTGCCCGAGGTCGCGGCCGACCTTGGCGTGTCGATCCCTTCGGCCGGCCTGCTCGTCACCGGCTATGCGCTCGGCGTCGTCTTCGGCGCGCCGGTCATCGCCATCGCCACCGCCCATATGCGGCGCAAGCCGGTGCTGGTGGCGCTGGCCTCGCTGTTCGTGGTCGGCAACCTGCTGTGCGCCGTCGCTCCCACCTACTGGACGCTGATGGCGGCGCGCGTCATCACCGCCTTCGGCCACGGCGCCTTTTTCGGCATCGGCTCGGTCGTCGCCGCCAGCCTGGTGCCCAGGAACAAGCAGGCGAGCGCCGTCGCCCTCCTGTTCGCGGGCCTGACGCTCGCTAACATCCTTGGCGTGCCGGGCGGCACCGCGCTCGGCGAAGCCCTGGGGTGGCGCGCGACCTTCCTCGCCGTCGTCGTGCTCGGCCTGGCCTCGGTCGCGGCCATCGCCTGGCTGGTGCCCTCCGACGTGGCTCCGCCGAGCGGCAGCGGGCTGCGCGGCGAACTACGCGTGCTCGGCAAGCTGCAGGTGTGGCTGGCGATGCTGGTCTCGGTGATGGTCTCGGGCGGGCTGTTTGCGATGTTCACCTACATCAAGCCCTATCTTACCGGCGTTTCCGGCCTGTCGACCGAAGCGGTGACCTGGGTCCTGCTGCTGTTCGGCGCCGGCATGACCATCGGCAACATCATCGGCGGCAGGCTGGCCGACTGGAGACTGATGCCGACCGTCATCGGCACGCTGGTGGCGCTGATCCTCGTCTTCGGCGCGCTCGCCCAGTTCGGATCGGTGGCGGCATTTGCCATCGGCCTGGTCTTCCTGTGGGGCCTGGTGGACTTCGTCATCGTGCCACCCTTGCAGATCCGGGTGGTCGAGACGGCCGCCGACGGGCCGAATCTCGCCGCCACCCTGAACCAGGGTGCGTTCAACATGGGCAACGCCATCGGCGCATGGATCGGCGGAGCCGCCCTTTCCTTCGGCGTTTCCTATGCCGACCTGCCGCTGGTCGGCGCGCTGGTCACCGCCATCGGCCTCGCCGTGGCGCTGTGGTCCTACGCGCTCGATCGCCGCCAGTCCGCACGGGCGGCTCCCCTTCCCTACCCGGCCGAATAGCCGGCGGCCCGCACGATTGCGGCTGGACCAATCCTCCTTTATCGACACGGGCTGGCTGAATTGGCATGTCAGCCCGACCACAGGAGGCACGACGATGGAAAAGACGATCGAGCGGCTGCAGGGCGACAGCGAAGGCGTCGCCTATGAATTCCCGGTGTTCCGGTTTTCCGGCACCGACAAGGCGGCTCCTTCCGCCTATCTGCAAGCCGCCCTCCACGCCGGCGAGTTGCCGGGAACCGTCGCCATCGACGCGCTGATGCCGAAACTGGCGAAGGCAGAGGCCGAAGGGCGCATCCGGGGCGACATCACACTGGTGCCGTGGGCCAACCCTGTCGGCCGCGCCCAATACCATTTCACCGAGCAGGAAGGCCGTTTCCACCTCGGCACCCGCACCAATTTCAACCGCGATTTTCCGCTGATCGAGCGGCAGGATACCAGCCTGCTGCCCGACGAGACGCAACTGAAGACCGTCGACGAGCGGCTGAAAGCCCGCCTGCTGCGGCTTTCCGTCGGTCACGACATCGTGCTCGACCTGCATTGCGACGACGAGAGCGTCGCCTATCTTTACGTGCCGCGGCAGTTGTGGCCGGCCATGGAAGACTGCGCCGCCGCCATGGGCGTGGACGCGGTGTTGTTGTGGGAAGGCGCCAGCGGCGCCGCCTTCGAGGAAGCCTCGCTGCAACCGCTCCTGTCGAAGGACAAGGCCGCGCTCGAACGGCATGCCGTCACCACGGTCGAATATCGCGGGATCGCCGATGTCGATGGCGCGCTGGCCGAAAGC
>Ga0182744_1004231_pt1 | contig 10869 bp, 14 predicted proteins | sample eDN3rd30CKraftMG_FD_128525 | JGI IMG/M metagenome (GOLD analysis project Ga0182744, IMG submission 128525) | Enriched Miracle-Growth compost microbial communities from Emeryville, California, USA - eDNA 3rd pass 30_C Kraft MG (version 2) (version 2) ... | reverse complement strand
CCTTGAAGAAATAGCCTTTTTCGGACACACTACTCCCTTTGAAATTCAAAGGGAGTTCCAATGAAAAAAATCGACGTCAAGAACCCGGTGGTGGAATTGGACGGGGACGAAATGACCCGCATCATCTGGGCCTTTATCAAAGAAAAACTGATTCTTCCCTATCTCAACATTGACATCAAATACTTCGATTTGGGCATGGAGTCCCGGGATAAGACCGACGACCAAGTGACCATCGACGCCGCTCAAGCCATCCGCGAATACGGCGTCGGCATCAAGTGCGCCACGATCACGCCGGACGAAGCCCGCGTGAAGGAATTCAACCTGAAGAAAATGTGGAAATCCCCCAACGGAACCATCCGCAACATTCTGGATGGAACGGTTTTCCGTGAACCCATCATCTGCAAAAACATCCCCCGCCTGGTCACCACTTGGACGCAACCGATCTGCATCGGACGTCACGCTTTCGGCGATCAATACAAGGCCACGGACTTCGTGACCAAGGGAAAGGGAAAGCTCACCATCACTTTCACTCCCGAAAACGGCGGCGAAGTCCAATCCTTTGAGGTGTATGATTTCAAAGGCGACGGCGTGGCCCTCGCCATGTACAACACCGACGAATCCATCCGCGGCTTCGCCCGCAGTTGCATGAACGTGGCCCTGATGAAGAAGTGGCCTCTTTATATGTCCACCAAAAACACCATCCTGAAAAAGTACGACGGACGCTTCAAAGATATTTTCCAGGAAATTTTCGAGAAGGAATACGCCGACAAGTTCAAAGAAGCCGGCATCACTTACGAACACCGTCTGATCGACGACATGGTGGCTTCCGCCATGAAATGGAGCGGCGGTTTCGTATGGGCCTGCAAGAACTACGATGGAGACGTGCAAAGCGATTCCGTCGCCCAAGGTTTCGGCTCACTGGGAATGATGACCTCCACCCTGCTCACTCCGGACGGAAAAACCATGGAGGCCGAAGCCGCTCATGGAACGGTGACACGCCACTACCGCGAACATCAAAAAGGGCACAAAACTTCCACCAACCCCATCGCCTCCATCTTTGCATGGACCCGGGGATTGGCTTTCCGTGGAAAGCTCGACGACAACCGGGAACTCATTCAGTTCTGCGACACTTTGGAAAAGGTGTGCGTTCAAGTGATCGAAAGCGGGCGGATGACCAAGGATTTGGCTTTACTGGTGAACCCAAAAGCCAAAGCGGGAGATTATCTGTACACGGAAGATTTTCTGGAAGAAATCAACCAGGACCTAAAAAAAGCCCTGGCATAAGGAGAGAAAGATCCCAATTTCCAAAGCCGAGGCGCGAGGAGGAAGGCGTATGAAAATACGCCGACGACGAAGCAACGAAGGATTTGGGAATTGAGGGGCTTCTAGGAAGCCATCGCGCGCAACATCCACGCCGTCTTCTCATGCAATTGAAGTCTTTGCGTGAGCAGATCCTTAGTGGCTTCGTCGTTGCCCTTTTCCGCGGCCGGAAAAGCTTCACGAACGGTTTTCGCGACCGCTTCATGGTCTTTCAGCAGTTGCTTCACCATGTCCTCGGCGGAAGTTCCGCTTTTGTCCGCTTCGGAAAGCACGGTCAATTCTTTGAACTCCACATAAGATCCGGGAGAGCGCGCGCCCAAAGAGCGGATGCGCTCGGCCAAAACATCCACGGCGGATTGAAGCTCGGTGTACTGCCCTTCGAACATCAAGTGCAAAGTGTTGAACATCGGCCCTTCCACGTTCCAGTGGAAATTATGCGTTTTCAAATACAGCGTGTAAGTGTCCGCCAAAACTTTGGAAAGACCTTTGGCGATTTCCACCCGCTGAGCTTCGGGGATTCCAATATCGATTTTCATCATTTTCTGACTCCTTTTTCGTTTTTGCAGGGAAACCATAACTCTAGTTGAGGTCAAACAACAAGTAGTGGGCCTTGCCTTTCAAGGCTTCCGTCACCGTTTTTTCCTCCCGATAGGCAAACGCATCTCCGGGTTGAAGTTTTTCCCCAAACAGCTCCAATTCCCCCTCGATGAGCTGGATCCAATAGTACCGGCCCGCCTGAAACTCGAAACGCTCCGTTTCCTGCTGTTTCGCGGCAAAGACCAGCACGTCTTGCTCCACGTGAACCGTGCCCGGACCGGTCTCCTCAGAAGAAGCAATCAGCTTCAAGCCGGGCGTGGACCAATCGATTTTCTTCTGCTCGTAACCGGGCTTCAGCTGATCCTTCGCCGGAAGAATCCAGATCTGCAAAAGTTCCGTCGGCTCCTCGTCACTCGCGTTGAATTCGGAGTGGCGGATTCCGGAGCCTGCGGACATCTTTTGAATCTCCCCGGGACGAATCACCTCGGAATTCCCTTCGGAATCCTGGTGCTTCAAGGCCCCTTTGGTGACATAGGTCAAAATCTCCATGTCCCGGTGACCGTGGGTGGGAAATCCCCCGCCCCCGGCGATGTGATCCTGATTGATCACCCTTAAATCCCGAAACCCCATAAACTGAGGATCATAATAATCGGCGAAAGAAAAACTGTGGTAAGAGCGCAGCCAACCGTGATCGGCAAAACCGCGCGCGCCGGAACGTCTGATGTATTTCATAAAGACCTCCTAAATAAGGGGCTGAAATGAGCCCGATAACTCCAAGCCAAAAACGCCATCAAAAGCACGATCACCAGACCCAAAGGCAATTGGTTGGGCGCCATGAAGATGTGATAAGCAAAAATGTTCACCACCACCGGCGTCAGAATCAAAAGCCCAATGGGCACCAATCCCACTAAAACCAAAAGACCTCCCAAAATTTCACAGGTCTTGATCATCGGGAACATATAACCCGCTTGAAAGAGGGCTCCCAAAAAAGCCTGACCCGCCGCCGGACTGGGGGGACTCGGCAAAAAGGGGATAAAGTAATTGATCCCGAACACCAAAAATAAAAGTCCCAAAATCACCCTTGCCGCTAAAACCAGTTTGTTCATGTTTGACTCCTTTTTTTAAATTCCAAACTTTCCCTACCTTAACCCGAAAGCTTATCGTATATAATATAGGAAAAATAAGAATAACTGTCCTATTTATGGAACAATCGAAAGACGCATAACTTGCTGAATTTACAAGAAATTTTTTCATTTATTGAAGTCGCCAAAGAAAACGGATTTTCAAAAGCCAGTCAAAAAACGGGACTGCCGAAATCCACCCTCAGCCGCCACGTCCAAAGTCTGGAAGAGCGCCTGGCCCTCAATCTCTTTCAAAGAACGACCCGCAAACTCACCCTCACTCCCGCCGGAGAAGATTTTTTCCGACAGGCGCAAAGTCTGACCAACGCCCTCGAAACTCTGGAGAAAAACTTCAGTCACCGCAGTCAAAAAGTGGAGGGCTTGATCCGGATGACTTGTCCGCGGGATATGGCCGGGATGATGCTCGCGCCGTCCATCCACTCTTTCAAACAGCTTTATCCCCACGTGCGCTTCGAGTTGGTTTTAAGTGACGAGCGCACCGATCTGATCGACGCGCGCATGGACCTGGCCCTGCGGGCGGGAAAACTTTCGGATTCAAGCTTCATCGCCAAAAAAATCATGGAAGTTCAATTCTGTCTTTACTGCGCCCGGGATTTTTCCTGTGAGGAGGAAAACAAAGACCATCTGCCCCTGATCGATTTTTCCCGGCGCCCGTTTGAGCGCTTGGTCTTCAAATCCCCGACCCGCAAATTCACACTCAAACAAACGCCGATCGTGCTCACCAACAGCCTTGTCGCCAACGCCGAGTTGGCCGCCCAGGGAATGGGGGTGTGCGCTCTTCCTTCCTACATGGGAGATAAATACGTCGAAGAAAAAAAATTAAAACCTTTTCTTGCCGAGTGCGCCGCCATGATCGAGCCCGTGCACGTCATCTATCCCGCTCAAGCTCATCTGCCCAAGCGGGTGCGGCTGTTCATCGATCACTTGGTGAAAGAGTTTTCCAATCCGTCCACTTCCAAGGCGTAAGCCAGGGCCAACTTCGAAAAGGCCGCCGAGTGTTCGAAATTATAACTCGGCTGTATCCGATCCCGACTGGTGTGAATGTCCCTGTTCATGGTGTCCATTTCGGCCTCAAAAGGAATCACCGTGCTGAAGCCCTGACGGTACCAGGAAGCGTGATCGCTGCATCCATAACCGCACTCGAAATGCCGCATCTGAAAGTTGAAGTAAGTTTTGTTGACGTTTTCAAGGAGCTCTCTCAACCAAGGCGTGGTGAAGTCGTCCACCAAACCGATGGTGAAGGGACCGTCACCGGGGAAAAGAGTCATGTCCAATTGAAGCACCGACAAAACGTTTTCCGAACGCTCTTTATAATCCCGGGCGATTTCCGCAGAACCCAGCAAACCTTCCTCTTCCCCCGCGTACCAGAAAAACTCCATGGTGCGGCGAGGTTGTTGGTACTGGGAAAGAATCCGCGCCACTTCCAAAAGGTTGGCCGATCCGGAAGCGTCATCGTCCGCTCCGGGGGCATTATTTCCGCCAAACCAACCGGCGATGGAATCATAGTGCGCTCCCAGAATGATTTTTTTCGCGGGCTCGCTTTGTCCCGGAAAAGTCAATTTCACGGTTTTCATGGAGGTGCTTTGGTGGGAGATCAACTCGATCTGGAAGGGAATTTTAGAAGACGCCAAAACTTCCCGGATCTTTTTTTCCAAAGCCACCACCGGAGGGTTCGGATCGGAGGCGCGGGCGTAACGGGTGCCGAAATCCTGCATCCACGTCACCCAGGTTCTTAAATTCTCGACGGAAACCTGGGAGGCCAAGGCTTCCACCTGCGGATCTTTTTTGATTTCAAGCATCCGCACACTTTGCGCGCTCAACGGCTTTCGGTCTTTTTGGATTTTTTCTTCCAGGGTTTTTAATTCTTTCACCAGATCAAAATGCGAAGCCTTCACGGAATCCGCCAAGGCCTCATAGCCTCCGCAGCGGTTTAAACTGTGCGCGGCCTTTTGCAAGCGCTCCGCGCTGATGCCGCTGACGTCGGCCACCGCCATGTTCAAGCGAGGATGTTTTTGCAAAAGAGGAACACCCAATTCTTTAAAAAACTGCAGATCACTGAGCACCAGTTTTTTTGCGGAAGCAAAAGCCCCGCCGCCAAGAAACGCACCCACCAAAAGGACAACTTTTATTGATTTCATGAGGCTCAGTATGCCCAATGCATGGAATTCAGGCATTCAAGAAGGTCATGCCTTCGAAAAACTGGACCCGGAAGCCCACTTCAAAAGTGCGTTTCTTAAAAAGTGTGCTTAAAGATACTTGAAAACTTGATCCTTCGGAAAGCGCACTTTCTTTACCTTTTGCATCTTGCACTCCGCGGAACGATAGCCGAAGGCGACCACCGTGCAAGAACGATAGCCGCTGTTTTCAAGCCCCAAAAGACGGTCGTATTCCTGCGGGATCAAACCCTCCATCGGACAGGAATCAATCCCCATCAAGGCCGCCGCCTGCATCACAAATCCCATGGCGATGTACACCTGATGGACCGCCCAGTGTTCGACGATCTTTGAACGCGCGCCCTCCACCATGTCCCTCATGATGGATCTCTTGAAACCTTCCAAAGTTTCCAAAGGCACTTCCCGGGTCTGCGCAATGAAGTTCATGTAATGGTCCACGTCTTCCTCGGACATACGGTCTTTATAGGCGAGCACCACCAGGTGCGAAGCTTCCGTGATCTGGGGCTGTCGATAGGAAACCGCGCGCAGCTTTTCCCGCAGCTCCGGATTTTGAACGACGACGAACTTCCACGGCTGCAAACCATAAGAAGAAGGCGCCATGCGCAAGGACTCCTCCAGCGCCTCGAAATCCCTGGGGTCTATTTTCTTTTGGGGATCAAACCTTTGAACCGCGTAACGCCATTTCAAGCTTTTTATTATTTCTTCGCGCATGAAAAGAAACATCGCCCATGAACGGGATTTAGGCAAGTTTTCGCGGGGAGGCGCATCTTGATTTCCATTCTCACTTTCTTGAGAATTTTAACAACCCACGATGGGTTCAAGGACGAATTTTAATATCCACGGGAGGATAACCATGAAACTGATCTGTCTCATCGCTTTTGCCTTGAGTTCCACTTTAGCCTTTGCCGGGCACCCCGCCGCCGACCGCGTGGTCGACGTTTTTGAAAGCGTCAGTCAACTGCTCAATAAACCCGACTCCACCGTCAAGCGCGGTCTTTGCGACTTGTTCGAGCGCAACTTGGAAAAAAGCTCCATCGCCACCGGACTGTTGGGAAAATACGCAAGCAGCAGCGACACCCGCGGCGTGAAAGCCTTCCGTCAGGAATTGGTGTCTTTCATGGTTTCAAAGACCCTGCCCGAGTTCAGCAAACTGAACGGCGGCAGCTACTCCGTCAGCAACAACGTTTCCAACCGCTCCGGCGGAGGCTTCGCCGTGTCCGTGACCGTGCGCACGGGAGCCGGAAAGAGCTACAGCGGCAAAGTCATTTTGAATTCCAATCTTTTGCTGAAAGATGTCGAGTATTGGGGATTCAGCGGCGTGAACTATGCCGGTCAGAAAATGCGCGAAAAGATCGATAAGTTCGCCCGTCAATCCTCCACTCCGGTCACCGCTTTCGTGAACGACATGAGGAAAGACAAGAACTACGTCAGCTGCCGCTAGTTCCATGCCCTCACTCACCCAACTGAAATACATCGTGGCGGTGGACGAACACCGCCACTTCGGCCTGGCCTCCAAGGCGGAAAACGTCAGCCAGCCCTCTTTGAGTCAACAAATTCAAAAGGCCGAAGACGAGTTGGGCGTGGTGATTTTCGACCGCTCCACCAAGCCCATTCGGGTCACGGAGCGCGGGGAAAAAATCATCCGCCAAGCGCGCCTGATCTTGAGCGAACATCAACACCTTTTGGAAATCGGTCTGCAAAAAGACAGCGGACTCAGCGGCCAACTGAAGTTGGCGGTGATCCCGACCCTTTCGGCTTACCTCGTTCCTCTCTTTCTTTCTTCCTTCGCGGAAAGCTATCCTTTCATCCGTTTGGAAATCTCCGAGCTGCAAACCGAAACCATCATCAAAGGTCTTCACGAAGAGCGCCTGGACGCGGCCCTTTTGGCCACTCCCCTGCATGAAAAAGGACTGACGGAAGAGCCCCTTTTTTACGAGCCCTTTTTGATCTATCACTCTCCCGGCCACCCCGCCTTCAAGAAACAAAACCTTTCCTTAAAAGACATCAAAGACGAAAAGGCTTGGGTGCTGGCGGACGGACACTGCTTCGGCGATCAGATGCTGACTTACTGCTCATTGAATAGAAACAATCCGGTTTTTCCCAACGTCCAATTCCAAAGCGGCAGCTTTGAAACCCTGCAAGGACTGGTGGACGGCTCAAAAAGCTACACTCTTTTCCCCCAGCTCTTTGTCGACCGACTGCCCAAGTCTCTCCAGGCCCGGCAGATCAAAAGCTTTAAGGCGCCGGCCCCCTCCAGGGAAATCAGCCTGGTTTTTAAGCGCAAAGTTTGGAAACAGGATCTTTTGGAGGCCCTTCAAACAAACATCCTTGAGCACCTGCCGAAAACTCTTCCCAAAAAACCGAAAAAAATGGAAGTTTTAGAGCTGACGTCCCTTTAGAAAGGGACCCATGAAACCGATCAGGTTTCTGTAAAGAGAGGTCATCATGAAAATCAAATTGCTCATCTTAGGACTCATCGTCGGCGGCTTCCTGTACAACGGCTCCGGCTTCGCCCAAACCACCGAGGACAGCGAACCCATGATCCAGCGGGTGCACAAAGTCAAAAAAGACAAAAAGGCCCACAAGAAGACAAAAAAGAAAGTGGCGAAAAAACACGCCAAGAAAAAGAAAAAAGCCGTTAAAAAGAAATCCTAAGTCATCCGTCCTTCACGGGGAGAAAAACTCTCCCCGCAAAATCCCGCAAAAATTAAAGAACCGCGCAGCCCAGACGACCGCCGGCATTGCCGACCGGTTGAGTGAACTGATCTTTTTTCTCATGAATGATCAAAGCGCGTCCGCCGATGAAGTTTTCCGAATTCGGGTCCAGAGACAAAAATTTGAAAACCTTTTCCGCTTTCAACACGCCATTTTTATCCGTCTGAAAGTTCCCCAGATCTCCGAGATGGTGAATCTTCGCGTCCGGAGCGCCATGCTTTACGTGTTTGGGGTTGTAGTGACTGCCGGCGGATTTGAAATCGGGCGGCGTGCACACGTTGTTTTCATGAATATGGCTGGCCAAAGTGGCGTCCTTCGGAAGGTTTCTGACCATGAAAGCCACCTTCACCCCGTCTGATTCCTGGGTCAGAGTGACTTCTCCCAGCACTCCGTCCGCGCCCATCACGTCCGCCTTGATCATTTTTGAGGCTTCCGCTTTCTCCGCGGCTTTCTGATCGGATTTTTTGCTCATGTTGGAACAACCGAGAAAACTCACGGCCGTCAAAGCCACTGCGAATTTGGAAATGCGTCTCATACCTGTACTCCTTGTCGTTTAGGTGAAAACAACAAAGTCTCCTAAAAACTCGGAGAGAAGTAAATCATTGTCACCCTTAACACGCGCCAGTAACCCCACACGGGCCTTGCCTTTTTTTTCCAAACTCTTCAGAAACCGCGACCGCTCCTCTTCTCCAGGCCACAGCGCTTCGATGGTCACGTCTCCCACGGCGGGTTTGTGATAAGAAATTTCCGCCTTCGAAACCACGATGTTGTTGGTGACTTCCTTTAAGCTGCGCACGTTGAACAAAAACAGGGAATAGCAAGCCAAGGCGCAACCGGCGTACTGGCTGCCTCCGAACAAAGTTTGTTTGTGATTGATGTTCGGCGCCAGCGGAAGGGTGCAAAGCGCTCTTTCCAAAGACAGATCTTGCACCGAGAATCCAAGGGCCCGCGTGAGAGGAATTTCCGTTTTTAATTTTTCTTCGAGTTCTTGAGGCGTCACCGGAGGATCTTAAATCACATCCGTCCCCAGATCATCACGCGGTAGCTCTCTTGCGGCTGCAACTTCAATACGAAGGGTTCCAATTGAAGGCGTCGTCCGGGAAAGAAACTCAGTCCCGGCTCTTTGCAGGCATCCGTGAAATCCCGCCAGATCACGCGGCCCGATTCGGTGGTCACAAGAACCGCATACAGGTTGTAGGGCAAACTCATGGCTTCGGGGTCTTTGAAGAAAATCGAAATCTCAAGCCCCCCTTTTTCCTGATTGTAAAAGACCTCCGCCTGCACCGGCGTTTCCCGGACTTGATCCCACTTTAAAGAGGTCAGCGGATAGATTTTCTTTTCGGAAGGTTTCGCGGCATTCGCGTCGAAGGCTTGAAGGGAGGTGGCTGCCGGAAGACAAGACATCGGCACCGCTTCTGTTGCGGGAACGCCCTCACTCAAGACCAGGGCGCCCGCCAAGAAAAAAAGAAAGGCGATTTTTCTGACCATGGTCTTGGGATCGGAAGTCCTGCTCCTGTCCTTGAGTCCATGGCCGAAAATCGGGGAAGAATTGGACCTAGGTCCTGATCACTCTAGTCGACGGTGATCCAAACGCTTTGCACGCCGTACTGACGCACCAATTGGTTGAACCACTTGGCGTTGTCGGGGTGCATGCGGATGCAGCCGTGGGAAGCCTTATGGCCCAGTCTTTTCCAGTTTCCTTTGGGCGTTCCATGGAGAGCGAACCCGCCGCGGATGAAAACGGCATAAGGCATATTGCCAAGCCCGTTGTAATCACCGCCGGGGAATTTCGTGGAAGTGTAACGGTTGTAAACTCGACCGTCCGGATGCTTGTCAAAATCCGGAGTGCCGCGCCCGGGAATTCCCGTGGAAACCGGCCAGTCCGCCACCATTTTTCCGTCAATGTGCAGGTAAGCGTGTTGTTCCGCTTTGTTCACATAGATAAACACGGGACAACTGTAGCGGTAGCAACCACCGACTTTTTCAAGCAAATCCGCGAACTGGGGATTCACCAACCAGGGATTTTCTCCGGTCTCTTGTTCGTAGTAGCGGTCATATTGATTCAAAATGTCTTCGACGTTCGCCGCGTTCGGATCATAGGCGTCGGAATCCATAAAGTTCGTTTCATTGTAATTGTCCGTTGTTGAAGCGACAGACTCCGCGTGGGCACTCAAACCCAGAAACAGAGCGGCAAGAACCGCAACTGCTTTGATTGACTGACTCATTCCCAAACCTCCATTTGATTGACTCGATGAGTAAGCATTTATGCGCGGCGTGGCAATTGCTTTGAGGTGCCTTGTAATTTTTTGAAGATGGCTCTGAAACTCTTTCAGATGAAAGAGGAGGACCCGATGAACCGAGTGGCCTTGGTGATCGAACCGCGAAAGAACGACTTGGGGGATGGTTTCACCGTCCGACGCCTCCTTCCCTACGCGAAAAAACGCCTGATCGGCCCTTTTATTTTTTGGGACCATATGGGCCCCGTCACCCTCAGCGCGGAAAAGGAAATGAAGGTGCGCGCCCATCCCCACATCGGTCTGTCCACTTTGACCTATCTTCTCAGCGGCGAAATCATGCACAGGGATTCCCTGCAAAACGAGCAAGTCATCCGCCCCGGCGAAATCAATTGGATGGTGTCGGGAAAGTGGATTTCTCATAGTGAGCGCTCCCGCCCCGAACAGCCCATGAAGCTGGAAGGCATTCAGGTGTGGGTGGCCCTCCCCAAAGATAAAGAAGACATTGAGCCCTCCTTTTCCCATCACGGCGCCGAAGAGTTGCCGACACTGACTTTAGGAGAAGTTTCCGCCCGCTTGATCGCTGGAGATTACGAGGGGCAGCGCTCGCCCTTAAGCACTTTTTCGCCCTTATTTTATCTGCACGGCCAAGCGCGGGCCGGAGATCTTTTCCAGGCGCAGATTCCCCCCTCCCAAGAGGGCGCGGTGTACGTGGTTCACGGAGCCTTGGAATTGAACGGGCAGGTT
>Ga0182744_1004230_pt1 | contig 10870 bp, 11 predicted proteins | sample eDN3rd30CKraftMG_FD_128525 | JGI IMG/M metagenome (GOLD analysis project Ga0182744, IMG submission 128525) | Enriched Miracle-Growth compost microbial communities from Emeryville, California, USA - eDNA 3rd pass 30_C Kraft MG (version 2) (version 2) ... | reverse complement strand
CTCCTCTTGTGTTCGCTCGACTTGCATGTATTAGGCACGCCGCCAGCGTTCGTCCTGAGCCAGGATCAAACTCTCCAAGAAAGTTGATATAGCTCATTTTGTTACGTTGGCTTAACTTTTATAAAAAGCTAAAAAATTGTTTGTTGACGTTACTGTTTGTTTAGTTTTCAAAGAACAATTTATTTCACCCGAAAGCGACTTTTTAATAATACCAAGTTACCAACATAAAGTCAATAACTTTTTTAATTTCTTTTTTTAAAACATGTTGTCTCGCAACAACAGATATTAATATACCACCATTATCGAGCCAGTGCAATAGCTTTTTAAACTTATTTATCAAATATAATAAAATAATAATTTTCAAATTACTTTAACTAACAAACAACAAAGCACCAGTAACCTGGTGCTTTGTCAATTTCAATTTTATCGATGACGCATTAATGGGAATAATAAAACGTCGCGAATCGAAGGAGAATTCGTTAGCAGCATTACTAGACGATCAATTCCGATTCCTAATCCTCCTGTAGGCGGCATACCATATTCCAATGCCTCTACAAAATCCTCATCCATTTCATGAGCTTCGTCATTACCTTGCTCCCGCTCTTTTAATTGTGCTTCAAAACGTTCTCTTTGATCAATTGGATCATTTAACTCCGTAAATGCATTTGCATGCTCACGAGCAACAATAAACAATTCAAAACGATCTGTAAACCTTGGGTCTTCTTCATTCTTTTTTGCAAGTGGAGAGATTTCAACTGGATGGCCATATATAAAAGTAGGTTGAATTAATTTTTCCTCAACCTTTTGTTCGAAGAATTCATTCACGATATGTCCATAAAGCATATGTTCAGTGATTTCTACACCATGTTCTTTCGCAAGTGCCTGAGCTTCTTCTACACTCATTTCTTTCCAAAAGTCTACTCCGGTATATTCTTTAATTGCATCTACCATGTGTAATCTTTTCCACTCTGGCTTTAAGTTAACTTCATATTCACCGTATTGGACAGTTGTTGTACCCAGTACCTCTTGTGCAATATGAGCAATTAGGTTTTCAGTAAGACTCATTATGTCCTGATAGTCCGCATACGCCTCATATAATTCAATCATCGTGAATTCTGGATTGTGACGTGTAGAAACACCTTCATTACGGAATACACGACCGATTTCATAAACTTTTTCAAGTCCCCCTACAATTAGACGCTTTAAGTGGAGCTCAATAGCAATCCGCATGTATAGTTCCATATCTAGAGCATTATGGTGCGTGATAAACGGACGGGCTGAGGCACCGCCGGCAATAGAATGCATCATTGGGGTTTCAACCTCTAAATAACCATTGTCATCAAGATAACGGCGCATAGATTGTATGATTTTACTCCGTGTAATAAAGGTTTCTCTGCTCTCTTGGCTGACAATTAAATCTAAGTAACGCTGGCGATATCTCTGCTCGACATCTTTTAGTCCATGGAACTTATCTGGCAGCGGACGAAGAGCTTTCGTTAAAAACGTATAGTTTTGGACCTTAACCGATAATTCTCCAACTTTTGTTTTAAATAAAGTTCCTGTGACACCAATGATATCTCCTAAATCAGAGGAATCAAATACTTCATAAGCTTCTGCACCAATCGCATCAACTCTAACATAAACTTGAATTTGTCCAGTAAGATCTTGGATATTAGCAAACCCCGCCTTACCTTTTCCGCGCTTAGTCATCATTCGGCCAGCAAGAGTTACCTCTACATTTTTCGCCTCTAGCTCTTCCTTTTCTAATTCTCCATACTGTTCTACTAACTCCATGATATTATGAGTACGTTCAAAGCGTTTTCCAAACGGATCTAGTCCACTTTCACGCATCGTATTCATTTTTTCCCGTCTGACCCTCAGCTGGTCATTTAATTCTTCTTGACTCATGCCTAATCAACTCCAATTACTTCTTTTTATGTAAACTAGCATTTAATCACTTAATAGTTCACCTTTATGCATACTTTATTATTTTACACAATCTCAGCAATTCAGACATCAAAAAAGATTAATATAAAAGAAAACTGCCAGTTAATTTACTGGCAGTGTTCATTAAATAAAAATATTATAGAAAAGCTTATAGGTAAAGTCAAATTTATCCTACAATTACTTGGCTCTTTTTATCTTCTGCACCTGTTGCTAGTCCATCTAACAAACCAACTAATTCATCACGAGTATTACACTCATTAATAGCATTTCTTACCAGCCCATTTCCTGGTACACCTTTTAAGTACCAAGCAGCATGCTTACGCATTTCACGGACCGCGATATTTTCATTTTTAAGTGCAATTAAACGATCAAGATGCAGGATGCAAACATCCATTTTTTCACGAACAGTTGGTTCATCCATTAATTTACCTGTCTCAAGGTATTGAACAGTTCGGTAAATCATCCACGGGTTTCCTAGAGCAGCTCTGCCAATCATAACTCCATCACAGCCGGTTTCTTCAAGCATTCTTTTCGCGTCTTGTGGAGTTTGAACATCACCATTACCAATTAAAGGGATGTTTATAGACTGCTTTACTTCCCGAATAATGTCCCAGTTTGCTTTTCCTTCATACATTTGCACACGGGTACGTCCATGAAGCGCAACAGCTGAACCGCCAGCTCTTTCTACAGCCTGTGCATTCTTGACAGCAAAGATATGGTCCTCATCCCAGCCCATCCGCATTTTAACTGTTACTGGTTTATCAACCGCTTCTACAACAGCTGATACCATTTCGTAAATTTTTTCTGGGTCTAACAGCCATTTCGCACCAGCGTCACATTTTGTGATTTTTGGAACAGGACACCCCATATTGATATCGATAATATCAGCATTCGTGTTTTTATCTACAAACTGTGCTGCTTCAACAAGGGTTTTCTTTTCACCGCCAAAAATCTGAAGACTTAATGGCTTTTCACGTTCGTCGATGTAGAGCATGTTCATTGTCTTTTGATTTTTTAAGACAATTCCTTTATCGCTGACCATCTCAGCGCAAACTAAACCAGCTCCGAACTCTTTCACCGTTAGACGGAAGGCAGAGTTACACACACCAGCCATCGGTGCTAAAACGACCTGATTTTTCATTTCAATATTGCCGATTTTCAACAAAAGGTAATCCCTCCCATCTAATCATTTGGTGACAATTCCTCGATTGTAATATTTAGGGTTTGACCGATTTTCTTTAGCAGTTCACCCGTTGGAAGGCGATTTCCTCTTTCAATCTCACCAATAATTGATACTGAAACACCAAGTTCCTTCGAAAAGCTTTCCTGCGTGTATCCCTTTAGCTTTCGATAGGCTCGAATACGTCTTCCCCATTTTTCCGCTTCCATATCCGGACTCCTTCTTTGTTAGGTAATTCTTTGATCCATGCATCAAGTGGTATTTCTATATTTGGAATGATTATGTCAGGTTTAATCTCTGACAAAGGAATCATGACAAAATTCCGCTCTAGCATCCGTGGATGCGGAATAATAAGTTTCTCTGATTTTATATTTTCTTGGTTAAAAAGAAGAATGTCAAGGTCAATTGTTCTTGGCCCCCAGACGATTTTCCTTTTTCTTCCAAGAGTTAATTCGAGTTTCAAACATAGGTCTAGAAGTTCCAGAGCACTCAGTTCTGTCTGAACCTCAATCACCATATTTAAAAATAAATCTTGTTCCTCGTATCCAACAGGATCCGTTTCATAAACAGAGGAGGTATTTACCAGCTGAATACTTGGATGTTTTGCAAGATGTTCAATGGCTTTCGATAAATAATCATACCTGTTTCCAATATTAGATCCAAGGGAAATAAATGCTAAATTTTCCATTTCTATCTTCCCCTCGTTATCTCTATTGCTACGGAACGATAATGACCCGGGATTGGCGGATCTGGTTTGATTACTTTTATTGTTACTTCAGAAACTAGAAGAAACTGCTTTAGAACAGTTTCCGCAATCCTTTCTGCAACAGCTTCAACTAGTTTATAAGGTTTTCCTTCTACAATATCCTTACACACCTGATATAACTCACCATAATTTACCGAATGCTCTAGTTCATCACTTTTACCAGCCTTCTTTAAGTCAATAAGCACCACTAAATCAACAACAAAACGCTGTCCAAGTTTCGTTTCCTCAGGAAAAACACCATGATAACCGTAGAATTCCATTTGGTTTACAAAAATTTTATCCAAGGCTGACACCCTTCCCCATTAGTACATCCATCATTTTTGCCATTCTGCTCATTTCCTTCACATCATGTATGCGAATGATTTGACATCCCTTTTGGATTCCATAACATACCGTTGCTCCAGTCCCTTCCATTCTTTCATTTACCGGAAGATTAAGCGCTTGTCCAATCATCGACTTTTTTGATGTTCCTAAAAGGACGGGATAGCCGAGGGCTGTTAATGTATCTAAATTTTGCATCATTAAAATGTTCTCTTTTAAATCTTTAGCAAAGCCAATACCCGGATCTAAAATAATTTGGTCATCCCGTGCACCAGCTTGTTTTACGATGTTAATACTTTCATACAAATCATTTAACACATCTCTTATAAAAAATGAGTAGTTTCGATCATGCCGATTGTGCATAAGGATAATAGGCACATTGTATTCTACAGCTACAGCTGCCATTTTATCATCCGCCTTCGCTCCCCATATATCATTAATGATATGGGCACCTGCTTCAATTGCACTTCGAGCAACCTTTGCCTTATATGTATCAATTGAAATAGGAACAGAAACATGTTTAGAAATCGCTTCAATAATGGGGACAACACGTTCAATTTCTTCCTCTTCAGAAATAACTGTATATCCTGGCCGTGTTGATTCACCGCCAATATCAATGATATCTGCTCCATTTTCAACCATTTCCCTAGCACGCTCAACTGCCTGATCAATGGTGTTATATTTTCCCCCATCGGAGAACGAATCTGGGGTTGTATTTAAAATCCCCATAATATAAGTTTTCTTACTAAAATCTAACTGATGTGGTCCGCATTTAATACTGTAGTTCACAGATGTATACATCTTAAATACCTCCCGCGTATTTTTCGCTTCTTATTATCATACAAGAAGGATGTTTTTTAAAGCAAAAAAAAGAGGCTAAGCATCACGCCTAAACCTCTCATTAGTAATATTTAGCCTTCGTACTGGTAAAGAGGGGTACTTAAATAACGCTCTCCATTATCAGGAATAATCGCAAGTACTTTTTTACCTTTTCCTAATTCTTTAGCTACTTTTAAGGCTGCAGCAATCGCTGCACCAGAAGAAATCCCTCCTAGAATACCTTCTTCCCTAGCCGCACGGCGGGAAGCTTCAAACGCTTCTTCTGCAGCAATTTGAATAACTTCGTCATATACTTCTGTATTTAATACAGCAGGAACAAATCCTGCACCGATTCCTTGAATCTTGTGTGGGCCTGGTTTACCACCTGATAATACCGGTGAATCAGTAGGCTCTACAGCATATATTTTTACATTTTGGAACTTCTCACGAAGAACTTCACCTGCACCAGTAATGGTTCCACCTGTACCAATACCAGAAATAAATGCATCTAGTTGATCCATTTGTTCTACAATTTCCTTACCAGTAGTCTTACGGTGTACTTCAGGATTCGCTTCATTTTCGAATTGCTGTGGTACAAAGTATCCATTTTCAGAAGCTAGTGCATTTGCCTTAGCGATAGCACCCTTCATTCCTTCAGGACCAGGTGTAAGAACTAGCTCTGCACCATATGCACGAAGCAAGTTCCTTCTTTCCAAACTCATTGTTTCAGGCATTACAAAAATTGCCTTGTATCCTTTAGCTGCTGCAATCATTGCCAAACCAATACCTGTATTTCCGCTTGTAGGCTCAATAATCGTATCAACACCAGGCTTGATTAAACCCTTTTCTTCTGCTGCTTCAATCATTGCCAAAGCAATACGGTCTTTTACACTGCTTCCAGGGTTAAAGTATTCAAGCTTTAAATACACCTCTGCACTGTTTTCCTCTACTAATCTGTTTAATTTTACAATAGGAGTTTGACCAACTAATTCTGCAACTGAATTTGCTACGCGTACCATTAGAGCACCTCTTTCTTAATTCCGAGTATTTTTATTGGTATTACAATAAACTTATCAGTTTTCTACTAGTTTTGTCAACCACTTTGCAGTACAAAATTCCCAAATTTATCAATTTCCCTTATTCTAAAGTTAAAATAAAAACACAGAAAGTTATTCTGTGCTTCTCTTAATTTGTATCTTGATTTCCATAAAACCATTCAACTTTCATTTCTTTCCAGAACGTTGTGGTTGAGGCTGAAGTCTTCATTTGCTCTAATGCCATTTCTCTTCGAATTTGCTGCTTTACATCTTCATAAGAATACTTTTTGCCCTTAATTTTCCCTTCAAGCTTTACAATGGCATAGCCTTGTTCGACTTTGATTGGGTCACTCCAAGTACCTTCTTTCAAATCCTTTGCGGCTTTCAGATACTCAGAGGGATACCGTTTTTCCCCTTCCAAGATATACCCAATGTCTCCGCCTTCATTAGCAGAAAACTCCTCAATCGAACGTTCCATCGCTAGTGCTGAGAAACTAGATCCTTGTGATAATTCTTTAAGTGTTTCTTCTGCTTCGGTACTTGTTTTCACAACAATATGTGATAAATGATAGGCAGCAGGGACTGAAAAGAATTCCTTATTCTTTTCAAAATAGGCTTTCATTTCCTTTTCGGAAACTTTTACATCCCTAGTGAGGATTTCTTCATGAAGAAGACTATTACGAATATGCTCTTTCCACTTCTTTTCAGTGATTTTTTTGTTCTCACTTGGCGAACTGTATGTAGTTTGAAGAATCCTATATTCGCGGTCCACATCTTTCTCAGAAACCTTAATTTTATATTTAGCAGCCATCTCGGCTATAACCTTTTGATCAATCATATCTCTAAGTACATCTTTTCCATATCGAGACTCCAACTCATTAAGCCATTCTTGCCTTGTAATTTCACTTTTCCCCACAGATGCAACGACTTCATCATTACTGGTGTCTTTCACTTTCGAAAGGAAAAAGACAATCGTTAGACAGTTCAATAAAACAAGCGCTGCAATAACGATCAAAATCTTCTTTCGTCTCAAAAACTCCTCCCCCCGTATTTTCTATTTTGCCTGACTTTTTAGCTCCTCTAGTTCTTCTTTGGTAAATAGATATTTTTCATTGCAAAAATGACAATGAGCTTCTGCTTGTCCATCTTCAACAATCATATCTTCAATTTCACCTTGGCCTAAACCGACAATTGCATCTGCAAAACGGTTTTTTGAACATACGCATTTAAATTGAACAGGCATGGTTTCTAGAAAATTAACCTGTTCCTTGCCAAACAGCTCTTCCAAAATTTCTTCAGGAGATAGACCTTGTTTCACTAATTGAGATATAGGAGAAATAGTTTTTAAACGTTCCTCTACCTTAGTAATAGTCTCATCCTTAATTCCAGGCATTAGTTGAAAGATAAATCCACCAGCCGCAAGGATTGTATCATCTGGATTTACCAAGACACCTACCCCAACCGATGAAGGCACTTGCTCTGAAGTAGCGAAATAATAAGTGAAGTCCTCCCCTAATTCTCCAGAAACAATTGGTACTAGACCTGAGAAGAAATCCCGAAGTCCTGTATCCTTAACAACAGATAATGTACCTTCCGTACCAACCGCACGGCGTACATCTAACTTGCCATGTTCATTTGCTTCAAAGTCAACCTGGGGATTTGTAACATAGCCGCGAACATCACCTTTTGCATTACTATCGACTAAAATCACACCAATTGGTCCTCCGCCATCGATTTTAATGGTTAGTTTGTCCTCCCCCTTTAACATTGCTCCCATCATAACTCCAGCAGTAAGTGAGCGTCCTAGGGCTGCAGAGGCTGTACGCCATGTACCATGTCGACGCTGCGCTTCAGAAACAACTTCAGTTGTACGCACTGCATACGCACGAATTTGACCGTCATAAGCCAAAGCTTTTACAAGATAATCATTCATTATGTAACTCCTTTCTAGTTGCTACCCTTTTATTGTCTAGCTCCGGGTGCCCTACGCATTTCTTATATTCTCCATATTTCTCTTATAGATTAGCTGTAATCCCTTTAAAGTTAAAAACGGATCGACGATATCAATAATTTTAGATTCTTTGGCTATTAAAGAAGATAATCCTCCAGTTGCAATGACTGTCGGTTTTTGTTCACTATGGTCAATCATCCTTTTAACAATTCCCTCAACTTGACCCACATATCCATAAACAATACCTGCCTGCATGGCTGAAACGGTATTTTTCCCAATTACCCCTTCAGGCTGAGCAATTTCAATTCTAGGCAGTTTTGCCGCCTTTGAGTATAGTGCCTCGGTTGAGATACCAATTCCCGGCGCAATCGCCCCGCCCATATATTGACGTTGTTCATTGATGTAGCAATAGGTCGTCGCTGTACCAAAATCAACGATAATTAACGGACTTCCATATTCATGTATAGCGGCAACTGCATTAACAATGCGGTCAGCCCCTACCTCTCTCGGATTTTCATATTTAATATTAAGTCCTGTTTTTATCCCTGGCCCTACAACTAATGGACTGAGATGGAAGTATTTTTTGCACATTCTTTCTAAGGCGAACATGATAGGCGGAACAACAGAAGAAATAATAATTCCATCTATTTGAGAAAAAGAAAGTCCTGAGGCATCAAAGAGCGATTTAATGACCATCCCAAACTCATCCTCAGTACGATTACGGTTTGTTTCTATACGCCAATGATATTTAAGCTCTTCCCCTTTGTATACGCCTAAAACAGTATTTGTATTTCCTACGTCAAATACGAAAATCAAAAGAATCACTCACTTTTCGGATTTTTCTTTGGTCTGCAAACATCATATCATAATTACATTTTATCGTGAAAAAAGAGTGCTTTTATAAGCACTCTTTTTTAAAATATCTACTTATCTTCAGTTTCAGAAGGCTGACCTGTTGGTTCTTCATCCTTCTTCGTGCTGATATTAACTTTTACATCATCTATCTTTTTTGTATCCACCGGTTTAAATCCTTCTAACTCTGCAGCTGACTCCGGCATGCGTCCATTTTCAATTAAGTACTCGATTTGTTCTGCATTTAGTGTTTCGACTTCAAGAAGAGTCTTAGCTATTAGATCCAGTTTATCACGATTTTCTGTAAGGATCTTTTTAGCTCTTTCATAAGATTCTTTTAGAATACGCTGAATTTCCAAGTCGATTTCAAAGGCAATGGCATCAGAGTAATTTTGTTCATTGTGAATGTCACGTCCCAAGAATACCTGACCGCCTGAAGCTTGCCCAAACTGTCCAACTCCAAGTTTATCACTCATACCATATTCAGTTACCATTTTGCGGGCTATTCCTGTTGCACGTTGGAAATCGTTATGTGCTCCGGTACTTACTTCACCAAAGACGATTTCTTCTGCTACACGGCCGCCCAATAAACCAACAATTTTATCTAGTAATTCTGGTTTCGTCATAAAGTAACGGTCTTCTCTTGGAAGCATAACAGCATATCCACCAGCTTGACCACGAGGTACAATCGTAACCTTATGGACCATATCGGCTTCATTAAGAACTAAGCCAATTACGGTATGACCGCCTTCATGGAAAGCAACAATTCGGCGTTCTTTCTCAGAGATCACACGAGTCTTTTTAGCAGGACCAGCAATTACCCTGTCAGTTGCCTCATCAATATCTTCCATGTCGACCTTTTTCTTATTCTGACGTGCAGCCACTAAAGCAGCTTCGTTTAAAAGGTTTTCTAAGTCTGCACCAGAAAAACCAGGTGTTCTCATAGCGATATTTTTAAGATTAACCGACTCATCTAGCGGTTTATTCTTTGCATGTACTCTTAGGACTGCCTCACGACCATTAACATCTGGACGGTCAACCGTGATTTGACGGTCAAAACGTCCTGGACGTAATAACGCAGGATCCAGAATATCCGGACGGTTGGTTGCAGCAATAATGATGATTCCTTCGTTTGCACCGAACCCATCCATTTCAACTAATAATTGATTCAAGGTTTGTTCACGTTCATCGTGTCCGCCGCCTAAACCAGCACCACGTTGACGACCTACTGCATCAATTTCATCAATGAAAATAATACAAGGAGCATTTTTCTTTGCATTTTCAAACAAATCACGTACCCGGGAAGCACCGACCCCGACAAACATTTCAACGAAGTCTGAACCACTAATAGAGAAGAAAGGAACGCCAGCCTCACCTGCTACTGCACGTGCAAGTAAAGTTTTACCTGTCCCTGGAGGGCCGACAAGAAGTACTCCTTTTGGAATACGGGCGCCAAGTTCAGCAAATTTTCTAGGATCCTTAAGGAATTCTACCACTTCAACTAATTCCTGTTTCTCTTCGTCTGCACCAGCAACATCCTTAAAACGTGCCTTCTTCTTGTCGTCATTATAAAGCTTAGCTTTACTCTTACCAAAGTTCATCACACGGCTGCCGCCGCCTTGAGCCTGGTTTAATAAGAAGAAGAATAGGATAAAGATGATTACAAATGGAATGATGGAAGTAAAGAATGTTACCCATCCACTAGTTTCCTTAGCAGGCATTACTTCTACCTTAGAACCTGCCGCATCAATACGCTCTAAGATTTTTTCACTGTTTGGAACATACGTTAAAAAGTTCTTACCGTCTTTTATCCCTTTTTCAAACTGCCCCCGAACTTCGAACACACCACGTTCAGGCTGCATAGAAAATGAATCTACTTCATCCTTTTCTAAATGAGTTACAAACTCATTATAGGAAATGTTGTCCGTAGGTTCATTGCTGCCATTAAAGAAGCTAACCACGCCAATTATGACTAAAAATATCAATAAATAAAAGAT
>Ga0182744_1004229_pt1 | contig 10871 bp, 12 predicted proteins | sample eDN3rd30CKraftMG_FD_128525 | JGI IMG/M metagenome (GOLD analysis project Ga0182744, IMG submission 128525) | Enriched Miracle-Growth compost microbial communities from Emeryville, California, USA - eDNA 3rd pass 30_C Kraft MG (version 2) (version 2) ... | reverse complement strand
CCAGCGCCGAAGGCGAACGGGCCGGCAAGGCGGCCGCCGGCGTGGCCGGCGTCAATAAGGTAGTAAAATTGTTCCAGATCGTCTCGCCGGAAAGCATCGCCCAGGAACCTCGCAGCCCGGCGCCGGTCGAAGAACCATCCTCTTCCGGTTCAACCATGGCGCCTGAGGCCTCCGACACGGGCGTCGAAACTATACCCGTGAAATGAAGAAAGCACTCATAGGCATTGCCGCCGCCCTGGCGCTGATCGGGTTCGGGGTCTGGCAATTCTCGGCCGGCGCCCAAACGGCTCCCGAAGTCACATTTACTTCTTTGACCGGCGAAAAAATCACCACTCGAGATTTGCGCGGCAAAGTCGTGCTGGTCAAGTTCTGGGCCACCAGCTGCGTCACCTGCATCGCCCAGATGCCCGACACCATACAGAACTACAACGACCTGAAAGCCAAAGGCTTCGACACGATTGCGGTGGCCATGCAATACGACCCGCCCAACTACGTCAAGAATTTCGCGGAAACCCGCAATCTGCCCTTTACCGTCGCCATCGACGCCCAAGGCGAGATCGCCAAGGCCTTCGGAGACGTGAAGCTTACGCCCACGGCTTTCCTCATCGACAAGGAAGGCCACATCATCAAGCGGTATCTGGGCAATTACGACAAAGCCGCTTTCCTTAGCACTGTCAACAAGGCGCTGGCCAGTTAAAACAATGACCACTACCACGGATGCCCAGTCTCACTCTTCGACCGTCAAAGCGGAAGTCCTGTCCGAAGCCCTGCCTTACATAAGGCGCTTCCACGGCAAGACGGTCGTCATCAAATACGGCGGCAACGCCATGACGGAAGAGCAGCTGCAGCGCAGCTTCGCCCACGATGTGGTGCTGCTCAAGCTGGTCGGGCTCAATCCCGTGGTCGTGCACGGGGGCGGCCCGCAAATCAACGCCGCGCTCAAGCGCATAGGCAAGGAAGGCACTTTCGTGCAGGGCATGCGCGTCACCGATGCGGAAACCATGGAAGTGGTGGAATGGGTGCTGGGCGGCCAGGTCCAGCAGGACATCGTCATGATGATCAACGAGGCCGGCGGCAAGGCGGTGGGCCTGACCGGCAAGGACGGCCAGCTCATCCAGGCCAAGAAGAAATTGCTGGCCGACAAGGACAAGCCGGGCGAGTGGCTGGATATCGGCTATGTCGGCGACATCACGCATATTGAGCCCGCCGTGGTCAAGGCCCTGCAAGACGACCAGTTCATACCCGTCATTTCCTCCATCGGCTATGGCGAGGACGGCCGCGCCTACAACATCAACGCCGATGTCGTGGCCGGCAAGATGGCCGAAGTGCTGGGCGCTGAAAAGCTGGTCATGATGACCAACACTCCGGGCGTCCTGGACAAGAACGGCGAACTGCTGCGCAATCTGTCCGCGCAGACCATAGACGAATTGTTCGAAGACGGCACGATTTCCGGCGGCATGCTGCCCAAGATATCCTCAGCCCTGGACGCGGCCCGCAACGGGGTCACCTCGGTGCATATCGTCGACGGGCGCGTGCCACACTGCCTGTTGCTGGAAATCCTGACGGACCGCGGCGTCGGCACGATGATCACTTCCCAGTAGGCCGCGGGCCTGCTGAACCCGGCGGAACGCGGCATTGCGGCCCTTGCGCAAAACCATGGCGCTGCATCGCCCGCGGCGCGTCAGCGGCATGGCCGGCGACCCGCAAACGGTATGGCTCTTCGACCTGGACAACACCCTGCATGATTGCTCCAAGGGCATCTTCAAGGCCATAGACGGCGCCATGACCAAAGCCGTGGCCGACACGCTGAGCCTGGATGTCGAGGCCGCCAACGCGCTGCGCTCCGCCTACTGGAAGCGCTACGGCGCGACCGTCATCGGCATGGTCCGCCACCATGGCGCAAAGGCCGACGACTTCCTCAGGCTGAGCCACAGCTTCGATATCGCGCCGCTGGTGCATTCGGAAAACGGCCTGGACCGCAAGCTTCGGCAACTGAAGGGGCGCAAGGTGCTGCTGACCAACGCCCCGCTCGATTACGCGCGCACCGTGCTCAAGACCCTGGGCATACTGCGGCACTTCGAGTGCTTGTGGACCATGGATCACATGAACCTGCAGGGCAGGCTGCGCCCCAAGCCCTCGGCCGCGCTGATGCGCCAGATACTCGCGCGCCTGGGCGTTCCGGCGCAGCGGGTCGTGCTCGTCGAAGACACTTTGCGCAACCTGAAGAGCGCGAGGCGGGCCGGGATGCGCACCGTGCACGTATTCCATCCGGGCACGCCGTTTTCATCCCTGCACAGCGGGCGCTGCCACTATGTGGATCTGAGGGTGAAGGCTATCGGCCGGCTTCTTGTGGGCCGCCACTGCCTGAGCACACCAGGCAGGCCGGGTCGCGCTTGAAGCGTATCGTCTGCCACTGCATGGACAGCGCTTCCAGGCACAGCATGCGGCCCGTCAGCGTCTCGCCCATATCCGCAATCAGCTTGATGGCTTCGGCCGCCTGAACACTGCCGACGATGCCCACCAGGGGCCCCAGCACGCCCGTGGTGGCGCAGCGCAGCTCTTCTATCCCGTCCGCCTCCGGGAACAGGCAATGGTAGCAGGGCGCGTCTTGCCGGCGCAGGTCGAACACGCTGATCTGGCCGGAGAACCTTATCGCGGCGCCCGACACCAGGGGCTTTCTATATTTGACGCAAGCGCGGTTGACCGCGTGGCGAGTGGCGAAATTATCGCAGCAGTCCAGGACCAGATCGGCCGCCTGGACTTGTTCGTCCAGGGCCTGCCCGGCCAGGCGCGCCACCAGCGCGTCGACGCGGATTTCAGGGTTGATGCGCGCCACCGCGAGCCGGCCGGATTCGGCCTTGCTCCAGCCTATCCGCTCCGTGGTGTGGAGAATCTGGCGCTGCAGATTGCCCAGTTCGACTTCGTCGTCGTCGGCCAGCACGATATGGCCGACCCCCGCGGAACCCAGATAAAGCGCGGCCGGAGAACCCAGGCCGCCGGCGCCCACGATGAGCACACGGGCCGCCAGCAAACGTTCCTGCCCTTCTATGCCGAATTCATCGAGCAGAATATGGCGGCCGTAACGCAACAACTGCTGGTCATTCATTGTTTTACCGGTACGACGCCTTCCGGAGTGATGCGGAAACGCTGAATGACGGGCTCAGCGGCTTTCACCGGGCTTTTTTTTTCCGTGGCGGGCGTTTTCCCCGCATCGGATTTGCCTTTCGTGTCTTTTTTGGCGGCCGGCGTGCCGGTGGCCGGCATACCGGCGGCCGGCGTGCCGGTGGCCGGCATACCGGCCGCCAGCTTATCGGACTTGGCCGCCGCCACACTGGGGTCGCTCTTTTTGACCGGACGCCCTTCCAGGAAATTGATGGCCTGCTGCAACTGATAATCGTCCGCGCCGCCGAATTCGAACATCTTGGGCTCGTCTTTCGAATCGGCCGGCTGCAGCTTGCTGCTTTCGTCCTCGGCCTGCGTGCCGTTCAGCAGATGGCGCTGGAGGTCGATTTCGCGCGGCAGACGGAACAGGTTGCCTTGCGCGGTGTCATCCACGATGATGTCGGGATCCACGCCGGTGACTTGTATGGACCGCCCCAGAGGCGTGTAATAGCGCGCGGTGGTCAGCTTGATGCCGGTGTCTTCGGACAAGGGCAGCACGCTTTGCACCGAGCCCTTGCCGAAGCTGCGGTTGCCGATGACCTTGGCGCGCTTGTGGTCCTGCAGGGCGCCGGCGACGATTTCCGAGGCCGAGGCGGAGCCGACGTTGATCAGCACCACCATGGGCACGGTCTTGGCCCAATCCGATACCTTGGGGGCCAGCGGGCTGTTGCCGCCGTCCAGCTGGCTGCGCATGAAGTCCACCGGCTTGGCGAAGTATTCGCGGTTGGACGACGGGATGCGGCCCTTGGTCGATACCACCAGCACATCGGGCTTCAAAAAGGCCGAGGAAACGCCGATGGCGCTGTCCAGCAGGCCGCCCGGGTCGTTCCGCAGGTCGAGGATCAGCGCCTTGGGCGAGGTCTTGGCGTTGAGGCCGGCCAGTTGCTTGGCGAGATCTTCCACCGTGCGTTCCTGGAACTGGGCGATGCGCACGTAGGCGATATTGTTGTCCAGCATCTTGCTGCGCACGCTGCGCACCTTGATGAGGTCGCGCACTATGTGGATGACCAGGGGCTTGTCCCGGCCTTCGCGCTTGATGGTCAGGGTTATGGGCGTCTTGGGCTCGCCGCGCATCAGCTTGATGGCGTCGTTCAACTGCATGCCCTTGGTGGGCTTGCCGTCGATGTGCGTGATGATGTCGCCCGCCAGTATGCCGGCGCGCGCCGCCGGGGTGTCCTCGATGGGCGAAATGACCTTGGGCATGCCGTCTTCGCTGCCGATCTCTATGCCCAGGCCGCCGAAACCGCCCTGGGTGATGGCTTCCATTTCCTTGAATGCTTCGGCGTCCAGGTAGGTGGAATGCGGGTCCAGCTCGCTGAACATGCCCTTGATGGCGTCGTTCACGAGCTTGTCGTCGGCGATGGGCTCGACGTAGCTGCTTTTGATGGCCGCAAAGACGTTGGCGAACTGCTGCAGCTCTTTCAGCGGCAGGGGCTCGCCGCGCTGCGCGGCCGCCGTAATGCCCAAGCTGATCAGGATTCCGCCCACGGCGCCCAGAACCACCAAACCAAAACTGCCTATCTTGCGAGTGCCCATGCACGTTTCCGGAGTAAATTCATAATAATCGGCGCTGCCTTGCGCGCAAGGTAAATAGTAACGAAATTAGCGCCTTAACCAAAGCAGTGGATTCACCGGCGTGCCCTGGTGCCTGATCTCAAAGTATAGACCCGAGTCTACCTGGCCGCCGGTGGCGCCTACCGTGGCAACCGTATCCCCGGCCGCCACCACATCGCCCACGCGCTTGAGCAGACTCTGGTTGTAAGCATACACGCTCAAATATTTGGCGCCATGGTCGATAATCATGATGTTGCCGAATCCCCCCAGCCAGTTGGCGTAGACCACCCGGCCCGCGGCCACGGCCTTCACCGCCGTGCCCTCCGGCGAACGCAGCACGATGCCTCTCCAGAGCCCCCCTTCCGGCCGCTCGGCGCCGAAGCGGCCCAGCACCTCGCCCCTCACTGGATACGGCAGCCCTTTGTGCAAACCGGTGAACCCGCCGGCGGGCGGCAAGCGTTCAGCCTGGCGTTCCGTAGGGCGGCCTCCCGCGGGGCGGCCGTCCGCCCGGCCCGCCTGGCCGGAGGGCGCCGCATCGGGGCGCAGGCCTTCAACCGAGCCGCTGATGGATTCCGGGGCCGGTGATCTCGACGCCTCGACCTGGCTGCGCGCCTGGGCTTCTTCAGCGGCGCGGGCCTGGGCCCTGGCCCGTTCCACTTGCAGCCGCGCCTGTTCCGCTTCGTGCTGATCGCGGCGGCGCTGAGCGGCTTCCTGGGCCGCCTTGGCGGCGAGTTCGGCCTTGCGGGCCTCTTCGCGTTTGCGCGCCAGTTCGCGCTGCCGTTCCAGCGCGGCCTGGCGCTCCTGTTCGGCCTTGCGCGCCGCTTCGGCGCGCCGTTTCTCTTCGGCGATGCGGGCTTCTTCGGCCTGCCTGGCTATCGCCTTGTCCAGGCCGGCGATCAGGTCGCCCAATTGCCGGTCGTTGCGCGCCAGGCGATCGGCCTGCCCGCGCTGCTCCTTCAATTGCGCATCGATGCGGGCCAGCACCTGCCGGCGCTCTTCCTGCTGTTTTTCGAGCGACGCTTTCTGCTCGGCGGTTTCATCGGCGAGCTGCGCAAGCTTCTTGTGCTGCGCCTGGGCTTCGGCCTGCAGCCGGGCGAGCTCGTCCAGCGCGTGGCGCACGGCGCGCACCGCCTCGGTCTGGACTTTGGTGATATAGCCCAGATAGCTCAGATCGCGGCCGATGACTTGCGGATCGTCGCCCGACAGCAGCGCCGTCCACGGCGATAAGCCGCTGGAATACTGGGCCCGCAGCTGGTCGCCGAGCTCTTGCTGGCGCTTTGCCAGCAGCCGTTTCTGGCCCGCAATGCGGGCTTCCAGGTCGCGCAGTTCGCGCTGGGTGTCGGCGCGGCTGGCTTCCAGCCCGGCCAGCGTGCGGCTGATGGCGGAAATGGCCGATTCCGACGCCTTGAGCTCGTTCGCCGCATCCCGCCGCGATGACTCGCGGCTGTCGATGTCCTGCTGCAGGCTTTCGATGCGCGCGCGCAGTTCGGCCTGCTGCTTTTTGGCGTCGGCCTGCCTTTGCGCCAGCGACGGCTCGGCCGCCCAGGCCAGGCCGGCCCACAGAGCCAGCACCGCCGTACCCAGCGCGCGCCGCATGCTTATTTCCGCGCCTTGCCCTGGTTGGCCACGGCCGCCATGGCGGCCTCGATCTCGGCCGGGTCGCCCAGATAATAATGGCGCAAGGGCCGCAGGTCGTCGTCCAGCTCGTACACCAGGGGCTGGCCCGTGGGGATATTCAAATGCACGATGTCATCGTCGGAAATGCCGTCCAGATGCTTGATGAGCGCACGCAGGCTGTTGCCATGCGCCGAGACCAGCACGCGGCGTCCGGCCCGGATTGCGGGCGCGATGGATTCGTTCCAGAACGGCAGCACGCGGGCCACCGTGTCTTTCAGGCATTCGGTTGCAGGCAGCTTGTCGGCGCCGATCTTGGCATAGCGGCGATCGAAGCGCGGGTGGCGCGGATCGTCCGCGTCCAGCGGGTCCGGCGCAATGGCATAAGCCCGGCGCCAGATCAGCACTTGCTCGTCGCCGAACTTGGCTGCGGTTTCGGCTTTGTTCAAGCCTTGCAGCGCCCCATAATGGCGCTCGTTCAGCCGCCAGCTCAGGCCGGTGGGCGTGTGCATGGCGTCCATGGCGTCCAGTGCGATCCAGAGCGTGCGTATGGCGCGCTTCAGCACCGATGCATAGGCCAGGTCGAACTCGAAGCCGTTCTGCTTGAGCAGTTCGCCGGCCTGCCAGGCTTGCGTGCGGCCCGTGTCGGTCAGATCGACATCCGTCCAGCCAGTGAAGCGGTTTTCGAGGTTCCACTGGCTCTCGCCGTGACGCATCAGTACAAGTTTATGCATAGTAAAAATCGCCTAAAAGTTGAAAATCGCCGTCCATTTTATAATCCACTGATTCTGCCCTGCTTACTAGGGTATTTCTAGGGCGTTTTCGGGATACATCGTGGACTTTTTTCTTGATCAGAACAACCTGATTTTCCTTTTCGTAGCCATCGCATCCGGTGTCATGCTGATGCTGCCCAAGCTGATGCAGGGCGGCGCCAAATCCGTCAACACGCAACAGGCGGTGCAATTGGCCAATCAGAAACAGGGGATATTCCTGGACGTGCGCAGCCATGACGCCTTCAAGGCGGGTAGCATACCCCAGTCGCGCCACGTGGCGGCCGCCGACGTCCCATCCAAGCTCGGCACCTTGCCCAAAGACAAGCCTATCATCGTGGTGTGCGAACAAGGCCGGGATTCGGCGCGCATAGCGGCCATGCTGCGCAAACAGGGCTACACTGAAGCCGTCAACCTCGAAGGCGGCCTGCGCGCCTGGATACAAGGCGGCTTGCCGTTGTCCAAGAAGGCTTGACGCCCGTTTTTCCGCCAGCAAAGGAATTCCATGGCAACTGTAACCATGTACTGCACCGCCGTGTGCCCGTATTGCGTCCGCGCCGAAATGCTGCTGAAGCAGCGCGGCGTGACGGAAATAAACAAAATACGCATCGACCAGGACCCCAGCCAGCGCGCCGTCATGATGGAACGCACCGGCCGGCGCACCGTGCCGCAAATCTATATAGGCGATACGCACGTGGGCGGCTACGACGACCTGGCCGCGCTGGACCGCGCCGGCGGCCTGGCGCCGCTCCTGGCCGCCTGACGCCCCCGCGACGGCCGCCACACCCCAATTTACCCCAACACTTCAGGAAACAAAATGGCCCAACAGAAACAGAACAGTCAGGAAGAGCAGGGCAGCACCGATCCCAGCTTCAGCCTGCAGCGTACCTATGTCAAGGACCTGTCGCTGGAAATGCCCAACGCGCCGCAGATCTTCCTCGAGCAGGAAGGGCCGACCGTGGAAGTATCCATCAACGTCGGCGGCCAGCGCCTGGCGGAAACCGTCTACGAAGCCACCGTCACCGCGACGGTCACCACCCGCATCCAGGATAAAGTCCTGTATCTGGTGGAGGCGACGCAGGCGGGCATATTCGAAGCGGCCAACATCCCGGCGGAACAGCTCGATCCACTGATCGGCATCGTCTGCCCGACCATGCTCTACCCCTACCTGCGCGCCAACGTCGCCGACGCCATCAATCGCACCTCTTTGCCGGCGCTGCACCTGGCCGAAGTGAATTTCCAGGGCCTGTATGAACAGCGCCTGGCCCAACTGGCCGAAGAACAGAAAGGCAAGGAAGACTCCGGCTTGATCCTGCCTCCGGGCGCCACCCGCCAATAAGCAGGCGGCCATGGGCGCCACGCCTTTGCCTATTCGCGTCGCCGTACTGGGGGCCGGAAGCTGGGGAACGGCGCTGGCGGCGCTGGCATGCGCCCGCGCCGATACGCTCTTGTGGGCCCGCAACGCCCGCGTGGCCGCCGCCATCAACGGCAGCCATTTCAACGCCGCCTACTTGCCCGGCATCCCCCTGCCCGCCGGCCTGAAAGCCACGGACAGCTTCGATCTGGCCGTGGATCACGCCTGCGGCGACGGCAACGGCGCCGGGCTGATCATATTGGGCGTGCCCGTGGCGGGCATGGCCGATATCTGCCAGCGCCTGGCGCAGGTCCTGGAGGGCCGCAAGCTGGCGGACGTCAGCGTGGTCTGGACCTGCAAGGGCTTCCAGCAGGACACGGGGCGGTTGCCGCACGAAATCGTCCAGGCGGCCTTCGGCGCTCTTCCCGAACTCGGGCTGGGCGTGCTGTCCGGCCCATCTTTCGCGCGCGAAGTGGCCCAGCGCCTGCCGGTGGCCCTGACCATCGCCACGCCGCAAGCGCATACCGCCAAGGTCGTGGTGGCCGCCCTGCATGGCTCCAACGCGCGCATCTATTCCAGCGCCGACGTGGTCGGCGTGGAGGTCGGCGGCGCCCTGAAAAACGTCATGGCCATCGCCTGCGGCATTGCCGATGGCCTGGAACTGGGCACCAACGCCCGCGCCGCGCTGATCACCCGCGGGCTGGCGGAAATGCGCCGGCTGGGCCTGGCCATGGGCGGCGAAGCCGAAACTTTCGCAGGGCTGACCGGCCTGGGAGACTTGGTCCTGACGGCGACCGGCGCCCTGTCGCGCAACCGACAAGTCGGGCTGGCCATAGGCCAGGGCAAGGCGCTGGCCGCCATCCTGGCCGGCGGCATGACGGCCGAAGGCGTTCGCTGCGCCCAGGCCGCCCTGGCCCTGGGCCGGCGCCATGGCGTCGATCTGCCGATCACCGAAACAGTGTGCAAGGTATTGTTCGAAGGCCTGGCCCCCCAACAGGCGGTCATCGACCTGCTCAACCGCGAGGCCAAGGCGGAATAGCCGTTTCGCCCGGCCACGTGCGTGCTCTGCTTGATACGAAGAACGCTCTTGATACGAGGAACGTTCATGCTTGATACGAGGAAGAATGATGCATAGATTTTCATCGATGGTCCGCAACTTGCGCCGCGGCGCCCTGCTCATGCTGGGCGGCGCCGCCATGCTGGCCTGGGCCCCCGCGACACTGGCCGCCTGGCCGGAACGACCCATCCAAATGATCGTGCCGTTTCCGGCGGGCTCGTCGCCCGACACGCTGGCGCGCGCCCTGGCCGACCCTTTGTCCAAAAAATTGGGCCAGGCGGTGGTCGTGGAAAACAAGCCCGGCGCGGGCGGCAACATCGGCACGCGCCAGGCCAGCAAAGCCAAGCCCGACGGCTACACCTTGCTGCTGACCATCAATGGCCCGATGGTGACGGCGCCGACGCTGTACAAGAAAACGTTGGGCTACGACCCGTTCACCGATCTGGATCCGATCAGTCTGGTGGGCACCAGCCCCAATGTGCTGATCGTGCCGGAAAATTCGCCCGCCCGGGATCTTCAGGGTTTCGTGGCGGCGGCCAAGGCGAACCCCGGCGCGCTGAACTATGGCACGGTCGGGCCGGGCAGTTCATCGCACCTGTGCATGGCCATGCTGGAACACGAGGCCGGCATCCGGCTGCAGCAGATTCCCTACACCGGCTTTCCGCAAATCGTCACCTCCATCATCGCGGGCGATATCCAGGCGGGCTTCATGGTGCCGGGCGTTGCCATGCCGCAAGTGAAAGCCGGCAAAGTGCGGGCGCTGGCGATTACCAGCCTCGAACCCAGCGATGTCCTGCCCGGCATTCCCACGGTGGCGTCGCAAGGCTATCCGGGCTTTGAGTCGATTTCCTGGGACGCGCTGTTCGTCCCGGCCGGCACGCCCGCCGACATCAAAGATAAGCTGCATCAGGCCGTGATAGAAGCCATCGCGCAGCCCGAAGTCGTCAAGCAAATGGCCGCGCTGTATTTCACCCCCGCCCCTTCCACCCCCGAAGAATTGATGGCCATGATGAAGGCGGAAAAGCAGCGCTGGGATGCGGTGATCAATCGTTTGGGCCTGACGCTGGATTAGAGGCCAGCTTGGTTTCTAAACCGGCGCAGCCGATGGGCAGGGGCCGGGCTCCTGTCGCTGCGCCCCTTCGGGGTTCCCTTGCAGGCGCTTTGCGTCGGGGTCGGGCGTGAACTCACAAAAATTCAGCCGCCTGTGGGCTGAATTTTTGCTCAGACATGCACGCCCTCTTACGCCCCCGGCGCAAAGCACCTGCCGCGGCTTGCTCAAACGTCGCCCAACCCCTGCCCACCGGCTACGCCTTGACAGCAGAGTTAGTGCTTGATCATCCGTGGAATGCGAAAGGCACTG
>Ga0182744_1004228_pt1 | contig 10871 bp, 5 predicted proteins | sample eDN3rd30CKraftMG_FD_128525 | JGI IMG/M metagenome (GOLD analysis project Ga0182744, IMG submission 128525) | Enriched Miracle-Growth compost microbial communities from Emeryville, California, USA - eDNA 3rd pass 30_C Kraft MG (version 2) (version 2) ... | reverse complement strand
AAATGTAGAAGATTTCCGGCACAAACTGTGGGATCATCTCTATTACATGAGTGATTTTAAACTGGAAGTTGACAGTCCTTATCCTATTCCAACCCGGGAAAACTATAAAGTAAAGCCTGATCCGCTGCCTTATCCTAAAAGATATCCCAGGAAAAGGCACCTTGGTAAAAATATTGAAGTGGTCGTGGAGAAGGCACTCTCAGAAGAAAATGAGGAGAAAAAACAGGGCCTTGCCAACGCAGTTGCTTATTATATGAAGCTTTCTTATAATAACTGGCACAAAGAAACCGTTTCTGATCAGGTACTGCAAACTGAACTTGATGCCTTAAGCCATGGCCAGCTGACTTTTACCAATGCGCCTTATATACGGAAAGAGCTGGAAGACTTTAAACCAAGTTTTTCCCAGGTCAATACGGGAGCCAGAAGAAATTATACTCCCAGAAATAATAATAACAACAATAACAACCGTGGCGGCAATATGAACCGAAATAACAATAACCGGGGAAGTAACAACCGCAGTAATAATAACAATAACCGGGGCAACACCGGTTATAAAAAGCGCTATTAGGATTAAAAATAATTGAAAAAGCAGTGATGAATTGTTCGGGCGATAGCCCAAAACAAATTCACCACTGCTTTTTTTTAGTATAAAGAAGGAATAACGGTTACCGTGGCGACCGTGAAAGGCCGGGATTGTTACTGACACCGCTTTAATTTTCCTTTTGAGGCAGTAACAACCGTTTAAAGTCACTGCTATCGCCCCCAAAAACATTAAAATCCACCAGCCTTTTAATACCGTACACATGGCCCTGTTCACTGTGTTGCCAAAATAGCCAGTTCCGGTGGATCCTGGGGCTTTTTAACTCAAAATAGTGCGCGACCCACAAGGGATAATTGTCAAAATGCCCAGCCAGGTAATCATTATAAAAGCTGGCATATGTATAAATAATGGGACGTTGTTTATAATACCGCTCAAGGGTGTCCAACATTATTTGTAATTCTTTTCTAAAAAGGGCGGGAGCTACGCCGTAGCGCTGTTCAATATCGATTACCGGTGGCAAGGTGCCCTGTTCCTTCGGTACATGACGGATAAAGTTTGTTGCCTGCAGAACCCCGCTTTTACCGGCAATGAAAAAATGGTATGCACCCCTGGGAATACCGGCAAGGCCGGTCTCAAACCAGTTGCCGATAAAATTTTTATCCACCAGGCTGTACCCTTCCGTGGCCTTAATAAAAACAAAGCCGATTCTGACACCCTGGGATTCCATGGATTTAACCATCGGCCAGTTGATCTTGCCCTGATGACGGCTGACATCAATACCATGGATCTGAAAGTTTTCCGGCAGGTCAATGCCAAATTCTTTGTAGTGGGCAAAATAAGCGTCTTTCTGATGACGGGCATTATAGATATACAGTGCAATAGAGAATAAGCCCATCGCCAATGTCACCAGGCCAAGAGCTTTCCAGAAACGTTGGCCTCCTGTCCGGGTAGTCGCCCGGGTTTTACCGGTATTTTTACTCGCTTTTTTATTTTTGGGTGTCGTCTGTTTTTTCCTGTTGGCCATCAGGGGGCAAAGGTAAGCTTAGGGCGCTTAAGTCCGGTGATTTTAGGTAAGGGACAAACAATAATTATTTTGTTTTCCGGGAAGAAGGGGAGAACAGCTGATCTATTTTTTTTACTCTGAATCTGGATCGGAATCCGGATCCTATTACATATAGCAAGGCAGGCCTTTTGAATATGGGGCCTGCCTTAAATATTTATTAATGAACAAATAACCTTAATCGTCCAGTTTAAGTACTGCCAGAAAGGCCTCCTGGGGCACTTCTACGTTGCCGATCTGGCGCATTCTTTTTTTACCTTCTTTTTGTTTTTCAAGTAATTTGCGCTTTCTGGAGATGTCGCCGCCATAACATTTAGCGGTTACATCTTTACGCATGGCACTAATATTTTCCCGTGCAATGATTTTGGCGCCTATGGCTGCCTGTATCGCTATCTGGAACTGCTGGCGCGGCAGCAGCTCTTTTAACTTTTCACAAAGTTTACGGCCAAAATCCTGCGCCCTACTGCGGTGGATCAAGGCACTTAAGGCATCGACCTTTTCCTGGTTGAGCAGGATATCCATTTTAACGATATCGCTCGCCCTGTAATCCAGCGGGGTATAATCAAATGATGCATAGCCCCTGGTCTGACTTTTTAACTTGTCATAAAAATCGAATACGATTTCTGTCAGCGGCATTTCAAAGGTAAGTTCTACCCTTGTTTGCGTCAGATAGGTCTGATTGGTCAGGGTGCCACGCTTGCCCAGGCATAAGGTCATGATATTGCCCGTATAATCCGCATGCGTAATGATCTGTGCCCGGATATACGGTTCTTCTATCCTGTCCAGTTTGGTCGTTTCCGGCATCTGGCCCGGATTGTTTACGATGATTTTCTGACCACTGGTGGTATAGGCGACAAAACTTACGTTGGGTACCGTGGTGATCACGGTCTGGTTAAATTCCCTTTCCAGCCTTTCCTGGATAATTTCCATGTGCAATAGTCCCAGGAAACCGCAACGGAAACCAAAGCCCAGTGCCTGGGACGTCTCCAGTTCATAGGTCAGTGATGCATCATTTAACTGCAGTTTATCCATGCAATCCCGCAACTCTTCAAAATCTTCGGTTACCACCGGGAATATGCCGGCAAAGACCATGGGCTTTACTTCTTCAAAGCCTTTGATCGATGCGCCCGGGTTTTCAGTCAGGGTGATGGTATCGCCCACTTTAACCTCTTTGGCATTTTTAATACCCGTAATAATATATCCGACATCGCCAGCCTTAACATCTTTTGTCGGATGCAGACCAATGCCCAGATTTCCAACCTCATCAGCATAATAGGTCTGGCCTGTATTGATGAATTTGATCTTATCCCCTTTTTTGATGGTGCCGTTGAATATCCGGTAATAGGCAATAATACCCCTGAAACTATTAAATACACTGTCAAAAATCAGTGCCTGCAGCGGTGCGTGGATATCTCCTGTGGGAGAAGGGATCCGCTGAACGATCGCTTCCAGGATTTCTTCGATGCCGATACCTGTTTTGCCGCTGGCCAGTAAAATCTCTTCTTCCTTGCAGCCGATCAGATCAACGATCTGATCCTTCACTTCGGGAATCATCGCGCCATCCATATCCACTTTATTGATCACCGGAATGATTTCCAGGTCATTATCAATGGCTAAATACAGGTTACTGATGGTCTGGGCCTGGATGCCCTGCGTGGCATCCACCAGCAGCAGCGCACCTTCACAGGCGGCTAACGCCCGGCTGACCTCGTAGCTAAAGTCCACATGACCCGGTGTATCGATCAGGTTGAATATGTAGGTATTGCCATCCAGGGCATACTCCATTTGAATTGCCTTGCTTTTAATGGTAATGCCTTTTTCCCTTTCCAGGTCCATATCGTCGAGCACCTGATTGGTCATTTCCCTTTCGCCTACCGTTTTAGTATGTTCCAATAACCTGTCTGCCAGGGTACTTTTACCGTGGTCAATATGTGCAATTATGCAGAAATTTCTTATTTGCTTCATCTGGCGGCAAAGATAACAAGGGTAATTTGAATTTACGAGCTTATTTGCTTAAATCCCGCTCCTGGTTGCTTTCAAAATACCTAACCAGGGGGTTTTAGGGTTATCCTTGAGATTTTAAATCGCCTGCATACAAGTAAATGACTGCCATTCATCCCGTTGAAATAAATAAATGGCAATCATCATTAATGATGATCAGTCCCTGCTGTCACCCGGAAGGCCGGGCGCTACCCGCAAACTGTCACGCTGGCCTGGCGTATTTTGCCGGGATGGACCCACCGGTAAAACTTTCATTTCCATAGGCTTTTTGGGCTTTAAGGGACGCCTTGTACGAGGCAATGGATAGGGACGTGGCCTTGGTCTGAAGACCGGGGGCGGGTTCTCATTACCTTTCATGCTGACCTCATTGCCTTTAAGTGCCTGACTGGTCTGCACAAGATCCAGCAGTTCGCCCACCTGACCGGTTTTATCGACGGCCAAAGGTTTTTTGAGCAGATCCGCCACCAGTTCATAACTGGCTTTTTGTTTATAAGGACTGCTTTTTAACAACATGCCCCAGCCGGCAACGGCTGCAGCGAGCTGAAAATCGGCAGAGCTATTGTTAAATGCAGTTCTGTTATCAGCTACTATGTGACTGAGCAGTTTGCTTTTAGTCCCCTTTGGATCTTTATAACGGATACTTATCAGCCCAATTTCATTTTTAAGATTACCGCCGGTTTTGGTCAACTGGTTAAAAACATAACGCAAGGTGTCTAAACTGGGGGTAAATTCATCTTTAAGGCCCTGGGGGATGAGTTCATATAAGGCAGTTACGGTGCTGCCATTACCCATTTCCGCGGCATCCACCGTGTCCCGGTTAAAATCCTCATCGGCCAGTGCCCGGTTTTCATATCCTAATAAACGGTAAGCTTTAACCAGCGCCCCATTGAACTGTACCTGAATTTTCACATCTTTGGCTGCGGTAAAAAGCGTGCCTCCAAATTCCTTTAACAGAATGCGGCGTGCTTCACTGCTGTTGTCGATATACGCGTAGTTCCCATTGCCTTTATCGGCCAGCAGCTCCATTTTGTCATCTTTATAATTCCCCATACCAAAGCCCAGGACAGAAAGATAGATGCCTGATTTTCTTTTTTCTGTAATCAACGCTTCCAAATCACTAAGACTGCTGGCGCCGACATTAAAGTCGCCGTCTGAGGCCAGTATAATGCGGTTGTTGCCGTTTTTTTGGTAATGCGCCTCAGCCATGGCATATGCTTTTTCCAGTCCGCCGGCACCATTGGTAGAACCGGAGGCAACGAGTTGGTCCAAGGCAGCTTTGATGGCCTTTTTATGGCTGCCTTTGGTGGGTTTTAAAACATCAGTTGCCCTGCCGGCATAAGTGACAATACTTACATAATCCTGCTCTCTGAGCTGGTCGGTCAGCATTTTAAAAGACGACACCAGGAGGGGAAGTTTGTTACTGGAGGCCATTGAGCCAGAGACATCAATTAAGAAGACCAGATTGCTTGCAGGCAGTTCGGCCGCTGATACTTTTTTAGTTTGCAGTCCGATCTGCAATAAATAATGCGCTGGATTCCAGGGAGCGGTACTAAGTTCCGTTTTGATATTGATGGGATCATTATTTTGAGCAGTTCCGTAATGATAATCAAAATAATTGATCAATTCTTCGATGCGGACAGCGTCTGCCGGTGGCAGATGCCCATCATGGATAAAGCGGCGTACATTACTATAGCTAGCCTTATCTACATCAACAGAAAAGGTGGAAAATGGTGCACTGGCCGTTGCTTTAAAACCGTTTTCCTTTACATGGGCATAAGACGCTGTATTGGGTTCAAAATAACCTTTATTTTGAACAATAATACCGCCGCCGGTAGCTGTATAACCCGCTACTTGCCCTTGCAGGTAATTGGCGGGCACCCCACCGATGGCTTTTACTTCAGGAGCTATTGCAATTGCACTTCCTGTTATTTGCTTGCGTGACTGTTTGCCATATCCAACAACGACTACATCCTGCAAGGTTTGTCCATTAGACAGTTTGGCTGAATCACTGGGGCTTAGTGACTTTAACCGAATCTGCACAGGGATTTTAAGCGTCTTAAGTTTTAGCGTCTTTCTGGCAAATCCCGTTTTATCAAACTCGATTTTTTTTGTCTTGCTTGTTATGACCAGTTTAAAATTACCTTTTGCGTCTGAAAAAGTGCTTTGTTCATAAGGAACCGTACTGATTTTTACCCCCATGATAGGGATTGCGTTATTATCGGTTACCATACCACTTATGTAGTTCTGCCTATTTTGTGTCTGGGCGAAAACATTTGCAGAAAACAAACTCAATAAAGTTAGGAAGGTTATTAATAATGCGAGCAGTTTTAGGAAGTCGTTTTGGTTGCGGCTCTTTTTTGTCAATTGTGTGATCGTGCCGGATTGAATCGCCCTATCATTACTTGCTTGTTTTTGTCTGGTTGCCACTTGCTGTGGATATTTTAAAGTTGCCATAAGAAAAAGAATTTAGGTTTAAATGACCGCAGACAGGACTTAAAATTTATCGCACCGCCTTTTTGGTTTGAGCGTTTTCATCAATCAGAAATGAGGCATTATAATCTGCAGTTTTATATGCATCCAATCCGATTCATAAAAACGGTTTTAGAACTGATAGCAAACAGTGCCATGTTTTTATCTTGTCATATTGCTCTGTAATAAGGATGCCCAAAAAAGTCCGAATGCATAAATGGATAGGCAAAAAAATTAAATTAATTTTCGCCATAGACTTAATGATTGTATAATCAATTGTTTATGGTTTTGTTTCGTGTAAATTAATAGATGCGAGGTAATAGGTCAGTACCTTAATCATTACACTGCCAATATATCACCAGAATTTGCCAAAAGAGCCATGGACAATCCGGTCATTATTTTTTAATTTTAAAGATTCGAAGGGAAAGGTGGATAAAAATGGACGCCTGCCCGGTTTATCTGTGGCAACAAAAATCTTAATGGCATCGTTATATGCATCTTACTTTTATTGTCTGACTGTTAAATTGACAAAGCGAGCGTCACTAGTAAATAGAGAAAATAAACAAGATCAGGAAAAATGAAGCTATAAAATCAATTCGATGTACAATAGAACAAAATGTTTTGGGACATATTATTTATTGGCCGTTTTATTAGGTATTGCGATTAACTGCTATCCATTACAGGCACAGGTACTAAAGCAATGGCCGGAACAATCCATGAATAACCAGTTTAACTGGCATAATTTTATGCAATCCAGTGATTTGATTTACGACACGCTGACAACCAAATGGACGGACGGCCTTTTTACAGGTAATGGACTGTTGGGTAATACTATTTATATGAAGGACGCCGGCACACTCAGAATGGATATAGGCAGAACTGATGTCAGAGACCATCGCAAGGATAGTGATTTAGGTCCGCTCTTTGATAAAGCCAGACTACCCATTGGTTATTTTACCTTAAAGCCAGCGGGCAAACTTCTTACCATAAAAGCAAGATTGGATATTTGGAATGCAGTGGCAAAAGGAGAGGTGCTTACAGAAAAAGGCCTGATAAGCTGGCGTAGCTGGACACAGGCGAATCAAAATATTATTATTTTTCAGGTAGCCACTACAGCCGGTGAAAATAAGTTTAGTTGGGACTTTCATCCGCAAGTAGCCCAGAGTCCAAGATTAGCTTTTCATCCCGAACTAAAAAGTAAGTACAAAGCCAATCCGCTACCGATTACCCATTTTGAAAAAGACGACCCGTATTGTTTGCAACCCTTAAGCGCAGGCGGTGGTTATACCACGGCTTGGCAAGAAGTGGTGGCAAAACCAAATCAAAAGGTGCCATGGTTGTCTGATTTGCCAAAGGACACTACCTTTTTTGCATTAAAGGCAAATCAGAAGCGCAACCAGCCTGTGTCGATCCGTACCTACTATATCAGTATCGGTAACGATCAAAAAGATCCGTCTGTCAGCACACAGGAAGCAAAAGTTAGTATTCAGACGGCCAGGAAAACCACCATAGCCGGATTATATAACCAGCACATCTCCTGGTGGCATCATTATTATACCAAAAGCTTTATAAGTATTCCAGATCCGGTATTAAACAGTTTTTATTGGATACAGATGTATAAACTGGCGGCTGCTTCCAGAAAAAACAAGCCGCTGATAGATCTTATGGGCCCCTGGATGGCCAGTACTCCCTGGCCCGGAAACTGGTGGAACCTGAATACCGAACTTACTTATAGTCCACTATATACTGCTAATCATTTAGGGATTGCCTCTGTGCTTGTGCATATGCTCTTAAAAAATGAAGCAAATCTCTCTAAAAATGTGCCCAGACAGTTCCAGTATAACTCCGCAGGCCTTGGCAGGGCCGGAGGCCCTGATATGCTTGCGCCTTTGAGGTTAACAGGTAGTGAAAATGATATCACTAACCCTGAAAGCGATATGGAGCTTGGGGATCTGACCTGGAATCTCTATTATGGTTGGCTACAGTATCGTTATTCTATGGACAGCGCTGTGCTGGCACAGCTCTATCCTATTATCAGAAAAAACATCAATTATTACCTGCACCTGGCTCAAAAAGGTGCCGACGGTTATTATCACCTGCCATATAGCTATTCACCAGAATATCCGGACGGCAAGACCAGAGATGCCAATTATGCGCTTTCTCTGTTTAGATGGGGCTGTCAAACGCTTTTAAAGGCCAATCAGATATTAAATAAAAAAGATACATTAGCACCAAAATGGGAAGAAATCCTGCAATCATTAACGCCTTATCCAACGGATGAAAATGGTCTTAGAATTGGCAAAGATGTTGCTTTTGCAAAATCACACCGGCATTACTCCCATCTATTAATGATCTATCCATTGCATCTGATGACATGGGCCGACACGGCCAACAGGCAACTAATCAAAAAATCCCTGCAACACTGGCATGGCATGCCGGGTGCCTTACAAGGCTATTCCTTTACAGGCGGTGCCTCCATTTATGCATTGATGGGTGAAGGTGATAAGGCCTTAAATTACCTGAAAACATTGATTCATAAATTTGTCAAACCCAGTACGATGTATACGGAAAGCGGTCCGGTCATAGAAACGCCGCTGGCAGCAGCTACTTCCATACAGGAATTATTATTACAAAGCTATAATGACATTATACGGGCTTTTCCTGCAGTGCCCGGCTCATGGGCGGATGTCAGTTTTGATCATTTAAGAACCGAAGGCGCTTTTTTGATCAGCGCGGTTTATAAAGATCATCAATGCCGTTGGGTGAAAGTGAAAGCCACGGTAGACGGTGTGTGTACAATCAACCCTGGATTTAACGTAGCGGCGACCGTGAAAGTGCATTCAGTGAGTGGCAGCCATCCCATAAATTTTTCTAAAGATACAACAAAAGACAGCTACCGGATAAAAATGCAAAAAGGAGAAGAGATTGTATTATATACCGATAGAAAGGATTTAAATATTCCGCTAGGTCCCGTAGCCTTTGAACGGAATACTCCCTTGAATTACTTTGGTAAAAAACATGACTAATTCAAACTTAATTCGTAACTCGGGCGATTATCCTTTGTTCTCTATTTAACCACTAACTCGGCTGGGTGTGTAATATGAATTTTCAAAAAAGTAATAAAATTTATCAACTATTGAAAGAGAAAAAATTATTGTCTAAGAAATCAATTAAGGATTTTATCCATTACTTATCTGATATTAGGATTGTAAATATAAACGGGAAATGGGTCATGGAAACAATGCCGAAGGCTCAGGCGGATATGCTCGCCAAATTGAAGCTGTCTATTAAGTAGACAGCCAAGTTACAGGTTAACTGCAAAATGGCCATGAACCTTTTGCGTAAGATGGTATTAATAAATAAATTGGAGAAGAGCTACCAAGTTTTTCCATCATCACTACCAAAGCCAATGAACTAATGTTACAAATACACAATACCAAACACAGAATGCCATTGGTTCTCAGTTCCAGGTTTCAGCAAGAAAAGACCTTGAAATCCAAAATTTTCCTTCCCAAATTACAACCCGGAATTAAAAGCAATCGTTGTTTGATGTTTATATGAATTTTAATTGTTTGTAAACGTTTGTAAACTTAAAGTTGCGTATATTTGAGAGTTGTGCGACACTTCAAAACGACCGACCGAAAATGATAAACTGGTTTGAAGGAAATAAATATTCAAAGTACCGATCAATCCTTCTCAACGCTTTTCCTCAGGCATTGAAGAAAGACGTTGAAAGAGTTTTGGATATTTTACCCTTTGACGTGAACGATGTAAAATTATGTGACGGGCAAATTCACAAGGTAGAAAACCTAATTCATCCTGACTTTCAAACAGTCAACCTTGACGGAGAACTTTTGACAATACCATACAGGGTTTATTTTAACGAACCTGAAATCGAAAAGGAACGGACACTTAATAACCGACAAAAATTAATTCTCAATTGTATTTTTCTACGACACCATAACGGGTATATAAGACAAAGTCGCTTGGAAAAAATTGAGAACACCGAATATTGGATTACACCTTTTACATTTCAGCTTTTAGGGGAATACGTTATCGAAATATTAGAAGTATTAGATAAACAACTTGACGACAATAAATTGGAAAAATATAAAAGGTTTTCAATCGAAAATTCAAAATACTATCAGCAGACAGAAAGCCGAATGATAAGTTATTGGAATGAATATTACAGACGCAAATTCCCGAAATTAAATCTTTATGTAGGTAGAATTTTCTTCGACCTATTAAAAGCGAAAACAGTTGGAAAAAGACAAGACGAAATTGTTGAAGTTGGCATTGATAAACACCAACGACTTTTTGTTCGACCGAAAAATGAACGCTTTACCCTGATATACAGAACTTCAACAGAAGTGCATTGGGACGAAAAAGAATTATTTCTTTATTCACCAAAACCAAGAGAAAGGAGTTATTATGATTGGTTTAGGCATATAATTGACGTGGCAGACAAAGAATGTAACAGTAAACTTATTCTGACACATCGAACTACTTGGACAAATATTGAAAACGACTTAAAGAAACAAATTATTGAAAACAGAAAAGCGACCGCATAACAAGGAATTGCCAAAAGCGGGGCGGAACGGCTTCGATTGGATGTTTGTGCAAGGTTCAATATTTATTCTTCGATTGAACTTTAATGCTAAAAATCCTCGCCTTCGGCAATACCCAAAACGTTAGCTGTCACCTTTTAAGACCCAACCTTAATTCATAACGATACCTATCTATCCCCCCCCCTTAATCGTTTAGGCCGATCAGAGGATGTTGCAAAGGCAACTGTATTTT
>Ga0182744_1004226_pt1 | contig 10879 bp, 10 predicted proteins | sample eDN3rd30CKraftMG_FD_128525 | JGI IMG/M metagenome (GOLD analysis project Ga0182744, IMG submission 128525) | Enriched Miracle-Growth compost microbial communities from Emeryville, California, USA - eDNA 3rd pass 30_C Kraft MG (version 2) (version 2) ... | reverse complement strand
CCGCTTCGAGAAGCTCAACGAACAGCGGATCGCGGAGGAGAAGCCGGTGTTCGCGAACCCGCGCAACGCGGCCGCGGGCTCGCTTCGTCAGCTCGACCCCGGCGAGACCGCGCGGCGGCCGCTTCGCTTCTTCGGCTTCTCCGTGGAGGCGCCGTCGGGAGTCGCGCTTCCCTTCTCCACGCAGTGGGAGTTGCTGAACACACTCTCGCGCTGGGGGATACCAGTGGAACCGCACCGGCGTCTCTGCAGGACGCTGGACGAGGCCATCGCCTTCGTGCAGGAAGTGGAGCAGCGACTGCGCGCGGAGCTCAACTTCGGCATCGATGGCGTAGTCGTGAAGGTGGACTCGTTCGCGCTGCAGCGCGAGCTCGGCGTGGTGGGTGGTCGCGATCCGCGCTGGGCGATCGCGCGCAAGTTCGCGCCCGACATCGCCACCACGAGACTTCTGGGCATCGAGGTGAACGTGGGACGGACCGGGATGCTCAACCCGTTCGCCGTTCTCGAACCCGTGGAAATCGGCGGCACGACTGTGAAGCTCGCGACGCTGCACAACGAGTCGCTCATCCACTCGAAGGATCTTCGCGTCGGCGACTGGGTGCAGGTCAAGCGCGCCGGCGAAGTGATCCCTCAGGTCATCGGCCCCGTGCCCGACCGTCGCGACGGAAGCGAGAAGGTGTGGCGCATGCCGAAGCGCTGCCCGAGCTGCGGGACTCCGGTCGAGCGCGAGGAGGACGGCGTGGCGGTGTACTGCCGCAACGTCGCCTGCCCGGGGCGACAGCTCGAGGGACTCGTCTTCTTCGCATCGCGCGGCGCGATGGACATCCATGGGCTGTCGTACGCTCGCATCGAGCAGCTCATCGCGGCGGGACTCGTGCACGACTTCGCCGACATCTTCTCGCTCACGGTGGATGATCTCCTGCCGCTCGATCGCTTCGCGCGCAAGAGCGCGGAGAAGCTCGTCGAGGCGATCCAGGGCGCGAAGAAGCAGCCGCTCTCCAGAGTGTTGAACGGTCTGGGGATCCCGCACGTGGGAGAGGGGGCCGCCGAGCTGCTGGCCAGACATTTCCGCAACATCGACGCGCTCGCCGCCGCCGGCGAGAATGACATCCTGCAGGTACACGGGATCGGCGAGATCATCGCGCACTCGGTTGTCGGCTACTTCGATAACGCGACCACGAGAAAGCTCGTCGAGAAGCTGCGGGCGGCCGGCGTCAACCTCACGGAGCCGAAACGGCGCGCTGGTGGAAGTAGCCTCGGGGGGAAGACGATCGTCATCACGGGGACGCTCCCCACGCTCTCACGGAAGGAGGCGACGGAGCTCATCGAAGCGAACGGCGGAAAGGTGACGAGCTCGGTTTCCCGGGCCACGACGTTCGTGGTCGCAGGTGCCGACGCCGGGAGCAAGCTCACGAAGGCGACCGAGCTGGGTGTAGAGACGATTGACGAAGCAGAACTACTGCGGAGGCTGAAGGATGGCGAGTAACTACAGTTCTACGTCGGGGATCGACGTCGCGGGCAGCGAGATGTTGACCGTGGGTCGCGTGGCGCTTTCGGCGCTCCGTAGCGCACTGCTGCGCGACGCCGGCCCCGAGGCGGCCGCCTGCCTCCAGGAGGCGGGTTACGCTGGAGGACACGCCGTGTACGCGTCCTTCCAGCGCTGGCTGCGCACGCGGGACGTGGAAGACGCGGCCGAGCTCCCGATGGACGAATTCCAGCGGCTGGCGTCCGAGTTCTTCCGCGAGTCGGGCTGGGGGAACGTGGAGTTGAACGCCCTTCACGACGCAGTCGCGGTGGTGGACTCTCCCGACTGGGGCGAGGCCGATCCGCACGACCACCTCGAGCATCCCGCCTGCCACTTCACCACCGGCATGTTCGCCGACTTCTTCGGTCACTTCTCCGAAGTCCCGCTCGGCGTTCTCGAAGTGGAGTGCCGCTCCGCCGGCGCCGACCGCTGCCGCTTCCTTCTCGGCAACGGCGACGTCATGCGCTACGTCTACGAGGAGATGGAACGCGGAGCGGGGTACGAGGAGGCGGTGGCGGGAGTGGAGTAGAGAAGGCAGGCGGCAGGAAGCAGAGAGCAGGAACTGCACGGCAACAAGGGAACAGGGGACAGGCGACAGGAAACAGAAACTGCACACCGACCAGGTCATTCCCGCGGAAGCGGGCATCCATGTTTCTCGACCAAACATGGGTCCCCGCTTTCGCGGGGAAGACGGCGACTCGTGTGCAGTTCCTGCTTTCTGCTTTCTGCTTCCTGCTTTCTGGTTCTTCCCTCATTCCCCCAGATACACGTCCCCATCCCACGGGAGCACGATCTCGCTCTCCGTTTCGAGTGCCGAGAAATCGGGCTCGTAGGGGCCGGTGCGGAAGCTCACGGCGGTACGGACATCGGCGGCGCCGGCGTTGACGATGGCGGCGACGGCGAGGCGCATCGTCTCGCCGCTGTCGCACGTCTCGTCGACTATCAGCACGCGACGGCCGCGAACTTCCGAAGGGGCGGCCCCCATGATGGCTGGCGTTTCGCGTACCGTTTCGGCGTGGTACCTGCGACTCACTATGATCGAGTGAAACTCCCGACCCATGATGGCCGCCACCACCGCGCCAGGGATCACACCGGCGGTCGCGATTCCAACCACGATCTCCGGGTCGTAGGCGCGCGCCACCTTGAGCGCCAGCGCGCGCGAGAGCTCGCCGAAGAGCGGCCAATCTACCTCGAGCACTCCTCGAGTCGCGTCTACTCGTCCACGTGGCGACATGCTTTACCCCCTGTTTTCGGCCGGCCGTGCGCCGGCTGTGATCCACCGCACGGTCCCGAGGAAGCTACCCCCTCCGGCGCCCGGGCGACAGCGCAGTTGCCGCGCTCGTGAGCAAGCGGTAATTTGCCGTTTCGAGAGGTGGGTACGGACGTTCATGTCTCGCGGCCGTACAGCTTTAGCCTCCTGTGTCGTCCCATTCCATGGTCGCTACCGAATGTCCTGGTGGAGCCGCCTGACGGGTGGAAAGTCGTCGCAACCCCCCAAGCCGCAGCGCCTCGACTATCTGAGCGAGGCGCTGGCGCTGGAGCGCCAGGGGGATTACGACGCTGCCCTCACTTCGTACCGCCTCGCGCTGCGCGACCAGCCGAACGACCAGCGGATCCTGCAGAACATGGCGATCGCCTACTCCAAGACGGCGCGCCTGGACGATGCCATCCGCTGCTACCGGCGGGCGCTCGAGCTCGATCCGCAGCTCAGCGGCGCGCACTACGGCCTCGCCTTTCTCCTCCTGAAACGGGGCGACACGGTGGGAGCCGAGCGGCATCTGACCACCTTCCTCGCCAAGCCGCCCACCAACGCCGAGGCCGAGCGATGGGTGCGCCATGCGCGTGAAACGCTCTCACGCATAAGATCCGAAGAGAGCGGCGAGGGTGCCTCGGAGAACTCTGGCGCCGACTCCGGAACTTCGGCGCCAGACTCAGAGTAGCGAGTGGGCCAGGTTCTCGCTGTCGTCAGCCAGAAGGGAGGCGTCGGAAAGACCACTACCGCGGTCAACCTCGCCGCAGCATTCGCGCGACGCGGACTCAAGACTCTCCTGGTGGATGTCGACCCGCAGGGAGCCGTGCGTTACGGAGTCGGTCTGCGGCGCGGACACCCGCTGCACGGCATCTCCGACTACATCGCCGGCGAGCGCTCGCTGCGCGAGGTGATTCTTCCGACTGCGCTCCCCTGGCTCCGGGTGATTCTGGCCGGCACGGTGAGCACGGAGACGAGCCACGCCGAGTACCAGCACCGGATCGAGAACAGCGAGCTGCTCCCCAATCTTCTGGCGCTCGCGCGGCAGCGTACGCACGTCACCGTGGTCGACACTCCGCCCGGACTGGGCCCCGTGGTACACCGCGTGCTCGAAGCCAGCCAACACGTGGTGGTACCGCTGCAGTGCGAGCCGCTGGCGCTGCAGACTACGCCGCAGATCCTTCGTGGAATCCAGGAGATCGTGGCAGTGAACGAGGATCTCACTCTCGACGGCATCGTGCTGACCATGTTCGACTCGAGAAGCGAGGCGTGCTGCCGCGTGGCGGAGTACGTGCGGCAGCACCTCCCGCGCAACATGGTGTTCGACACCGTCGTGCCGCGCACGAGCGCGGCATCCGAGGCGTTCGCCGCGGGGCAGCCGGTGGTGCTGCGCTCGCCCGCTGACGCCGCTGCGCAGGCGTACGTCAACCTGGCGACCGCCCTGGCGGAGCGCTTCGAGTGATGGAGCGGTGGAAGCGCGCGAGCGCGATGCGTCTCGCGGCGATCGCTCTCCTCGGGGGTGCCGCCGCCGCGGCAGCGTGCACGAAGGTCGGTACCGAACCTTCGGTCGCCGTGTCGATCGAGACGTTCGCACCGCCGCTGCCGTCGGTGGTGGTTGGCGATACCATGCGCGATACGGTGGGCAACGTAGCGCCGCTCCGCGCCACCGTCTACAACTCCGATGGCGACTCGATCGCGGATGCGCCCATCCACTTTCTCGCGCTCGACTCGCTGCACCGCATCACGCTGGACACCACCACCGGAATCGTCGTGGGCCGCGACACGGGAACGGTTCGTGTCGTGGCGCACGTGGGCAGCCTGCAGTCGCAGCCCATTACCGTGACCGTCGTACAGCAGCCCACCGCGATCATCGCGCTCGATCCGCTCGTCGACACGCTGGACTACCTCATAGACTTCACTACCGGTCGGGATACTCTCCAGAATCTTCGCGTGCGGATGGTGCACGTGGACGGCGCGGACACCGTGGGCGTGCCGAGCTACCTGGTACGCTACGATTTCGAGTATCCTTCGGGGTACGACAACGGCGACTCGACCAGGGTGCAACTGGTGAACGGCGCTTCGCGCAAAGCTGCGCTCTACGCGACCACGGCTTCGGATGGTTCCACGAGCAGCGCACTACGCATCACGCCACTCGCTACCCCTGCAACCGATTCGGTGATCGTGACGGCGCACGCGGCACAGCCCGGCGGGCCGGCGACGCCGATCCGTTTCACCGTGCACTACACGATCCGGGTCCCCGAGTAGCAGCTCCCCATCTCGTTGGAGGAAACGATGTCCGCTAGCGCCGTATCCCCCACTGAGGAGCGTGATGAGGATCTCATCGCGCCGGTCACTCTCAACCAGCTCTTCTACGAGGCCGTCGACCGCCACGACAGCCCTCGCGCATTGCAGGTGAAGGTCGCCGGCAGCTACCAGCCGGTTTCGCACCGCACGCTCGCCGAACGCGTGCGCCACATCGGACTCGGCCTCCGTGCCCTCGGCGTGCCGGCCGGTGCACGCGTCGCGATTCTCTCCGAGAACCGGCCCGAGTGGGCGATCGCCGACTACGCCTGCCTCACCGCCGGCTTCGTCGATGTTCCGTTGTACGGTACGCTTCCCTCGGAGCAGCTCCTGCACATTCTCGAGGACTCCGGCGCGGTGGCGCTGTTCGTTTCGAACGCGGAGCACGCGAGCACCGTCGCATCGATCCGCCCACGTCTCGAAGCGCTGAAATGGGTGATCGGCTTCGACGTCGGCGAGGATGACGGTGCGGATCTCACCTTCGCAGCGCTCGAGGCGAAGGGAGCGGCATCGAACGGAGCCGGAATCGACGCGGCCGAACGCTATCGGAGCGAGGCGCTGGAAGCGGGCCCCGATCAGATCGCCACCATCATCTACACCTCGGGCACGACCGGCGCACCGAAGGGAGCGATGCTCACGCACGGCAACATCGCTTCGAACGTGGCGGCCGTGACGCGCGCCATCCCGTTCCGCGACGACGATGTCTCGCTGAGCTTCCTTCCGCTGTCGCACATCCTGGAGCGGATGTTCGACTACCTGATGTTCGCCGTGGGCGTGTCGATCGCGTACGTCGAGTCGATGGACACGATCGTGGACAACATGGGTGAGATCCGCCCCACGATCGTGGTGTCCGTACCGCGCATCTACGAGAAGATCTACGCCCGCGTACTCGACAACGCGGTCTCGGCGGGGGGCGCGAAGAAGCAGATCTTCTTCTGGGCGCGCGCGGTGGGCGAGAAGTGGGCCGACGAGACGCTGGCCGGTCGTAGCCCGGGCCCGTGGCTAGCCGCGCGCTACGCGTTGGCGAAGAAGCTGGTGTTCTCGAAGCTCGTGCAGCGCGTGGGGGGCCGTCTCCGGTATTTCGTTTCAGGCGGCGCGCCGCTCGCGACGGAGATCAACAAGTTCTTCTACGCTGCGGGGCTCGTGATACTCGAGGGGTATGGGCTCACCGAGACATCGCCGGTGATCTCGGTGAATACCCCGGGGAATTTCAGGCAGGGCACGGTCGGCAAACCGATCGCGGGAGTGGAGGTTCGGATCGCCGACGACGGCGAGATAATGGTGCGCGGCCCGAACGTGATGAAGGGATACTACAACAGGCCGGAAGACACGCGCGAAGTGCTCGAGGCCGACGGCTGGCTGCACACGGGCGACATCGGCGTGCTCGACTCCGATGGATTCCTCAGCATAACCGACCGAAAAAAGGACATCATCGTCACCGCGGGCGGAAAGAACATCGCGCCGCAGCCGATCGAGAACGCCATCAAGACGAACAAGTACGTGAGCGAGGCCGTCATGATCGGCGACAAGCGGAAGTATCCGATCGTGCTCGTGGTTCCCAACTTCGAGAATCTCGAGAAGTGGGCGCGCTACAAGAACATCGCCTTCACCGATCGCGCGAATCTGGTATCGCTGCCGCTCGTCAAATCCAAGATGGAGCGCGAGGTGATCGGAGAACTTCACGATCTCGCCAGCTTCGAGACTCCCAAGAAAGTCGCTCTCCTTCCGAACGAGTTCTCCATCGAACGTGGCGAGCTTACGCCCACGCTCAAGGTCAAGCGCCGGGCCATAGACCGTGGATACCGCGATGTGATCGACGGTCTGTACGGCGCGTAGTGAAGCGACGGAACGACGGGAACAACGGGGTCAGGCACTTCAAGTAGAGGTCCCGGCAGCAAAGCTGCCGGGACCTCTACTTGAAGTGCCTGACCCCGTTGTTCCGTCGTTTACCTCCGCTTCAATTCCACCCGCACGCCGCGCCCCTTCTCGGCGAGCCAGTAGTCGGAATCGCGAGCCACTTCGGCGAGGCCGGCAGGAAGCGGCGTGTCGAGCGGCGCGATGAGGCGGGCACCGGGGCGCAGCGACTCGGCGGCCGCGCCGGCGTATTCGATCGACGCGTGCGCTGCGTCGAGCGCGATTCCGCGCACCGTCGCGGGGCGGAGCGGCGGGCGGCGAGCCGTGAGCGCGATGGAGATGCCGCGGCCGCTGACCACGTCCACCGCCGGATCGAGCGTGAGCACGTGCACTCGCTCGCCCACATCGCCGCTCGCCAGCAAAGCTGCAGCGGAACTCCACGAGCCGGCCAGCACCACTACGCCTCCCGGAGAAGCGAGCTCCATGAGCGCCGCCACTCGCAGCGCCAGCTCCTCGGGAGCGGCGTCGTAGGGCGCTCGCATCCCCGCCGCTGCGCGCGACGGTGGCGACGCCGGCGTCGCTTCCGCTCCCAGTTCGCGAAAGTCGGCCACGCCGTCCTCCACTGAGTAGCGCGCACCGCAGATGTGACATCCCAGCTCACCGCTCACGATGTCACGGTCCTCCATGCGGTACGCCGACGCCACGAGCCACGACAGCGCGTGCTCGTGCACGCAGCGGAGTGATCCCACCAGCTCGATGAACACTGGTCCTTGCGCCGTCCTACGAATGCGAGAGGCGCAACTCGTCGATGTTCACGCCGGCCGGCTGCGTGAGCACCCAGACCACCGCGGCCGCCACTGCATCGGGCGAGAGCATCTCGGAGCGCGACGGGAAGCGTCGCGGAGCGGAATCGTTCCCCTCCACCGCATCCCAGATGGGAGTATCGGTGGGGCCAGGCGACACGAGCGAAGCGCGCACTCCGCTCCCCTTCAGCTCCATGCGCACGACTTCATGCAAGGCGCGCAGACCGAACTTGCTCGCCGCGTACGCGCTGTTGCCGGGGAACGCGATGCGATCCGCCACCGACCCGATCGTCACGAGATGTCCGCTGGCGGCCGCGCGCATGGCCGGGAGCACCTCGTGCACGAGCGCGAAGGCGGCCACGAGGTTCACGTTCACCGCAGTCGCGAAATCCTGCGGCGTGACCGCCTCGATGGGGCGCGGGTCGAAGATGCCGGCGTTGTTCACGAGGATGTCCGGTTCGCCGGCTTCCGCTCGAAGCGCGTCGAGCGTTCGCCGCACCGCCCGGGCGTCGGTGACGTCGCACGGATACGCGTACGCCTGCGACCCGAGCTCGGCGGCGCGCGCCCGGAGGAGATCCGCACTCCGCGCCAGCATCGCGACCCGTGCCCCTTTCGCGGCCAGGGCGCTCGCGGTGGCGAGTCCTATTCCGCGGGTCGCACCAGTAACCAGCGCGACGCGCCCATCGAGCCGTTCGGTCACCGCCTGGATGAACCGCCGTCGTGGGCGAGTGCGAGGAACTCCTCGCGCGTGCGAGCGTCGTTCCGGAAGATGCCGCGCACCGCGGAAGTGACGGTCTGCGAATTCTGCTTCTGGACGCCACGCATCATCATGCAGAGGTGGTACGCCTCGATCACGACCCCGACGCCCTTCGGCTCGAGCACTTCCTGGATGGCCTGCGCTATCTCTTCGGTGAGCCGCTCCTGAACCTGGAGGCGCCGCGCGAACACCTCGACGATTCGCGGAAGCTTGGAGAGCCCCACGATGCGGCCGTCGGGTATGTAGGCGATGTGTGCCTTCCCGAAGAACGGCAGCATGTGATGTTCGCACAGCGAATACAATTCGATGTCGCGCACCATGACCATGCTGGTGTACGGATCTGCGAACACCGCGTCGCCCACCACATCGTGCACATCCATTCCGTAACCGCGTGTCAGCCAGGTGAGAGACTTCGCCACGCGCTCCGGCGTCTTGAGGAGTCCGGGGCGAGAGGGCTTCTCGCCGAGGATCTCGAGCATGCGGTGGACCACGCCTTCGAACTCGGCATTCACCGGCTCGGAGTCGTTTTCGTGATCCATGCTTGCAACGCTGGTGGAACGCTTCTTGTCGGCCATCTCTCTGACTCGCCTCGCTTGGTCTGCTGCTTCTTGAGTGCTTCCGATCGCACGTCTAGCTTCCGCACCGTTCACGCGCCCGCGCACTTCCTACGCGTCGCCAGTGTAACGTACACGCCGCGGAGGCGCGCCGCATGGCGCGCTGGTGACGCGGCCGCTTCGCGATCTCCTCTCACCAGTAGCGCGCGGCATTGAACCTCAGATTGATAGTCCGGGCCGCGGCGAGTCTCGCGTCCTCGGCATGGTCCACGCTCTGGACCTTCCCGAGCATGCTCCTCAGCGCCTTTCTCGTGGCCTGGGGTGCGGAGGCGGCGCAGTTTCTGATCTCGCAGGGGCTCGCGCTCGCGATCCTCGCGTGGATACAGACGCTCCCCGAGTTCGCCGTGGAAGCGGTGATCGCCTGGAAAGCGGGCGCCGACACGTCGGCGTGTTTCGTATCGTCGCCGCCGCCGGGGTGTCATTCGCATCTCGCGATCGCGAATTTCACCGGCGCCATCCGTCTCCTCGTGGGGCTCGGCTGGCCGATGATCTATTTCGTTGCCGCGTTCTCGCGCCGGCGGAACGGCGCCCGGTTCAGTGCCATCCACCTCGAAGCCGAACACTCCGTGGAGGTGCTCGCCACCCTCCCCCCGCTCGTGTACTTCGTGTGGATCTGGTACAAGGGGTCGCTCGGGATCGTGGATGCCGTGGTACTCGTGGCGATGTACGTGGCGTACCTCGCGATACTCTGGCGCTTCCCGCCGCACGGCGAGGAGTCGCTGGCGGATGCGCCGCGCATCTCGCGCTGGGCGTACACGCAGCGCGGCTGGCGCCGGCCCGCCGCGATCGCGCTTCTCTTTTTGGGAGGCGGATTCCTGATCTACATCACGGCGGAACCGTTTCTCGACTCCATGCTCGCCGTCGCCACCGCGTTCGGCGTGAGCGAGTTCGTGTTCGTGCAGTGGGTGGCGCCGTTCATCAGCGAGTTCCCGGAGAAGGTATCCGCGTTCCACTGGGCCCGGCGCGTGGACACCGCGCCGATGGCGCTGATGAACATGCTATCGAGCAACATCAACCAGTGGACGGTGCTGGCGGCGATGATACCGCTAGTGTACTCGTTCTCATCGGGAAGGCCGGCGGCGCTTCCGTTCGATGGCTCGCAGCGCGACGAGATCCTGCTGACGGTGGCGCAGAGCTTCGTGGCGATGCTGCTGCTGGCGCGGATGCGATTCGACTGGTGGGACGCGCTGCTCCTCTTCGGCCTCTGGCTCGCGCAGTTTCTCGAGGCCGGCTGGCGCGATGAGGTGGCGCTCCTGTACGCCCTCTGGGCAGCCGTTCTCCTGCTCTCGTGGCTCTGGCGGTTACCCTCCGCGCCGGCGGTCTTCTGGAAACTGCTGCGGGGGCGGAGGGAAGAGGCGGAGGCGATCGTCGCACGCGCCCGGACCGGCGGCGCGGAGCCCCGAAAAGCATAACGAGTCCCGCGCGGACGCGAGACTCGTTATGTTGTTGGAACGAAGAGGATTTTTGAAGCCCCGTCGAATGTATGAGGTCCTCACAAGGCCTTTCGCCTTCCCCGCACTGGGGCATGGCGTCGACCAGGAATGTCGAACCCACCCGAGAGACTTGTTGGCTCAAAAATTAAGTCTCCTCGTCCCTTTCTCCGGCAAAATGTAGTATGACCGCTAGAGCGAGTCAATCGAAAGCGAACGCGCAGGCGAACGCGCATGCGAGTGAAAAGTCGTACCATCCGGCCATGATCCCCGCCGCAATCGTCATGCTGATCTTCTGGGCGATCATGACCTTCGCGTTCGACGGCCCGGGGTGGGTTCACATCTTTCT
>Ga0182744_1004225_pt1 | contig 10883 bp, 10 predicted proteins | sample eDN3rd30CKraftMG_FD_128525 | JGI IMG/M metagenome (GOLD analysis project Ga0182744, IMG submission 128525) | Enriched Miracle-Growth compost microbial communities from Emeryville, California, USA - eDNA 3rd pass 30_C Kraft MG (version 2) (version 2) ... | reverse complement strand
GGCCAGTGCGTCCCCTCGAGTCGCTGAAACTCCTCTTCGGCCCAGCCGAGCCGGCCCAGCTCCGCGAGGTCGGCGCGCATCCTGTCGCGCAGATCGAGGAGGTACATCGTATCCTGCGCGGCGTAATCGAGCATGTCCTGCGGCAACGGACGCATCGACCAGTCAGCGCGCTGGTGCTTCTTCTCCAACCTGATCCCGAAGTAGCGTTCGAGCAGTGCGGCGAGCCCGAAGGCGCGGATGCCGAGGAGTTGCGCAGCTACGCGGGTGTCGAATATATGGGTGGTTTGCCACCCGTAATCCTGATGGAGCAGTCGCAGATCGTAATCGGCGTCGTGGAAGACCACTTCCACGGCTTCGTCCTCCAGAAGGTGCTGAAGCCCCTGGGGCTTACCGATCGCGAGCGGGTCGAGGATGGCGGTCTGCGTGCGGGTGCTGAGCTGCAGGAGGTAGATGCGATCCACGAAACGGTGAAAGCTCGCACCTTCGGTATCCACGGCGACCGCCGGCACGTCGGCGATGGAAGCGAGCGAGGAATCGGCCTCAGCCGGAGATGAGATGTAGACGGGTGTATGATTCGAGACGCTTTCGGGCACTTACTTCCTCTGGAAGGGGACTGCTCACTCGAATAGTCTCACCCGGAACGCCGGCGCAGAAGGGGCGGGGGCACGAATCTCACAGCTAGACGTCCAGCACGCCAGACTGTAGCTCGGGAAGCGGTGTTCATCGACGCGCTTCACGGCGACTCATCTCACAGCGAAGAACATGAGCGAACACGACGGACCCGCGCCCGGGATCGAGGAGCAGCCTGCGAGCCCCCACGATCCGCTCTCCCCACTCCCCGATCCGCCCACGAGCGGAGGGCCGACACACATCAGGCATCGCGATAGACGCCAGCGTAACATAGGGTGGCGAAGCCGCGACATACTGCGCGCCGCGGTTCTGGTGATGTTCGTCTGGCTTTCCTTCAAGCTACTCTGGCTCGCGAACGAGCTGGTACTCGTGGCATTCATCGGCATGCTCTTCGGGCTCGCCGTCTCGGCGGGCGTCGACCGCCTGGAGAAGCGCCGCGTCCCGCGTGGTCTGGGCGCGGCGTTCATCGTGATCAGCTTCTTCGCCGCGATGTACGGGCTCGGAGCGCTGATCGCGCCGACCGTGACCGAGCAGGCGGGAGTCCTCAAGCAGCGTCTCCCCGACGCGGTGGAGCGCGTGGAGCAGTGGTTCGAGCAGCGGCATGGCGGCGTATTCGGCGCGATCCTGGGAGAGAGCCCCGAGCCCCGGAGTACCGTCGCGGACAGTGCGGCGCAGGCCGCGGCGCGCGCGGCCGCGGTCGCACGCGCCGACAGCGCTGCGCAGGTAGCCCCGGAGAGCCCGCTGCGCGAGCGGCTGGCAGCACAGTTGAGCGGCGTGACGCGATACCTCTTTCCGTTCCTCTCCTCCACTCTCGCGGTGCTCGCGGGGCTCGCCATAATCCTGTTCGTGGCCATCTACGTGGCGGCGGACACGCAGCTCTACCACCGTGGGTTGATGCATCTCTTCCCGCACAGATCGCGGCCAATCGCCGGAGAGGTACTGAGCGAGATCGCGACACAGTTGCGCAGGTGGCTCACGACGCAGCTCATCGCGATGGTGGTGATCGGCGTCGTCTCGACCGTCGTGCTTCTCATACTCGACGTCAAGGCTGCGTTCGCGCTCGGGCTGCTGGCGGGACTTCTGGAATTCATCCCTACCGTGGGTCCGATTCTGAGCGCGGTGCCCGCGATCGCGATGGGATTCCTGGATTCTCCCGAGAAGGCGCTCTACGTGACTATCGCGTACATCGCAATCCAGCAGCTCGAGGGACACATTCTCATCCCGCTGCTGATGAAGGGTGGAATGGATCTCCCGCCGGTGCTCACGATCCTCGCGCAGGCGTTGATGGCGCTCCTCTTCGGTTTTCTCGGACTGATGGTCGCCGTGCCGATGCTCGCGACCGTGATGGTACCGGTGAAGATGCTCTACGTGGAGCGCGTGGTGGGCGACGATGTCATGCCGGATGACGACGATGAGGAAGACGACGACGACGGCTGACGCACGCAGCGGCGTTCACGCCGGCGACACGGATACGCCACCAATCTTCGAACGCTTCCCGTCGCTCGCGAGGCTGCCACGAGCGAAGCTCGGCATCTTCCCCTCACCGACGGAGCATCTGGGACGCGACCGCTCCGAACGCGAGCTGTGGATCAAGCGTGACGACCTGAACGCGCCGAGCTACGGCGGCAACAAGGTGCGCGCGCTGGAATTCCTGCTGGGAAGCGTGAAGCGTGGCGACACGATCCTCACCATGGGCGGCGAGGGATCCACGCACGTGCTCGTGACCGCGGCGATGGGTGCGCGACTGGGCGCTCGCACGCGCGCCATCCGCTGGCGGCACGAGATGAATCCCGCTGCCCTGCGAACGGCCGAGCGCGCGGAAGAGCTGTGCGTGCACCTTCGCACGACGCGCGGGCCGATCACGGCGTACATCGCATCACTCTTCGCGCGACGCGGCGACGTGCACTGGGTACCGCCGGGCGGGAGCAGCGCGGCGGGGATGCTGGGACATGTGAACGCCGCGCTGGAGCTGGCGGGCCAGGTCGCACGCGGCGAACTGCCCGCGCCGACCCGCGTAGTCGTTCCTTTCGGCACCGGCGGCACCGCCGCCGGGATCGCGCTCGGTTTCGCCATAGCAGGCCTCGACACGGCGGTGGTCGCGGCGCGCGTGGTCCCCGGCATAGTGGCCAGCCGCCGCCGACTTCACACCCTCGCCAGCGCATGCGCCGCACTCATCGCGCACCACGAGCGCCGCGATCTCCCCACGCTCCGCCCCGACCGCTTCGAGATCGTGAACGACGTCTACGGCGGCGCGTACGGCCGAGCGCTCCCCACCGCCACCGCCGCCGCCGAGCGTCTGCACTCCACCACCGGAATCTCCCTCGACGACAGCTACAGCGCCAAAGCCTGGCTCGCCGCCCTCCGCCTCCCCCCCGGAGGCCCCATCCTCTTCTGGCTCACCTATGGGGGGGGAACTGCGTGAGGTGAACGACGAGAGGGAACCACGAGACGCGAAGCCGCGGTCATCCCCGCGAAAGCGGGGATCCATTTTCGATGGACTAACATGGATTCCCGCTTCCGCGGGAATGACCATGCCCGGTGTGCTCTTGCTGTCTCCTGTCTCCTGTCTCCTGTCTCCTGTCTCCGTCTCCTGTCTCCTCTCCCCCTCACCCAGTATCCTTCCCAGGCGGCAGTTACCTGCTCTCTGCCCTCTGCTTCCTGATCCCTCCCCCCATGCCTCCCCACAAACTTCCTCTCGGCATCGCCTACGATGACAGCGGATCGGGAATCCCGACCGTGTTCGTGCACGGATTTCCGCTCGACCGTGGCGTGTGGCGGCCGCAGGTGAGCGGACTGGGGCAGCTTTGCCGGTGCATCGTACCGGATCTTCGGGGCTTCGGCGACAGTCTCGTGGAGGGGCCCTTCACGATGGACCGGTACGCGGACGACATCGCGGAGCTGCTCGACTCCTGCTCCGTGCGCCGCGCCGTGATCGCGGGATGCTCCATGGGCGGATACGTCGCCTTCGCCTTCTGGCGCAGACACAGGGAACGTGTCCTGGGGCTGGCGCTCTGCGACACACGCCCCGGCGCGGACAGCGAGCAGGGAGTGGAGAAACGCCACGCGATGATCCGCGCGGCGCGGAGCGGCGGGTCCGTCGCGGTGGCCGAGCTGATGATCGACTCGCTCCTGGCACCGGCCACGAGGGAGCGTCACCCCGAAGTGGAGACTGCCGTTCGGCTCGTGATGGCCGATGCCCCGCTCGACGGAGTGATCGGCGCGATCGAAGCGATGCTGGAGCGCCCCGACTCCAATCCCACGCTGGCGACGATCGACGTTCCCACGGTGGTGATCACCGGCGAGGAAGACGCGATAGTCCCCGTATCCGAGGCGCGCGCCATGTCGGAGGCGATCCCCGGCAGCATTTTCGAGGTGATACCGGGCGCGGGGCACCTGTCGAACCTCGAGCGCCCCGCCGCGTTCAACACGCTGTTCGCCGAATTCCTCACTCGCGTGCGGGCGAACTGAGCGCACGCCGCGACGCTACCTCGTGGGTCGCGTGGGCGGGTTGTCGGAGGAGAAGACGTCCTTGTTGATCTGGATGTACTGCTTCAGGTTTGCCGGTACGTCTTCTTCCGGGAAGATCGCGGTGACCGGACATTCCGGTTCGCACGCACCGCAATCGATGCATTCATCCGGATGTATGTAAAGCTGCTCCGGCCCCTCGTAGATGCAGTCCACGGGACAGACATCGACGCAGGCCTTGTCCTTCACGCCTATGCAGGCTTCGGTTATCACGTAGGGCATTGCTGGCCTCGGGGGTGTTCAACTGAAACTCGGGCGACCGTGGTGGTAACCTAATGAAAATGAAAAGCAGTGGGCAGGGGAAAAGGAACGATGCCTCGGGTCTCCCCTATGGTACCGGCTGATGCCGACTCCTCTTCGCGAGACGATCGAGCGATCGAGATACGTCACCAGGTGGCTCGCGCGAACGGCGAGCGTGCTGCTCGCCGCCGCGGCCGTTCTGACTGCCGTTTCGGGACTCTGGTGGCGAACCACCTACCTGCTGGCCATCGCCATCATCATCTGGGTGGTACTCGGCCGGCGCTAGCCGGCGGCTGCTTCCGCCGCTCGAGTTCCGGATTCTCCCGATACAGTGTAGCCGTCCTGCCGATCACCTGAACCACGTCGGCGTCGAGCTGGCCGGCGAGCTCGCTGGCGAGCTCGCGCGGCGTCGCTTCGACCTGGCGGGCCACGTGGATCTTCACCAGTTCGCGCGCCCGCAGGACGTCATTCAACGACTGCAGTACCGCCGGAGTCACGCCCTGCTGCCCGATGTGCACGGCAGGGTCGAGATGGTGCGCCTCGCCACGCAGCCGCGAGCGCTCCTTCGAGGTCAGCGCCACGCGGCTGCTCCGGAGCCGTCCACCACCGGGAGGGCGCCATCGGCCTCGCCGTCGGCCCCGCCATCGGCCTCGCCGTTGGCCTCGCCGTTGGCCTCGCCGTTGGCGAGTCCCGCCTCGCGCGCCATCGCGGCGATTCCATCCTCGATCGTGCGCGAGTGGTGCATCGAGCAGAACTTCGGGCCGCACATCGCGCAGAACTCGGCGCTCTTGAAGTACTCGGCAGGGAGCGTTTCGTCGTGATACTCCTGCGCGCGTTCGGGATCGAGCGCGAGGCGGAACTGCTCGTTCCAGTCGAAGGCGTAGCGCGCACGTGAAAGCGCGTCGTCGCGGTCGCGTGCGCCCGGGCGGCCGCGCGCGATGTCGGCGGCGTGCGCGGCGATCTTGTACGCGATCACACCCTGCCGCACGTCCTCGGCGTTCGGAAGACCGAGGTGCTCCTTGGGAGTCACGTAGCAGAGCATGTCGGCGCCGTGCCAGCCGATCATCGCGGCGCCTATCGCGCTCGTGATGTGGTCGTAGCCCGGCGCTATGTCGGTGACGAGGGGGCCGAGCGTGTAGAACGGCGCTTCGTTGCAGATCTCCTTCTGCTTCCTGACGTTCATCTCGATCTCGTGCATCGGGATGTGCCCCGGTCCTTCCACCATCACCTGCACGTCGCGCTCCCACGCGCGGCGAGTGAGCTCGCCGAGCGTTTCGAGCTCCGCGAACTGCGCGCGATCGCTCGCGTCGTGGATGCTTCCCGGGCGGAGCGAGTCGCCGAGCGAGATGGTGACGTCGTAGTGGCGCAGGATGTCGAGCACGTCGTCGTAGTGCTCGTAGAGCGGGTTCTGCTTGCGGTGCGCCATCATCCAGACCGCGTGCAGCGACCCGCCGCGGCTCACGATCCCCGTCACGCGTCCGTACACCAGCGGAAGGTGCTCGAGAAGGATGCCGGCGTGGAGCGTCATGTAGTCCACTCCCTGCCTGGCCTGGTGCTCGATCATCTCGAGGAAGTCGTTGATGGTGAGCTCCTCGAGCTCCTTCCCCATCAGCACGGCCTGGTAGATCGGCACCGTGCCGATGGGCACGGTGGACGCCGCGATTATCGCCTCGCGAACCAGGTCGATGTCCTTGCCGGTGGAGAGGTCCATCACGGTGTCGGCGCCGTAGCGCACGGCCAGCTTCAGCTTGTCGACCTCTTCGTCGATGGACGACGTGACGGCCGAGTTGCCGATGTTCGCGTTGATCTTGACGCGCGCCACCTTGCCGATCGCCATCGGCTCCAGCGCGCCCTCGAGGTGGTTGATGTTGGCGGGGATCACCAGTCGCCCGCGGGCGACCTCATCGCGCACCAGTTCAGGTGCCAGCGCTTCGCGCTCTGCCACGAAGCTCATCGCGTCGGTGATCTCGCCATTGCGCGCGTGGCGCATCTGCGTACGCGCCGAGAGCGGCACGCGATCGCGTGTACGAATATCCATTGCTCTGACTCCCTACGCCGGTATGAGCCGGATCAGGTTCTAAGGGACTCTCTCAGCGCGCGACCTCAGTGCCGCGGGCACCCCTGTCATCTCGGAACGTAGCTGGCGAAGAGGGAAAGAGAAAGCAGAAGGCAGGAAGCAGGGAGTGCTATCGAGGGAGCAAGACACAGGAAACAGGACACAGGAAACAGGAAACAGAAACTGCAGAACTACCACGTCATTCCCGCGGAAGCGGGAATCCATGTTACTCCGTCGAGAATGGATCCCCGCTTTCGCGGGGATGACGGGGTTCATCGGGATGACGGGATTCGCCGGAGTCGTGGGCGGCGCAGAGCGCAAGGTACTGCTCCACCACTCGCTCGGCGTCGTAGTTCGCGCTCACCCACTGGTGACCGAGCTCGGCGAAGCGTCGCCAGTGCTCGTCGGCGAGCAGGGCGTCGAGTCCGGCAGCGAGATCGCCATCGGCGGCGTGGTGGCCGAATCGGGTCGCGATTCCATCGGGGTCGGCATCGCTGAGGATAGCGCACCGATGCGCCGCAGCCTGCACGCACTCATCCGGAACTCCGCGATGCGATCCGGTGCTCACGAGTATCCAGCTCTCGGCGAGCACGTTGGCGAGCGTGTCGGAGTGGAAGGGATCGACCTGTCCGGTGAATTCCAGGTTGGGGAGCGCGCCGTAGTCGCGCCTGAGTGCGGCGTCGAAGGCGCGGTCGCGCGCCTTCCCGGCAGCGATGAACCTCACGGATGGGTATCGCCCGACGAGATCGAAGAATCGCCTCGGACGCGCACTCTTCTCCCACGCTCCCAGGAAGCAGACCGTGGCGCCGCTGCCCTTCTGCACCCGTCGCGGAATGACGACCGGCGTCGGGAGGAAGATCGGATCGCGCACCCGGTATCTGGCGCGAGCGATCGGCAGGAGATCGTCGGAAGCGCAGAGAAGTGCGTCGGAGCTGCGTGCAGCGAACCACACCACCGGATTCTCGCGCAGCACGAACGCGGCCGCCGTGCGCAGCCGATCGCCGGAAAGGAACTCTCTCATCCAGCGGTGCGGCGCGTCGATCGTCACCATGCGGCGCTTGCCACGCTGCGCGATGGCAGCCGCTGCGTCGAAGAGCGATGCATCGTAGAGGTGATACACATCCGCGTCGCACCGGCGACAGAGCGCGAACGCGCTCCACGGCGACGCAGGCGGATAGCTGTGAACTGCCATGCCATCGACCTGCTCGAGGTCGCGCTGGCCGCGGCGCCTCGGGATGACCGCGCTCACCTTCACGCCGCGCTTGACCAGCTCGCGGCCCAGCGTGCGTGCTGCTCGTCCCGCCGGATCGTGGCTGCCCCAGGCGTAGAGCCCCGGAGCCAGCAGGCAAACGCTCGGTCGCACCGCCGGCGTGGCGCTCAAAAATTCTCCCAGGCGAAGCCGCTCGCCACGTAATCGAGCCGCCGCCGCGATGGGTCGAGCCGGAGCACCACGGTCCCTCCCGAACGATCGGCCCGACCGAGCGCCGCGACGTCGTCGACACCATCAGCGTCCGCGTCGAAGGCCTGCAGCGCCTCGTGAGTGCGAAAGCGCAGGTCGTTGACCTGGAGCGTGCTCGGCGAGCCGACGTCGTTCAGGAGCACCGCGATCTCGCGCGACGGCCGCCGTGACGTGGCAGCGATGTTCGCGAAGATGATGGCTGAATAGTCGCCGAAGCATCCCGCCAGACGTGTCACCTTGCTCGCGGGGCGCCTGCTCGCGCCGCCCGCCCCACCGGCGGTGTCCGCACGCAGTGCCGCGATCAGCGAGTCGCCTACCGACGACACGCGCGCGGCGAGCGCTCCCGAGAGCTTCCCTCGCCGTTCACAACTATCCGCCACGGGCGTCGCAGCCGAGTCGAGTCGCAGAGCGAGCGCGACCAGCGGCTCGGTACTCCGCACCGTGGAATCCACGTTCGCCGCGAGTTGCAGCGTCACCACCGCGCGGCCATTCCAGACATCGTAGCCCGTCACCGTGGCGTCGCTTCCACCCCAGGTCCCGCGCAGCAGCAGGCGGTCGCCCACCGCGAGCGGAGCGCGCGCGGCCGCGGCTTCGCGGTAGGCGCGCATGCGCGCCGGCGAATCGACGGTCGTGTCCATGCGGCCGATGTCCATGAGCAGCCGATGCTCGCGCCCGGCAGCGACGAACGCCCGCTGGATCGAGGCGAGAAAGGTGATCCGATTCGCGATCGAGTCGGCGAGCGGCGAGAGCGGCCGCCGCGCCGCGGTGGAAGTCCGGATCGCACTCATCGTCGATTCGGGAAGTGCGAGCAGCGACGTCGAGTCGAACGCCTGGATGTCGGGCGCGTGCTTCGGAGCGGCGTTCCTCGCTTCGGGCTCACCGCACGCAGACGAAGCGAGTACCGTCAACGAAGCGATGACCGCGGCGCGAATGAACACGTTTCGACTGAGCGTATGGTGCATCCGTGGGGGGAAGCTGGTCTGGTCGTGCGGCTGACGCCGGCGCGGCTCGGCCGCTCCTCCAAATAATAGCACCGCCATGTTGTCAGTTGGGCATCGGGGTGGTGCGTCGATCCGACGAATTCGCGTCGACACCCGGCGACCCTGTTGCATCGAGGCCATTGGCGTCGAGCCGATGCATCGCGCCCGCCGGCGGAGTGCCAGTGCGAGAAGGGAACGCAGACGATGTTGCCCCGCCGGTGGATGACGCGTTATACGAGGCGCGCCCCGACGCGCCCTCTGGAGAACAGGAATGCCATTTCTCGAGCTCGAAGGAAGTCCCGAGCTTGCCGATAACCCGCGCGAGCTCGGTGCAGCACTCGACGTTGGAAGTGGTTCGCAGGTCGACTGGCGGATCCAGCGCCGCGATCTCGCCGCGCGCCATTTCCGCATAGACACGTCGGGAACGCTCCCGATCGTGATCCCCGCATCCAACCAGAACGTGATCGCGCTGAACGGCCGCCAGGTGCCGTCAGGCGGTGGCGACCTGCATCCGGGAGATGTCATCTCCGCGGGATCGGCGCGCTTTGCGTTCCTCGAATCGCGCGAGTCCGAGCGCCCCGCGCCCGCCGAGGAGCCACCGCAGGCGTTGCTGGTGAACGCCGTGGCACGCAAGGCGTACACGATGCGGAATCGCGTGGTGCAGATCGGACGCGAGATCGGCTGTAGCGTCGTCCTCAAGGACCCGACGGTTTCACGCTTCCACGCCGACGTGCGCTCCGAAGCCGGTGGATACGTGCTGTACTCCATGGGCTCCGGCGGCACGAAGATCAACGGCCAGACGGTGACCGCGCCGCGGATGCTCGTCGAAGGCGACGAGATCGCGATCGGCGGTACCACGTTCACCTTCCTGCGCGGCCAGGTTCCACCCGGGATGAGCCGGGTGCAGTTCGAGGACAACGCCGAAGAGGCGGTGAACCGCCGGCAGACGATGCTCGCTCAGCGAGCGATCACTTCCGCTCACGGCGCGCCGCCTCGCAATCAGCGCAGCTGGGTCGCGCCGCTCATGCTCGGCGGCGGGGTGGTGGCGGTGCTCGCGGCGCTGTATGTAGTCTTGGTGAGGTGACGCGGGGCTGGTTGTCGATTCAGGCATCCTCCGAACGACTACTTCCCGGATTCACATTCAACCCCTCGGGAGGTAGCCATGAAATACCTTTGCCTGATCTACGACGACGAAACCATGTGGCAGTCGATGCCCCGCGAGCAGGCCGACGCCATGCTGGGCGAGTACCACGCCCTCACCAGCGACATCCAGAATAGCGGCCACTATCTCGGCGCCAATGCGCTGCAGCCCACGCAGACGGCCACCACCGTTCGCGTGCGCAACGGCAAGCTCTCGAGCACCGACGGGCCGTTCGCCGAGACGAAGGAACAGCTCGGCGGCTACTATCTCATAGAAGCGAAGGATCTGAACGAGGCGATTCAGATTGCCGGACGCATCCCGTCCGCCCGCTTCGGCTCCATAGAAGTCCGGCCGATCATGGAGTTCGATCAGGCGTAGCGGATGTACCGCTCGTAGCATGGACGACGCGACCGCCGCGACGCTGCGCGAGAAAGCGGGCGAGATTTACCGCTCCGACTCGCGCAGCGTTCTCGCCACCCTCATCCGTCTTCTCGGCGATTTCGACCTTGCCGAGGAGGCGCTGCACGACGCGTTCGCCGCGGCCGTGGAGAAGTGGCCCGAAGAAGGGCTCCCCACCAATCCGCGCGCGTGGCTCGTTTCGACCGGAAGATTCAAGGCGATCGACAAGCTGCGTCGGAGAGCGAGGTTCGACGCGGCATTCGCCGTGCTCGCCGAGAGGTTCGAGGAGCCCGGGTCATCGACGCCCGATGCCGACAACGAACACGACGACGTCGGTGACGACCGCCTTCGTCTCATCTTCACCTGCTGCCATCCCGCGCTGAGCCCCGACGCGCAGGTCGCGCTCACCCTCCGCGAGGTCTGCGGCCTCACCACCGAGGAGATCGCGCACGC
>Ga0182744_1004223_pt1 | contig 10889 bp, 7 predicted proteins | sample eDN3rd30CKraftMG_FD_128525 | JGI IMG/M metagenome (GOLD analysis project Ga0182744, IMG submission 128525) | Enriched Miracle-Growth compost microbial communities from Emeryville, California, USA - eDNA 3rd pass 30_C Kraft MG (version 2) (version 2) ... | reverse complement strand
GGCGGTTTACGGACGAAAAGGTCGCATCGGTGCCGTGATCCCCGCAAACAACTCGGTCATCGAGCCGGAATGGTGGTCGGTCTTGCCGCCCGATGTCGCTGTCTACGCGACCCGCATTCTCGCGCAGGGCGATCTCACCCCCGAAGCCGTCCATGCCATGGAACGCCATGTCGACCGTGCGGTCGATGAGCTTGCCGCAACCGGCGTCGATGTGATCGCCTATTGCGACATGGTGACGACGTTCATCATGGAGCCTGGATGGAATGAGAAAGCCGTTGAGGCCATCGCGGCACGAACGGGGGTACAGGCGATCTCTGCCTGGACCGCATTGCGCGACGCGCTCGATCATCTCGGTATCCGGCGCTTTGCGCTTGGGTCGCCTTATCCTCGGAAGATCCATGCTCTGGCCGCCCCGTTTTTTACCGCGCGGGGTTATGACGTGGTTGGTGATGCGACGCTCGATATTGTCGCGATGCGCGATGTACCTAAGCTCTCGGGAGAGGAACTGGCCGCTTTCGTCCACGGGCTTGATCGCCGAGATGCTCAAGCGGTGGTTCTGCTGGCAACCGACCTGCCGAGCTTCCGGGAGATTGAATGCCTCGAGCAATCGCTTGGCTGCCCGGTTTTAACTTCGAATCAAACGCTGCTGTGGCGCGCATTGCGCGCAGCGAACGTCCAAACCTCCATCAAACATCTGGGATATTTGTTCGATGCGTGAAGAGCCTTCTGCTGTTGCAACAGCCGTTCGATCGCCATCGCAGCGCGCCATGGGAATGCCGCGTTCTGCTATCCGTGAGATCATGGCGCTCGCAGCGGGGCGCAGCGACGTCATTCATCTCGAGGTCGGGGAGCCGGACGTGTCGACTCCGGCCTTCATCATCGATGCGGCTTTTGTGGCGGCGCGCGAGGGATGGACGAAGTACAGTTCGAATGCCGGTTTGCCTACATTGCGTAAGCAGGTTGCCGAGCATGTTGGCCGGGCATGGGAGCGGCCGGTCTCGGCGGAGAATGTGATCATCACGACGGGAGCGATCGGTGCGTTGTACTCCGCGCTGATGTCGATCCTCGACGCCGGAGATGAACTCCTGGTGCCGGATCCCGGATGGCCGAACTATGCCGCGATCGCCCATCTCGCCGGTGCAAAAGCCGTGCGATATTTGCAGCCTGCGGAGCGAGGATTTCTGCCGGATACGGTGGAGATCGAGCGTTTGATCACGCCGAAAACCAAGGCGATCATTCTCAATACGCCGGGTAATCCTTCCGGAGCCGTCTTCTCTCGCGAGTTGATGGGCGCGATCATGGATGTCGCGCGCAGGACTGGCATCTATGTCGTTTCCGACGAGATCTATGAAGACCTGGTATTTGAAGGAGAACATGTGTCGGCGGGCGTATTCGATATGCCGGACCGGACATTCGTGATCTCCGGATTCTCCAAAAGCTATTCGATGACCGGTTGGCGGATCGGATGGTTGATCTGTCCGCCGTCACTGGTCTCGGTCGCTTCGTCGCTGCAAGAGCCGGTGACGAGTTGCGCGTCCACCATCGCTCAGAAGGCGGGAGAAGGGGCACTGAACGGCGACGGATCGAGTGTCCGCGAATTCAGAGATATGTTCATGCGCCGCCGGGATATTGTTGTTGATGTCTTCGGCAATACCGGGCTCCTGCCGATGGTTCCGGCGGGCGCGTTCTACGCATTGATCGATATCCGGCGGAAGGGTATGGATTCTCTCACTTTCGCCAAGACTTTTCTTGCCGAACACAAAACGGCCGTGGTGCCGGGTATTACCTTCGGGCCGGCGTGCGACGGCTATGTGCGTGTCGCATTTACGATTGGCGACGAGGAATTACGCGAAGGTCTGGAAAGGCTGCGGCGGTTCATTCAATCCTAAGCCGCACGTTGGATGGTAGTCCGTCATGATCACAATCGATGGTGACCGCCTGCTTCGCGACCTGCGCGCGCTGGCGGCTTTCGGTAAAGCGGGGACAGGCGTTGATCGCGTTGCATTGTCAGCGCCCGATATCGAAGCTCGGCGATGGCTGGCCGGGCGATTGAGCGAGATCGGGCTGCGAGCTGGTCTTGATCAGGTCGGCAACGTTTATGGTCGAGATCCGCAAGCTTCTCGCAGCATTCTGATTGGTTCGCACACCGATACCGTTCCAATGGGCGGCTGGCTCGATGGTGCCCTCGGTGTGATCTATGGTCTGGAGATTGCCCGGGCGGCGCGTGACGCAGATTTGCCGGGCGGCATCGGCGTCGACGTGATTTCGTTCGAGGACGAAGAGGGGACCTATCTTCCGCTGCTGGGCAGCCGGTCGTTTTGCAACGATCTGCCGGCCGATGCCGTAACCGGCGCCCGTTCCCGCAGCGGTACGACGCTGGCGGCCGCACTTGCCAATGTCGCCCGTGAGCAGGCTCCGTTTCGCCTCGATCCGGCTCGCCACCTTGCTTATCTCGAGGCGCATATCGAGCAGGGGCCACGGCTGGAAGCAGCCGGTGTCGGGATTGGCGTCGTCACCGGACTGGTCGGCATCCGCCGGTTTCGCATCGTCGCGCATGGACAAGCCGATCATGCCGGCACGACGCCGATGAACATGCGCAAGGATGCCGGCGCAACGCTGATTGCGCTTGCGCACCGGATCGGCTCTGACTTCGCTGCTCTCGGTGGGGCGGAGACCGTATGGAATATCGGCAATATTGTTTTCAAGCCGGGCGCCGCCAATGTCGTTCCGTCAGAGGCGGAAATGACCTTGGAAGTCCGCGATACCGATACGGCGATTCTCGACCGTCTGGAGCAGGCGGTGTCGGATTGGGTGGGTGCGGCGTCGAAAGCCGGTCCCGCGCGAGTGACCGTTGAACCGACCACGCACATCCTGCCCACCATGATGTCGCGAAACCTGGCGGATGCGATTGCCGCGGCAGCGGCAGAGACCGGTATAACGTCGATGACGCTGCCGAGCGGTGCCGGTCACGATGCGATGGTGCTCGGTCGCGTGATCCCGGCAGCGATGCTGTTCGTACCGAGCATAAACGGACGCAGCCACGACGTGACCGAGAATACGGCGGATGCGGATATTGTTGCCGGCTGCCGCGTCCTTGCCGCTGCCGTCGGAAGGATTATGTCCGCTCTTGCGTGACACGCGGCCGATGCGTCGTCTCAGTCGTGGTCGCCGCCGATATCAATAATCACGCCGGTGCCTGCTTGCTCGGCGCGACGCTGGATGTGCTGCGCGGTGACGATATCCTGGATCGGCACGCCGCTCGATTTATAGACGATGATGTCATCGGCTGAGCGGCGACCCGGCCGTTCGCCCGAGATGATTTCGGAAAGTTGAGCGATATCGTCGCGTGACAGGAGGCCTTCCTCTATAGGGATGATGAAGTCTCCGGCACGGTCGAGACAGTCGGACCGGCTGTCAATAACCCAGCAGGCAGCGCGACGGATCGTTTCACTGTCGATCTCACGCAGGTGCGCGGCATAGGCCCCGGTTCCCACAACGAATGTGCCGGGCCGCAGCCAGGCTCCATCAATCACAGGCTTGGCCGATGTTGTTGCTGCGACAACGATATCTGCCTGTCGAACGGCCTTTTCGGCATCGCACAGGTCGATCGTGGTGCGCGTGGCGATGTTGCTTGGGAGTGAGCGGATCAGTGCCTCTCCGCGCTGCGGATTGCGGGCGTGGACCAGTACGCGCTCGAGCGGCAGTGCCGTCACAATAGCCTCGATCTGGTTGCGGGCAACGCGGCCGGCACCGATCACCGCCGCAACGCGGCTATCCGAACGCGCGAGGTGCTGAGCGGCAAGGCCGGTGCCGGCGCCGGTGCGCAGGTCGGTCAGATAGCCGCTTTCCATAAGCGTATGCGGCAGGCCGGTCGTACCGTCGAACAGCACCAGCAAGGACGACATCCGCGGCAGGCCGCGTGCGGTATTGCTGAAAAAGTCCGATACCACCTTCACCCCGTAGCCGGCACCGTTGCGCAGAAAACAGGGATTGAAGATAGCGACGCCGGGCGGCGTCTCCGACGTAGCAACGGCCCGCAGCCCGTCGATGGCGCGCCCTTCCGCCAGCCAGGTAAAAGCTTCCGCTTGGATCGCGATCGCGTCCGACATTCCGAGCAGGGATCGGCAATCAGCTTCACTGAGAATGCGCAGCTTCATCGTCGGCGTTTTCCAGAAAATGAGGCGCTTGCCGCATCGTTGCGGGCGAGCGGAATAGGGCAGTATTCCTTCTCATTTTTGGATATTTGGATATAATTATCAATTAGAATAAAGTGGTCCGTCCACGACTTCCGGTGAGCCGCCGAGCGGGGCCGGCTGTCGATAATGCAACCATTGATTGTTAAAGAGGCGGAAAAGTATCCAACTGGCCTGTCGTTGTAATCGCGTGATCGGAGCGTCTTTCGGCGGTTGACGGCTAATGGTCCGTGAAACGGGAGAGCGATACTTTGGTTTTTGATCTTTGCGTGGCTGGCGGCACCTTGGTGGATGCTTCCGGGGTGCGGGCCGGATCCTTGCTCGTATCCGGCGGGCGGATTGCCGCCATCGCCTCTCCGGGGGAGGCCGTTACCGCGCGCGAGACCGTCGATGTGGCGGGTGCGACGGTGCTGCCCGGTCTGGTGGATGCCCATGTCCACTTTCGTGAACCTGGCCTGACGCACAAGGAGGATTTTGCCAGCGGTACGCAGGCGGCCGCGGCGGGCGGCGTCACCACGGTGATGGTCATGCCGACCGACCAGCCCTTCACTACTGATGTTGAGCGCTTCGAGGAGAAATGCGCATTGGCCGCTGGACGGCTCCATGTCGATGTTGCGCTGCAAGCCGCACTTGGTCCGGCAACGAACGATCTTCGATCCACTGTGAAGGCGCTGGCGGACGCCGGCGCGGTGTCGTTCGAGGTTTTTCTCGCCGATGTGCCGGAGCCGTTTGTGACGCCCGACGCCGGTCACCTCATGCCGTTGCTTGGCGCCGTTGCTGAGGTCGGCGGGATTGCCGGGATCAGTCCCGGCGATTTGTCGTTGCATGCCTGGGCGCTTGCCGACGCCGAACGGCGTTTCGGCCGCGATCGGCGCGCTCATTTGGCGTCGCGGCCGCCGGAAGCGGAGGCGCTCGGCGTCACCAAAGCATGCATGACGGCGCGGTTGTCTGGCGCTCATGTGCATATTCGCCAGGTCAGCACCGGTTTGAGCGTTGCGGCGCTGTCCGCCTTCGCTGACGAGAACATATCGGCAGAGGTCACTCCGCATAATCTGCTTCTGGATGAAACGGTTCTGCTGCGCCTTGGCCCGGAGGCGAAAGTCTTTCCGCCATTGCGCCGGTTGGCTGACGTTGCTGCCATGCAGCAGGCTGTCGCGTCTGGACAGATCGGCATCGTGGCTACCGACCACGCGCCGCATGCACCACATGAAAAGGCGGCGGGAGAAGAAGACCTTGCGAAGGCACCGGGGGGCTTCCCCGGGGTGCAGACTTTGTTGCCGGCTCTGCTGAAACTGCGGGATCAAGGTGTCATCGATCTTCGCCGCGTCGCCACGGTGGCGTCGGAAACGCCGGCTCGGCGTTTCGGTCTCTATCCTCGCAAAGGGCATCTTGGCGCCGGCGCCGACGCGGACTTTCTCATTCTGGCCGATGGTGTGACGACGGTTGAGCCCGGCAAGCAACTGAGTCGGGGAAGCCTGACTCCTTTTGCCGGTTTGTCGGTCCGAGGGCAGCTTCAGGCTGTCTACTTGCGCGGCGTACCGGTGGTGAAGGACGGCGTGCTGGCGCCGCCGCGGGGTGTTGTCGTCCGACGTCCGGCAGGATAGATGCTGCTGCAGAACGCCCGCCTTCGTGACTGAGGCTAGCCGCCGATATAGTGTGGATTGCTGGCCACGGGCCTCGTGGCGAGGAGAGACGAACCAAGATGGACGATCGCGAGATCCGCTCGCTGGCGCTGCCGATGACGGCGCGCCAAATGACTGCACAACAGCTTGTCTATATCCATCTGCAAGATCAGATCGTATCGGGCGCCATGCCCGGTGGCATGCGGCTGAAGTCGGATATGATCGCGGCGGATCTCGGTGTGAGCCGGATGCCGGTGCGCGAGGCGATCCGCCAGCTCGATGCCGAAGGGTATGTGACCATCCACCCGAACCGCGGGGCCTATGTCACGAGTCGCAGCCGCGATCAGATCGTCGAACTGTTCGAGATCCGCTCCTCGCTGGAGGGATTGGCTTTGCGTCTCGCCGCCCGCAATCGAGACGATGCCTCGATTGCCGATCTGCATCTGGAATTGCAACGGCTGCGTAATGTCGAGAACGATAAGATGGAGTGGGTCGCCCGGCACGACGAATTCCATCATCATCTCTGCTCGTTAAGCGGTCGCCCGGTTTTGGCAAGTGAGTGCCATCGCTACCGGCTGGCGATAAGCCCCTATGTCCGCCTGTTTCTGTCGCGGAACGATTATGCGGAGCAGCCGGGATACGGGCATGAAATCCTGATTCACGCCATCAAAGATCGCGATGCGGAACGCTCGGAAATCCTGATGCGCAGCCATATCATGGCGAATGCGCAAGCGATTGCTGATACGCTTCCGATTCCCAGCTAGTCGGTGCAACGGGCCAGTCCACGACCTATAACTCGACCTAAAGCTCGAAGCCTGCCGGAAGGAGGGCAATATCCTCCTCGAAGCCGATATGATCACACTGATAGCAGCGTCCGCTTCAAACCCTAGGAAGATATATAGAATAAAATTGCAAGATGAATTCAGTATCCAGTTTGGATAATAAGGCATTGTAATAGATTTTATGAAGATGAAACTACTTCAGGCAGTAATAAATGTGCAATTCCGCTTATAGTGTAATACAGTGACCGAATGAAACTGCTACCGGTGGCTCTACTCGGCAACCGATCTTTTCTGATCGGCTGTGTCTCATCCGACGTCCCTAGTACAGCCAAGATGAGCCAGCGCTGGCCCGCGCTGATTGGATTATTGGCGAAGTTTGATAGATGTTCGCGTCGGTCACGCTATTTGGGCTAGCGAAAACTCATGTTCAGTTCCGATAAGCTTGTTATCTGGCTTCGCAACCTGGTTCGTCGGTATCCTTTTCTTCGACGTCCGGCTTTGGCTGTAATTGGCTTTGGGCTGCATCTGCTGCGGGTGCGCGAAGTGCTGGGAATGGCTGTCTTAGCCATTCGATACGCGACGCCGAAGCAAGGGGCCGCAGTAGACAGCAGCCTTGTGGTGATGCTGGCGGTCTCGGACCTGCGCGTCGACCCCCGGATCGAACGCGAAGCGCGCGCCCTGGCTACTGCTGGCTACCGGATTGTTGTCATCTGGCCGGATGTGCGGCCTATCTCTGAAAATCCACAAAAACCGATCGATTGGGGCGACAATATTACGTTCCATGGCCTGCCGATCCGGACATCTGCTTTCGCTTACAGCTTCCCCGGATTTCTTGGCTATGATCTGACCAAGGCTGCCCTACGATACAATCCATTCGCGTTTCATGCCCATGACCTGACCACCGCCTTCGCCGCGCTTATCGCGGCGAACAAGGCAGGGACGAAGCTTGTTGTCGATTTTCACGAATGGTTTTCTGAAAATGTCAGCTTCAATCAAAAAACGCAACAGTATGTTCCTCATCCGCGTTGGACGAAAGCGGCTCATCGCTGGCTTGAAAAGAAGGCCATGCGTCGGGCCGATGCGGTTATCACGGTATGTGGATCTCTGGCCTCGGCCATGAAGGAGTTTTCCGGGATCGCTGACGAGGTGTATGTCGTCAGGAATATCCCGGACCTCAGCCGTGTGCCGACACGGATTTATGGCTCACTTCGCGATGAGTTGAATCTTGCAGACGATCGATTTCTTTTGCTTTGGCAGGGCGGTGTCGGACCGAGCAGAATGATTGAGCCGATCATCCAGGCTCTGCCACTGGCGGAGAAATGCGTGTTCGCGATCCGTGGTCCTGGTCTTGAGGCTTATGGTGCGCAATATCGCGCGCTTGCAGAGCAGCTTTCCGTTGGCGGCCGCCTGGTTTTTCTGCCGCTGGTGCCCTCGAGCGACGTCGTTGCGGCTGCGCAGGGAGCAGATGCCGGGGTGTGGACGTTACCGAATCTCTGCAAAAACTTTTACTATGCGCTGCCCAACAAGATATTCGAATACCTTGCTACGGGCTTGCCGGTTCTGGTTGCCAATTATCCCGAAGCTGAGAAACTGGTCGTGAGATCGGGCGCTGGTCTTTCGTTCGACCCCTATGATCCTCGGTCGATTGCAGAGGTAATTAACAGGATCTCCGGGGATCCTGATTTGCGTCAGTCGATGAGGCAGCGGGTCGCGGAGTTGCTTGTCGAGATTGATGCGACCGAGGAATGGTCCAAGCTGGTGAAGATTTATATGGGGCTTGGGGCGCGTGGAGTCGAAAGCCCTTTACTGCTTTCTCCTCGTGCCGGCCTTTCCGCAGCCTCAAAAGAATAATGCGTGATGTTACGGTTCCGCGCCTGGCGGGATGATGAGAGAGGTGGGGCGGCGGATCAACCACGATGACCTGTAAATATTCTGGATGAAATAGAGTGATAAGTCGCAGACTGCTGATAACTGCGTCAGGCGCCGGTGTCGGTGCCTTGTGTTTGTCCGGATTGCTAGCGGCATGCTCGAAAACGCAGCCGCCAAGATATGCCGCCCGATATCTAGGCAATCATTTCTCGTTGTTTGCGCGCGATGCAATTTATACGACGGTGACCCCCAGCAAGGGTGGGCCGGCCGCGTTGAATGTTTTCAATACCTATCTCAATCCGGGAGATGAGATCGAAATTCTCGATCCGATCCCTCAAGAGTTTTCCGTCGGAACGAAATTGATCGCTATGGAGCGTGTGAGGGATGGTCAGCAGGGATATTGCTCGATAGAAACCATAGTCGCTGAATGCGCTCCCAAGAACCTGGCGTATATCCCCTTTGGAAATTCCTATCTTTTGCCGACGCAGAGCGGATCGAGAGAGGAGGCGGTTTCTGCTGTCGAGAAGCTGAACGGAAATTATCTTGAGTATTTTTCGACGGATGGTGGCAAATCCATCCATCCCGTACAGATCGGCGTTACGGCTCTGCCGGCCCTGTTTTATGCAGTCACGTCGGATTGCGAGCCCGCTCTACGCTCGGCCGTTGTCCAAGCGGTGGAGCGTATGTTTGATCTGTATGTCATTCCGAAAGCGCGTCCAATTGGCGGGGCCGTCGCGTGGCCTTACGAGTTCGATTGGCCTGTTCATTGGGGCATTACATTGCGCGCGCCCTGGTATAGCGGGTACGCGAATGCGGTGATGGCGCTGAACGCTGGCTTGCTCTCTTATATCACTGAAGACGAGCGCTATATGGATATCGCGAGAAAAGCCGTTCGGTGGCTTTTCCTGTCCGTGGACGATGGTGGCGCGCTTTATCGGTCGCGAGGATATGAGTACATCGCCGAATATCCGTACTCGTCGGCTGTTCCGGCTATTCGTGTTTTTGATGGCGAGATGAAGGCGGTTGTCAGCCTTTTCAATTTAGGCGTCGTGATGCGTGATTCAAAGTTGGTCTTGAGGGCTTATGATCTCGCCAAGGGGCTCGCCGAGGCTCTTCCATTGATGGAGACATCTGATGGGAGGATACTGAACGCGCGCTACCCTTGGATGGTGACGTCGCCGGGCTATGTCGCGTCGATGAAGCTTTGGAGTCAGCAACTGGGTGCCATCACCAAGGATATGCGGTTTGACGAAGCGGCGCAGCGGTGGCGTATATCGAAGACTGTTTGGGGATAGCGAAACGCTACCCGCATTGCGTTGTTGCTGAGCCTATGCCGCCGGGTGCATGACCTCCTCGAGGCAGCACAGGTCAGGAGGTTTTCTCCTTGCTTTTCCCGGTTCGTCTTCGTGCGACCGTAGCGAAATATCTCAGCATTGCAGCAGCGAGAAGAACTGCCGTGGCTGCGAGGATGATATCCGTATCCGGATAAATAATGGTGGTCACAGCCAGGGCGACGAGTGCGAGGTTGAGAAGGATGATGCAGGTGACGACCTGTGCCGCGCTCATCCCTCCGTCGGTGGCCTGCTGATAGAAGTGCTGGCGGTGCGCCTCCCAGACCCGCTCGCCGCGCGCCATGCGACGCAGCAGCGTGATCGTCGCGTCGAGCAAATAGTACATCGGCAGGATCAGCGCGGCGGCGAGGTGTCCTTGCGTCGCAAGAACATATAGCAGCGTGCCGAGCAGGAGGCCGATCGGCAGGCTGCCGACATCGCCGAGAAACAGCTTTGCCACCGGCCGGTTGAACGGGGCAAAGCCCAGCATTGCCCCGAACAACGCCAGCGCGATGAGCGTGGTTGAGATAGGATAAAGACCGGCCAGCCCGAGTGCGGCAAGCGCGCCGGCGATCGGCACGACTTCGGCAACGGTCATCCAGTCGAGCCCGTCCATGAAGTTGACGAGGTTGACGAACCATAGGCCCGCAATGAGAACGAGCGCACGTTCGAGCATCAGCGGCAGCGCCGGAAAAGCGCGCCAGTCTGCCGGCATGGCAATTATCACCACCAGCACGGCCAGAGCTTGCAGTGCGAGGCGCAGCGCCGCGCCGAGCGGGCGGATGTCGTCGACGGCGCCGAGCATGGCGAGTGCGGCGGCGACCGCGAGTAGGATGCACAACAAGGGCGTCATAACACCGAGCCAAACGGCAGCAGTGCCGCCGACGGCGATGGTGGCGGCGATCACCGCGATGCCGCCGCCCTGTGGTGTGGGCGTGCGGTGTGACGAGCGGCGGTTGGGGATCGCCAGCGCATAGCGGACCAGCAGCGGGCGCAGCAGGACGATCAGCCCCGCGGTAACGATGTCAGCGACGGCGACCAAGGCGATTGCCGGCAGAAGGTCGAGGTCGGGCCAGGGCGTCATCCGTGCAT
>Ga0182744_1004222_pt1 | contig 10890 bp, 11 predicted proteins | sample eDN3rd30CKraftMG_FD_128525 | JGI IMG/M metagenome (GOLD analysis project Ga0182744, IMG submission 128525) | Enriched Miracle-Growth compost microbial communities from Emeryville, California, USA - eDNA 3rd pass 30_C Kraft MG (version 2) (version 2) ... | reverse complement strand
GGTCACGTTCGACGGTGGCGGCACGTCGCCGTTCTTCCAGGTCTACTTCAGCGCGACCGTGACGCTCCGGCGCCTGACGCTGCAACATGGCGCCTACAGTGGCGGCGTACGCGCACTGGAGAACATCGGCACGCTGACGCTTGATCGGGTGCGCGTCACGGGCAATTCGTCGACCTTGGGTCCGGTGCTCAACTCCGGCACGCTCAACGTGTCGTCCAGCACCTTCAGCGGCAATGCCGCGACCTCGTCGTCGGGCGGCGACGGCGGCGCCATCGAAAACAGCGGCGGTACCGTCAACGTCAATGCGAGCACGTTCAAAGGCAACGGTTCGGCGCGCAACGGCGGTGCGATCTACAGCGACGGCGTGCTGAAAGTGATCAATTCCACGTTCAACGCGAACAGCGCGACGGGTGGCGGCGGTGCCATCTACCAGACCGACGGGACCGGATTCGACGGACGCCTCACCTACGTCACCCTGGCCGGCAACAACGCGGCCTATGGCGCAGGCGTCTACAAGGACGCCGGTGATTTCCGCAGCGCGCTGACCGTGAGCCGCTCGCTGTTGAGCGGCAACAATACCGGCAACTGCGACGGCGTCCTGACCTCGGGCGGCTACAACCTCAGCAGCGACTCGAATTGCGGCGCCGCGTTCACGGCCGCGACGCACGACCTCAACAACGCCAACCTGCCGATGGGTCCGCTCGCCGGCAATGGCGGCCCGACGCAGACGATGGCGCCGCAAAGCGGCAATGCCGCGATCAACTACGTGCCTTCGGCGCAATGCCAGATCCCGGCCGACCAGCGCGGCGGCGGCCGCCCGTCCGGCGGTGCCTGCGACAGCGGCGCCGTCGAAATCAACGCCGTGCTCGATCTCATCTTCTACGACGGTTTCGAATAACGGCCGTCATCGGCATGAAAAAGCCGCACGCGGATGGTTCGCGTGCGGCTCGAGGGCGTCCGCGGGCGCGGGGTTGGCAGGCCCCGCGCGATCGAGGTGCGGTCAGTGCGCGGCGCAGGCCTTGCCGTGCGCCGGATGCTCGCCCGCGGCCGTCGCGGCGGCTTCGGTCATGTACTTGCCTTTCCTGGTCTTGCCGTACCACTCGTCGCCCTGGCAGTGATAGACCTTGGTTTCCTCGTTGACCCAGACCTGGCCGGCGCCACCGCCCGGCGCGGCCGTGCGCGTGGCCGGGTTCGGCGGCAGGTGCCTGGTGGCCGATGCAGGCATGGCACCGGGAGCCGGCGCAGCGGCAGGCGTCGTGGGCGCGACAGGTGCCGCGGGCGCTGGCGCGACAGCAGGCGCCGCGCTCGCAGCCGATGCGGCAGCAGCGGCGTACCATTCCTTCACGCCCTTGTGACCGCGGCAGGCGCCGCGCTTGTTGGCGCTGGTCGCGTAGGTGCCGTCCTTGCACAGGCCGGTCGAGCCGGCGGGCGCCGCGGCAGTGATCGTGGCGGGCTCGGCGGCTTCGTCGTGCTTTTTCGATTTGCGCGACGACTTGGTGTCGCCGGCTGCGGCGTACCATTCCTGGATGCCCTTGTGGCCGCGGCAGGCGCCGCGCTTGCTCGCCGCGGTCGAATACGTGCCGTCCTTGCATTGGCCGGTCGTGCCTGCGGGCGCGCCCGCGGGCGCCTGCGCATGGGCCGCGAAGGCGGCGAAACCCAGTCCCAACGTCATCGTCATCAACAACGCTTTCATGGCCTCACTCCGAGTTCGACGCCGCGCCCCGTGCGCAGACGTACCGGCGCAGCATGACAGGGGAAGCTGAACGTCGAGGCGCTCGTGCGCAATTGTTGCGTTGTTGACGATTTCCTTTCAGCGCGTCATTCCCGGAACAGGAAGAACGCCGCCGCGACGATCAGCGCGAAGCCGACGAGATGGTTCCAGCGGATCGACGTGCCGAGGTACGACACGGAGAACGCGGAAAAGACCAGTAGCGTGATGATTTCCTGGATCGCCTTGAGCTGTGCCGGGTTGTAGACGGCGAAGCCGTAGCGGTTGGCCGGCACCTGCAGGCAATACTCGAAGAACGCGATGCCCCAGCTGGCGACGATGACGATCCACAAGGGCCGGTCGGTGAAGCGCAGGTGGCCATACCAGGCAAACGTCATGAATACGTTCGAGCCGATCAGCAGCAGGATGGGCAGCGCGTAGTTCCACATGATGGGTCGCCGTCGGGAAAAGCGCGATGGTAGCCCCGCCGGGCGGCATGGGCCGAAAGTCACTTGGCCCCGGCACGCCGCTGCCGCTAGATTGGGTGGTTCCAGCGCCGCTTTGCCGTGGCGCTTCCGATCACTTCCGGGAGGATGCCGATGATGCTGCGAGCACGCTTGATGACCACGACGATGAGCATGGCGATTGCCGCCGTGCTGGGTACCACGCTTTCGATGGACGCGGGCGCCAAGGGCGTTGCGCTGCCGGCGAGCAATCCGTTTGCTGCCGCGAGCACGCTGCCGTTCCAGGCGCCGCCGTTCGACAAGATCAAGGATGCCGACTACCAGCCCGCGATCGAAGCCGGCATGCGCGAGCAACTCGCGGAGATGGACAAGATCGCCAACAACAAGGACGCGCCGACGTTCGAAAACACGATCGTCGCGATGGAAAAGAGCGGCCGGTTGCTGGGCCGCGTCGGCGCCGTGTTCGGTGCGGTCGCCTCGGCGAACACCGATCCGGCCCTGCAGAAGGTGCAGGAGGACGAAGCACCCAAGCTCGCCGCGCACGTCGATGCGATCCACCTCAACCCGAAACTCTTCGCGCGTGTGAAGGCCGTCTACGACCAGCGCGGATCGCTCAAGCTCGATCCGGAATCGCTGCGTCTGGTGGAAGTCACCTATCGCGAATTCGTGCATGCCGGCGCGCAGCTGTCCGATGCGGACAAGGTCAAGCTCAAGAAGCTCAACGGCGAGGAATCCACGCTCAGCGCGCAATTCGTCAACAAGCTGCTCGCCGCGGCGAAGGACGGCGCGCTCGTCGTCGCCGACAAGAAGCAGCTCGCGGGCCTTGGCGATGCCGACCTCGCGGCCGCGGCCGAAGCGGCCAAGGCGCGCAAGCTCGACGACAAATGGGTGTTGCCGCTGCAGAACACGACGCAGCAGCCGGACCTGCAGAATCTCACCGACCGCGCCACGCGCCAGAAACTGTTCGAGGCCTCGTGGACGCGCGCCGAGAAGGGCGACGCCAACGACACGCGCGCGACGATCGCGCGCATCGCGCAGATCCGCGCCGAGAAGGCCAAGCTGCTCGGCTTCGACAGCTTCGCCGCGTGGCAGCTCGACGACCAGATGGCGAAGTCGCCGGCCACCGCGCTCAAGTTCATGGACGACCTCGTCCCCGCGGCGACCGGCAAGGCGCGCGCGGAAGCCAAGGACATCCAGGCCGCGATCGACCAGTCCGGCGCCAAGTTCAAGCTCGAGCCGTGGGACTGGCAGCTCTACGCCGAGCAGGTGCGCAAGGCCAAATACGATCTCGACGAGAGCCAGATCAAGCCCTACTTCGAGCTCGACAGCGTGCTCAAGAACGGCGTCTTCTACGCGGCCAACCAGCTCTACGGCCTGACCTTCGAGGAACGCAAGGACCTTCCCGTCTACCAGCCCGACGTCCGCGTATTCAACGTCATGGACAAGGACGGCAAGCAGATCGCGCTGTTCTATTGCGACTATTTCAAGCGCGACAACAAGTCCGGTGGCGCGTGGATGGACAACCTCGTCGGCCAGTCGAAACTGCTCGGCACCAAGCCGGTCATCTACAACGTCGCCAACTTCACCAAGCCGGCGCCGGGCCAGCCCGCGCTGCTGAGCTTCGACGACGTGATCACGATGTTCCACGAGTTCGGCCATGCCCTGCACGGCATCTTCGCCGACGAGCAGTACCCGACGCTGTCGGGCACCGCGACGGCGCGCGACTTCGTCGAATTCCCGTCGCAGTTCAATGAATACTGGGCGACCGACCCCAAGGTGTTCGCGCATTACGCCAAGCACTACCAGACCGGCGAGGCAATGCCCGAGGCGCTCGTCGAGAAGATGAAGAAGGCGCAGACCTTCAACAAGGGCTACGACATGACCGAACTCATCTCGGCCGCGCTGCTCGACATGTCCTGGCACATGCTGCCGGCCGACGCGCCGAAGCAGGACGTCGACAAGTTCGAGGCCGAGGCGCTCAAGAAGAACGGCACCGATCTTTCGTACGTGCCGCCGCGCTACCGTTCGAGCTACTTCCTGCACATCTGGGGCAACGGCTATTCGGCCGGCTACTACGCCTACCTGTGGACGCAGATGCTCGCCGACGACGCGTTCGCGTGGTTCAAGGACCACGGCGGCCTCACGCGCGAGAATGGCGACCGCTTCCGCGCCATGGTTCTCTCGCGTGGCAACACCGAGGAACTGGCCAAGCTCTACCGCGACTGGCGTGGCCGCGATCCGAACGTGGATGCGATGCTCGTCAATCGCGGACTCAAGGACGAAGCGCCTGCGGCGAAGGATGGCGACAAGAAGTGATCGATGCGGCCGTCGCTCGAGCGAGCGGCGGCCACATCGAAGCGGCGCCGATTCGCGCCCGCCAGCAACCGTTGCCCCGAACGCCCGCGCCGAGTCCTGAATCGGCGCGGGCGTTTGTTTTTGCGACACCTGACGAAATGTTCAGCCCCTCTCCCCTCGGGAGAGGGGTTGGGGTGAGGGAAAAGCCTCGCACTTCCATCATGCATCGCACCCTGCCGCACTCTCCCGCGCAACCGCACTCGTATACTCGCCGCGACCGCCATCGGAGCCACGCCCATGCTGCGCCGCCTCGTCGCTGTTTCGACCTTGTTCTTCTGCGCCGCTGCCAGCGCCGCGACGCCCATGCTCGTCATCCACGGCGGCGCCGGCGTCATCCGCAAGGGCCTGACGCCCGAGAAGGAAAAACTCGTCCGCGCCGACCTCGAAACCGCGCTCAAGGCCGGCTACGCCGTGCTCAAGTCCGGCGGATCGAGCCTCGACGCGGTGAGCCAGTCGATCCTCGTGCTCGAAGATTCGCCGCGCTTCAACGCCGGCAAGGGCGCCGTGTTCACGCGCGACGGCCGCAACGAACTCGATTCGGCGATCATGGACGGCGCGACGTTGCGCGCGGGTGCGGTCGCCGGCGTGCACCGCGTGAAGAATCCCGTGCTGCTCGCACGCGCCGTCATGGAAAAGTCGCCGCACGTGTTCATGGTCGGCGACGGCGCCGAAGCATTCGCGAAAAGCGTCGGCATCGAACTCGTCGACCCGTCGTACTTCCGCACCGACGAACGCTGGAAGCAATTGCAGGACGCGCTCAAGGCCGAAGCCGCCGGGCAGCAATCCTCGCTCGGCCGCATGATCCACTACGGCACCGTCGGCGCCGTCGCACTCGACAAGGCCGGCCACCTCGCCGCCGCGACCTCGACCGGCGGCATGACCAACAAGCGCTACGGCCGCGTCGGCGACTCGCCGATCATCGGTGCCGGCACCTACGCCAACGCGCACTGCGCCGTCTCCGCGACCGGCTGGGGCGAGTACTACATCCGCACCGTCGCCGCGCACGACATCTGCGCGCGCGTCGAATACGCGAAGGAGCCGATCGCGCAAGCCGCGAAGGAAGTCGTCATGGACGCGATCCCGAAACTCGGCGGCGACGGCGGCGTCATCGCACTCGACGACCAGGGCAACTTCGCCACGCCGTTCAACACCGACGGCATGTACCGCGGCTGGGTCGACAAGGACGGCAAGGTGCACGTGGCGATTCTTGCCGACTGACGGAACGACGCGAGTCGCTGCGACTACGCGATGGTCATCGGCGAATCAGAACGACGAGATTGTCGCCTCGTGCGAAAGATCACAGGTGCGGATTGTATGGAGTGTTCATCGCCATGAAGATGTGGAAAATCATCAACAGCCCAATAGTCATCTTGGCGATTGCGATCGCTGTGGTCTATTTCTGGTTCCTTGATCCAGCCGAACATCTCGTGTATCGAAGCACGGGCGGTTCGTCGTCGTCGAGTTCAATGAGCTTCTTTTCATATTTCGACGGCAAGAAATATGAATCGAAGGTGCTGGCGCTCGATGTCGCGAAAGGTTCGTCGCTGAATCTGGAAAATCAAGATCTTCCGATCAGCCCCCAAAAAGCCATCGCGCTGGCCCGGGCATCGTTGACGCCGCCCTTTCCCGCATTGGCCGATCTAAGTACCAAGTCAGTGGCTCTCAGCGCCGTGGATGAGAATGGTCACTACATCTACGTACTGGAATTTGGTCGCAGCAGCGATCCTTCCAATAGCCTTCGAACCGTTGTGCTTATGGATGGAACGGTGATCAAGCCGCTGTAGGCGTTGCCTGAATGGTCGAGTAGGCCGGACGACCGCAGGTCGGCCGGCATCGGGACAATTCTCGGCCGGCCATCGCGGCTGAAGCCGCTCCTGCAGTGCTGATTTTTACAGGAACGGCTTAAGCCGCGATCAAACTTGCCTCGATGCGCCATTGCCGCGCACAATGAACGCCACTAACAGTTAGTCGGAGACGGCCATGCCGACCAGCGTCGCCCTCGGCGAGCATTTCGAGAACTTCGTCAAGCGCCAGCTTGCCGAAGGCAGCTACAACAACACCAGCGAAGTCGTGCGTGCCGGCCTGCGCCTGCTCGAGGACGAACAGCGCAGGAAGGCGCTCGAGCTCAAGGCGCTGCGCGCTGCGCTCAAGGCGGGCATCGACAGCGGGGCCGGCCGCGACGCCGACGCGGTGTTCGATCGCCTCGAAGCCAAGTATCGGGCCAAACCGGCGCGCGCCTGATGCGCGTCGTCTTTTCCGTGCTGGCCGAGCGCGATCTCCAGGGGATCGCCGACTACATCGCCGCTGACAACCTGCGTCGCGCGCTCGCGTTCGTGCGCGAGTTGCGTGTGCATTGCGCGCGCATTGCGGCGGCGCCATTGGCGTGGCCGGAGCGACCCGAACTCGGCGCGGGCATTCGTTCCTCATCGCATGGGCGTTACGTGATCTTTTTCCGCGTGCGACAGGGGCAATTGCTCATCGTGCGCATCCTGCACGGCGCGCGCGACCTGGCCGCGCAATTCGGCAGAGAGTCCGCATGAGAACCATCACCACCATCCGCTATGTCACCCCGCTGCGCGAAGGCGGCTCGTTGCCGGCGATCGTCGAGGACGACGACGACGGTTTGTATGTGCTCAAGTTCCGCGGTGCGGGGCAAGGGCCGAAGGCGCTCATCGCCGAACTCGTCGCGGGCGAGATCGCGCGCCAGCTCGGTCTGGCCGTGCCGGAAATCGTCTACGCGCAGCTCGACGCCGAACTCGCGCGCACCGAGCCCGACCCGGAAATCCAGCATCTGATCCGCGCCAGCGACGGACTCAACCTCGCGCTCGACTATTTGCCCGGTTCGATCACGTTCGATCCCGTCGTCGAGCAGCCCGATGCCGATCTCGCTTCGGCGATCGTCTGGTTCGACGCCTTCGTCAGCAACGTCGATCGCACGCCGCGCAACACGAACCTGCTCGTCTGGCACCGCAGGCTCTGGCTCATCGATCACGGCGCGGCGCTGTATTTCCATCACGACTGGGACAACACTCTCGAACGCGCGACGCAGCCGTTCGTGCGCATCAAGGATCACGTGCTGCTGCCGTTCGCGAGTCGGCTGCAGGAGGCGGACGAGCGTCTCGCAGCTGCGTTGTCGCGCGACGACATCGAACGCATCGTCGGCCTGATTCCCGATGCGTGGCTCGGCGGCGATGCGCTGTTCGCGAGTGCGGGCGAGCATCGCGAGGCCTACGCGCGCTATCTGTGCAAGCGCCTCGAAGCGCCGCGCGCATTCGCGCAGGAGGCGATCCGTGCACGTGTATGACTACGCGCTGATCCGCGTCGTGCCGCGCGTCGAGCGCGGCGAGTTCGTCAACGTCGGCGTCGTGCTGTCGTGCCGTTCGGGGAAGTTCCTCGAAGCGCGCATCGAACTTGACGAATCGCGCCTGCGCGCGCTCGACGCGCACGTCGACCTCGACGTGGTGCGTGCGCACCTCGCCGCGTTCGCCGCGATCTGCGCTGGTGGCGACAACGCCGGGCCGATCGGCCAACTCCCCGCGCGCGAACGCTTCCGCTGGCTGACCGCCCCGCGCAGCACGATGATCCAGACTTCGCCCGTGCACGGCGGCCGCTGCGACGCGCACGAGCGCATGCTCGAACACCTGCTCGACACAATGGTGCGCAATCCCGCAACTTGCAGGCAGCGGCCGCAGGAACAATAGGTCGATTCGTGACGAGCAAGGTGTCAATACGCCACGTCGGTCGAGTCGTGGAATGGAACGACGGGCGCGGGTTCGGCTTCGTCGTACCGAATGGTGGGCACGATCGCGTTTTTCTGCACATCAAATCATTCGAGCGCCAAAATCGACGACCAGCAGACGGCGCGCTTGTTTCCTATGAAATCGTTCTGGACGAACGCAATCGTCCGCAAGCGGTTGCGGTGCGCTTCGTGCGTTTGGCAGCGAGGCGGGAGGAGGCGCCGAGACGAATTCCATGGCGGAGTTTCGTGGCCCTGGCCGTGCTGTGCGCATTGGCCGGTCTATGGTTCACGGCTCGGCTTCCTCCAAGCCTTGCAGCGACATACGGTGTTGCGAGTGCGCTTGCCTTCGTGATGTATGGCGCAGACAAATCTGCTGCTTCGCAGGGTCGATGGCGCACGGCAGAAAGCACCTTGCATCTGCTGGACTTGCTCGGTGGTTGGCCGGGCGCATTGCTGGCGCAGGGCATATTCCGGCACAAAACCCGCAAGACGGAATTCCAGATCGCTTTCTGGATCTCGGTCTTCGCGAATATCGTGATTGCCAGTTGGCTGGTCAAAAGCGGATGGGCGGTTGTCGAGCGCATCTTGTCGGGCTAGTCGCCGATATGCATGTGCGCGCGGCGCTTCTGGGTCAGGCAACAGACTTCAGCGGCAGCGAAATCGTCACTTCCAGCCCGCCGCCGTCCGCGTTGCGCGCGACGATCGAACCGCCGTGGCGCGCGATCGCGCGGTGCGCGATGGCGAGGCCGAGGCCGGTGCCGCCGCTGGCGCGCGTGCGTGCGCTGTCGGTGCGGTAGAACGGTTCGAAGATGCGCGCGAGTTCGGCCTCCGGCACGCCGGGGCCGTGGTCGCGCACGATGATGCGCGCGTCGTCGCCGGTGCGCAGCAAACGCACCGCGACCGTACTGCCGTCGGAGGTGTAGGCGAGCGCGTTGCGGATGACGTTCTCGAAGGCACTGTACAGCGCCGCGTGCGAACCGGTGAGGACGACATGCGCGCGCTCGGCTAGCACGACCTTGCGGCCGCGCAGCGCGCCTTCGTAGTCGGCGTTGAGGATGACGTCTTCGAGCAGCGCATCGAGCGCGACGTGGTCGTGCGCGTCGGCCGCGGCGGTTTCCAGCCGAGACAGTTCAAGCGCCTGCGCGAGCATCGCTTCGAGCCGGTCGGATTCGCATTCGATGCGGTCGAGCGACGCGTGCACCTGCGCCGCGTCGCCGTCGCGCGCGAGTTCGAGCGCGACACGCTGGCGCGCGAGCGGCGAGCGCAGTTCGTGCGAGACGTCGCGGACGAGGCGGCGATGGCTCTCCACGAGCGCCTTGATGCGCTCGGCCATCGCGTCGAACTCGGTGGCAAGCGCGACGACTTCCGCGCTGCGGCCGAAGCGGATGCGGCCGACGCGCGCGTCGAGGTCGCCCTCGGCGAAGCGCCGCGTGCTGGTGCGGATGCGCTGCAGCGGCGAGGCGACGTACCAGGCGAGCAGCAGGCCGAGCACCGCGCTCATCGCCATCGCCGCACCGACGTTCTGCCAGAACCAGCTCGGCCGGCGCGACAGCAGGCGGGACAGGAAATTGCCTTCGAGCGCGGCGACCGTCGCATAGGTGCCGCGGTCGCGCGTGCGCAACGCGCGCGCGCGCAGGCGCTCGCTGCCGTGCGAGGGGCCGATCGGACTGGCGCCGTCCCAGTTGTCGGTCAATACCTCATTCGCCGCGGCGCGCACGTTCGGCGGCGCGTCGCGGCCGAGCAGTTCGCTGCCGTCGGACTTGAACACGTAGACCCGCGCCGGCCCGAAACCGGCCGCTGCCTGCAGCCATTGGCGCGTGGCGTCTTCGCCGTCGTGGCGCAGTTCGCGCGAGGTGCGCGAGAGCAGGTCGTCCATGGACGCCTGCAGGCGCGTGATGTCGAGCCCGGGGATCTTTTCGCGCTCGAAGTTGATCGTCGCGATCCACGAGAACGTGACCAGCAGCGCGACCGTCGCGATCCAGATCGCAACGAAGATGCGCCAGAACAGGCGCTGCATCATCGTCGTGGCTGCGTCGGAGGAAATGCGGCGCACGGCGTCATGCTTCGTCGCCGAGCTGGCGCAGCAGGTAGCCGCTGCGATGGATGGTGGTGATCGGCGAGGCACCGTCGGGGGCATCGCCGAGCTTGCGGCGCAGGTTGGAGACGTGCACGTCGATGGAGCGGTCGAACGGCCCGAGCGGACGGCCGAGCACGCTCTGCGAGATGCGCTCCTTGCTGACCACGCGGCCGACTTCGCGCAACAGCAGCACGAGCAGGTCGAATTCCGTGGCGGTGAGCGAGACGGCATGGCCGTCGACGCTGACACTGCGCGAGGCGGCGCGCAGCGCGATCGGACCGTTGCGCAGGTCGGTCAGCGCCTCGGCGCCTTCGCCGTGCGCGCGGCGCAGCACGGCGCGCAGGCGCGCGGCGAGTTCACGCGGATTGCACGGCTTGGGGATGTAGTCGTCTGCGCCGAGTTCGAGGCCGAGGATACGGTCGATGTCCTCGCCGAGCGCGGTCAGCATGAGCACCGGCAGCGGCGATTCGCGGCGCAGTTCGCGCAGCGCGTCGAGTCCGGAGCGGCCGGGCATCATCACGTCGAGCACGAGCGCGTCGAACGTCTG
>Ga0182744_1004221_pt1 | contig 10892 bp, 9 predicted proteins | sample eDN3rd30CKraftMG_FD_128525 | JGI IMG/M metagenome (GOLD analysis project Ga0182744, IMG submission 128525) | Enriched Miracle-Growth compost microbial communities from Emeryville, California, USA - eDNA 3rd pass 30_C Kraft MG (version 2) (version 2) ... | reverse complement strand
TGTCCTGCTGCTCGACGAGCCGACGAACCATCTCGACCTGACGGCCATCGAATGGCTCGAAGCAACACTCCAGGCGAGCCGCTCGGCCCTCCTCCTCATCAGTCACGACCGCCGTTTCCTCGAAACGCTGTCGCGCGCGACCGTCTGGCTCGATCGCGGCCAGACACGACGCCTGGAACAGGGCTTCGCCTCGTTCGAGGACTGGCGCGACAAGGTTCTCGAAGAAGAAGAGATTGAACGCCACAAACTCGACCGCAAGATCGTCCGCGAAGATCAATGGATGCATGGTGGTGTCACTGGGCGCCGCAAGCGCAACGTCCGTCGCGTCCGCGAGCTTCGCGCCATGCGTCAGGAGGTTCGCGATCGGCGATATGCCGTCGGCAGCGTCCGCCTCGACGCCGCCGAGGGAAGCACGTCCGGAAAACTGATCGCGGAAACGTCCGGCATCTCGAAAGGCTATGACGGCCATGACGTCGTCTCGGGCCTGAACTTACGCATCATGCGTGGCGACCGCCTCGGCATTGTCGGTCCCAACGGCGCCGGCAAGACAACGCTCTTGAAGCTCATCACTGGGGAACTTGCGCCGGATAGCGGCACGATCCGCCACGGCGCCAATCTCGAAATCGTCTCCCTCGATCAGCGGCGCGACGAACTCAATCCCAATTGGACGGTTTCCGACGCTCTGACCGGGGGCCGTGGCGATCAGGTCGTGATCAACGGCAAAGCTCGCCACGTCGCCAGCTACATGAAAGACTTTTTATTCCTGCCCGAGCAAAGACTATCGCCCATTCGTGTTCTTTCTGGCGGAGAACGCGCCCGTCTGATGCTCGCCCGCGCTCTCGCCAAACCGTCGAATGTTCTCATTCTCGACGAGCCGACCAACGATCTCGATCTCGAAACGCTCGATCTGCTGCAAGAACTTCTGTCGGACTATGCCGGCACGCTGCTGCTCGTCAGCCACGATCGCGATTTTCTCGACCGTATCGTCACCAGCGTCCTGGCCCCGACAGGCGACGGCCATTGGACCGAATATGCGGGCGGCTATTCCGACATGCTCGCCCAGCGCCAGGGAGAGGATCTCAAGAAGGACACGCGAACCGAGGAGGCCGCGCCTCAAAACAAATCCACTGCCGCCAACGCTGATGCTGCGGGCAGCTCTCCGCAACGAAAGCTGTCCTTCAAGGAGAAGCACGCACTTTCCGCCCTGCCCGGCGAAATCGCCAAGCTCGAAACGGAAATCAAGACACTGTCGGAAAAGCTTGCCGATGCCGGATTGTATGCGCGAGACCGCGCAGCGTTCGATCAGGCAAGCGCACGTTTGGCGGATGCCCAAGTCCGGCTCGATGACGCCGAAATGCAATGGCTGGAATTGGAAGAAAAGCGCGCTGCAATCGAAGGCGCCTGAGAAACAACCTGAGAAACAAATCGCATAACAAAAGCGGCAGCCGAGCGATCGGCCACCGCTTGAAGTTCGACCGTTAAGCCGACATCATCCGAATTTAGATGAGATCGATTTCAGCCGGCAGATAGCTGGTCACTTCGAGACCGACTTCCTGTTCACGAACTTCAGGCTTCGACCACGTCTTCATTGGTGTCCTCCAAGAGTGATAGTCAAAAGCTTCACTACGGCGCCCTGTTTAGTTGCAATATGAATTAAGTGCCAATTGTATTTGCAGGCCCCCCTCATAAGCGCCTCTAATAACAATATAACACTACGAAACACCCGGAATGCGCAGTGCCCCGGCGAGTTGCTGTTGCTAGGGCTGCCCGCTCCACGCGTCCTTAACCTCGTCGCAGCGTTTCGTTATGAAGGTGTTGGTCTCTTCGACGATGGTCCCGGACAGCAGGTTGACGGTGTTGTCCGCCGCCGTTGCCGTCCACATGGCACTCTTCACCAAGGTCGGTGCCTCGATCTTGCCCCAGTTCGCGTGCGCCTTCGTGGCCTTGCCGTTTTCAAATTGAATCGTTGGCGTCAATTCGAACTTGAATTGCTTGTCGCCCTTCTTCTCGTCCGCGATCGAGCACGTCACTATGTGCTTCTGAAATACGATCTCGGCCTTGGGTGCGGTCATCGCTTTCACGATATCCGCGCGATCGACACTCAAATCGGTTGAGCAATGAACGCCGCCATATGGCCAAGTCACCTTCAACTTGCTGATGAGCTTGGTCAGCCGTTCCTTGCGCCAGCTCTTGATCACGTGACAAGCAATCTGGCCGCTCGCGGACTTCGAATGGAACGCCTTGCAAACTTCGATCTTGCAGGCTTTGCGTGCCTCTTTCTCGGCCTTTTCCTCCGGCGTCAAAACAACGTCATCGGACGCCTCAGCGGCCGGCTTTTCAGTCCCCGCCGCAAGCGTGACGCTCGCGGACGAAACCGCTGCCCCAAGCGCGAACAGCACGGCGAGCATGGATTTGAGACTCATTGTGAAGCCGTTTCCCTGGTACTGAGCATTCCCGATGCCGCACATGCCGGAGCACACGGGCAGCACTATGGCAAAAGCCTCTGTGGCCTCACGATTTCAGGCGTTTAGGAGCCGCCGGGGCGCCCCCGCCGTCCGACTTGAATCCGGTTTGATATTTCCCATATCGTTGATGTCAGGACCGGGCGGAAATGCCGGTCTGGACGGGGTGGCTGCAAGGCACCCGATTGGATGGTCGCTTCAGCAAGGGCCTTCGGAAATGACACGTATGACAACCCTCTCCAACCCGCTTTTGCTGGGCTTTGAGGAAATTGAAAGACTGATCGACCGGGCCGCCAAAGGCGGCGGCGATGGTTATCCGCCTTACAACATCGAAAGGATCGCCACGGATGGCGACTCCACCGGCTTGCTACGGATCACTTTGGCAGTAGCCGGGTTTTCGAGAGAAGACCTCGAGATCACGCTTGAAGACAAGCAACTGACGATCCGCGGCAAACAACAGGACGATAAATCCCGTGACTACGTCTACCGGGGAATCGCTTCCCGGCAGTTTTCGCGGACGTTCGTTCTCGCCGATGGCATCGAGGTCAAAAGCGCGGACCTTTCGAACGGCCTTTTAGCCATCGATCTGCAACGGTTAGAGCCCGAGCGACTCGTTAAACGTATTGAGATCGGAACACCTGCTCGGATCAAAAGCCATACGTAGCGAGTCTTTCACGTCACAGCCCTCGCGACCGAATCGTCGGAGGATCGGAGTTACGAGCGGTCCGGATGCGCCAAGAATGGCAAAGCCCCGGATGCGAGATTTGAGCCCGGCCTCGACAGATGGAGGAAGAGCGTCATGAACACCAAAAACACCGTGAAATCCACCGTTGAACATGTTGTAGCGCCGGTCATGACCGAGCTGGAGCTCGCCCGTCTTGGCGGCGGCGAGGTCGCCTACATCAAGACGCTGACCTCCGATGAGGCGCTGAACATGTTTCCGCAAATTGAAGGCTTGCCGAAGGGCATCCCCCTGTTTTCGCTGCACGCGGCGGACGGTACGCCGATTGCGTTGACGGACACCCTGCAGGCCGCCATCGGCCATGCCCACGAGGACGAGCTGGCGATTGCGCCCCTGAACTGAGCGCAAACACATCCTGCCATTTGAAAGCTAACTCTTCGCGAGCCGTCCGCAGCGCGGGCGGCTCGACGTTTCTGGCATTCGCAAAATAAGCGCCCGGATTAAATGCGGTAGCTCGCATATTGGCCTTTGGGCTTGAAGCGCTCCAGATATTCCGGAACGATCGCATCGATGGATGCCGGTTGCGCGACGCCAAGCGCGGCCAACGTCCTGCCGTCTTGCTTCGCGGCATCCGACACAACGTTGTCACGCTTAAGAAGCCGGAGCTGATCGATCGTAATCGGCCGTATCGAATTGGGCAGCGGCCATGTCAGCAGGGCTTGAAGTTGCATCATCCAGAACGGAATAGGCAGCAGCAGCCGATCGCGATCAGCATAGCGTAGAACGGCCTGAAGAATATCGCGGAACGTCACGATCTGCGGCCCGCCGATTTCATAGATCGTGCCGGGCACCCCGGCGTCGATCGCCGCATTCGCAGCCGCTTGTCCCACATCGCCGCAAAACACCGGTTGAAATTTCGTATGCCCGCCGCCGATCAGCGGCAAGACCGGACTGATGCGCGCCAGAGCCGCGAAGCGGTTGAAGAACTGGTCCTCCGGCCCGAAGACGATCGACGGCCGCAGGATGATCGCCGACGGAAATTCTTTGAGAACGGCAGCTTCGCCCGCGGCCTTGGTCTCCGCGTAGCGGGAATTCGACGAACGATCGGCTCCGATAGCGGAAATGTGGACGAGCCGCCGGGCGCCGGCATCCCGCGCCGCCTTTGCGACGCGCCGCGCACCCTCGACATGAACGGCCGAGAACGTCTGCGCGCCCTCCGGCGCCAGAATCCCCACCGCGTTGATAACGGTGTCGGCGCCATCGACGGCCCGCACCACCGAATCCGCGAATCTCAAATTGGCCTGCACGGCATGGACCTGCCCGACGACGCCCATAGGTTGCAGATAGCCAGCGAGATCGGGCCGGCGCACCGCCGCCCGAACGCGGTAGTCGCGCCGCGCCAGGGACCAGACAATCTGCCGCCCCACGAAGCCGGAGCCGCCGAAGACCGTCGCAAGTTTGCCGTTCCCCGCCATGTTTCACCTCGATTGTCGTCGTGGCCTTGTTACGTCGACCTGTAGCGGGCCGAAACGCCAATGTGAAGCCGAACAGCCGCTCCGGGCACAGCGCCTGCGTCGCAGGCAATATTAGTGGCCGCCGGCGCAATTGACTTCCTCTCCGGTACAATCTACCTGACAGTCCAAGCCCAGATGGCGGAATTGGTAGACGCACTGCTTTCAGGTAGCAGCGCTCACAAGGCGTGGAGGTTCGAGTCCTCTTCTGGGCACCACCGGCTTATTTAGTGCGGAATCACACGCGAAGACCCGCTTCAATCGGCTTTCCTGAGATCTGCATCTACGAAACAACCTCACATATTCGGAATGACCTGGGTGAGGTGGCCAGTTCACCGTCCTGTTCTGGAAACTGGTGAGGCAAGCGAACTCCGGCGACCGCCAACCTGGTTCGAGAGCGACGCCAGATACGCGCAGAACATATCCGCCATAGCGTCCGCATACGCCTCGATCTGCTCGTCCGTCCGTTCGGTCTCAGAGAAGCTACTGCCCACCTGCGTCAGCGTCGCTTCGATGAGGTCGGCGGCGAGCGCGACCGCGCGCGCGTCCATTCCGGGCAAGAACTCTCCGAGAAAATCGTGGATGACGAGTGACCCGGAAGCGCGGGCCGCGTCGGCTTCGGGCGCATCACGGTAGAGTGGCGCCGCATCCCCCAGCGCCGTTCGGACCTCGGCCTCCTCGCATTCCGAGCGCAGGAAGGCGTGGACGAGCCTTCGCAAGCGCTCCATCGGCGGCCGGTTTCCATCCTCCAGGATGCTGCGCAGCAGCTCACTCGTCCGGCGCCACTCGTCAGCCTGAAGACGGAACAGGATCGCCGCCTTGTTCGGGAAGTACTGGTAGAGCGATCCCACGCTTACGCCCGCCCGTTCCGCCACGCGGGCAGTGGTGAACCGGGCGGCTCCTTCTGTCCGCAAAACCTGAACACCCGCGTCGAGAACGGCTGTGACGAGATTGTTGGCCCGGGCCTGTTTTGGCTCCTTTCGCGAGGAAACCTGCGGATTCGGGCGCTTCGGCACAGGTTCCTCCGGGGATGCGAATAGCGAATGTGACGAACTATTCGTATTTTCCGGGCATCGCAAGACACTTTGCCAGGAGGTTTCCGTGAATACCTTCACCACCAGCCCGGTGGCTCCGCTGCTCAACCAACTTTTCGCTGAAGCCGACGCATCCGATCCGGCGACAACGCCTTCCGTTGCCGACTATTGGAACGGGCTGACCGGCGAGGATAAGGCGCGCGTGGTCCGCAGCCGCACCGAATATGCCGACTTCTACGGCCGCATGAAAGACGTGCCGCTCGCCGTCTCGCGCGAAACCGGCGCCCTGCTCTACATGCTGGCGCGATCGTCGCGCGCCATGTCGATTGTCGAGTTCGGCACCTCGTTCGGCCTGTCCACGATCTGCCTGGCGTCGGCGCTGCGCGACAATGGCGATGGCCGGCTCGTCACGAGCGAGTTCGAGCCTTCCAAGATCGCGCGCGCCAGAGCCAATCTCACCCACGCGGGCCTCGCCGATCTCGTCGAGTTCCGGGAAGGTGACGCGCTCGAGACGCTGTCGCGCGACCTGCCCGACAGCGTGGACCTGCTGCTGCTCGACGGCGCCAAGGCGCTCTACCCGGACATTCTCGACCTCGTCGCCCCGCGGCTGCGCGCCGGTGCGCTGATCATCGCCGACAATGCCGATCTCTGCCCACCCTATCTGGAACGCGTTCGATCGCCGGCCAGCGGCTACCTGTCGGTGCCGTTCGCCGACGATGTGGAACTCTCGATCCGCCTCGACGGAGAATCGTCATGATCGTCATCACCGCCCCCACGAGCCAGATCGGAAGCAAGGTCGTGAACGGCCTTCTCGGCGCCGGCGCGCCCCTGCGCCTCATCGTGCGCGACGCTTCCAGGCTGCCCGACGCCGTTCGCGATCGCGTGGAGATCGTCGAAGGGTCGCACGGCGACCGTTCGGTCGTCGGGCGCGCATTTGAAGGTGCCGATGCCGTGTTCTGGCTCGTTCCACCCGACCCCGCAAAGACGCTGGAGGAAGCCTGGCTCGAATTCACGCGCCCTGCTGCGGAAGCGATCCGTCGCCATAGAGTGTCGCGGATCGTGTCCATCACCGCGCTCGGGCGCGGTACGCCCTGGCAGGACGAGGCCGGTCCCGTCACGGCTTCGATCCGAATGGACGACATGCTAATGGCGAGCGGCGGCGCGTTTCGCGGGCTGACCATGCCTTCCTTTATGGAGAACACGGTCCGGCAGGCCGGGACTATCGGAATGGAGGGCTTGTTCTTCGGTCCGATCAGGCCCGAACGGAAGCTGCCGCTCACTGCGACCCGAGACATGGCTGCTGTCGCCGCACGCCTGCTCCGCGACGCCTCCTGGAGCGGTCAGGAGGAAGTGCCGGTGCTGGGGCCGGAGGACCTGTCGTTCGACGACCAGGCCGCGATCATCTCGGACGTTATCGGTCGCGAGGTGCGCTACCGGCAGATTTCGTTCGATCGGTTCAAGCAGCAGTTTCTCGATCGCGGCGCAAGCGGGTCGTTCGCTCAAGGCTACGTCGACATGTATCGCGCCAAGGACGAAGGCATGGACAACGTCACGCTTCGCACTGCGAACAATACTGTGCCGACAAGCTTCCGGATGTTCTGCGAACAGATCCTGAAGCCGATTGTCGTTTCCTCATAATCCTGTTCCGGGTTGAGTTTTTCCAGGGCAGGTGTCCTAAAGCAGCTTGGCTCAAGCGGGGCATTTTTCCGCCGTCCGAAGCAGCTCTTTTGTTTTCTTCGCACCGCACGTGAAGCCCGCGCCGCTGTGAAGTATTGATTGGCCCCCGGCCGGATTTGGCCTGAGAACGCCTCCGGCCATCTCCACGCCCGCCGGGATCAAGAAGGCCATTACGCCGGAACGCAACATTCAACGCCGCCCCCTCCCAAACGCGTATTTCCGTTTATTCGGCCACCAATCGCGGCAACAACCTTTCCAGACCCGATGACTTAGGGGATAACGGCGCCTGAATGCTCCGGCTAGGGAGCTTTGAGATCATGGACCGCCACCCGCTGGCTGGAGCACATTATGCAAACGAAACACATCACATCCGATTTCTCAGTCGCGGCGCAGATCGGCGTTGACGACCTGCCCGAACTGGCGGCGCAGGGCATCAAGACCATCGTTTGCAATCGCCCAGACGGCGAGGCTGCCGATCAGCCGGCGTTTGCCGAGATCGAAAAAGCTGCCGCAGCCGCCGGGATGACCTGTCACTACGTGCCGGTATCTGGCGCCGTCACGCGCGAGAACATCGCTGAATTCAAAGCGGCGTTGAGTGATGCGCAGCGGCCCGTGCTCGCTTATTGCCGGAGCGGCACGCGATGCGCCACGCTCTGGGCGCTTTCTGAGCTCGGCCAGCGCCCCCAGGAAGAGATCGCCTCCAAGACACTCGCGGCAGGCTACGATGTTCGAGCCGCTCTCGATCACGCGGCGGCGACATCGAGCTCGACGGATGTCGCTCCTGCCGCCCGCCATGACATTGTCATCATCGGCGGCGGCGCAGCAGGCGGGGCCGTCGCAGCAAGTCTTCTGCGCAGAAACCACAACCTCGACATCGCAATCATCGATCCCGCCGACACGCATTACTATCAGCCGGGCTGGACGATGGTCGGCGGCGGTATCTTCGACGCCGCATCAACCGCCAAACCGATGGCAACCGCCCTTCCTCAGGGCATCACCCGGATCAAAGCGGCTGTCACCGGATTCGATCCCGACAACAATACGGTCGGCATCGAAGGCGGCAAAACCATTCGATACAATCATCTCATCGTCTGTCCCGGCATCAAACTCAACTGGGACGGTATCGAGGGGCTCGCCAGTACGCTTGGCAAAAACGGCGTCACATCGAACTATCGCTACGATCTGGCCCCCTATACCTGGGAACTCGTTCGCACTCTGAAGTCAGGCCGCGCATTGTTCACGCAGCCGGCCATGCCAATCAAATGCGCCGGGGCTCCGCAGAAGGCGATGTACCTATCCGCCGATCACTGGCGGCGTACCGGCAACCTCGGCAAGTTCGAGGTTGAATTCTACAGTCCGGGCGGAGTTTTGTTCAGCGTCCCGGAATACGTCCCGGCATTGATGCAATACGTCGAACGCTACAATGCGGCGTTGAAATTCAGTCATAACCTCGTCGCCGTCGATGGCCCCGGCAAAACGGCGATATTCAAGAAGACGGATTCGAACGGCAACGTAGAAAACGTCGAAACACGCTTCGACATGATCCACGTCACGCCTCCTCAGACCGCGCCTGATTTCATCCGCAGCAGCCCGCTTGCCGATGCGGGGGGATGGGTAGATGTCGATCCGGCGACACTGCGCCACAAGAAATATCGCAACATCTTCGGCCTCGGCGACGCCATCAACGCGCCGAACGCAAAGACGGCGGCTGCCGCCAGAAAGCAGGCGCCTGTCGTCGCGGAAAACGTCCTGTACGACAAGGGACAGCGTCCGTCACAATGCGCCTACGATGGATACGGCGCGTGCCCGCTGACCGTTGAACGCGGCAGGATCGTGCTCGCCGAATTCACCTATGGCGGCAAGGTCGCGCCGTCATTGCCTCATCTCATCGACGGCACAAAAGCCACGCGCGCCGCCTGGTTCCTGAAAGCGCGGCTGCTGCCGCCAATCTATTGGAACGCCATGCTCAAGGGCCGCGAATGGCTGGTAAAGCCCCGCGCGATGGGCTGACGCTCGTCCCATCTGAGAACGGGCGGCAATGTCGGCGGCGGACCTTGGCTGCCATCCTTCCGCGTTCAAAAGTTGCCGGTACTATCTGGGTTACTGACGACCGTCATGCTGCCAAGACGGCTGTTGCTTCGTGACAGCCTCGCGCACGCTTAGCCCTCTAAGGCTCGGGTAAGGCGCGCCTTAGGTCTGACATGACGTAGACGCTTCCGGCGCCGGCCGATCCGATTGCCGGAGGGAACATGCCGCCAGTTCAGGGAAGATCCGCGCACGCCGTCATCAGCGAGCCCGAGACGCAGCATGGCGCGGCGTTCGATGTCTCGACCGCGACGGCCGACGAGCTTCTCGAACTCGGCCTGCAAAATGCGAAGACCGGCGAATTCCACGTCGCCGCTGACTTCCTCGCGCGGGCGACCCTGAAGGATCCGCAATTAGCAGATGCCTACGAAGCTCTGGCGACGGTGTTGCTGGCGCTGGACAACATCGAGTTCGCTTGCAAGGCCAAGGCCAGGGCCGTCGGGCTTGGCTATAACTCGGCCGCGGATTGGGAATTGCTCGGCGACATGTTCGTCGCTCTTGGACAAGCCGACGACGCCGCCCAGGCCTTTGGAGCCGCCCTGGCACTGCTGCCCGAAGCGCCGCCGGAATTGGAACAAAAGCTGCGCGTCACGGCCGAGGCTTCAAGTTTCGCCGCTTCACGCGTCAACGCTTCGCCGCCGGGCCTGCCGAGCCTCGACGACTTGGCGCTCGCCGAAGAACAGGCGACGAGCGACGACATTCCGGCAATCTGGCGTCGCGTCAATCTGATCACAATCAACCCGGCCGACAATCCGCACACGGCCGCATTCAGCGATTTGACCGCCGCCTTCGAAAAAGCGCTCCGCTCGCTTGGCATAACGGTCCATGTCCGCTCCAACGAAGTCGGACTTGAAGGCGTCAATCTGCTGTTTGGCGCGCACCTCATCGGTTCGCAGGAGAGCGCCGACCGTCTTCCGCCCAACACAGTCATTGTGAACCTTGAGCAGCTTCGCGGCTTCAACATCGCCGATCGCCCCGTCTACACGAGCCTCCTGCGCCGCCTCGCCGTCTGGGACTACAGCCGGCGCAACATCGCGGAAATCAAAAGTCTGATGCACAATTCGCGCACGACGCATTTCAGCATCGGATACACGCCGGAAATGACGCGCGCACTGCCCGGCCAACAAACAACCGACGTGCTGTTTTATGGCAGCCTCAACGACCGGCGCGTTGCCATACTGAATGGCCTGCAACAGGCGGGCCTGCGGGTCAAACACCTCTTCAGCGTCTATGGCGACGGCCGCGACGCAGCCATCTCCGATGCCAAGATCGTGCTCAACATGCACTTTTATGAAGACAGCATTCACGAGATCGTCCGCACCTCCTATCTGCTCGCCAACAGCAAGGCTGTTGTGAGCGAGTGCGGCCCCGATACCGAAATAGACGACGATATTCGCCAAGCAATGGTCGCCGTTCCCTACAGGGATATCGTCCAGAGCTG
>Ga0182744_1004218_pt1 | contig 10894 bp, 8 predicted proteins | sample eDN3rd30CKraftMG_FD_128525 | JGI IMG/M metagenome (GOLD analysis project Ga0182744, IMG submission 128525) | Enriched Miracle-Growth compost microbial communities from Emeryville, California, USA - eDNA 3rd pass 30_C Kraft MG (version 2) (version 2) ... | reverse complement strand
CGCTGTGAGATCACGCCATTCGCGGCCGCCGCGGATCTTGATCATGCCGGCGCCGAACTCCAGGCGGAACACGAGCCACCACAGCAGCACCATCACGAGCGTCGCGGGCGGCTGCGAATCGGAGCCGAGGAACGCCGCCAGAAACCCGGCCTCGAGGAGGAGCATTTCCCATCCGAAGCCGTAGAAGGTCTGCCCGATCGACACGATCGACATGTACCCGAGCCAGAGCAGCAGGAACGCGATCATGGGCACCCACGGCGGGCCGAGTTGTGGGATGCCGGCGACCACGAGCGCCGCGACGACGATGCCGCCGATGCAGAGCGCGACGAGCCGGCGGTCGGTGTAGCGGACGCGGCGAAACAGCGTCGGTCCGAGCATCTTGGCGCGGCGGGGCGACGCCGCGACCCAGGCCAGGAGATCGGGCGCGGGCAGCAGGCCGCGTTCGCCCAGGAGCGGGCGGAACTGGTTCAACGTTGAGACGAAGGCGAGGAGATAGAGCGCGGCGATGCCGCGCTGGAGAACCTGTCGCGCCATCTCGAAGTCACCGGCCGCGAGCCCGTCCATGCCGCGACCCTACGCCTCGCGCCCGTCGAGCGGGACCGGCTCCTCCGGTCGTCACTGCGTTTCGTCTCGCTGCGCTCGCTCAACGACCGGTTGTCGCTCGTTGCGCGGAGCCGACCCGCTTGTCACGGGTCGTTGAGCGGAGCCGGCGCAGCCGGCGGAGACGAAACGCGGTTCGATGTGCTGTCGGTCGTTGAGCGGAGCCGGCGGAGCCGGCGGAGACGAAACGCAGCTCAGTCCGGCGCCGTAGGGTGGGCGCATGGTGCGTGGCGGCGAACTCGATGCGGCGATCGTCGGCGCCGGGCCGAACGGCCTGGCCGCGGCGGTCACGCTCGCGCGTGCCGGCCTGCGCGTGCGGGTCTACGAGCGATCCGCGCAGCCCGGTGGCGGCGCCGCCACCGCCGAGCTCACGCTCCCCGGCTTCCGTCACGACGTGTGCTCGGCCGTGCACCCGCTGGCGTTCGAGTCCGCGTTCTTCCGTGCCTTCGGGTTGCGTGAGCGCGTCGAGTTCGTCACGCCCGACGTCTCCTTCGCCCAGCCGCTCGACCGCGGTCGCGCCGCGATCGCGCACCGCGACCTCGACCATACCGCCGCCGGTCTCGGCCGCGACGGCGCCGCCTACGCCCGACTGATGCGTCCGCTGGCCCGATGCGCGCACCAGGTCGCCGAGACGACGGGGTCGACCCTGCTGCGCGTGCCCCGGCATCCCATCACCGCGGCTCGACTCGCCCTGCGCACGGCCGAGCAGGGCACACCCGCGTGGAACCTGCGCTTCCGCGAGGATGCCGCCCCTGCCCTGCTGACCGGAGTGGCCGCGCACTCGATCCTCGCCCAGCCGAGCCTGGCCGCCGCCGGCGCGGGCCTCGTGCTCGGCGCGTACGCGCACGCGCAGGGCTGGCCGATCCCGGTCGGCGGCAGCCAGGCGATCGTCGACGCGCTCGTCGCCGATCTGCAGGCGCACGGCGGTGAGCTCGTCACCGACCACGAGGTCACCTCACTCGCCGAGCTCACCGCGCTGACCGGCGCACGGGTCGCGCTGCTCGACGTGACTCCCCGCGCATTGCAGGAGATGGCCGGGGACGGGATGCCGGACGCCTACCGCCGCCGGCTGGAGCGGTTCCGCTACGGGGGAGCGGTCGCGAAGGTCGACTTCGCGCTCAGCGCTTCGGTGCCGTGGGCGCACCCCGACGTCGCCCGAGCCGGCACCGTTCACCTCGGGGGCACGCGTGCCGAGATGGCGCGCGCCGAGAACGCCGTGAACCGGGGCCGGCACCCCGATCACCCCTACGTCCTCGTCTCCCAGCCTTCGCTGTTCGACGCGTCGCGCGCGCCGGACGGCGCGCACACGCTGTGGACCTACACGCACGTCCCCTCCGGCAGCGACGTCGACCGGCGCGATGTCGTCATCGCGCAGTTGGAGCGGTTCGCTCCCGGCTTCCGCGACACGATCCTCGCGGTCTCCTCGCGCACCGCCGTCGAGGTCGCGGCGCACAACCTCAACTACATCGGCGGTGACATCGCCGCGGGCGCCCCGTCGCTGCCGCAGCTGCTGCGCCGCCCGGTGCTTTCGCCCGAGCCGTGGCGCACGCCGATCCCCGGCGTGTACCTCGCCACGGCATCCACCCCGCCTGGACCGGGCGTGCACGGGCTGGCCGGCTGGCATGCCGCGCGCAGCGCGCTGCGGCACGAATTCGGCATCGTGCAGAACCCGGATCTTTCTTCCGGCGCCTGATGCTCGGCACGGGTCCGCGCGTGGTGTAACGCCGCTCGCGCGCGCCGCACCCCCGGAAGACCGGCGCGGCCCGTGCATCTACCGCAACGGCCGTCCGCGCCGATAGAGTCGCGAGCACGTGACCCCTGCGAAGGAGACGGACCAATGGCATCCAGTTCCGCAGCCGACATCATCGACGCCCTCGGTGGCCCCGGCAATGTCGCCAGTCTCACCCACTGCGCGACACGTCTGCGCTTCCAACTGCGCGACGGCACTCAGGTCGACAAGGATCAGGTCGAGGCGATCCCCGCGGTCATGGGCGCCGTACCGCAGGCCGGCGACCGATATCAGGTCGTCATCGGCGGCGGCGTGCAGACGGTCTACAACGAGATCATGGCGCTGCCCGCGATGGCGAGCGTCGGTCAGCCGACCGACGCCGAGCTCAAGGAAGCGCAGCGCAACCGCGGTCCGCGTGGCAAGACAGCCTGGCTCGACACACTGTTCGAGTTCCTGTCCGACTCGTTCCGCCCGATCCTGGGTGCCCTGTTGGGCGCGTCGCTGTTCATCACCTTCATGGCGCTCGCCGCGACGCTGGGCTGGATCCCCGCGTGGAACGCGCCGGGTGTCACCCTCGAGCCGTCGTGGGCGTTCGTGAACCTCATGTGGCAGTGCGTCTTCGTCTTCCTGCCGCTGATGGTCGCCTACAACGCCTCGCAGAAGATCGGCGCCGACCCCTGGGTCGGCTTCGCGATCATGGCGGTGCTCATGCTGCCCGGGTTCTCCGGCCTGGCAGCGGGCATCGACAAGACACCGCTGTTCGGGTTCGAGCAGGCGCAGGTCGCCATCGTCCAGGTCTGGGGCTTGCCCATGCCGATCGCCGACTATTCGTCACAGGTGTTCCCACCCCTGCTGATGGCGGCGGTGCTCGGTCCGCTGTACAAGCTCCTGCGCAAGCTCATCCCGGAGAACCTGCAGCTCATCTTCGTGCCGTTCCTCGCGATGCTCATCATGATCCCGCTGACGGCCTTCCTGATCGGTCCGCTCGGCGTCTACGTCGGCGCGGGCCTGGCCAGCGCGCTGAGCGCGATCAACACGTTCTCACCGTTCATCTTCGCGATCGTCATCCCGCTCGCCTACCCGTTCATGGTGCCGCTGGGTCTGCACTGGCCCATCAACGCCATCATGCTGCTGAACATCAACACGCTCGGCTACGACTTCATCCAGGGCCCGATGGGTGCGTGGAACTTCGCCTGCTTCGGCGCCACCGCCGGCGTGCTGGTGCTCGCGTGGCGCGAGAAGGACAAGCAGATGACGCAGACGGCGACCGGTGCGCTGGCGGCCGGCCTCCTCGGCGGCATCTCGGAGCCGTCGCTGTACGGCATCCATCTGCGGTTCAAGCGGATCTATCCGCGCATGCTCGTCGGCTGCCTCACCGGTGGTGTGATCATCGGCGTCGGCAGCCTGCTGCTGGGGCTGGAGAACGGCATCACGACGGGCGCGTTCGTGTTCACCTCGTTGCTGACGATGATCGCGTTCGAGCCGTTCGGCCTCTACGCCATTGCCGTCCTCGCCGCGTTCTTCGTCGCGATGTTCCTCATCATCATCGGCGGGTACAAGGACAAGCCCGCGAAGGGCGATGCGGAGGATGCCGCGGCCGACGCCGCTCAGGCCGGTGTCGCGGCCGGTACCGCCGTCGTCGGTGCGAGCGCCGCCAGCGCCGGGTCGGTCTCCGACGTCGCCGGCGGAGCCGCGCTGTCCGGCGCGACGGCAGCGACGGCCACGGCCGTGCCGACGCAGCTGATCCAGTTGGCATCGCCCCTCGACGGCACCGCCGTCGCGCTCTCGGAGGTGCCCGATCCGGTGTTCGCCGGGGGAGTGATGGGGCCGGGCGTCGCAGTGGAGCCGAGCGGCGACACCGTGTACTCGCCCGGCAAGGGCACCGTGGTCGCCGCGCAGCCCACCGGCCATGCGTTCGGCCTGCAGCTGGAGGGCGGCGTCGAGGTGCTGATCCACGTCGGCATCGACACCGTCAACCTGAAGGGCGAGGGCTTCGACGTCAAGGTCAAGAACGGGGACGCCGTCGAGGTCGGCACGCCGCTCGTGGTCTTCGACCGGGCCGTCATCGAGAAGGCCGGGTATCCGCTCATCACGCCGGTCATCGTCCTCAACGCCGACAACTTCGACACCGTCGACCCGGTGGCGCTCGGGCCGGTCTCACACGGCGACCCGCTCCTGGACGTCCAGCCGAAGCCGTAGCCGTCGGCGCCCCTCCGCGGTCGTTGAGCGGAGCGCGCAGCGCGAAGGCGAAACGCCCTTCCCATCCGGAGGGGCGTTTCGTCTGCGGCGGCTGTGCCGCCTTCGCTCAACGACCGGCAATCTCACGGCGTTTCGTCTGCGGCGGCGTTGCCGCCTTCGCTCAACGACCGGGGGAGGACCGAAGGGAGAGCACGGCATCCCACAGGGCGTCGGCGGCCTCGCGCTTGCTGCCGGCGACGTCGGCGACCACGCCGTCCGAGCCATCCAGCACGAGCAGCCGGTTCTCGTCCGACTCGAATCCGCGCTCCCAGTCGACGCGGTTCACCGCGAGCAGGTCCACGCCCTTGCGCGCCCGCTTGCGGCGGCCGCGCTCGCGCAACTCGGCGTCGTCCGCGGCCGTCTCCGCGGCGAACCCGACGACGGTCTGGCCCGGTGCGCGGCGGGTGACGAGCCCGGCGAGCACGTCGGGATTCTCCACGAGCTGCATCGTCGGTGCGCCGTCCTCCTTGCGCAGCTTGTGGTCCGAGACCTCGGCGACCCGATAGTCGGCCACCGCGGCGACCATCACCACGACGTCGGCGCCGTCGGAAGCGGCATCCATCGCCCGCTGCAGCTCGGCGGCCGTGCCGACGCGGACGACCTCGACGCGCGGATGGCGACCGACGTCGGCCAGCACGCCCTCGTCGACGTGCGCGGCGACGAGCCGTACCGTCGCGCCCCGGTCGGCCGCGGCCAGCGCGGTCGCCGCGCCCTGCCTCCCGCTGGATCGGTTGCCGAGGAATCGCACCGGGTCGATCGGCTCGCGGGTTCCCCCGGTTGACACGGCGACCGTGAGCCCGGTCAGATCCGTGCGCGCGGGAACCAGCGCGAGGGCAGCGGCGGCGATGTCGTCGGGCTCGGACATGCGTCCGGGGCCGGAGTCGCCGCCGGTCAGTGGCCCATCCGCGGGTCCGATCACGTTCACTCCGCGTTCGCGCAGCGTGGCGAGGTTGGCCCGCGTGGCCGGGTGCTCCCACATCGCGGTGTGCATGGCCGGCGCGACGAGCACCGGGGCGGTCGTGGCCAGCAGCGTCACGCCGAGCAGATCGTCGGCGATGCCGGCGGCCATCTTCGCGAGCGTGTTCGCCGTTGCCGGGGCGATGACGACAAGGTCGGCGCGGGTGCCGAGGGCGACGTGGCGCACCTCGGCGACGTCGTCGTGCACGCTGGTTGTGACAGGATGGCGGCTGATCGCCTCCCACGTGGTCGTGCCGACGAACCGCAGCGCGTCCTCGGTGGGAACAACGTGCACCTCGTGGCCGTTGGTCACCAGTGCCCGGACCAGGTGGACCGTCTTGTACGCGGCGATGCCGCCGGTCACGCCTACGACGATGAACATGGTCCGATCCTGCCATGCGGACCGGACAGTCCCGACGTGTCGGGCAGGGAGACACAGCATGAGAGGCCCCGTATGTGCACCGTGATCGTCCACGTCCCGTCGACCCCGGGTGCCCCGGTGCGCTTGTTGGCAGTGCGCGACGAGGATCCGCAGCGCGCGTGGCAACCTCTGGGGTCGTGGTGGGAGGACACGCACCCCGGCGTGGTGGGTGTGCGCGACGTGCGTGCCGGAGGCGCTTGGCTGGCTGCCGATCGGGATGCCGGGCGGGTCGCGGTCATCCTGAACCGCGCCGACCTGCTGGAATCGGGGGAGGAGCCCGCGGCCTCTCGTGGACACGTCGTGCTGGATGCCGTCGCCGGGCGCGGTGTGTCGGAGGCCCCGGACACGCACGGGTTCAATCTCGTCGAAGCGACGATCCGCGGGGTGCAGGTGACCATGTGGGACGGTGCCGGGCTGCGCGCGGTCACCTTGCCTCCCGGCATCCACATGATCGCGCACGACGACGTCGACGATCCCACGTCCGCCCGCATCGTGGCCTGGCGCGGCGCCTTCGCCGAGCCCGGAGACGACGCGCAATGGTGGACGGCATGGCTCGACGTGCTCGAGCGCACCGCTGCTCTCGGGCCGACCGACGATCGCGCGATCGTGCGAGACAACCGGCCGCACGGCTATCCCACGCTGTCGTTGCTGGTGTGTGCCGCGTCGATCTCGACGGACGGCGTCGTGCTCGCCTACGGGGAGTTCGACGAGCCCGGCCAGTGGAATCGGCCCGAACTGCACTGAAGATGCGCTTGGTCTGACCGCGCCGATATCCTCGCCGTATGGCAGCGTGGATCTGGGTCGTGCTCGGCCTGGTTCTGCTTGTCGTCGGGGCGGAGCTCATCGTCCGCTACGGGGCGCTGTTCGCGCGGCGCCTCGGCATCCCGCCGCTGCTCAGCGGACTGACCATCGTCTCGATCGGCACGAGCACGCCCGAGCTCGCCGTGGGCATCGATGCGGCGCGCGCCGGGGAGGGCGAGCTCGCGCTCGGGAACATCGCCGGCACCAATATCGTCAATCTCCTGCTCATCCTGGGTCTCAGTGCGGCACTGCGGGCAATACCGATCGGGATGCAGACGCTGCGGCTTGATCTGCCGATGATGGGCGGAGTGGCGTTGCTGGTGCTGATCTTCTCGGTCGACCAGGTGATCGACACGTGGGAGGGCGCCGTGCTCGTCGCCGTCGCCGTCGTGTACACGCTGCTGGTCGTGCGGTGGGCGCGCCGGGAGAGCGCGCGGGTGGTCGCCGAGTTCGAACACGAGTACTCGGGTGCGGGCGTCCGCGATCGTGGCTTCCTCGGTGTCGTCCTCACCGTCGCGATGCTCATCCTGGGCCTGGTGATCATCATCGTGGGAGCGCAGTGGCTGGTCGACGGGGCCGTGGACCTCGCCGAGGCGATGGGGGTGTCGAGCGCGTTCATCGGCCTGACGATCGTCGCGATCGGGACGTCGGCGCCCGAGCTCGCGACCGCCGTGCTGTCGACGTTCCGCGGTGATCGGGATATCGCGATCGGCAACCTGATCGGGTCGAGCACCTACAACCTCACCGTGATCCTCGGCATCACGGTGCTCGTCGCCCCGATCGTGCTGGAGGCGCCGCTGCTGATGGTCGACCTGCCCGTCATGATCACCGCGACGTTCGTATGCGGGGCGTTCATGATGAGTGGCCGCGTGCTCACCCGCATCGAGGGCGCGCTGATGGTCGCCGGCTATGTCGGCTACCTCACCTACCTGATCGCGGTGCGCACCTGACCGTGTCGGCGACCGCTGGTACCGTGACGGGCATGGCCGACGATGATCCCGAGGTGGTGTTCTTCGCGGATGCCGACGCGTTCCGCAGCTGGCTCGAGGAGCATCACGACAGCGCGTCTGAGCTCTGGATGGGGCTGTACCGCGCGGGCCACCCCGATCGCGGAATCACGTGGGAGGACGCTGTGCTCGAGGCGCTGTGCTTCGGGTGGATCGACTCGACCAGCCGGCGCATCGATGAGAACGCCCGTCGGCAGCGCTGGTCGCCGCGCAAGCCAGGGTCGATCTGGAGCGAGATCAACGTCGCACACGTGGAGCGGCTCATCGCCGCGGGTCGCATGCATCCGGCGGGTCTCGCCGCGTACGAGCGGCGGACCCCCGAGAAGACCGGCGTGTACTCGCATGAGCGGCATGACGAGTTGGATGCCGCGCAGCTCGCGGCCATCGCGGCGGTGCCGGCCGCCCAGGCGTTCTGGGACGTCGCCACGGCGTCCTATCGGCGCGTCGCAGCGAACTGGGTGTGCGGCGCGAAGCGCGAGCAGACCCGCGCCGACCGCCTCGCGGCGCTCGTCGCCGACTGCACAGCCGGCCGCCTGATCCCGCCGCAGCGCTACGGCACCCCACCCGCCTGGGTCGCCCGCGCCGCCGCCGCAGCCGCCCTCGCTCGCTGAGCGCACGGCGCACCGGTCCCCCTTCGCTCGTTGAGCGGAGCGGCGCAGCCGCGCAGACGAAACGCCGCACCCCTCCGAATCACCCGGCCCGACGCAACAGCAGCACCCCGTCGTCGAGATGTGTGTGCCCGCCGTCGGGAGAGGTCGTCTCGCGCGACCGTACCTCGACGATCTCCGGGGTCCAGATCGCCGCGTCGAGCCCGAGCAGCGTCAACTCCTCGGACGGTGAGTGCATCGGCGGGGCCTCGGCCGGCAGCTCGTGCACCCACGGCGGCGGAGCGGCGTGCGAGATGACGAGCAGGTGTCCGCCCGGCGCCACCCGCGCCGCGGCGGCGCGGAGAAGCTCGTACCGCGGGAAGTCCGGTTCCCACGAGTGCAGGAAGCTGGCGGTGACGAGGTCGAACCCCACGTCACCGTCCGCACGTGACGGGGAGGAAGCGGGCAGGACGTCATCGGCGTCGCCCGACACGAAGCGCACCTCATCCGAGCTCAGCCCGCGTGCGCGGGCCGCGTCGGTCGCGCGCCGCACCGCGGTCGGCGAGACGTCGACGCCCGTCACCTGCCACCCGTGCTCGGCGAGCCACACGGCATCCGCACCTTCGCCACAGCCCACGTCCAGAGCGGTGCCCGGCGCGAGCGATCCCGCGACGGCCGCGAACGTGGCATTCACCCGCCCCGACCAGATGCGCTCCTCCGCGGCGTAGCGCTGTTCCCAGGCGGCGTTGCGCTCGGTGCTGCGCAGGGCGCGGCGCTGCGCCACGGCGAGGACAGCATCCTCTGCGACGAGTGCGGCGTTGACGGCGGCGCCCGCCATCGATCCTGCGCCCATCGACAGTGGCACGTTCCCGAAGGGTGCGGTGACGTTGCCGGCGGCCCACACCCGCGGATGGCTGGTCGCACCCACAGGGTCGGAGGTGATCGGTTCGCCCGGTAGATCCGTGTGTGCCAGGCCCAGCTCCGCGAGGAAGTCGACCGGGATCACGGGCACGGGCGCCACGAACAGGGCGTCGATGCCGTGCTCGATGCCGTCAGTATCGCGCAGGCCCGTCAGCGCGCCGTCCTCGACCAGCGCGGAGTGCACCGGCGACGAGACGATGCGGATATCGCGGGCGATCAGGCGGGCACGCACCTCCGGCGCGAGCGGTTCGGCGAGCGCCGTGAACGCCGTGACGTCGTCACTCCACTGCCGCACGAGCTCGATCTGGTGGATGCTCGCCGGCGACGTCGCCAGCACTCCGAGTCGCTGGCCGGCGACCTCCCAGCCGTGGCAGTACGGGCAGTGCAGCACCGAGCGCCCCCAGAGCGGCGCCAGGCCGGGGATGGCAGGGAGATCATCCCGGATGCCGGTGGCGACGACGATGGCGCGTGCGCGCTCCTCCGAGCCGTCCGCGCGGACGATGCGAAGCGTCTCCCGGTCATCGTGCACGACGGAGACGGTCGCGGACTCGATGAGCACGCCGTACGCTGCGGCCTCGTCCCGTCCCCGCGCCAGGAGAGCTGCAGGGTCGATGCCGTCGTGCCCCAGCACGCCGTGCATGTGCGCGGCGAACCTGTTGCGTGGCGCACGGTCGTCGAGCACGAGCGTGCGGCGTCGCGCCCTGCCCAGCATCTGTGCGGCGCTGAGCCCCGCCACCCCGCCGCCGATGATCACGGCATCCCATTCACGTGTCTGCATGCCGTTCAGGATCACTGCCGGACGGCAAGAACAGCAAACCTGTTTGCAAAAATGGCAAGATGGATCCGTGCGAGACGAACTGGATCAGGTGGGACCGCGGCTGCGCGCGGCACGACAGGCGCGAGGCTGGACCCTCGACGATCTCGCCGGCCGGGCCGGCATGTCGCCGAGCACGCTGTCCCGGCTCGAGGCGGGCAAGCGGCAGGCCTCGCTCGAGCTGCTGCTGCCACTCACCCGACAGCTCGGGATGCGCATCGACGACCTGCTTCCCGGCGAGAGCGGCGACCCGCGGGTGCGCCGCGCCGTGGAGCGGCGGGACGGCATGACGATTGCACCGCTCACGCTGGAGAACGCGCCGGTGAAGACCTACAAGATCACCTACAGCGCCGCGGGTGTCGCGCCTGAACCGCGTGTGCACGACGGCTACGAGTGGCTCTACGTGCTCAGTGGCCGTATCCGGCTCGCCCTCGACGGCACCGAGCATCTCCTCGAACGAGGCGAAGCGGCCGAGTTCGACACCCGGCTGCCGCACAGCATCAGCGCCGCCGACGGTCCCGCTGAAGTCATCAGCATCTTCAGCGCGACCGGCGAACGCATGCACACCCGCGTCGCCGACAGCTGAGTCGGGTCATGCACTGCGCGAGACGGTGACGCACACGATCTACGAGCGGTGCGCGCGGTAGTACTCCAGCAGCGCCCGGGTCGAGGCGTCCTGTGCGTCGAAGGCGGCGGCATCCCCTTCGATCGCCGGGGCGATCTGCAGGGCGAGCTGCTTGCCGAGCTCGACACCCCACTGATCGAACGAGTTGATGCCCCAGATGACGCCCTGCGTGAACGTGATGTGCTCGTACAGTG
>Ga0182744_1004213_pt1 | contig 10899 bp, 11 predicted proteins | sample eDN3rd30CKraftMG_FD_128525 | JGI IMG/M metagenome (GOLD analysis project Ga0182744, IMG submission 128525) | Enriched Miracle-Growth compost microbial communities from Emeryville, California, USA - eDNA 3rd pass 30_C Kraft MG (version 2) (version 2) ... | reverse complement strand
TGCCGACACCGCATTGCGCCACTGGACGTCCAGCAGCGTTGCGCCGGCGGGGCGGCCGGACCAGCCGAAAAACGCCGCCGGCCATTTGACCACAAGCTCGCCGTCGGGGCCGATGGCCGCGATGCGCGCGTCCAGCGTGGCCAGCGCCGCGGCGGGCAGCCGCAAAGTCTGCGCCGACACGCTCACCCCGCGCCAGCCCGGGGCCACGTCCAGCGTACCGCCCATCCACGGATGGGACAGCTGCAGCCGCGGACCGCCGGACGCCGACAGCCGCCAGCGCAGCGGCTCGGGCAGCGTGCGCCGTTGCGCGGCGGCGCCGACCGCGATGGTGGCGCTGCCGGACCACAGGGTCCCGGTGGCGTCGACGACCGCCAAGGGCCAGGAGCCGGGCAGCACGGCCAGGATCCAGCGCGCCGGCAGCACCGCCGCGGCGGCGGCGCAAGCCAGCAGCACGAAGCCGGCGGCGAGAAATAATCGGCGGCGGCTCATGGCGCCTGCCTCGCGGCGGCTTGGAGCACGATGCGCCCGGACACATGGCCCGGCCTGTCGCGGCCGTCGATGTTGGCGCGTTTCAGGTCGACGATGCGCGCATGCAACGGCCCGAGATGGGGCAGGCCGGCCAGCCATTCCATGACCCGCGTGGCGTTGGCATCGTGCAGCGCAACTTCCCATTGCCCTGCAGCCTTGTCATGGTTGGCTTCGGAAATTTCGCTCAAGGCCGCGGACGCTTCCAGCCCGGCCCGGCGCAGGCCGGCGCGCAGCGCCTCGGACAGTTCGGCGGGGTCGATACGGGCTGATTGGCCGCGCTGCAAGGCGCGCGCTTCCAGGATCAAGGCGTCCACCTGCGCCGCCTGAGCACGCAGCCGCGGCAGCAGCTCGCGCGACAGGGCGATGGTATCGAGCGCCGGCTGCAGGACTTGCGTCCAGATGAGCGCCGCGCCGATGACCGCGGCGCCCGCGGCCAGCAGACGGCGTTCGCGCGCGCTGCGCTCCTTCCACCAGGCAAGCATCCGCAGCTTCAGCTCGTCGGCCTGCCGGCGCCAGACGGCGGTTTCCGGAGCATTGAAAAAGGGACGGCGGGCGCTCATGGGCGGGCCTCGCCGGAGGATCGCGCGCCGGCGCGCTGGAAGCGCCATGTATGAGGCGCTTGCTCGTCTTTTACGAGCGCCAGCGACTGGACCGCGGCCGCCTGGTGCAGGGCGGTTTCGTTGGAGGGCGGGGTATAGCCTTCGGTCAGGACCAGGGTCAGTTTGCCCTGTTCATAATGCAGCGAGGACACGTGGCCGGCGGCGAAGTCAAGGACTTTGGCGGCTCCCAGGGCCAGCGGCAGGAAGTCGTCCCCGCCCGCCGCGCCGGCGCCCCGTCGCAGCATATCGCGCTGGCTGCGCGCCTGCTGGACCGGATCGATGACGATGGGGATGGAAGGGAAGGCTGCGAGCACGGCCTGTTCTGTCGCGCTCTGCAGCCGCTGCGCTTCGCTGCGCAATTGGGCGGCATGGATGTGCAGGCCGGCCGTCCACAGCAGGGCGGCGGCGCCGGCCCATAAGGCGGCGCTATGCCAGCGCCGCGTTTGCGTGGCGGGCCGCCATTCCGGCCGCGCCAGGGACCAGCGCGGCAGGGGCGCATGCCAGAGCGCATCCACGGGCAGCGCCAGCGCCTTGCCGGCGCGCGGGTCGCCTTCGGGCAGCGCCAGGGCCAGCGGCGCAATGGCGGCGAGCTTCAACCCGGCTGCGTCGATCCGCCGCCACGCTTCCAGCAGCGCGCGGCGCTCCGCCCAGACAACAGTGACGCGGCCATCGGGGCCGCGCGGCCCATGGGCGATGCACAGGTCGGCGACATCGCTGAGCGCCAGGGGTTCGACACTGGCTTGCACGGCCTCGCCCAAGCGCTTCGCAGGCAGCGGCGGAAGCTCGATGGCGAGCACGACGGCATCGTCGGGATGCAGAATGGCTTGCGCCTCGTCGGCGGAAACGGCGGCGGCAAGCTGTGCGAGAGGCAGTTCGCCGCTGCGCAACAGGCGGTCGGCGCGATCGAACACAGCGAAGGGAACGGCGGATTCGGGACCGATTGCGGCGAGAGGAGGCAAGGCCAGGCGCAGTCTGGTTTTCATGTCAGTCTTTGATCCAGCGTATGAGAGGCGGCCCATCGCCCTGGCGCTGCAGCAGGGCCTGCATGCGCGCCGAGGCGCGATCCAGCGTCACCTCGCCGGTGACCTTGAACCATTCGCTATTGACGCCTATCTGGTTCCCCGGCGTGATGCGGCGCTCGCTCAGGCGGTTGAAGAAATCCGCACGGCTGTTGAACCATTGCCCGCGGTCGCGCTGCTCGGTCAGCGCGCGCGCCTGGGCCAGATCCAGGCCCGGCACGCTGGCGCTCAGCACCTCGGCGCTGGCGGTATTCGCGTTGACGGGGGTCATTTGCGGCAGTATGGTCAGGTAGGCCGAAAGCGTGGCCAGGATGTCGACCGACATGCCTTCGACAGACAGCAGATCGTCCAGCGTCCTTAAACCAGGAGCCGCCTGGCCGGCGGGCCAGGCCTGGCCTGATCCGGCCTGGCCGGGCTCGACCTGGCTGGGCTGGGCCGCCGCCACGCGCAGCGAAATGCCGACGGCCAGGGCGGCAGGGAGGCCCAGGCGCGTCATCAGGCGCTCCAGCGTGGCGAGTTCCTGGGGCTGAACCATGCCGTCCGCCGCCAGGCGCCAGATGTTGTATTTGCTTTGCTCGTCTTCGATCTGCCCGGAAAAATAGGCTTTGCGCGCGTCGCCGGGCGGGCTGATCTCCAGCTCCACGATGGGTTGGGCCCAAATCGCGTCTTTCAGGGTTACGGCGCTGCGCCGCGCATCATTCGATAGGATGACGCGCGCCCAATCCAGCCCGCCGCGCAACAGCCACTTCGCCTGGCTGCGGTCGCGCTCGCCGGCCAGCGTGTCGGCAAGCAGCGTCTGCCGCTCGACGATGGCGGCCGTCGCGACGGCGGCCGCCGCCACGACTACCAGGGCGGCGATGACCGCCATGCCTTCTTGCCGGTATGCTCTCGACCGGGCCGTCATGGCAGCAGCACCACTTTGCGGTAAGTCTCGCCGGCGCCGTTGTGCATGCGATCGATAACGATCTCCAGCCCCGTGGCGGCGGCCTGCGGGCCGGACGGATTCAAAGAGGACCAGCCGCGTCCCGGCACCCAGGCGCGCACCATGAAGCGCCGCACCTGCCCGAGCATGGCTACGCCCGGCCCCGCGGCGGGCAGCGGCAGGGATCGCCCGGCCGCGCCGGCGGCGCGGCGCAGGGTATCGCCATCCAGGCCCCAAGCCACTTGCTGCCACGCGCCATCGTAGGCGGAGCGGACTATGGTCAACACCGGCTCGGTCCAGAGGATGCCCGCGGGCAAGCCGGCGTTCGCGGACGCCGCGGGCTGGGCCGGCGAGGACGCAGGGCCCGCGGCCTGCGGAGGCAGGATGTCCGCATTGGCATACCGGCGGATATCGCTCTCGATCTGGCCCAGTACCCGCAGCAGGGCCTGCGTGTCGTCGGTGCTGGCGTTCAAGCGCCCGCTGGAGCGCTCGACCAGATCGAGCGCCTGCCAGGAAATGACGCTGAGCAGCGCCATCAAGGCCAGGGCGACCAGGACTTCGATCAGGGTGAAACCCTGCTGGCTCGTCTGCGCGCGCATCATGGCAGCAGGGACAGCAGGCCATAGAGCTCCGCCAGCACCGGACCCTGGCCCAGGCGCACGCGCACCGCAGCCAGGCGAAAATTATTATTGACCGTATTCTGAAACTGCTGCTCGCACACCAGCGCAAGCGGGCCCTGGGGGCAGGGCTCGCTGCTGCGGCCGGGCGGAGGGAAGGCGCGCTGCAGGCGCAATTCGGCCAGGCGGTTTTCCGCCGCCTGCAGCGCCAGGCTGCGTTGCTGCATGGCCTGGGCGCCGCCGGCGCTCAATCCCAATGCGCGCATGCTGGCCGCCATGGCGACGCCCACTATGGCCAGCGCCACCAGGACTTCGATCAGGGTGAAACCGGCATGCGTCTGCGGGGCGTTCATGGCTGCACCCTGTATTGGCCGTTGCCGGAACGCAGGATACGGACGGTGTTTTGTCCGTCATGCAGTTCGACGGCGAGAGGCCCCGAAATCCATTCAGTGCTGAACACATTGGCGGCGGGCGGGTCGACGCGCACCTGTATGGAACGGTCCGCCGTCCAGGACCGGGGACGCAAAGAGCTGCCGTCGCCAAAGGGCTCGGCCGGAGCAAAGCTGGCGCGCCGGGCCATGCCCGCGGGCAGGAACAGCTCGCGCGGAGCGCGCGCAAAGCGGTAGCCGCCGCCATCGTATTCCCAGACGATGGGCCGCCCGCCATTGCGGGCCTCGGCCTGGGCGACCGAAAACAGCTGCGCGAGCCGCGTAGCGTCCTGGCGCAAGGCGCGGGCGTCGCCGCCGGAAAATGCGCCGATGCTGACGGTCGTGGCGGCGATGCCTATGATGGCGAGGACGACCAGGACTTCCAGCAGCGAAAACCCCTGCTCGCGGGCCGCCCGCGCAATAGTCCCTGCAGCCTCGCGCCGGGCGCCGGCGCCGCCGGCTGCGGGGCTATTTGGACCAGGAACCAATATCGGCATCGTTGCCTTCGCCTCCCGCCCGCGCGTCGGCGCCCAATGAAAACACATCGATTTCCCCATGCACGCCGGGGTTCAGATATTGATAGGGCGTCCCCCAAGGGTCGTTCGGCAGGCGGTCCATGTAAGTTTGCCGGCTATTCTGGGGCTGGCCCGGGGCCTGCGGACCCCCGACCAGGGATTGCAGCCCTTCTTCGGCGGTGGGGTAGCGGCCGTTGTCCAGCCGATACAGCTTCAGCGCCTGCATCAAGGCGCCGATATCCTGGCGCGCCGCGACGACGCGCGCCTGGTCGGGGCGGCCCATGACATTGGGCACGATCAGGGCGGCTAGAACGCCCATGATGACGACCACCACCATGATCTCTATCAGGGAAAAGCCAAGCTGGCCTTCGGCACGGGCGGCGCCTTGCATGGCGGCGTTGGGGTAAGGGTTCATCGAATGTGTCTGCTGTGATTGCGCGGAACTGGAGCGGCTGAGTAGGCGGCGCGAAAAAAACAGCGGCATGGCGCCGCCGTTCATGCGAACAGCAACCAGGATTAAGTATATTTTGCTGAGCTTTCCCGCCGGGGCTCCGCCGTCGGCATCTTTTTTAGCATTAAAAATCAAGGAACGACAATGGTATCCTCGGAATTCGAACGGAACTATACTGGTTTTCCACGTTTTCAGGCGCGAAACCCTTTGTTACCCTGCGTCAGGGCGCATATTCCATGGTCAAGTTTTCTTCTCTGCTTCGTTTCGACGGCCCCGTCATGCTGCGCAATCTGGCCTGGCTGGCGCTTGCGGCCGGGGCCGGCGTATGGGGCGCGCTCCTTTTCGCCCCGGTTCCGCAGCCGCTGCCTCCCATGCTGGAATCCGCCGCGGCAAGCAGGCAAGACACCGAGCCGGTCGCGCGCTGGTTCGGCGGCGGGGCTCTGCGCGTACGCGTGAACGCCATGGGGCTCATCACCGCCGGCGACGGCCGCGGCGCGGCCTTGCTTGCGGTCAATGGCGGTCCGCCGCAAGCCTATAGGGTGGGGCAGGCGCTGGCGCCCGGCGTGACCCTGGCAGCCGTCGGCCCGGGCGCGGTGTCCATAGACCAGGATGGGGTGGTGGAAGAGGTCGCCCTGCGCGCCAACCCCGCCCATCTGGTGCAGGGCTTCATTCCCGTTCCAGCCGCCGCATCGCCTGCCCGGCGCTGACCGCCGCCATGTGGGCTGCATGGGATCTCGGGCCCGCGGTCGCGTTCGCGGCGGCGGCGATGTTCGCGCTCTTCCTGGCGGCCTTGCTGGACCGCGCCGCCTACCGCCTGCCGCGCGCGCTGGATGCGCGGATTCCGGGCGGGCGCTCTCGCAGCCATCAGCGCTACCGCGCCTGTTTCTGGGTTGCGGGCCCTTTGCTGGCCATGCTGTACGCCTGGCATTTCGGTCCGACGCCCGCGGCCGTGGCGGCCATCGTCTATACCGCGGCGCTGCTGGCGCTGGCGTGGATAGACGCCGAGACCGGGCTGTTGCCCGACATGCTGACGCAGCCGCTGCTGTGGCTGGGCTTGCTGGTCAACCTGAATGGCGCCTTCGCCCCGCTGCCCGATGCCGTTCTGGGCGCGGTGGCGGGGTATATCACGCCATGGTGCATCTGCCGGCTGTTTTTGCTGGCCACGGGCCGCGTCGGCATGGGGCAGGGCGACTTCAAGCTATTGGCGGCCTTGGGCGCATGGCTGGGCTGGATGTCTTTGCCGTGGGTGATGCTGGTGTCGTCATCCCTGGCCTTGGCGGCCGCGCTGGCGCTGCGCTGGGCGGGGCGCATGAAGGCGGGGGACCCTTTGCGCTTCGGTCCTTACCTGGCCGTGGCGGGCATAGTGGCGCTGCTGCGGTTCTAAGCGCCAGGCCGTCGCAGCCCGTGGTGCTGCAAGTTTGTTACAAATGAATTCTTAAATTTTCTTGATGTATGTGAAAGAATACGGGGCATTGCACCGCCCGCCGGCGCTCCATTCATAGAAAAGCAGCTCCATAGAACCCTGGGCCGGAGGCATGAACAATAATATCAAAGGAAGGTAATGCATGCGTTTTGACAACGCTTTCCATGGACGTCCCGCGCGCGCATGGCGCAACTGGCTGCTGGCTCCCGTATTGATGGTTCTATTGCTATTGGCCGCCTGCGGCGATGGCGGTACATCGGGATCCTCCTCTGCTCCTCCTCCTTCGCCAACCCCGCCTTCTCCATCCGCCAAGGCGAAAGCCACGGTCCTCGTGTACATGGTGGGGTCGGATCTCGAAAGCAAAGACGATTCTGCCACCGAGAACATCGAGGAAATGATGAAAGTCGGCTCCAGCCGGGACTTGAACATCATCCTCGAGACAGGCGGCGCCAAGAAGGAAGGCTGGACCACCGTGCGGCGCCAGCGCATCGTCCCGGGCGGCGCCGAGATGATCGCCGAATTGGGCGCGCAGCGCATGACCGACGCCGCGAACCTGCGCAAGTTCATCGAATGGGGCGTGCAGACCTATCCGGCCCAGTCCTACCATCTTGTATTCTGGGACCATGGCGGGGGCCCATTGGGCGGTTTCGGCATCGACGAAAACTATACGCCGGCTGTAACGATGCAGATGCCCGACCTGGCCGCCGCCATGGACGGCGCGCAGCGCACCACGGGCGTGAAGTTCGACCTGATCGGCTTTGACGCCTGCCTGATGGCGAGCGCCGAAGTGGCGTACATGCTGAGCCCTCATGGACGCTATATGGTGGCCTCCCAAGAAGTCGAACCTGGCGGCGGATGGGATTGGGAAGCCTATCTGCGCCACTTGGCCGACCATGCCGATGCCACGCCTGTTTCAGCGGGCAAAGTCATCGTGGACAGCTTTCTGGACAAAATGGAACGCGAGGACGAAATCATGGTCACGATGTCGCTGACCGATCTGTCCAAAGTGCCGCCGCTGATGAATAGCCTGAACGACCTGGCGGCCACCATAGTGGGCCAGCTGGACGATCCCGATCCAGCCCGGCGCCACGACGCCTGGGCCGAGCTGGCCTATGCGCGGCGCTACACGCACGACTTCCAGACCTCCTGGATCTTCGGCAATGCCTATGACCTGGTGGATCTGGCCGACTTCGTCACCATGCCCAAGCTGGGCGGCCTGAGCGTCTCGGAAGCGCAGATCGATGCCGTGCAAAAAGCACTGGAAGAGGCCGTCATCTACAGCAAGCATGGCCGGCGCCTGTGGGCCGCCGGCGGCTTGACCCTGTATTCCCCGCTGGTCTCCGTAAAGAAGGACAGCGCCTCGCCCTACACGAAATATGCCGCGATGACGGTACCCGACAGGATCAAGGCCATGGTCCAGCGCTATGGGGACATCGCCAATAGCCCCGGTCTGCCGCAGCCGGATGTGGGAACCCTGCAATTCGATGGCGACATCGTGTACGCCACCCTGGAGAACCCCAAATATTCCTCCACCGAATACGCCGCCTTGCGGCAGGGCACCGAGCGCCTGGCCATCAAGCCGCTGGACGCCGTGGCGCCGCAAGGCCCGCCGGATGAAGTGCGCATCGCCGCCACGCAGAGCGACTGGTTCCAGATTCCCAGCGCCGACGGCTCGGACGTGCTGGTCAGCGTGCTGCCCGACGACATACCTCGCTACGCCGTCGGCCAAGCGCAATACACCGTCCCGGTCTCGCTCGGAGGTAACGAGGGCGTGCTGCTGGTCGACTACGAAGAAGATGCGGGCGGGGAAAAAACCTATCGGATCGTCGGCTACCTGGATTCCGAGAGCGCCAGCCCTTATGCGGCGCGCCCCGACTCGAAGAGCCTGACGACGGGCACCGTGCTCTACCCCATGGTGTGGACGGGAGGAAAGTGGGAAGAAGACAAATCGCGCATGATCATCAGCCAGGCGATCGGCGACGAGAACACGCCGCGCGATCAGTGGTGGCAATTGAAAACCGTGACCAGCGCATCTATATGCGGCGGCGCATGCAATGTCGGCCTCGAGGCCATGGACTTCAAAGGCGAGGTGGTGCAGTGATTATCCCTCTCCATAAACGTCTTCTGCGCGCATGGCGCAGTGTGCTGCTGGCTCCCGCATTGATGGTTCTGTCGCTGCTGGCCGCCTGCGGCGACAGCGGCACGACGGGCTCGTCTCCTGCGCCCTCCGCCAAGGCTGGAACCACGGTATTGGTGTATCTCGTCGGTTCAGACCTGGAAACCAGAGACGGCCTGGCCACCGGCAACCTGCAGGAAATGATGAAAGTCGGCTCCGGCCAGGACTTGAACATCATTCTCGAGACGGGCGGCGCCAGGAAAGAGGGCTGGACCACTGTGCGGCGCCAGCGCGTCGTCAAGGGCGGCGCCGAAGTGATTGCCGAACTGGGCGCGCAGCGCATGACCGATGCCGCGAACCTGCGCAAATTCATCGAGTGGGGCGTGCAGGCCTATCCGGCCCAGTCCTACCACCTTGTATTCTGGGACCATGGCGGGGGCCCATTGGGCGGTTTCGGCATCGACGAGAACTATAGGGAGCAGGGCACGATGTCGATGCCCGACCTGGTTGCGGCGCTGGACGGCGCGCAGCGCACGACGGGCGTGACATTCGACCTGATCGGCTTTGACGCCTGCCTGATGGGGAATGCCGAGGTGGCCCACATGCTGAGCCCGTACGGGCGCTACCTGGTCGCTTCCGAGGATATCGAGCCCGGCTATGGGTGGGACTGGGAGGCCTATACGCGCCATCTGGCTGCCAATGCCGGCGCCACGGCGCTGTCGGCCGGCAAGACCATTGTCGACGGCTATGTCGCCAAAATGCAGAAGAACGGCAGCAATATGGTCACGATGTCGCTGGTCGACCTGTCCAAAATGGCCTCCCTGATGAACAACCTGAACGATGTGGCGGCCACCATAGTGGCCAAGCTGGACGATCCCGATCCGGCCCGGCGCCACGACGCCTGGGCCGACCTCGCTTATGCGCGGCGCTATACGCACGACTTCCAGACCTCCTGGATCTACGGCAACGCCTATGACCTGGTGGACCTGGCCGACTTCATCACCATGCCCAAACTGGGCGGCCTGGACGTCTCGGAAGCGCAGATCGATGCCGTGCAAAAGGCCCTGGAAGAGGCCGTCGTTTACAGTCAGCACGGCCGGCAGCTATGGTCCACCGGCGGCTTGACCCTGTATTCCCCGCTGGTCACCGTAAAGAAGGACAGCCCCTCGCCCTACACCAGCTATGCCGCCATGGCGGTGCCCGACAAGCTGAAGGCAATGGTCCAGCGCTATGGGGACATCGCCAACAGCCCTGATCTGCCGCAACCGATTCTAAAGCCGCCGCAAACCGATGGCGACATCCTGTATGCCACGCTGGAGAACCCTAAATATTCCGCTACCGAATACGCCGCCTTGTGGCAGGGTGCGGAGCGCCTGGCCCTCAAGCCGCTGGACGCCGTGGCGCCGCAAGACCCGGCGGTGGACGACGTGCGCATCGCCGCCGACATGCAAAACGGCTGGTTCCAGGTTCCCAGCGCCGACGGCTCGGATGTGCTGGTCAGCGTGCTGCCCGACGACATACCGCGCTACGCCGTCGGCCACGCACAATACAGCATCCCGGTCTCGCGCGACGAGCCGGGTGCGGATAGCAATACGCGGGGCGTGCTCTTGGTTGAATATAACGAGGACCTGGACGGCGACAAAACCTATCGCATCACCGGCTTCCTTTCCTCTACGGATGCCAGCCCCTACGCGGCCCGCGCCGATGCGGAAAGCCTGCCGGCGGACATGGTGTTCTATCCGATGATATGGACGCCGGACTCCGGCTGGCAAGAAGACAAAAGCCGCAAGATCGTCAGCTACGCCGCCGGCGACCAGGACACGCCGCCCGGCGAATGGTGGCAACTGAAAACCGTGACGGCCCAATCCCTGTGCGGCAACGCCTGCGGGGTGACCCTTGGGATCATGAACTTCAAGGGCGAAGTGGTGCAGTGACGCGGCTGCTTCGCCGTTTCCATATGGCATGCAGCATACGGCATGCGACATGCACGGCAGCCCGCGGGCGCGCGCCGGATGGGTACTGGCTGATCGGCGCTGCTGAAAGGCAATGCTGAGAGGTACTGGCTGATAGGCAATGGTTGATGGGCAATGGCTTGTTGTTACGCCAGGTGTCCGTTGCCTTTGCTCTTGAGCTTGCGGCTACTCTTGCCCTTGCGCGCCCAGCCGCGCGGCCAGTTCGCGGGCAAAGGCGCGCCGCCGCGTTACGGTCAGATAACCGCCTATGCGCAGCCGCCGGCCGGGCGCGCACAACCATAGGGCGTCGCGCTCGTCCCACTCCAGAT
>Ga0182744_1004212_pt1 | contig 10900 bp, 8 predicted proteins | sample eDN3rd30CKraftMG_FD_128525 | JGI IMG/M metagenome (GOLD analysis project Ga0182744, IMG submission 128525) | Enriched Miracle-Growth compost microbial communities from Emeryville, California, USA - eDNA 3rd pass 30_C Kraft MG (version 2) (version 2) ... | reverse complement strand
TCATTTCGGAGGATGGCGTCATCGACGGTTCGCTGGCGGCGCGCTCGCCGCGCATCTTCCAGCACGGCCGCACCTTCTCCTACCTGCTGCGCGACGGCGAGCCGCGGCTGGTCATCACCCAGCGCGACGTGCGCGCGATCCAGCTGGCCAAGGCGGCGCTTTATGCCGGCGTCAAGCTCTTGATGGAAAAGCAGGGCGTCGACCATGTCGACATGATCCGCTTCGCCGGCGCGTTCGGCTCCTTCATCGATCCGAAATACGCCATGGTACTGGGCCTGATCCCCGATTGCGACCTGGCCAACGTCAAGGCGGTCGGCAACGCCTCGGGCACCGGCGCGCTGATGGCACTGCTCAACCGCGACCATCGCCGCGAGATCGAGGACGAGGTCCATCGGATCGAGAAGATCGAGACGGCGCTGGAGCCGCACTTCCAGCAGATCTTCATCGACGCCATGGCGCTGCCCAACAAGGTCGATGCCTTCCCGCACCTGTCGAAAGCCGTCAAGCTGCCGCCACGGCAGGTGGATTCGCCCGAAAGCGTCGCTGCTGTTGCCGCGACCGGCGATGCCGCCCCGCGCCGCCGTTCGCGCGAGGAACGGGCGGCCCGGCGCAACCGGGATTAACAGGCCCGCCGCTGCTGCCTTGCGGGAGCGCTCAGGACAGGAACCTGCCGCGCTCCCGGAACACCTCGAAGGTCGCGCGAATATGGTCGGCGACGGCCTTGACCGGCGCGCTGGCGTCCGGCGACACCACCATCGCCAGATTGTAGTTGCCGATCGCCGGCAGCCCGTCCTTCGGCCCAAGTTCGACCATGTCGTCACCGAGGAAGGACTTCGGCAACGGCGCCACGGCGAGGTCGGCCATGATGGCGGCGCGCTGGGCGGCCGTGTGCGAACTCATATAGGCGACCCGGTAGTCGCGGCCGTCACGCCCCAGCGCTTCCAGCGCACCGGCGCGCCAGGCGCACCCCTCCTCCCAGATCGACACCGGCAGCGGCTCGCGCATATGCGCGCAGCCGCCCTTGGCGCCGGCCCAGACGATCGGCTCGGTCAGAAGCACCTCGGCACCGACCGCGCTGGCCTTGTAGGAATTGGTCAACAGGGTGATGTCGAGCATCCGGTCGTCCATGCGCCGGCGCAGGTTGACGCTCTGATCGATGACGACATCGACCGCGATGGAAGGATGCGACTGCGCAAAGCGCTTCAGCACGTGCGGCAGCACCCGCTCGCCGTAATCGTCCGGCGACCCCAGGCGCACCACCCCGACGATGTCGGGAATGATGAACTTGGCGACAGCCTCGCGGTTGATCGCCAGCAACCGGCGCGCATAGCCCAACAGCATCTCGCCGTCGGTGGTCAGCGCCACCGAGCGGGCATCGCGCGAAAACACCGAGCGGCCGAGGATGTCCTCGAGCTTCTTGATCTGCATCGAAACCGCCGAGGGCGTGCGGTAGACGGCGTTGGCGGCCGTCGTGAAGCTGCCGGTTTCGGCAATGGCCACGAAGGTGCGCAGCACGTCGAGATCGAGCAAAGGCAGCGGATGATTGAGAGGAGCGTTCATCGGCTCTAATCTTCAATTTTCTTGACTGAAAAGATCATTCCATTTCGTTTGATTGAACATCAGATCGGCCTCATAGTCAACTCCATCGAAGCCAGGGCAGTCGTTGCCCCGAGCCGGGGTCCTCCGGCCAATCAAGGAAGGAGAATGAGATGTCCGTCCTGTCATCCATCGGTCGAATCGCCACCCGCTACAGCCTCGCCCGCACGCGCTACCGGACCGAACGGGAACTGCTCTCGCTGCCGTTCGAAGTGCAGAAGGATATCGGCTGGCCCGAGATCTCCGACCGCATCCTCGCCGGCCGGCGCACCACCGACCTGGCGGTCGAGGCCGACCGTTGCGGGCACTGAGCGGCGTAGCGAACAAGCGGGCCGCCTGCCGGTAAAGGGGACGCTGCAAGCCCTTTTCCGGCACGCGGTTCAGGTTCCGGCCGCACTCGCACATCCGATGTCGCATTCCAAATCAAACGGTTCGTTTTTGCGATTCAATCTTGCTCGGCGCGCGCCTATATGCGCTGCAGCAAACGACCAGCCCCACTCCATTATGCGAAGGCGAGCCGTCTCAAGCCCATGGAGAGTGCAATGAAGTTTTTTGGCCGTCTTTTTACCCGCCGCGAAATGAACCTGACGACGGCGCTCGAACGCCAGCGCCTTGCCAAGACGATGCCCGGCCAGACTGGCGCCGTCGCGGCCGCCCGCCTCGGCTTCGTCGCCTGACGCCGATCATATCGCAGGGCAACCCGCATCGTGCCGCCCCGGTCCGCCGGGGCGGCATTTTTGTTGCACCTGGCCCCCCCGCAACCCCAGAGCGTCCAGCAGTAGTTGCTAATAGGTCACCAATCGCCTGTTTGCGACACAGGTCGCAAAAATAGTTGCGGCGCCCTCGCCCGACCGCTTGACAACAAAGGCTTTCCCTGATGTCGCTATGCTGATCGCGACATCCTGTTCGCGTCATGCCGCAGTGGAGGCTGCCATGGAACTGGTCAAACCAACCGTCAAAAGATCGTTCGTTTTCTTTCTCGTCCCCGATTTCACGATGATCGCCTTCGCGACCGCGCTCGATCCGCTGCGGTCGGCCAACCGGATGCTCGGCTACGAGGCTTATCGGTGGCGGTTGACCAGCATCGACGGCAAGCCGGTGAAAGCCTCGAACGGCGTCGAATGCGCCGTCGATACCTCCCTCGACGACGAGCGCCGCAAGATGTCGGGCGCCGACCGGCCGAACATGGCGATCGTGTGCAGCGGCATCGAAGTCGAAAAATACCACAACCGCTCGACCTTCGCGTGGCTGCGCGAGGAATACAACCGCGGCGTCGCCATCGGCGGCCTGTGTACCGGCGCGCATATACTGGCGGCCGCCGGCCTGCTGTCGAACAAGCGCTGCGCCATCCACTGGGAAAACCTGCCGGGCTTTTCCGAGGCCTTCCCGAAGGCCAACGTCTTCGCCGACCTCTACGAGGTGGACCAGAACATCTACACCTGCGCCGGCGGCACCGCCGCGCTCGACATGATGCTGAAGCTGATCGGCGACGATTTCGATGAAAGCCTCGTCAACCGGGTTTGCGAACAGGTGCTGACCGACCGCGTGCGCAGCCCGACCGACCGCCAGCGCCTGCCGCTGCGCGCGCGCCTCGGCGTCCAGAACGCCAAGGTGCTCAACATCATCGAACTGATGGAAGCCAACCTGTCGGAACCGCTGTCGCTGATCGAGATCGCCGACCATGTCGACCTGTCGCGCCGGCAGATCGAACGCCTGTTCCGCACCGAAATGGGCCGCTCGCCCGCCCGCTACTATCTCGAAATCCGCCTCGACCGGGCGCGCCACCTGCTCATCCAGTCGTCCATGCCGGTGGTCGAGGTGGCGGTCGCCTGCGGCTTCGTCTCGGCCTCGCATTTTTCCAAATGCTATCGCGAGCTCTACGCGCGCTCGCCGCAGCAGGAACGCGTCGACCGCAAACATCTGCTGGCGGCCTGACGCTCTCGGGCCGACGCGTCGGCCCGCTTCGCCGGAGGCGTCACTACGACGCGGGTGTCTTCGCGAGCAGACGGGCCTGCGAGCACCCGTCTCAGCGGCTGTCGTTCAGTTGCGGCCTGGCCACATCTTCTCGCCGGAAAGACAATCGGCAGCGGGCCTGTCCTGGGCCAGGAGCACGGGGGGATGCGTCGCTTCCCCGGATGCCCATTTCAAGGAGGAAGGGCCGGCGAGTTCCAGCACCAGCTTTCGGCGAACCGCTTCGGGAAATTGCGTCCAGTCGTTGACGGGGATCATGAAGGCGCTCGGCCCGCCTATGACGCAGTCCCTATAGTAATCGTCCAGATGGTCGATATCGTAGACGCTGGTGAAACCGCCGCTGGTCATCAGGGGCAGCCCGTTGATGGTGATCCCCTGCCCGACCAACGCGTCGCGTACTGCCGTTACCGGCGCACCCTGATTGTTCGGACCATCGCCGGAAACATCGATGACCCGCCTGGTCGACTGCGAAGTGCTTTCTGCGAACAGGTCTGCGCTGAATTGCAAACCGGCCGAGATGGAGGTGCGACGCGCACCTTCGGGCATGTGAGCGAACAGCTGCGCGGCCACTCTCTCGGAATCCGCCCTGCCCGCGATCACGGTCCACGGCACGACGACCCGTTGCCAGGAGGTTCCCGCCCATTCGACATAGGTAACGGCGATTTTGCCATAGGAGCCGTCGGCAATGGCCTGCAGCACGCTGTTATGTGTCAGGGCGGCCGCATAGCCATGGCGCTGGATCTCGAGCTCCTCGGGTGACATCGACAGCGACACGTCTACCGCCAGCACCAGTTGCACATCCACCGGTTCCGCCAGGGTCGGGGAAGTGCCAAGCCCGAACGACACCGCCAGCGCGAGGGCGCCGTTAACCCGGTATGCCGCACGGGTCAGAGCAGACATGGCCCAAAATTACGCGAAAACGAGGCCACGTCAAAGAAAAGCCCGGCGCAAGGCCGGGCCGATCGCTCACATCTACGCTACCGCCTTACGGTCAGCTGCGCGGCTTGAGGTTTTCCGGGTCGTAGAGCGGCTTGTAGCCGATGGCCGCCACTTCGACCGGATAGGTCTCGCCGAAATACTCGACGTTGAGCTTGCGCCCCTCCTGACAGTAGGCCCATGGCAGATAGGCGAGCGCGATGTTCTTGCCGAGCGTCGGGCCGTAGGCGACCGAGGAAGTGAAGGAGCGGCGGCCGAGTTCATCGACCAGCGTCTCGCCGGTCGCCGGGTCCATGACCGGCATGATGCCGACCGGATAGCGGGCAACGCCCTTGCTGTCGGCGTTGTCCGTCATCACCAGCGTGCACAGCATGGCCGGCTGGTGATCACGGGCGCGATATTCCTGGTGCTTGGCCTTGCCGCGGAAATCAGCGTCCTTGACCTTCGGACGGGCCAGATCGGCCTCGTAGAGATTATACTCGGTCAAAAGGTCGGCGTTTTGCAGGCACAGGCTCTTTTCCATGCGCCGCGAATTGGCGTAGGTCTCGACGCCGACGGGGGTGACGCCGGTGGAGCGCAGCGCGTCCCAGACGGCAAGGCCGTCCTCGTAGCGCATGTGCAACTCCCAGCCCTGCTCGCCGACATAGGAGAGACGGAAGGCGCTCACGTCCTTGCCGGCGATGCGGATCGGCTTGATCGCGGCGAAGGGAAAGTTTTCGAGCGACAGCCCGGCCGGGTCCTCGACCACCTTCTGCAGCGTGGTGCGCGCGTTCGGTCCCCAGATGCCGATGGTGATGTATTTTTCGGTGACATCGGTGACTGTGACATCGAAACCCTTGTCCTCGGCGACACGCTTTACATAGTTGAAGTCGCGCGGGCCGGCGTCGGCGCCGTCGATGACGCGGCAACGGTCGGCCATGCGGATCACGGTCAGGTCGGCGCGCACCATTCCCTCGTCGTCGAGGAAGTGGGTGTAGATGCCCTTGCCGACATTGGCGTCACCGCCGATTTTCGCCGCGCACAGCCATTCCATCAGGGCGACATGGTCGGGGCCTTCGACATCGAAGATGTAGAAATGCGACAGGTTGACGATGCCGCAATCCTCGCTGAGCTTCAGGTGTTCGGCGTTGGAGACGCGCCAGAAATGGCGGTTGTCCCATTCGTTCTCGCGCACCGGCACGCGGTCGCCATATTCCTTCAGCAGGTGCTCGTTGGCGGCGTAGCCATGGGCGCGCTCCCAGCCGCCCAGCTCCATGAAATGGCCGCCGAGTTCCTTCTCGCGCTCGTAGAAGGGCGAGCGGCGCACATTGCGGCCCTTGGAGAAGGGTTCGCGCGGATGCACCGCCGGGTTGTAGACCTTCATCGCCGTTTCGGTGCAGCGGTCCCAGATGTGCTGCTCGTTCATCTGGTGCGGGTTGAAGCGGGCGTAGTCGATCGCGTGATGGTCGATCGCCGTGCGGCCGTCCGTCATCCAGTCGGCGATGAGCTTGCCCATGCCGGGGCCGTCCTTGACCCAGATGCCGACGGCGTACCACAGGCCCCTTACCTTCTGGCTCTCGCCCATGGAGGGACCGCCATCGATCGTCACCTGCAAGAGGCCGTTGAAGGAATGACTTTCATTGTAGCCGAGTTCGCCGAGGATCGGCGTCAGTTCCATGGCGCGTTCGAGCGGCGCCAGGATCTGCTCCATATCGAGATCGCGCTGCGAGGGCGAAAGCCGGGCCTGGTCCTTCTCCAGCAGGTCGCGCGGATGCACGAGGCGCGGATTGGTCTCCTCGTAGTAGCCCCACTCGATCTGGCCGCCTTCGGCGGTCTTGGGGTCGCCGGTGTCGCGCATATAGGCCGAGTTGCCCTGGTCGCGCAGCAGCGGCCAGCCGATCTCCTTGCCGGTGCCGGCAAATTCCGTGTACGGGCCGAAGAAGGTCAGCGGATGGTCGATCGGCATGACAGGCAGGTCCTCGCCCGCCATCTCGGCGATCAGCCGGCCCCAGATGCCGGCACAGACCACGACGTAATCGGCCATGATGCGGCCGCGCGTCGTCTCCACGCCCTTGATGCGGCCGTTCTCGATGATGAGCGACTTGGCGGAGGTGTTGGCGAAGGCCTGCAGCTTGCCGGCTGCCACGCCCTGGTCGACCAGCTTGCCGGCGACCGTCTGCGAACGCGGAATGACGAGGCCGGCGTCGGGGTCCCACATGCCGCCCTGGACGAGGCTTTCCTCGATGAGCGGGAATTTTTCCTTGATCTCGGCCGGCCCGACCAGCCGTGCGTTGGTGCCGAAGGCCTTGGCCGATGCGACCTTGCGCTTGATCTCGTCCATGCGGCCGTCGTCGCCGACGCGCGCGACTTCGAGACCGCCGACGCGGGCGTAATGGCCCATCTTCTCGTAGAAATCGACGGAATAGAGCGTCGTCCAGCAGGACAGGAAGTCGTGGCTGGTCATGTAGCAGAAGTCGGAGGCGTGCGCGGTCGAGCCGACGTCGGTCGGGATACCCGACTTGTCGATGCCGACGATGTCGTCCCATCCGCGCTCGATCAGGTGATGGGCAACGGATGCGCCCACGATGCCGCCCAGACCGATGATGACGACCCGCGCCTTTGCTGGAAACTCTGCCATTGTCCGTCACTCCGCAATAGAATTTCGCGCACACTATAGAGCGGCGTGACGTGATTACAGCCTGTTTGCGACACGCCGCAGATACGCCGCGACCTTGGCCGCGGGCGCACTCCGCTCCACCGATATCACCGGTCCGCCGCGCTGTTCCAGCCCCGCCATGACAGGCATTCGCCCAGTCATGATGGCCGCTTCGCCAAAAAGCAAAGGCCGGGCAAACGCCCGGCCTTCCGGCAAGCTCTCCCGAGCCTTACTTGATGTGGGCGACACCGCCCGAGATGACCACGGTTTCCGAGCCGTTCAGGGGGGTAAGGTCGCCGTTGGGCAGGGTGACGAAGCACCCGTTAGGGCAGAACTCGACCGTCTCGCCGCCGGCCAGCGCCAGTTCGGACTTGCTGCCGCCTTCGGTGACGATCAGCGTCCGCGTCTCGCTGTCCTTGTTGACGGCGCTGGCCGCCTCGGCCGTCGAGACCGCCGCCAGCATTGCCGCGGCGAGCAGAAGCGTCTTGCGCATGGCATTTCCGGTGTTTCCACCGCCTCTGTTGCGTCGTGCAAGGCATTTTCGCCCTTTGCATCAAACTTATAGACGACCGAAGCTGAACCGCAACTGAATGCCGCATTCATGCCACAATCGGTATCAGGCGGGGTCGGGCTTGCGGCCGCGGCGGCCGGGCTTGCGCCTTTTTTCTTCCTCGGCCTCTGCGCGCTCGCGTTCGCGCTCGGCATGTTCCATCTCGGCCTTCTCATCGTCGCTCGGCCATGGCTCCAGCGTTTCCACCGGCGGCATCGCCCTCGGCGTCGAGGGAATGTCGATGTGCTCCTGCGCAAACCGATCGAGCACGGCGAAGCGTATGTCGTTCTGCACGCCGCTGCCATTGGTGATGTCGGCCAGGAACACCCGTATCTCGAACTCCATGGCGGCCGGCCCGAAATTGACGAACAGCACGAAGGGTTCCGGGTTCTTCAGCACCAGCGGGTGTTCGCGCGCAATTTCGAGCAGGGTTTCGTGCGCCAGCCTGGCATCCATGCCGTAGGCGACACCCACCTTGATCTCGATGCGGCCGAGCTTGTTGCGGTGCGTCCAGTTGCCGACGGCGTTGTTGATCAGGTTGGAGTTCGGCAGGATGACCGACTGGCGCTGGAACGTCTCGATTTCGGTCGCCCGCACGCTGATCTTCTTGACCGTTCCCGATACGTCACCAGCAACGATCCAGTCGCCGACCTTGAACGGCCGCTCGGCGAGCAGGATCAGGCCGGAAACGAAATTGGAGACGACGTTCTGCAGGCCGAAGCCGATACCGAGCGAGAGAGCGCCGGCAACCAGGGCGAGGTTGGAAAGGTCTATGCCCGCCGCCGAGATGCCGACCAGGCCGGCAAGGGCGACGCCGGCATAGCCCACCGCCAGCCGGATCGAATTGCGCACGCCGGCATCGACCTTGCCGCGCGCCATGACAGAACCGTCGAGCCAGCCCTGGAACCAGCGGGTCAGGAAATAGCCGATGACGAAAACCACCATGCCGCTCAGGATGCCGATGGCCGAAATGGTCACCGACCCGATCGTCACCCCGGTCGCCAGCCGGTAGCCCCACGCCTGGATGTCGCCCGGCTGGAAGCCCCACATCAGCAGGATCAGCGGCAGGAACACGACGACGATCATCACGTTGAGCGCGATGCTGACGGCAAGGCCGAGCTGGTCGAGCGTGGTTTCCTCGACCTTGCCCTTCTCGGTCATCCAGCGCCCCAGCGAGGATTCGCCGAATCCACCCTCCGCGCCGATCGCACGCGCCGAAAGGAAACCGATATAGGCGATCACCAGGATCGTGCCGGTGACCACCACCTGCAGCGCCACGAAAAGCGCAAGCCCGATATAGCCGAGCAGCGCGACGGCGATGACGAAGACGCCGACCGAATAGGCGCTGTAGCGCAGCCAGGCCGGCCAGGGCCGCCACACGCCTTCATGGGTGCGAAACGGGCGCACCAGCCCCATCAGGATGAGGACGACGCCGAAGACGACGGCGGCGAGGAAGCTGCGGGCGATGGTGAGCGACAAGGGCGAGCGCATCTGCTCGTTGACCGTCGACAGGAAACCGTTGAAGCCGATCACCAGCGCCATCGCCGTCGCCAGCCGCACCAGCCAGCGCGCCGGCCCGGATTCGACCGGGATCAGCCGCCAGTTGGGCAGATGCGGCGACAGCGCCGCGTTGGAAAGGCGGTTGACGCAGAAAACGATGGAGACGAAGGCCGCGAAGGCGTTGAGAAAGACGCCAATATCGCCGCGCAACACGTTGTAATAATTGAAGAAGAAGATGGTAGAGGCGAGGAACACCACCAGGGCGGCGGTAGGCAGCAGCGTCGACCAGAAGGTGACCGACAGCCGGCTGAGATAGGACGGGTCCTCGACCGCCGGATCGGCCACGAACATGCGGCCGAAGATGCGGCGGCCTGCGATCATCATCACCAGCGCCAGCGCCAGCGCCGTCAGGGTCGCGGCAAGGACCGCCTGCAGCTTGAATTTGAGGGCAAAGCTGAGCCACGACGAAACCGCGCCGTAAAAGCGGCCGACATCGGTTTTCGCATCGTCCACCACCTTGCCGCTGAACGTGTCCGACAGCGAGTAGCGCTTGGTGAACAGGCTGCGGAACAGCGCGCTGCGCATGGTCGCGATCCGCTCGATCATGCCGCTGACCCGAACGGACAACGACTGCGCCGAGCCGATGACGGCGTTGATCTGCGCCTTCTCCGCCGTCAGCGCATTGCGCTCGGCGGTGACGGAATCGGGTTCGGGCGGCTGGCCCTCTGCCGGCACGGGACCGAGTTGTTCCAGCCGCGCGTTGATTTCGGCCGTGCGGGTGCGGAAGGCCAGCGCGGTCTCCAGCGCCTTTTGCGAGACGCCTTCGAGCTTCAGCCTAATGTCCACCAGCGTGGCGTCGTCCACGCCGTCCTGGTTCAGTTCCTTTTCGAGCGTGTCGGTGCTGGTGGCCAGTTGGCTGAGGATGGCCTGCTGCTTGTCGACCAGCGGAGTCGCGGCCGGCGCCGTGCCCTGGGCCACGGCAAGGTGCAGCGATGCCAATATCGCAAACGCCAGAACCACGATGAAACGACAAGGGCGAAGTAGCATGATTGACGTGCGACTCACGGGAATCCATGACGGGCCGGCCTCCTCAGTGATAAAGGTGGCGGCAACAAGGAGCAACCCTGCCTCCGGCAGGGAGGTCGGCCAATCGAAAAGCCATGGCGCAATGCTGGCCCTCGCCGGCATTGCCGGCCTATAAGGTGCGCCACACCGCGCAGTGACGAACAGGGACGGGGAACAAAACGAATGGCGGAATATTCAGCCCTTTCGCTCCTCAAGAACGCCTTCTCGGGAAACCGGGACTGGAAGCCCGCCTGGCGCAAGCCTGCGCCGAAGCCGTCCTATGACGTGATTATCATCGGCGGTGGCGGCCACGGCCTGTCGACCGCCTACTACCTCGCCAAGGAACACGGCATCACCAATGTCGCGGTGCTGGAAAAGGGCTGGCTCGGCTCCGGCAATATCGGCCGCAACACCACGATCATCCGCTCCAACTACCTGCTCCCCGGCAACATCCCCTTCTACGAATGGTCGATGAAGCTCTGGGAGGGGCTGGAGCGGGACTTCAACTACAACGTCATGTTCTCTCAGCGCGGCGTGCTGAACCTCGCCCATACGCCCGGCCAGCTCGACGATTACGCCCGGCGCGGCAATTCCATGCGCCATCAGGGCGTGGACGCGGAACTGATGACGCCGGCCGAGATCAAGCG
>Ga0182744_1004211_pt1 | contig 10901 bp, 8 predicted proteins | sample eDN3rd30CKraftMG_FD_128525 | JGI IMG/M metagenome (GOLD analysis project Ga0182744, IMG submission 128525) | Enriched Miracle-Growth compost microbial communities from Emeryville, California, USA - eDNA 3rd pass 30_C Kraft MG (version 2) (version 2) ... | reverse complement strand
GTCTCCAGGAAGCGCTTGAGCAGCGTGGTCTTGCCGGAGCCGAGAAAGCCGGTGAGCACCGTCACCGGGATGCGCGCGCCGCGCTCGCGCCGCTGGCGGCGGCCGAAGGCGCCGGCATTGGGCGAGGCGAACAGGATCAGAAATCCATTTCGAGAATGTAGAGGCCGCCGGTGTGGCGATCGACGGTGTAGACGATCTTGCGTTCGTCGACGAACACGTCGTTGAGCTGCACCGCGCCGACCGGCGTTCCCTTCGGCGCCGGCGGCACGAAGGCCGCGACCTCCTTCGGCTGGAACGGATTGGTGATGTCGTAGGCGCGCATCCCGCCGTTGAAGAACGTGCCGAGGATGATCTCGTCCGACTGCCAGGCGGTCGGCGAGGAGGGGTTTTCGTGGATGTTGTGCGCGCCGAAGCGGCCGCCGCGGCCGGCATAGGCATCGACCGGCGGCAGCGGGCAGGTGGCGATCGGCAGCAGGTGCTGCTCGTCGCGGGCATCGACGATCCAGATCAGTTTCGGCCAGTCCTTGGCGGCGTCGGTGGTCGATTCGTCGGTAACGACGAGCAGGTTGCGCTTGAACAGCGGCAGCACCGTGTGCATGAAGCCGCCATAGGGCGGCGCGTTGTTCCAGTACGAAATCGGCTTCGGATTGGCCTTGTCGGAAATGTCGAGGATGTACATTCCGCCGTCGATATAGCCGAGATAGAGCCGGTCCGGCCGCTCCTTGTAGACGTTGGTGTTGTGGGCGCGGAAGCCCATGTCGCGCGGCAGCCGCTGCGGCGGCGGCGCGCTGTCGCCGACGCGCGTGCCCGGCATCCACCAGCGGCCGGCCTCCACCGGCTTCGACGGATTGCGCACGTCGAAGCAGCGATAGAACTGGTCGTCGGCCGGATGGGTCGATTCGAAATCGTTGGAGCCGGACGCCATGTGGACGTATTCGCCGTCGCAGAACCAGAGCTGATGCACGCCGCGCGAGTTCGGCCCGGAGCAGTCGGTGAACGAGATCGAGCGCGGCTGTTCCGGATTGGAGATGTCGAACAGCTCGAAGCCGGCGTGCTTCTGGCCCTTCTTCTGGGTCTGGTAGGCGACCGCCATGATGTCGCCCGACACCTCGAGCGAGTTGGAGCGCATATAGGCTTCCGGCAGGTCGGTCTGCACGACGACGCGCGGCTTGCGCGGATCGGTGACGTCGACGCCGGTGAAGTTCTTCGGCGCGCTTTCGTGCGCCAGCCAGATGATCCGGCGACCGTCCCTGGTCAGCGAGATCGACATGCCTTCGCCCATTCCGCCGAAGCCTTGCAGATCGTGCTGGGCGAGGAGCTTGAAGTTCCAGCAGGTCGAGTCGGTCGTCATTCCCTGTTCTCCATCGGGTCGCAAACGAGAGGCCGGCGCGGGGCCGGCCTCGAAGCGACGTGCGGTCTTGCGGGTCCTATATAAGACGGGGACGACGGATTGTCTCGTTCCCCGGAGCATATGTGCTCTGCCGGGGCTAGCGGCCGGGGCAGACGACTTCCTTGCACATGCGCATCAGTTCGGGCCACGGCTGATAGGGCGCGCCCTGGCACACGTTGCGCGCGCCCTCGTCGACGATCTGGGTCAGCTCCCCGTGATAGAAATAGGCGGCGCGTTCCTTTGGCGGTTCGTAGGCGCCGGTTTCGTCCTTCGCGGTATAGCGCACGCAGGAAATATAGCGTTCGACGCCGCCGACCTGGCGCAGCGTCGGCGTCGAGATGAAGGCGTCGCGGACCCCGACGGGGTCGGGCAACCGCCGGCGCAGCTCCGTCTGCAACTGCGTCTTGTAGTCGCTCGGCATGACGTTGGGGTCCGGCGGCTTCGGCGATTCGCGAAACCCCGAACAGGCGGCAAGCGACAGCACCGCGATCGTCGCCAGCGCCGTACCTGTCGCGGCCAAACGCGCGCCGGTCGACCGATCAGATTGCATCGTGAAACCCCTTGCAGCCTTGCCGTGTGGCTATCCTAGAGCATGATCCCGAAAAGTGGGACCCGGTTTTCGGGGAAGATCATGCCAGGGTGTGGCCGGCGTTCAGCGGCCCGATGTCGCCAGCATGGCGGCCTGTTCGCGCGCCTTCTTCGCATCCTCGAAGCCGTGCATGCCGCCGTACCACTGGGCGCCGACGATGGCGCCTTTCACCGGCTGCAACAGGCCGAGCGTCAGCACCAGAACGGCGGGGAGCCAGAGGGCAAGATGCAGCCAGTAGGGCGGTGCAAACTCGGTTTCCACCGCCAGCACGATCGGCACGAGGATGTGTCCGACGATGACGATGACCAGATAGGCGGGAAAATCGTCGGCGCGGTGGTGATGCAATTCCTCGCCGCAGGCCGGACATTGGTCGTCGACCTTCAGGAAAGAGCAGAACATCCGGCCCTTGCCGCAATGCGGGCATTGGCCGAAAAAGCCGCGTCTGACGGCCTGCCACGCGGTGACGGCGGCTGCGGGCTTCGGGTGCGGTGGCGGCAGATTGGACGTGATGTCGGGTGTGATGTCGGCCATGGTGTCGCGTGTGTCTCCGGTCGGCCGCACAGATAGCCGGTGACGGCGGGCGGAGCCAGAGTGCAGGCTGCATGGCGAGGCCGCATGATGAGGCCGCTGCGACGAGGCGCGCTTTCGCGTGCCGCCGGCGGCCGCGCTCAGCTCTTGCCCCAGCGGAAGCCGTTGCTGGCCCGGCCCGGTGCGATCGACGGCCTCGTCGGTAGCAGGTCCGACCAGTTGTCCGCGCCGAAATGCGGCTCGCGGCACTGGCGCGTCTTGCTTTCGATGATCTCGCTGCTGGATCGATCGAATACCAGTTCGCGGCAGGTCTTGCCGTCGGCGAGCGGATAGGCGGCGGTGCCGATCGTCTCCGCCGGACGCACTTGCTTGCCGGTCGGCAGCGTCGCGGTGACCGATGTACGCCCGTCGATGAGCAGGGCCGAGACGATCAGCACGAGGAAGCCGCCGGCGATCGCCGACACGGCGATCGCCGTGCCCCTGGAAAAATGGGGCATCCGGAACAAGCGTCGGGACATGGGTCCTCGGGACATGGGTAAGTGCGCGCTCATGTCCACAGGAAAAGCCCGGACCGCTTCAGAATCGATTAAAGCGGCGGCGGCATTCGAGCCGATCCCTTAACGCCTGGTTGAGAATCCTGCGCCGGGCACGCGGGCAGGCAGGCGTTGACGGTCGCTATGTATTATAGTTCTATATATCCGCAAATATGAATTATAATACGCTCGTCGCGGCGCGCATGCGCTTGCGTGGCGAGCCGACGGCGGCGACGATGTGGCCGTCTCTTTTTCAGGTTCTGACAAGCGGGAGTAGCGGTGCCAGATCTCGCCGATCACGGTTTTCTCGATCTTGCCGGCCGGCAGCTCGAATACCGCTGGACCGGGGCGCGCCCCGCGCAAGCGCCGACCCTGGTGCTGCTGCACGAGGGGCTCGGCAGTGCCGGCCAATGGGGCGATTTTCCCGTTGCGCTGGCGCAGGCGACCGGCGCCGGTGTCTTTGCCTTTTCGCGCGCCGGCTACGGCCAGTCGTCGCCGGTGCCGCTGCCGCGGCCGCTCACCTATATGCACGATGAGGCGCGCGACATTCTGCCGGCGGTGCTCGATGCCATCGGCTTTGAGCGCGGGCTGCTGATCGGCCACAGCGACGGCGCCTCGATTGCCACGATCTATGCCGGGACGCATCAGGACCACCGGCTCGACGGGCTGGTGCTGATCGCGCCGCACTTCGTCGTCGAGGACATCAGCATCGCCTCGATCCGTGAGGCCAAAACGGCCTATGAGACGACGGACCTGCGCGCCAAGCTCTCGCGCTGGCACAAGGACCCCGACAACGCCTTCCGCGGCTGGAACGATGCCTGGCTCGATCCGGGCTTCCGCAACTGGGACATCAGCGAGGCGCTCGCTTTCATCCGCGTGCCGATCCTGATCGTGCAGGGCGCCAACGACCAGTACGGCACCGCCCGGCAGATCGAGGTCGCCAAAGAGGAATGCTACTGCCCGGTCGAGGTGGCGCTGCTTGATGCCAGGCACGCGCCGCATCGCGAGGCGCCGCAGGAGACGCTGGCGGCGGTCGCCGGGTTCTGCACCAGACTGCTGCGCGACGAACGGACGCCGATCGCAGCCCGACAGGCGACGGAGAGTGTGTGATGGCGGACGGCGAGCGCAAACTGGCGAACGGTCAAACGCGGATCGATTTTCAGACCGACCCGTCGCAATACCGGCACTGGACGCTCGCGGTCGATGGCGAGATCGCGACGCTGACCATGGACGTCGACGAGAAGGGCGGGCTGTTCGAGGGCTACGAGCTGAAGCTCAACTCCTACGACCTCGGCGTCGATATCGAACTGGCCGATGCGTTGCAGCGGCTGCGCTTCGAGCATCCCGGCGTCAAGGTCGTGCTGATGCGCTCGGGCAAGCCGAAAGTATTCTGCGCCGGCGCCAATATCCGCATGCTGGCGGGCGCGGCGCATGCGCACAAGGTGAACTTCTGCAAGTTCACCAACGAGACCCGCAACGGCATCGAGGATTCGAGCGAATATTCGGGTCAGAAGACGATCTGCGTCGTCACCGGCTCCTGCGCCGGCGGCGGCTATGAGTTGGCGCTCGCCGCCGATCACATCATCCTCACCGATGACGGCTCCTCCACCGTGTCGCTGCCGGAACTGCCGCTGCTCGCCGTTCTGCCCGGCACCGGCGGGCTTACCCGCGTCACCGACAAGCGCAAGGTACGCCGCGACCGTGCCGACGTCTTCTGCACCACCGAGGAAGGCATGAAGGGCAAGCGCGCGGTCGACTGGAAGCTGGTCGACGAAGCGGTGCCCAACAGCAAACTCGACGAGACGGTGGCGGCGCGCGCCAGGGAATTCGCCGCGCGGTCGGATCGCCCGGCCGGCGCCAGGGGCGTCGCGCTGACGCCGCTGGCGCGCAAGCGCGTCGGCGATACCGTCGAATACGGCTTCGTCACGGTAGCGGTCGACCGCGCGGCGCGGCTCGCCACGATCACGCTGCGCGGCCCGCGGGCGGCGCCGCCGGCTGAAGCGGAGGCGATGGTTGCGCAGGGCGCGGCGTTCTGGCCGCTCCAGTTGGCCCGCGAGCTTGACGACGCCATCCTCGATATCCGCCTCAACGAGCTTGAGGTCGCGGCGATCGTGTTCAAGTCGGAGGGCGACGGGGCAGAGGTCGCCGCCTACGACGCCTTCCTCGCGGCGCATGCCTCGCACTGGCTGGCGCGCGAGATCACGCTCTACTGGAAGCGCGTGCTCAAGCGCATCGACCTGACCTCGCGCAGCCTCGTCGCGGTGATCGAGCCAGGCTCGTGCTTTGCCGGCACGCTCGCCGATATCGTCTTTGCCTGCGACCGCTCCTACATGCTGATCGGGCAGTTGAACGGCGGCAACCGGCCGCCGGCGGCGCTGACGCTGACCGGCATGAATTTCGGTCCCTATCCGATGAGCAACGGGCTGACGCGGCTGCAAACGCGCTTCCTCGACGACGACAAGGCACTTGGCGCCGTGAAGTCGTTGACGGGAGAGGCGCTCGACGCCGAGGCGGCGGAGGCGGCCGGGCTCGTCACCTTCGCCCTCGACGATATCGACTGGGACGACGAGATCCGGATTTTCCTGGAGGAGCGCGCAAGCTTCTCGCCGGACGGGTTGACCGGTCTCGAAGCCAATCTGCGCTTCGGCGGCCCGGAGACGATGGAGACCAAGATCTTCGCGCGGCTGACCGCCTGGCAGAACTGGATCTTCCAGCGCCCCAACGCGGTCGGCGAGGAGGGCGCGCTGCGCCGCTACGGCACCGGCCAGAAGGCGGTGTTCGATACGAGACGGGTGTGAAAGCGCGCCGCTCTCATTCCGTCATCCTGAGGTGCGAGCGCGAAGCGCAAGCCTCGAAGGATGAACGGCCCAAGTATCTGCCGCTTTGGCGGCGCGTTCCCTTTCCCGCAAACGAAAGGGAACAGGAACAGTGAGGAGCGAGCCATGGACAGCATGAATGTCGATTATTCGACCACCATTCCGAACAATGTCGGGCTGATGGAAGACCGCCGCGTCCTCAAGGCGCTGGAAGGCTGGCATCCCGGTTATCTCAACTGGTGGAACGACATGGGCCCGGAGGGCTTCCAGGAGAAGCTGGTCTATCTGCGCACCGCCTATTCGGTCGATCCGCGCGGCTGGGCGAAGTTCGACTATGTCCGCATGCCCGAATACCGCTGGGGCGTCTTGCTGGCGCCGCAGGAGGAGAACCGCAAGATTCCCTTCGGCCAGCATTATGGTGAGCCGGCCTGGCAGGAGGTGCCCGGCGAGCACCGCGCGGCGCTGCGCCGCCTCGTCGTCATCCAGGGCGACACCGAGCCCGCATCGGTCGAGCAGCAGCGCCATCTCGGCAAGACCGCCCCCTCGCTCTACGACATGCGTAACCTGTTCCAGGTCAATGTCGAGGAAGGCCGGCACCTGTGGGCGATGGTCTATCTGTTGCAGAAATATTTCGGTCGCGACGGCCGCGAGGAGGCCGATGAGCTGCTGCGCCGCCGCTCCGGCTCGGAGGACGCGCCGCGCATGCTCGGCGCCTTCAACGAGGCGACACCCGACTGGCTGTCGTTCTTCATGTTCACCTACTTCACCGACCGCGACGGCAAGATGCAGTTGCACAGTCTGGCGCAGTCCGGCTTCGACCCCCTGTCGCGTACCTGCCGCTTCATGCTGACCGAGGAAGCGCACCATATGTTCGTCGGCGAGACCGGCATCACCCGCGTCGTGCAGCGCACTTGCGATGCGATGAAGGAAGCCGGCATCGACGATCCTTACGCGATCGACAAGGTGCGCGCGCTCGGCGTCATCGACCTGCCGACGATCCAGAAGAAGCTCAACCTGCACTATTCGCTGTCGCTCGATCTGTTCGGCTCGGAGGTCTCGACCAACGCCGCCAACGCCTTCAACAACGGGCTCAAGGGTCGCTATCAGGAAACCAAGATCGACGACGATCACCGGCTGGAGAGCGCCACCTATCCGGTGCTCAAATATATCGACGGCAAGATCACGCTGGTCGACGAGCCGGCGCTGACCGCGCTCAATATGCGGCTGCGCGACGACTACACGCAGGATTGCGTCAAGGGTCTGCTGCGCTGGAACAAGGTGATCTCGACCGCCGGCATCACGTTCGAGCTGAAGCTCCCGCACACCGCCCACCACCGCCAGATCGGCGAGTTCAAGGACGTGCATGCGAGCCCGGAGGGCGTCATCGTCGATAATGCGACCTGGGCGAAGCGCCGCAACGAGTGGCTGCCTTCGCTCGAGGACGGCGACTTCATCGCCTCGCTGATGAAGCCGGAGGGGCGCCCCGGCCACTTCGCCGGCTGGATCTCGCCGCCGAAAGTCGGCATCGACAACAAGCCCGGCGATTTCGAGTATGTGAAGATCGATAGTTGATCGCCGTCATCCCGAGGGCCGTGCATTGCCGGCGCTGCCGCGGCGGCACCTCCGGGTGAAGAAGGGCCGATCATGAAAAAGGCCGGGCTCACGCCCGGCCTTTCGCATCGAAGATGAGCCGCGACGTCAGTCGTGCGGTTTTGTTACTGCGCCGCCTTGCGGGTGGCGCTGCTCTTGTCGGCGAGGATCGATTCCAGCGCCACCTGCGCGCCGCCCTTCTTGATCGGCACGCCGGCCATTTGCAGCGCCAGTTCGGTCGCGCCGATGGCGCCGATCATCGAGGTGTCGTTGACGTCGCCGAGATGGCCGATGCGGAACATCTTGCCGGCGAAGGGGCCGAAGCTCGCGCCATAGGAGATGTTGAACTGCTCCAGGGCAAGTGCCCGGAAGGCGTCGGCGTTGTGGCCGTCGGGCAGCAGCACCGCGGTGAGCGTCGAGGAATGATGGCCCGGAACGCTACAGATCGTCTCCAGCCCCCAGTGCTGCACGGCGCGGCGGGTGGCTTCCGCCAGCCGGTCGTGGCGGGCGAAGACGTTGTCGAGCCCTTCCTCGTGCAGCATGGCGATGCCCTCGTTGAGGCCGTTGAGCATCATCGTTGCCGGCGTATAGGGGAAATAGTTGGTCTTGTTCATCGCGATCATGTCGTCCCAGGACAGGAACGACTTCGGCAGCTTCGAGGTCTTGCTGGCGGCAAGCGCCTTGTCGCTGAGCGCGTTGAACGACATGCCGGGCGGCATCATCAGGCCCTTCTGCGCGCCGCCGACGGCGACGTCGACGCCCCATTCGTCGTGGCGGTAGTCGGCCGAGCCGAGCGAGGAGATGGTGTCGACCATCAGCAGCGCCGGATGGCCGGCGGCGTCGATCGCCTTGCGGATCGCGGCGATGTCGGAGCGCACGCCGGTCGAGGTCTCGTTATGGACGATGGCGACGGCCTTGATCTCCTTCGCCTTGTCCTCGCGCAGCCGCGCCTCGATCGCCTTCGGGTCGGCGGGGACGCGCCAGTTGGTGCTGATGAACTCGACATCGATGCCGAAGCGCTCCGCCATCCGCTTCCACAGCGTGGCGAACTGGCCGGTCTCCACCATCAACACTTTGTCGCCCGGCGACAGCGCGTTGGTCAGCGCCGCTTCCCAGGCGCCGGTGCCGGTGGCGGTGAAGATGATGACCGGGCTCGTCGTCTTGAAGATAGTCTTGATCCCGTCGAGCGCCTTGCGGGCGATCTTGGCGAACTCCGGGCCGCGATGGTCGATCATCGGCATGTCGATGGCGCGCAGAACGCGATCCGGCACCGGCGTCGGGCCGGGAATGTGCAGAGCGTGGCGGCCGACGGCGCGCGAAGAATTTTGAGCCATGAAATGTCACTCCTGAGCAGCGGATGCCGATGATGTGCGAGCCTGAAGGGCGGGTGCCGCCCCGACCGGCCCGGCAGGATATCGGGTCAGGCGCGGTGCTTGGTGGCGATGAACTATGAATGTTACATTGCGGTCAAGCAATTTCGGCGCGTTTCCAGACAGCGGGTAAACCGTTGTGGCGCAAGCCGATTCGGGAGACGCGGGAATGCCGGTCGCAAAACCAGGGCTGCAACGGCGGCTCAAGGCCCGCCTGACGGGCGAGGTGGCGTTCGACCGCTTCACCCGCGGCCGCTATGCGACCGATGCCTCGCACTATCAGATGACGCCGCTCGGCGTCGTCATCCCGCGCACGATAGAGGAAGCCGAACAGGCGATAGAAATCGCAAAGGACGAAGGCGTCAGCGTCACCGCGCGCGGCGGCGGCACCTCGCAGTGCGGCCAGACGGTCAACGAGACGCTGGTGATCGACTGCTCGCGGCACCTCAACCGCATCCTCGACCTCGACGTCACCGGCGCGCGCTGCGTCGTCGAGCCCGGCATCGTGCTCGACGAATTGAACCGGCAGTTGAAGCCGCATGGCCTGTGGTTTCCCGTCGATATCTCGACCGCCTCGCGCGCCACCATCGGCGGCATGTCGTCGAACAATTCCTGCGGCGCGCGTTCGCTGCGCTACGGCACGATGCGCGACAACGTCATCGCCATCGAGGCGCTGCTCGCCGACGGCACGCATGCGCGCTTCGGCCGGGTCGACAGCGACCTCTCCGACCTGCGCGGCGAGCCGGCGCTGCGGTCGCTGGCGCGCGACCTGCTCGATCTCGGCGCGCGGGAAGCGGGCGAGATCGCCGAGAAATTCGCCAAGGTGCAGCGCCGCGTCGGCGGCTACAACCTCGATGCGCTGGTGCCCGGCCGCAACGACATCAACCTCGCGCATGTATTGACCGGCAGCGAGGGTACGCTCGCCTTCTTCAACCGCATCGAGCTGAAGCTGTCGCCGCTCCTCGGGCGGCGCGCGGTCGGCGCCTGCCATTTCGGCTCGTTCTACGCGGCGATGGATACCGCGCAGCACATCGTGCGGCTGCGGCCGATCGGCGTCGAACTGGTCGATAAGACGATGATCGAACTGGCGTGTGACATTCCGATGTTTCGGCCGACGCTCGAACAGTTCGTCCGCCGCGGGCCGGACGGCGCATTGCCGGACGCGATCCTGCTGGTCGAGTTCGGGGAGACCGACCAGGAGGAAAATCTGCGCCGCCTCAAGTCGCTGACCGAACTGATCGGCGATCTCGGCTTCGGCTTCGACCGCACCGGCGCCAAGCACGGCGGCGTCGTCGAGGTGCTCGACCCGGCACTACAAACGGCGATCACCGAGGTGCGCACCTCGGGCCTCAACATCATGATGTCGATGAAAGAGCAGGGCAAGCCGGTCTCCTTCGTCGAGGACTGCGCGGTGCCGCTCGAACATCTCGCCGATTACACCGCGCGGCTGACGCAGGTATTCGAGAAGCACGGCACGCGCGGCACCTGGTACGCGCATGCCGGCTCCGGCTGCCTGCATGTGCGCCCGGTGCTCAATCTGCGGCTGGAGAAGGACGTCAAGGCGATGCGCGCCATCGCCGAGGAGGCGTTCGCCATGGTCCGCGACTACAAGGGATCGCATTCCGGCGAGCACGGCGACGGCATCGTGCGCTCGGAGTTTCACGAATTCATGTTCGGCCCCGAACTGGTGCGCGCCTTCGAGGCGGTCAAGGACCGTTTCGACCCTGGCGGCCTGTTCAATCCCGGCAAGATCGTGCGGGCGCCGAAATTCGACGACCGCAGCAAATTCCGCTACGCGCCCGGCTATCGCGGCGAGCCGATGACGACGCAGCTCGACTGGTCCGCCTTCACTGGCGCCGGCGGCGGTTTCCAGGGCGCCGTCGAGATGTGCAACAACAACGGCGCCTGCCGCAAATTGCAGGGCGGCGTCATGTGCCCGAGCTATCGCGTCACCCGCAACGAGCGCGACCTGACGCGCGGGCGCGCCAATACGCTGCGGCTGGCGATCACCGGCCAGCTCGGGCCGGACGCGCTGACCTCCGACGAGATGGCGGAAACGCTCAAGCTGTGCGTGTCGTGCAAGGC
>Ga0182744_1004205_pt1 | contig 10912 bp, 10 predicted proteins | sample eDN3rd30CKraftMG_FD_128525 | JGI IMG/M metagenome (GOLD analysis project Ga0182744, IMG submission 128525) | Enriched Miracle-Growth compost microbial communities from Emeryville, California, USA - eDNA 3rd pass 30_C Kraft MG (version 2) (version 2) ... | reverse complement strand
TCATAATGCCTTAATAACTCAGGTAGATAGAATCGTAAAATCAGCCGGTATATTATAGATATATAATATAAGAACCGCAGCGCAAGTGCACAAACGAGCGCCATTTGCGTTGACCCTGAACATTAAAAAAACAATTAGTTACAAATTCCACGCTTACCTGTCGGTATAAATATACCCCAGGCGAAAGTAAAAGGCAGCGGCCAATCTTCCCTTGAAGATAGCCGCTGCCTTTATATTTCTGTTTTTATATATGGCTGGATTTATTTAAGGACTTCTGAGAGCTTCTTTTCCAGATCTTCTCCCCTGAGATTATGGGCGATTATCTTGCCTGTCGGATCCAGCAGTACATTAAAGGGAATGCCACTAATCTGATAAGCACCTACTGCTGCACTGCTCCAGTATTTAAGATCACTCATATGGTTCCAGGTCAGGTGATCATGCATAATGGCTTTTGTCCAGGCGTCCTTATCTTTATCCAGGGAAACACCAAGAATCGTAAAATTTTTATCTTTAAACGCATTATAAGCTTTCACCACATTGGGGTTTTCAGCCCGACAGGGACTGCACCAACTGGCCCAAAAATCAACCAAAAGGTATTTGCCCTTAAAATCACTGATTTTAATATCCTTTCCGTCCGGGCTTTTCATTTCCAGGTCAGGCGCCTGTTTGCCCATTAAGGAATAATTATCAGGGTTATCGGAGGCAAGGCTCACCTTAAGCTGACTGGTGAGTCCCGCCAAAGAGCCATCTTCAGGGAACCTTTCGCTGGCTTTTTGCGTAATAGGGAACAACTCCTCGGGTTGAATGGACCGGGGTGCCATGAGTTTCAGAACATAGAACGCAGCCACGGGAGAGGAAGTGTTTTGGGTAAACTGCTCAATATCCTTATTCATCTGCGTGATTTGTTGGTCCCTTGCTGTACCCAGCGCATCCCTGACAGAATCATCCTTGGGGGTGGGAGCACTGATTCTATGGATGGAATCGAGTGCCTTAAACGTCTCTACTATCGTAGAATCATCTTTTCTATAAGTAGCTAAAAACCGGTACAGGCCCGCGGTGGCATCAGAACCCTTGATTTGCGGGTCCATAGGCTGAATACCGTTGATATTCAAAATAGCACTGGACGCATCATTGATAAACAAAAAAGGATAGCCATCGGCAGGTTGGATGACAAACAGATGCTGTCCGTTGATTTTAGTGGTCTTGAAATGATATGAACTGTCCTTACCGATATTTACGGAGTCCAGCATGATGGGAGAGCCTGTTGCAAAATTAATTTGCTTTAGGTAAACCTTGGCTGCTTTGGCATGGGTAATCTTGCCAGACACAGAGAAGTCGCCCCCTTTGACCGCCCCACCGGCGCCCGTTCCCTGTGCGCAACTGGCCAGGCAAATCAGGCAGAAGAGACTACAAATAAAACTTAAATTTCTATAATACATAAATGGATGGTGTTGATTCAAAATAAAGGATGCTTTTAATATTAATAATAAGGCTAAGGCTGTAAAAACGGGTTGTGTTGTTTTTCGTGTTGGATAGAGGTCTTAGGTCCGTGCCCAGGATAGACCGTCGTTTGCCCCGGCAAGTTGAACAATTTTTCCTTAATGCTATGTAAAAGTTGGCTGTGATCACCGCCCGGCAAATCCGTCCGGCCGATACTTTCATAAAATAAGGCATCCCCGCTGATCACAAAATCCTGTTGCTTACCATAAAAAGCCAGACTGGCAGGACTATGTCCCGGAACCAGGATGGCCATCAGCTGATCGTCATCCATTTTAATGATATCGCCTTCCTGAATAAAGTTAAAATTACCAGTATAAGCCTCAAAATCAAGCCCATACTGCCTGGCAACTGCTAAGCTGGCCTCATGCAGCGGTTGTTCGTCCGGGTGGATCTGAGGCGTCAGCTGATGGGTCGCGGCGACCCATGCATTACCGAATACATGATCCAGATGGCAATGCGTATTGAGTAGTCCCACCGGCTGCAGGCCGCGTCTCAGGATAAAATCCTTCATAGCCTGCACTTCGGGTGGAAAATAAGTGCCCGGATCAATAATCAACGCATGACCCTTTTCATTATAGAGAACGTAGGTATTTTCCTGAAAAGGATTAAATGTAAATATCTCAATGGTAAACATATATATTATTATTGTAATTAGTTATTAAAAATCTTGTTTTTTGATTCTAAATATTGCTTTCCTCTCGGCTGTCTTCCATATAAAATCAATTCACTCATGCAGGTCTGCCATAATCAATCACCCAGCTGATTTCGCCAAACTGAAAATAAGGTACCGGAGCTCCGCTAATCCAGAGGCGCCCGGCTGCATCCACCATATGAATGGTTACTTCAATATTTTGCCCTTTATATAACACGGTTACCGGCTGATCTTTTTTATATAAGACTTGATTATAGGCTGTTAGCAGCCTTTCAGGATCTTTGAGGAACGTCTGATATCGATTTTCCAGATAGCTGCATAGGGTTTTGGCGGCCTCTTCGATATCATAGCTTTTACCGGTAATCTGCCTCAGGGAAACAGCTTTTGCTGCCATTTCTCCTGTAAATGCCGACTGATTCATATTAATGCCCATACCGGCAACCCCCCACTGCCAGTTTTGTCCTTTAATGCTGTTTTCAATCAGGATCCCGACTGCCTTTCTGTCTGACCAATATATGTCATTCGGCCATTTTATCCTGGTTTTTTCCCCGGCAAAATGGCTGAAAAAGTCATAAACACCCAGGGCAATGGCCATGCTTAACTCAAAATTCCTGCTGATGGAAACGCCCTTCATGTCCAAAATGACTGACAGAGCAATGTTCTGGCCCGGGGCGCCCTGCCAGCTGCGGCCACGCTGTCCTTTTCCGGCAGATTGGAACCTGGCCAGCACCGCATGACCATGTTGTGCCAATCCATGCAGGGCAAGACCGGTGGCATAGTTGTTGGAACTCTCTACTTCGTTCAGAATCGTTAAGGGATTACCAATCATGGATTTTCAGTAAAATAAGCGAAAAGAATTACTATTTTTGCGAAGATAGGTCAATCAGCCCCGATTTCAGGGAACAGGTAAAAGTTAAAATTCATGTTAGCGCATGGCGTTTAACCAATTTAAACTATTTTTAATTTAATCTAATTTTAATATTGACGACAAAAGCGAAACAGGAAACTCCGGCAAAAGTAACCAGACTGGCAAAAAATGCAAAACTGATCAAAACGATCATTGGTGCCATTCAGGCTAAAAAAGGATCAAATATACTTTCTCTGGATCTACGAAACATACCGGAAGCTGTAGCAGATTTCTTTATCATTTGTGAGGCAGACAGTACAACACAGGTAAAGGCAATCGGAGATTTTATAGAAAAAGAAGTAAAAGAGAATTTAGCAGAGTCTCCCTTCCATGCAGAAGGCAAAGGGTCTCTGAACTGGGTATTGGTAGATTACGTAAATGTGGTGGCGCATATCATGTTGCCGGAGACCAGGCGGTTATACAGCCTGGAAGAACTCTGGTGCGATGCGCCGGAGCATAAATACGAATCTTGACCGACCCTTAAATGTTAATAACAGAGCAATTACATAAACAACTGCAATAGCGTTTGCAGGATTTCAATCATTTATGGCACAAAACAACGACAAAAGAAGAATACCAAACCTAGGTGGAGGCCTCGGGTCAAATAATAACGGCCGAAAACCTTCCAAAGGCCCAAGTATTTACTGGATATATGGTTTGATTGTTATTGCTATCATCGGGTATAGCTTTTTTGCTAAAAACAGCCCCGATATGGTAACCATCACACAGCCTACTTTCACCCAAGATTTACTGGCACAGGGCGATGTCACCAAATATGACCTCGTCGATAATGCGGAGAAATACGTAAGGGTCTATATCAATAAAGACAGCCTTGGCAAGCCTTTTTATAAACAAACCTTTAAAGACCGCCTGGTCATCCCGGAAAATTACGGCAATCAGCCGCTTTTCCAGTTCCGCGTGGTGGATCTTAAGACTTTCCAGTCACAGGTAAATGATTTTCTGGCTGCCAATCCCCAGATAAAACAACCGGACTGGAATACGGTCAGCGATAATAATTTTTGGAGCAGCCCTATTTTCAGTACGCTGATTACACTGGTAGGACTGGCCCTGATCTGGATTTTAATGATGCGCAAGATGAGCGGTGGCATGGGCGGCGGCGCCGGTGGCGGCGGCGGCATCTTCAGCGTAGGAAAGTCCAAAGCACAGTTATTTGAGAAGGGTTCCAAAATGGATATCACCTTTAAAGACGTTGCAGGCCTGGATGAGGCGAAGGTGGAAGTGATGGAAATTGTGGATTTTCTTAAAAGTCCTAAAAAATATACGAACCTGGGGGGTAAGATTCCTAAGGGCGCCCTTCTCGTAGGACCGCCCGGTACAGGTAAGACCCTGCTGGCCAAAGCCATGGCAGGGGAGGCACAAGTGCCGTTTTTCTCCATGTCCGGTTCTGACTTTGTGGAGATGTTTGTCGGCGTGGGCGCCAGCCGTGTCCGTGACCTGTTTAAACAAGCCAGGGAAAAAGCGCCTTGTATTATCTTTATAGACGAGATCGATGCCATCGGGCGCGCCAGGGGTAAGAACGCCATGATGAGTAATGACGAAAGAGAAAACACCTTGAACCAGTTGCTGGTGGAGATGGATGGATTTGGAGGTGACAGCGGTATTATTATACTGGCAGCCACCAACCGGCCCGATGTGCTGGACAGTGCCTTGCTCCGCCCCGGTCGTTTTGACCGGCAGATTTCCATTGACCGGCCGGATGTCAAAGGCCGTGAAGATATCTTCAGGGTTCATTTAAAACCGATTAAAGTATCCCAGTCTCTTGATATTCATAAGCTGGCAGAACAAACACCTGGATTTGCCGGTGCCGATATCGCCAACATCTGTAACGAAGCAGCCCTGATCGCTGCACGTAAAGGTAAGGAAGGCGTTGATATGGATGATTTTAACGACGCCATTGACAGAGTCATTGGTGGCCTGGAGAAGAAAAATAAGATCATCGCACCGCACGAAAAAGAAATCATCGCCTATCACGAGGCAGGCCATGCGATTTGCGGCTGGTTCTTGGAACACGCCTATCCGTTATTAAAAGTAACCATCGTGCCAAGAGGTACGGCTGCACTTGGATACGCACAATATACGCCTAAAGAACAGTACTTATATAATACCGATCAGCTACTGGATCAGATCTGTATGACGCTGGGAGGAAGAGCATCTGAGCAAATCTTCTTCGGTAAGATCTCCACCGGGGCTTCCAATGACCTGCAACAGGTGACCCGTACCGCTTACTCCATGATTACCGTTTATGGTATGAACGAAAAAGTAGGCAACCTGAGTTATTATGATCCGCAGCAGGAAAATCAGTTTACCAAGCCTTTTAGTGAGGAGACCGGAAAACTGATCGATGAACAGGCCAGAGAACTGGTGGAAAATGCCTATAAACGGACCCTGGCACTGTTGACCCAGCGCAAGGACGAAGTGGAAAAACTCGCCAAGGCTTTATTACATAAGGAAGTGCTCTTTAAAAGCGACGTGGAAGCATTAATCGGCAAGCGCCCCCATGATGAAGAACCGGAGGAGGAAGACCCACAGCCGGCAGGGCTCAGTGAAGGTGTTCCCCCATATGACGGTTCTCTCAAACAGATACCTTCTGCTTCCAGTGATCAGCAGCATAATAAAAGTAATATTGCCTGAATAACAGGAATGGACCGTGCATGCGGACCTATTAGCATGCACCATGAAAATATAATTAAATAGTTATTTCAAAGCAGTTAAAGAAAATGCCTATCTGACCACTTTTGATGTTGTCGGTAGGCATTTTCCTTTATGCACAGTATCTTTACCAGACAATTGAATACAAAGGCAGAAAGCCCGGGATAACCCCGGTTACCTGCATTGAGCCTCTAAACCCGCAGACCCCACAACAAAATATGAAAACTGTAACGGCTAAAGAACAAATATTAAACAGAATAAAGAAAGCCTTGTCTCAAAGCACCCCTATGCCATTCCCTGAGAAGCAAAGCCTGACCCGAGATCAGGTCATGGTGCCTAAAACAGAAGAGCTGACCGTGTTATTTGCGGAGAATTTTTCGGCCGTACAGGGGCAGTTCATCTATTGTATTGATGAAGCGGAACTGGTGGCTAAATTAAACGGTTTGCAACAGCACAGAAACTGGCCGAGGATTTTTTGCAGAGAAGCAGCCCTGATCGATTTATTGCAACATTATGACTTCAGGGGCCTTGAATTTAGCCCGCAGGCCGGGGCTCCGGTAGCTATTACCGGTTGTGAAAAACTGATCGCAAGGACAGGTAGCATTCTGATGAGTACCCGTCAGAGCAGTGGCAGAACAACCAGCGTATATACGCCTATTCATATCTGTATTGCTTTTACCAGCCAGCTGGTCTATGATATCGAAGAAGGCCTGAGTTATATTCAGGAGGGACAAAAAAATATGCCCTCCCTTATCACGCTTGCCACCGGTCCCAGCCGGACCGCTGATATTGAAAAGACTCTGGTCGTGGGTATCCACGGTCCCGGAGAAGTCTATTGTTTTGTCGTAGAAGATCAGTTATAATGTTTATGCCAAAAGAATCACTGCATCCAATAAAATTAAATAATGCCTGTATGGACAGGCAGTTCTATTTTCTTTCCGACTTTCACCTGGGCGCACCGGGTTATAAGGATAGTCTGATCCGGGAAAAAAAAGTACTCAGCTTTTTGGACCAGATCGAGGACAAGGTCGCCGAGCTTTTCATACTGGGAGATATGTTTGATTTCTGGTATGAATATAAACACGTCGTCCCTAAAAATTATGTAAGGTTACTGGGTAAACTGGCAGGCATGGCAGATCGAGGGATACCGGTTCATTTTTTTGTAGGCAACCACGATATGTGGATGAAAGACTATTTTGAAAAGGAATTAGGCATCCGTGTATATTATCACCCAGAAAGCTTTACCGCTAATGGTAAGCGCTTTTATGTCGCGCATGGGGACGGACTCGGGCCGGGCGATAAAGGGTACAAGTTTTTAAAAAAGGTATTTCGAAGCCCGCTCTGTAACTGGCTTTTCGGAAAACTGCATCCTGACTGGGGAATCGGTCTGGCTAATTACTTCAGCCGAAAAAGCAGGGCCAAGACCGGATCTGCCGACGGTGTATGGATGGGGGATAAGGAGGAATGGCTGGTCCTGCATTCTAAAGAAGTCCTGCAAAAGGAGCACTTTGATTATTTTATATACGGGCATCGCCACTATCCGATCCAGCTTAGCCTGGCAGCGGACAGTACCTATATCAATCTGGGGGACTGGATCACTCACTTTACCTATGGGAGTTTTGATGGCCGGGAAATGAAACTTCACAAATGGGAGCAGTAAATACACACCGGATTAGTTATCACCGTCAGGCGTCCGAACTTTTAAAAGGAAAGCATGGTTCAGCGAGGTTAGCGCATAAAGGCTGGTATATAAGGACCTTCTTTAGCACGGGGATTCCTGTTCTATGCATGTTACTGATTTTACAATTGCTGCAGCCGGTAATCGCCAGGGCCCAGCCGCAGGGAAAAGAAATCACCGGGAATTTTAAACATTTTGAGCTGGATAAACTGGGAAATCTGTTCCTAATCGGTCCTAACGGGAGCCAGTTCACCCAGTACAATAAACATGGAGACAGTATAAACCATTATGACAATATCTCGAGCTATGGACAGATTACTTCTTTGGACGTTTCCAATCCATTAAAACTGGCCGTTTATTACAGGGACTTCGGGACAATAGTCGTATTGGACCGTTTTTTGAGCCCGGTCAATACCATAGATCTTAAAAAAGCCGGTATCTGGGACGCACAGACAGTCGCTACCAGTTATGATAATCAATATTGGGTTTACGACAAACAGGAAGCCCGGATAAAAAAGGTAAACGGACAAAGCAAAGTCACGTTTGCTTCCAGTGACCTGCGCCAGGTATTTGACAATGGCCTGGATCCTGTCCGCTTACTGGACAGAGACGGTTTATTATATGCCTATGACCCGACTTACGGATGGTACATTTTTGATTATTACGGCGCACTGAAGCAAAAGATACCGATTAAAGATTTGCGGGATGTAAGCGTTACGGATGGTATCCTTACGGCCCGGATGGAGACGGCAGGTGGGAGCCGTATATGGCTGATGAATCCTGAGCGGCCCCTTACAGATCCCGTGCAGATAAACCTACCGGACAGCGCAGTTAAAACAGGCAGAACAGTTCAAAAAGGGAAAACAGATACCATCCGCCAATCTCTGTTTCTAGGCACGACCGGTGAACTACTGCTACTCACGCCGTCAGGCTTGAACAGGCTGTTGATAGGTAAGCCTTAAGCGCTGCGCAGCAGGGGGCCTGGGAGAGATGAAGACCTATTTATTAAACAAAAAATGATCGAAGGCGTCAGTTTTGCTACCCGGAATGCCTAATTTAGTACCCGGTAGAAGGCCGGTTATTTCAAGGATAAAATTTTTTCACGCTATGGCAAATAATTTTTTACAATATAACATCCTAAGCAACAGCGCGGGCGCGTGGCTGATGGCCCTGGGTATTATTTTTTTTATGATTGTTTTTGCCAAAGGAATCTCAAAACTTGTCGCCTGGTTTAGTGTGCGCTACCTGACAAAGGTTGACCACCGGAACTTTAAAGAAACCATCAGTGCACGGCTGGCAAAGCCTTTGAGCAGGTTTCTTTTCTGGCTCATCACGCTTATTGCCTTAAATAACCTGTATTTTCCCGGAGCACTGGATTTTATTGTCTTTAAATCGCACTTTAGTGATATTGTCCACAAGGTGGCTATGGCATTTTTGATTGTCCTGTTTTTTAATGTGCTGATTGGCGTGGTTCATATGGTCGCCACGGTATTTAAACGTTCAGCCACCAAAAGTGCAGACCGTTCAATGATACAGCTCGCCTCTCTGTTGTCTGATCTGGTGCGGGCAATTCTGGTCGTCTTATGTATCCTGTTTATATTTAAAATCTTCTTTAATATTACGGCAGCTTCCTTTGCAACCAGTATCGGGTTGATCACTGCAGCGCTTGCGCTGGCTGCTAAAGACACGGTAGAAAATATCATCTGTTCCATCATCATTTTGCTGGATAAACCCTTTTTGTTGGGAGATTATATTTCTGTGAGTGGAATCAGTGGTAATGTAGAAAGGATCGGGCTTAGAAGGACGGTACTCAGAACCGACACAAAGACCCTGCTTAGCGTCCCCAACAGAGATTTAACGGGCAATAAACTGGAAAATGTCAGCAATCAGACCTTTAGAAGGTACCGTCAGGAAATCAAGCTCGCGCCGGCTGCTACCACCCTGCAACTGGAAAATTTTGTACAGGCTGTAAGAGAGATTATCCTGGATCAGGGCGCAAAGGTCACGTCACATACCATTTTTTTTAAAAGCACCGGCAACCCGGGCCATATTATTTTCATGGAGTATTTTGTGTCCATCTCGATGCCGTATGCAGATTTTTGTGCTTTGAACCAAAAGATAAATCTGGCGATGGTTGCCAAAATGGAAGCAATGGCAATACCCCAGGCTTAGCAGCCCTGCGTGAATAGTATAACTTTAAAGACCCTGGCTAAACCAAACGCCTTCATGATCGTCAGTTTCTTTTCAGTAAATATTCAGATGTTGAAGGCAATCCCTGCCTTACAAGGTTATCATCTTACCAGGTTATCATCTTACCAGGTTACCACCGACCAGGAGGCTGTAAAGGTATCACCTGCGCCAATAGACAGAATCCCTTCCTTTTCTTCCAGTTTGCCTGTGCTGTGCACATTGTCAGTAATGCCCAGCCAGGGTTCAATGCAGACAAAGTCAGCATCTTTGGCACTCCATATACCCATATAGGGAAATCCTTTAAAATCAACAGTCAGTCCGTTTGCTGTTTTATCGCTTTCCAGTTTAATGGAGCTGGACTGCAGCGTTTTAAAGACAATGGCATCCTCGTAAAAAAGAGATTTTTTTAAGGGCAGTTCATCCGTATTCTGGAGAAAAATCTGAGGGTCTTCTGCCAGCAGCCCGTCCGAGGTTAGCGGATAACGCGCTGTATTTTCAAATTCATTGAAACTCAGGCAATAATCTTCATAGGTCGTATCCTTGACCAATGGGACTTTAAAGGCCGGATGAGCGCCAATGGAAAACCAAAGCGTCTTCTCATCCTGGTTCAGTACTTCATAGCGTACATTTAACCTGTTTTCTGCAATAGAATAATGGATCCTGAGTTCAAAATAAAAAGGATATTTTTCCAGTGTCTGTGCTGTCTGTTGCAATGAGAAGGTGATATGGGTCTGTGATTTATCAATGACCGTAAACTCCATATCCCTGGCAAAGCCATGGCGGGAAAGATGGTAAGTCTGGTTATTATATTGATAACTACCGTTTTTCAGGGAACCTACAATCGGAAATAATACAGGACTGTGCTTGCCCCAGAAGGCAGGGTCGCCGTTCCACAAATAGTCCAGGTTGGTTTCCTTATTATATATTTTCTGAATTTCCGCACCTCTGGCAGAAAGGTTAACTTCTAATTGGTCGTTCTGTAATGTATACATAAAGGGGATTATTCGTCAGCAACTTTTTCATCTTCCAGGTTAGCCAACACCCTGGAGCTTCTTTTCTGCATAGGATTGGCATGATTGTCATCAAAGAATTTTCTTTCCCGGATCAGGTCTACACATTTGTAAAGAGCCCCGAGAAAGGATTCATATTTGGCGATGCCCTTGCCGGCAATATCAAAAGCGGTCCCATGATCAGGACTTGTGCGTACAATGGGAAGGCCCGCCGTAAAATTTACGCCTTCCCCCGTTGAAAGGGATTTAAAGGGGATCAGCCCCTGGTCATGATACATCGCCAGCACTGCATCAAACTGTTGATA
>Ga0182744_1004201_pt1 | contig 10918 bp, 12 predicted proteins | sample eDN3rd30CKraftMG_FD_128525 | JGI IMG/M metagenome (GOLD analysis project Ga0182744, IMG submission 128525) | Enriched Miracle-Growth compost microbial communities from Emeryville, California, USA - eDNA 3rd pass 30_C Kraft MG (version 2) (version 2) ... | reverse complement strand
CGCGGGGATGGAGGTGACCTGCCCGGTCTTGGGACGCGGCTGCAACGCCATCCGCCCGATCACCAGCACGGACGCCTGCCCGGTGGCTCCGCTGGTGACATCAACGGTGACGGTGTCCCCGTCGTCCACGATCAAAGGGTCAGCCCAGCGGGCCTCCAACAGGTTCCCGCCGACGTTCACCAGGCGCTGCCCGTCCTTCGTCACGACGATGCCCTGATACCGGTTGACGCCTCCGCCGGGGATGGCTTCAGCGACCTTGGCCAGTTCCCCCGCCATCACAGGCCCCTTGCCGAGCGGATCACGTGCTGCACCGCTTCGGTGCTGCAGCGCACCCTCAGGGTCATGGCGGTGCCCCTGCGGAGGCTGATGTCCGTCACCTCACCGGTCAGGGGCACACTCGTCCCATCAATGATCGGTTGGGTCACGGTCACCCAATCCCCGACCTGCAACGCCGGGTGGGGCAGACACGTGACCTCAAGGTCGGTGGTCAGTCCCGTCACCCGGTTATCGATCAGGGTGCGGGCTGCCTTGTCCACCGCCTCCTGCGTGTGCAGCAGGGGTGAGTCGAGGAAGACGGGGATGCGCCCGGCTGGGCCGCCGGAACGGATCGGCCCAATGTCGATGGTGGCCACTGACTGCAGGGGCCTCGTCTGTTCCTGCCCAGCCTCGTCCGTCCACTTCTGCTCGCCGCGGGCGACACCAATGTTGCGGAGCTGGTCGATGTCCTGGGACCGGTCCACATTGATCAGAGCGCCACCATCCCCGCCGGTCACCGTCCACACCGGGTCCGTTGATGGCATGTAGATCTGTAGTTCGCCGTTGCCGCCCATCCGGAACCTGGCCCCAACACTGTCGGCGAGATCGATGACCGCACCCATCCGCTCGTCGTCGTACGTGGTCCCGGACGGCACGGCCGTGTCGGGCACGTCATCGCCGATGGTGACGGGCATGTAATCCCCGACAATGCGGCGGATCTCGCTGTGCACCTTCGCCCCGGCGGGCGGCTGCTCGGGGGCGAGGAACCGGTCAAGGGTCAGGTTCACGGTCAGGTCCTGCGCCGTGACGGGGACCGTGGACCCGCCGGAGACCATGACCAGCCGGTGACCGTACGGGATGCGTGCCTCTGGTTCGTTCTGGTGCCCGGCCTCGGGGATGACCCGGGAGTACCATGACTCCTTGGGTGCGTTCGAGGTGATCCGGTACCAGCCCATGTTCACCATGCCCGCACCGCCGACAAGGTACCGGCACTGCAGCACGGCACCACCGACACCGAGCGGGTCATCGAACAGCCACGGGGCGAGGGACCCGTCCCGGTCGGCGATGTTCAGGTCGAGGACGCCCTGCACGAGTTTCGACGCGGACCCGTCCCAGCGCAGCGACCAATCGGACACGTCCAGCTTCGTCGGGACCGCCAACCGGCCGTTGTACCAGGCGAACACCTCCAGCTCATCACCGGCGCGGGACCCGTTCAGGGCTTCGGCTGTCGCCTCGTCAATGGTCCGCACTGGTGCCTCCCGGCTGGTTTAGGTGCTGCTCATCAGGGTTGCCCGCTGGGCTTGGTTCGCCCCCAACGGGTCCTTCAGATCGTCCAAATATGTTTTGCCCGCCATGACCGTCTGCTTCTGGTCATAGGTGGCGAACAGGGCCGCGACGTCGTCATAGGTGAACAGCGCGATCAGGATCCGTGCAGTCGGCGCGGCGACAGTGTCTCCGACCATGCGCCACTCGGTCAGAACGCCACCGTGTTCGGCGTTCAACCGGCCCTCAGTGACGCTGTCCGCAGCCATGTAACAGATCCCCGGCAAACCGTCACCCCATGACGGCAGGGGACGCACGAGCACCAGCCCGGCCTGTTTCAACAGGTTCCGCAGTGCTGTGTTCTGTTCAGCGGCGTCCGTGAGCACAGAGAAATCCACACCAGACGCCGCCATGCGCTGCCCCAGAATCGCTACAGGCTTCGATGAGCCGAGGATGCGCATAATGTTCGCGTCGATCCCGTACTCAAGTTGCGCGAGCGCCCGACTAATCAGGGTCGGCTCACCGCCCGGAAGCCCGGACAAGTGAATTGGCAGGTAGGTTGTCGGGTCCAGTGGGTCGCTGATGTACCCGGTCTCCGAATCCACCCGCGTGACAGCGGGCGCCGTGAGCGACCCCGCATCAGCGCCGGAGAGCACCTCCAAGTCGTACTGGACCGGCCGTCCCAGGGGCGGCTCGTAGTCGATCACGTAATCGGAGTCAGACACTGGCCGGCGGGTCGCACCCCGGACGGGCATCCGCTCCCCATCGGCGGTCCGCCACAACGTGTAGACCTGGTCCCCGGGCTGGAAGCCCCGCAGCGTGACGCCCACCCACGGTCGGCCGTCCTCATCAGGGACAGCCTGGATGGCGGCCAGCAGATCGTACTCGATAGACGGCGAGACGTTGGCTGAGCCCGCGTAGTCGTATTCTCGGGCAGTGGTGCTGGGGAAATCTCCGTCGAAGTACCCGCCGCCACTGTCTTGGAGACTGAACGCCGTGGCATCCACAGTGGTGGAGGCTGCGAGTGTGGATTCGACGGACACGGAGGCGTTGGCGGCGCCCTCGTAGGCGTAGGAGTAGTTGGCGCTGTTGGTCCGCCCACCGTAGAAGGCTGCACCGAGTGTGGAACCTTCCTCCAGCAACGGTATCCACAGGTCCAGGCTGTCCCCAGCCTTCCAGTCGGTGCCGCCATTCAGAATGTCGGGGACCGGGACCACTGATACTGCCCCCGCAGGCGCAACGGCTGTAACGCTCATGCGGGTCCATACGCCGGAAGCCAAACTCGTAGTCGGGCCATACCCGAACGGACCTACCTGCGCCCCGGCAGCGTCCATCCACAGGAGAGATGCGCGGCCAGTCTTGCCGCCTACGGACGGACGCAGGTAAGCGCTGAATGTGTACGTCTTACCTGCCGTCACTGAAGGTCGCCTGTCTACGGCAGGACTAAACCCAGTGTCCCCCGTAGCTCCCGTTGTGGTCCATGCCTTGCGGACGTAACGGTTGTTCACGGCAACGTCGGGGGTGGTGCCGGTCAGGTAGGAATAGTTGCCAGTTGCGCCACTACCGCCAAACCAGCGACCAGCCCACCCGGAAGTCATGTCCGGGTCGAGAATCAGGTTGCGGCGGCGTGTCGGGGTCACCTGGGCGAAAACGCGGACACCCTCCGTACCAGACGGAACCATGTAATCCAGGTTTTCCAGATCAACCCACTGGCCAGCCGGTGCCGGAACGTTCCCTGTGAAGTATTCGCTTTTCCATGAGCCGCCCGCATATGAGGCAATCCCAATGCGCACACTGTTGCCGCCATTAGAAACCCGCATTTTCACACGGCCCGACAGTTTTTCGCCGGGGGTGGCAGGAATAGTGTCCCCGCCAGTAATAAACCGCGCCCACTGGACAGACGACGGGTTGCCGCTCCACGACAAACGGGCGAACGACTTATGCGCCACGCCCGGTATGGCAGCGGCGTCAATGCCGTACGTGAGGGCAGGCCACGCGGCGCCACCATTCACGCCTGTCGTGAACGCTTCACCAGTGAACACTGCACGCGGGTTGCGTGCCCGGTTCCGGCGGAGTTCCGCCCCTCGCACAGGTGCAACCATCTTCTACCTCCTAGCTCCGAGACGACGGTCCCGGAAGTCCGAACCAGCAGCACCAATACGGGCATCAGCAACATCGGAGGTACGCGCCAGCAGATACTCGCCCGTGAACGGGTTCTGCACAAACACCGGGGCAGCATGAGACGCCGCGCCGACAAGGTTCGCGGTGCCTGACCAGTGCGGGGCGTCCGGGACGGTTACGAGGCCGTCCATGGTCCGACCAATGGCACCGTGCATCCCCTCAACACCGTTGATGAGACCCTGGCCAATGTTCTTGCCGTACGCGGCGAACACCCGTGACGGCGAATGAATGCCCAACGCGGCCTCGAACGGGCCGCGAATCCACCCCGGCACCATGTCCAGGAAGAAACTGCCGATATTCCGGAGCAGCGACCCCGCACCATCCAACAGGCCGTTGATGATGTTCCGGCCCGTATCGACCAGCCACGAACCCGCGCCAGCCAGCGCGCCAATCACCTTATCTTTCAGCCCACCGATGAAGCCCATCACGTTGTTGATGCCGTCAGAGACGGTGCGCTTGGCACCCTCCCACATGTCTGTGAGGAAGCCGCCGATCTTCCCCCAAATCCCGCTCCAGATGGATTGGATTGCGTTGAGGTAGAACGTGATGACGGACTGCACGTAGGCGAATGCGCCCTGCACAATCGCCTTGATGGTGTTCCAGATTCCGGAGAAGATGTTCTGGATACCGGTCCACACCTGCGACCAGTTACCTGAGATGATCCCCGTGACGACCTGGATGATGCCCTGCACGATCTGCATAGCCGCAGTGATGATGTTCGCCACCGCAGTGAACACGGTCGTAACCACCGGCAGTAGCGCGGCAATGATCGGGATGAGCATGGAAGCGATGGTCGCCACCAGCGGGGCAAGGACCCCGATGAGTTGCGCCACCACCGGGATGACCGCGTTGAACACCTGAATCAGCGGCGGCATCAACGACGTCACCAAATCCATGAGCGGCTGAATCAATGGCACCACGGAAGCCACCAGCGTCGTGAACAGCGCTGCCAGTGGCGGCAGCACCGCCGACACAAGATCAGCAGCCAACGGCAACAGGTTCGCGAACACGTCCGCTATCTGCGCTATCACCGGGGCGAGCGAGTCCCCAGCCTCAGCAAGCCCCGCCATCAGGGTTGTCGAAACCTGCTCGAACACCGGGGCAAGCTGCTCCATGACCCCGCCAAGCGCCTCGAATACGGCGGTCAGGCTGGCACCGATAGCGTCCCGCAGCGGGGCGGACTGTGCGATCATGCCAGCGATCGCGCCGACCACCAGCCCGACCGGACCGGTGATGCCGCTGAACAGTCCGCCAACCATGGGCAGTTTCGACAGTAGCGGTCCGAGGGAGCCGGCTAGGAGACCGCCAATAGCACCCGTGAGGGTGTTGAAACCATCGAACAAGGGGGACAGGAATTCTTTGATCTTGCCGGCAGTGTCACCAATGCGGGAGAACACGTCAGGCAGCTTCCCCAGCCCGCCAGTGAGCATTGCCGAGATTTTCGGTCCCAGCGTTTCACTGAACGCGGCAGCCATCGGTTTGAGCGCCGCGTTCGCTTTATCGAACAGCGGGATAAGCGCGTTGAACACATCCTTGAGGATGCTCAGCACCGGAACCGCGGCCGTCTCACCGATACGGGACAGGGCGGCGCGGGTGTTCGCCAGAGCGCCCCGGAACGTCTCACCGGACTTGAGGGCAGCGCCACCCATCCCGGCTTCCATCGCGTTCTGGAACGTCGCGAAGTCAATCTTGCCGTCGCGGGCAAGCTTGGCGACTTCCTCAGCGGAAACACCTAGTTCCTGAGAAAGCAGCTGAAGGATGGGGATGCCACGGTCGCCCAACTGGGCGAGAACTTCGCCCTGAACCTTGTTCGTGGAAGCGACCTTGTTGAAGATCGCACCCATATCGCCCATGCCGGTCCCGGCGATGGTGGCCGCGTCCCCTACAAGCTTGAGGTTCCGTTCAAGGTCTTGGCCGGGCTTGATGCCCGCAGCGACAGCAGACGCCGCGACCGTGGCAGCATCCCCGAGAACGAACGCGGTGCCCTTCACGGCGGCGGTCGCGTCCTTCATGATGCCCGCCACAGCGTCGGCAGAGTGCCCGAGGCCGGAGAGTTTCGCCTGAGCCTGCTCAATGTTCAGTGCACGGTCAATGCCGCCCTTGAGCGCCAAACCGCCGAGCAGCCCACCAACCGCAGCTACCGCGCCGGCACCGATCTTGACGACCGACCCCATCGCCCCGCCAAACCCGCTGGCGAACCCCTTGCTCGCGCTCTTCCCGCCAGCATCCCCGGCATCCCCAAGCTCCTTGGCGATGGTTGATTTCACGCCAGGCATCTGCGCGATGATGCTCACATACCCGGAAGCGACCTCATTACCAGCCATGCGCGGCCACCTCCAGAAACATCACAGCGGACAACTAGACTTGGCCGAACAGACAAGATGTCCGCTCGCCAACAAGAAATGGGGACACAAGAAAAATGAGCACTCAGGTCTCAAACCCGGAACCAAAAAAGAGCCGCAAGAAAATGTGGCTGATTATCGCCGGGATCATCGTCGTGTTCGCGATCATCGGCGCATTCATGCCGAAAGATGACAACACCAGTTCAACGGCGGCCACCACCCCCGCGACCACCACGCCAGCAGCCACGACCGCCGCGCCAACCCCCTCGGCAACGAAGACCGAGAAGCCGGCACCCACGCCCACACCGAGGGACGATGTGACACCTTCCGGCGTCCAGGTCTATGACGCCCGCGACCTCTGCGACACCTACGCTCAAACCCAATTCCCGTATGGCTACAAAGCCCACTGGATCACCGGGAACCTCGCGGAACGCATCGAAGAGGACACTGTTTTCCTCAAGGTGCAGGCAACGATCACGAACCAGTACAAGGCCAAGCGTGACGCGAACGTTGAGTGCCGTGTCGGCGGGACGGCGGCGAACCCGCAGCTCGTGGAATTCAACGCCTACTGAACAACCCGCAGCCCGCGTGCGGCCAACGCCGCCCGAATCTCATGCTGTGGCCGTGTAGCCCTACCGAATCGCTTCTTCTCCTTGTCAGGGAATGGCCTTGGGTAGGGCTTCACACTTCTCGGGTTTTTCGCCTTCGTCTTGTGCTGTAGGTCGTACAGGTCAGCAAGTGCCATCTCGCCGCGTGTGAGCGGGTAATCCCACTCGTTCAGGGCCGCGCACAGCCACGACGATGGGTCACGGGCAAGCACGTGCACCAACATGACCGCTTCACGCCACGGCATCAACGGGGTGCCAATCAGCGTGGAACTCACCCCGAACCGGTGCCGAAAGTCATACGCGAACGCGGATTCGTGGTCCCTCCTGAGTTTCAGGAGGGCGAGGATTCCCCCAAGCGGACAGCCTCAGCCCACGCACCGAACAGGACACCGACCTTCTTCCCGCCCGACTTGTTCAAGTAGTCCCGCACCTCGGGAGGGCAAAGCTCCAAGAAATGCGGCAGAAGCTGTGTTCCGGCAGTCTCAGCGTCAAGACCCGCCTCATTCAGTTCAGCGGCCTTCATCGCGAACCCGAACGGGATCTCACCCGGCAGTTCATACGTCTTGCCGCCAGCCTTGAACGGGAACGGCTTCACATCCGGCGACTCGGCGTCGAGGTCGAACACGACGGTAGCGAGCTTCTTGTGGTCTTGCGGCTTCTTAGCGGCGGGCATTGTTCCTCCAATAACTGGGTTGGCGGGCTGTCAAAGTTGGTGCCGTGGGGCCGGCGCCCGCCTATTGGTACCGGCCCCACGGGGTCTGTTACGCCGCTTCTGCGAGCGAGCTGTAGAACTTCTTGGCCGAACCCTTCCAGGTGGATCCGGCCTCGCCGTAGGTTCCCTGGTAGGCGGTCACGGTGACCTCGTACCCGATCGGCTCCCCGTTCGCGTACACCTGATCCCCGACCTCGGTGACCTCGCCGGAGGGGATGTAGATGCGGATGAAGTCGTCGCCGTCGATGACGTCGATCACGAGGGAGCGCCGGCCACTGGATGCGGTGGGGTCGATGATGATGGAACCATCGGCGGCGACCTGCGCCCCGTAGTACAGTTCCAAGACTTCCTTCTTTGTCTCCAGCAGGGTGAGCTGGTAGGTGAGGGTGCCTTCGGTGACCAGGGTGCGGACGATAGCGGCGTTCTGCCACGCCTTCACCGTGTCGGTGGAACGGTCGCGGGTCTCGGTGACGCCATCCTCGGACACGTAGCCAAGGTCGGTGAGGCCGGTCAGCGGTGTGTCAGCGTCCACCGGGGGCGTTGCCGTGGTCGGGCCTTCATAGACAGCCCCAGTGACCGCTACCCGCACATTCTCAGAATCCAATGCCATTTGGGTTTCCTCCCATGAAAAAGGGAGGCCCAAAAAATTGGGTCTCCCGAAATGGTTTGTTTTGGCGGCGGGCTAAAAACTATTTAGTTAGATCGGTTTGATGCGACACTCGATGGTCGCGATGAACTGGTAGCGCGGCTGGTTCGTGGAAGGGTCCGGGAACGACTGCAAACCGCCCGTCTCAAACACCCGGTACACGGTCGCCGTGGAGAAGTTCCGCTGCGGCATCGACCACACCAGGGAACGAGTCAGCGTCGCCAGCTCGGACGCTCCCACGCTGTCATCGGCCCAGCACTCAACAAGCACCATCGGCGCGTCCACCACAAGGTTCTTCCGGGGGCCACCAATGCGGCCCACACGCACCGTCCTCGGACGCTCCACATACCGTGTAGCAGCCCGAGCCGTGTCACCACGCAACGCGAACTGTGCATTCAAGAACTGGACGACCATGCCCTCAATGTCCGGGGCCTGCAGGATCTCAGCCACCACCCACCACCGAACCCAACGCCCGAGCAAGAGTGTTGTGCTTCGCGTTATCCCGTGCAGCCTTCACCGTTGCCGGCTGAACGTATGCGCGACCCGTCCAAATGTGCGGCTTCGACTCCACCTCATACCCTGGGCCGGCGTTCGCACGCACCCGACCAGCGGCATCGTCCACGATTGGTTGCGCTTCCCGCAGAACCTCGTTGACGCCCTTCATGTGCAGGACAACCCTGGCCTTAGCCATCGTCAGCCCTCCACCCGTCGAAGGTTCACACGCACACCCGGCTGCCACCCGAACGGACCCCAACGGTAATCCTCCGGATAACCAACCACCTCATAATCGAGACCCTTGACCGTCACCCGGTCAGCCGGCCCAACCTCGATCTCATCGGTGTACAGGTCAAGATCCCAGGACACCTGCTCCCGGTTGATGTTGTCCTCCTGCGCGGCACCACCAGGCGCCCAACAATAAACAGGCACCTCAACAGGATCCGACCACGACGCGACCGGGTTACCGTGCGCATCCGTTTCACCGTCAAGGCGGGTACTCACCAGCACCGAATACGGTTTCGGGAACACGCTCATGCAGGCACCCCAAAAATCGGGTACCCCGCGATGTCAGCACCGCACGAACAGTAGTTCGCACCAAAGTTGATCGCGCACCACTCCGCGTGCACACCGCCCATCACAGGTGCCGTGTCCACCGAAAACGCGCCCTCCGACCGGACGTTATTGAACGTCGCACACAAATCCTGCAGCTGCTCAATCTCAGACGGCCAAAACATCGACTTGCGCGGATTCCGGGTATCAATGGACTGCCCAAACGGGCCAGCCTGCTGCTGCGTCACAGCACCCGTACCCGCATCATTCCAACGCAGGATCGCCCCACGCAGAATCGCCTTCAACCCGCCCGCAAGCTCCGGGCGAGCCCTGAAAGCGTCATCGGTGATGCAGGGGGCAGCCAGTGCAGCCATCGCCTCAGCGTCCTCAATCATCGCAGCCGCCTTCGACGGCTCAATGGTCGCGAACGGCGCCAGATCATCTGGTGTCAGGAACGCCACACCAGCCACCCCCTACCAATCACTTCTTGTCGTCCTTGCCCTTCGACGCAGGCTTCTTGCCCTCGTCCTTCACAGGCTCGAACCCGGTCAGCTTCTCGGCCAGCGCATCGTCCACGTTCACGACGGACCCGGCCTTGTTACGCAGCCGCGGCACGTCAAGCCACCGCATTCTCAATGACAGCGAACCGGTCAGCGAACACGTACCAGCCGTAGACGACCTCCAGGCGCAGAGCGATCTGGTTCTTCCGCTTCAGGTCGCCCTGTCCGTCCGGGTCGCCGTAACGGATGATCTCCACCGGAAGCTCGCGCTGCACACCCCAACGGATGCCGTTCTGGAAGTCACCGAGGATGGCGCGAACATTCGTGTCTGCAGCCTCTGGAGTGCCCGAAACGGTGTCACCCTGCGCTGCCGGGATGCCGTTGAACTCGGTGATGTTCGTCCCGAACCCGAGCTGCGGGTAACGCTGCTGGTCGCCGGCCGCGTTCATCAGGCCCGCAAGGTTCCAAGAGAACTTCGGGTCGATGGCGAGACCGTTGACCGACTTCGAGTCGTTGACCAGCAGGCCCACAGCAGTGCGAATGTCGGCGTCAGCGTCAGCGGTCGCGATCTCCACACGCTTCGTGGTCGCCGTCACATAGTTGTCCCAGCCGGTGATCACAGTGCCGGTGAGCGGGTTGATCCGGTGCAGCAGGCCCAGGTCAAGACCGCGGGACAGCGCGACCTGCCCAGCAGAGGCCACCTCGCGCATAATGCCGAGCTGGTAGTCCTCGTCAGCCCACTGCACTTCCTCATTGAAGCGGAGAGTGACCTGGCCCTTGTGGGGCTTGGCGGTGACGGCGCCGAAGCCAGCGCCAGTGGAGCCCTTGTCAGTACCTTCCTCGACGTACTCCATGCGAGGGAAGTCGTTGAAGGTGATGTAGTCAGTCTCGCCGAACCGCTGAGGTTCGCGTGCGGAGAGCTTCGCCACCACGGAGGTGGAGCGGGATTCAGTGATCATGCCATCCGCAATGTTGCGGGGCAGGAGCACCTTGGCGTCAGCTGTGCCGAAAACGGCCATGACAGGTTCCTTTCAAGAAATGGTTTTACCCACCGGAACCGAACAGGCCACGCACAAACTCGGCCTCTTCGTCCTTCGGGGGCTTGGGGTTATTGCCTTCGCGGGGAACAACGTTCCCCTGCTTGCGGCGGTCCTGGTTCCGGCCAGCGAGCCGCTCCGCCTGCCTGGTGAGCGTTTCTTCGTCCGTGCCGGTGAGGAACAGTTCAGCGTCCTCATCACTGATGCCGTGCTTCGCCGCGACCCGCCAACGCAGGGACTCGGCCCGCAACTGGTCACGTTCCCGCTCGATCTGCGCTGCCCGTTCGTTCGCTTTCTCCAGCTCAGACTTATTCGCCTGCTCCAGTT
>Ga0182744_1004200_pt1 | contig 10920 bp, 9 predicted proteins | sample eDN3rd30CKraftMG_FD_128525 | JGI IMG/M metagenome (GOLD analysis project Ga0182744, IMG submission 128525) | Enriched Miracle-Growth compost microbial communities from Emeryville, California, USA - eDNA 3rd pass 30_C Kraft MG (version 2) (version 2) ... | reverse complement strand
TCTTGCTTGGATTGGCCCTGCGTCTGCGGCCGCAGCCCGAATCGATCCGCGAGTTCGGCCTTGGTGAAAAGCTTGAACAGCTCGTCCAGGCTGATGGCGGGCCGGTCCGATATCCACATGCGTTCGATCAAGGGCGCGGCGGCCTGCGCGGCATCGCCGATCTCGGGGTAGCGCAGCTTGCTTGCGCGAAACAGGCAGCCCTTGCGCATGATCATGCGCACCAGCAAGCCGCGCGATGCCTGCGGCATGGCGGCGAAGTCGTCCAGGAACTGGAGTTCTTGTGAATCCAGCAAGTCGCTGTAGCGGCGTTTCAGCCATTGGAGGACGAACTGGAAGTTATCCAGGTAGTACCAAATGAGCACCGGCGGCGGGTTGGGCGACATGATGGAGGCTGGGCGTGGAGGCCGGGCGGAATGCGCACGGCGTCTGGAACACTGATTTTATATACAGTTTATCAGCTTTGCGCCGGCGTGGGGCTTGCCCTTGCAGTGTTACGCGGCGCTTCTGTTTGATAAGCGGATGTTGCGCGGCGCAGGTTCCATGGCGTCGCGGCCGGACGGCGGCAAGAGAGCGTTGGCGAAATAAATCGACGATGGCGCAAGGCGATGCGCAGGACACGCTGCATGCGCGTCATGGCCCGCGGCAATGGGGCTTGCGCCAGGTGGCGGCGCCGCAGCGCGAAGCCGGCGACCCCGGCGCGGGCCTGAAACTTGCTAGGCTGTATTTCGGCCGGCCGCGAAGCCTGCTTATAGGTCTGTCCGGCATCTCGTTACATCCGCTGTAATTTCGTCGCGCCCAAGCCGGCAGCGAGCGTTTAGGGTAGAGACGTATTCTTCAAAAAGGGGAACACCATGAATAAAGACACTATGGAAGGCCAATGGAAACAATTGATGGGCAAAGCCAAGATCGCCTGGGGGAAATTGACCGACGATGAGCTGACGCAGATCGACGGCGATGCCGACAGGCTGGCTGGCCTGGTCCAGGAACGCTATGGCCGTACCCGCGAAGAAGCGGAGCGCGAGGTGAAGGATTTCTTTGACAGGAATCCCTAAGCCCTTGGTTGCCGGCCATTGGTTGCCAGTCCGGCTGTCGGCCGCGACGCCGGCCCCGGCGTCGGGGGCTGGATGCGGGCGGGAAACGCTAGCCTGCATCGCTCCGCCGGCCTGCATCCCTGATGCGGGCTCGACGAGCGCCGCGCCCAGTTGCCATCTTCTGGGCGGGGCGACGGGCAGGCGCGGCGCCGCAGCCGTTGCATAGCTAGACCGGGCATGAGCCCGCGAAGGAGGACACCATGCTTTATTACGCCGCAGTTTTTTTCGTGATCGCCATTGTCGCGGCCCTGCTGGGGTTCGGCGGCATCGCCGCCGGCGCGGCGTCGATCGCGCAAATCCTTTTCTTTATTTTCATCGTACTCGCCGTCCTGGCCCTGCTTAGCGGGGTGTTCCGGCGAAGATAAGGCCAGTGCTGCCTGACCATAGCGTCAGGTTCTGGGCTCGCCGGCCTGCGTGGCCAGCGGGCCTTTTTTTACATTCAGCCGCGTGCCTTCGTCTGGAATAATGACCCCGATCAGTCCAGCCTTCCACGCCGCGTCCGTCGGGGTTTGGAGGCTTTTTCGCCTTTATGGCGGCCTTCCCAGGCGCGTAGCTCGGCGCGGTACATATCCATGGATTCTTCGTAGAAATCGAACACGCAGGGATTGCAGCCCCCGCCGCAACATTCGCTATTGTCGGGGCGGGGAGGGGGTTCGGGACGGGGATCCGGATCGGTCTTGGCCATGGTGAGTCTCGGCGCCGCAGCGCGGCACAGCCCTGCGGTACGGCCCTAGGGCACGGTTATGCTATTGGCGCTCTTTCCACTTTAGCGCAGAATAGCGTCCATGTTTACTTTGAAACCCGCAGCGGCCCGCATGGGCTATGCCATTCGTACCGCGCCAACTCGCCCGGCCAGTGCGATCCGTTCTCCGCTCGCTCGCGCGGCCTCTGCGGCCCGTTTAGCGCCGGCTTGCATGGTTTATGCAATCGTTTCCGCGCCGGCCCGGCCAACCCATGCCACCCTGCGCAGCGCCGTCCGCCGCGCGGCGGCGCCGCTGGTTTTCTTTATCGCGGCCGGCTCCGCGCATGCCGGCAGCCTGGTGTGGTCGCAAGATGCGGTCAGCCCGCCCTTGAACCATCGCGGCGCGCAGGTAATAGTGCGGTATAGCCCGCCTGCCGGCATTGCGGACGGACACGCGGGCAAGCAGGGCATCGTCTCGGTGCATGCGGGCCGGTCTTATTCCGGCAATGCCGTCCTGCGCACATCCTTGTGCTGGAACAGCCTGGACCATTGCGTGCCCATGGCGGGCAGCGCCATCACCACGGACGCTTTCAATGGCCTGGATGCATCCCGGCCCATGTTCCTGGTGCATGAAGCGCCGGGCAAAGGCCCTTTGCCGGCGCCGGTCTTCGTCAAAGGACGCATCGCCGTATGGTATGGGCCTTAGTGCACGCTGCGCCCGGACATGTTCATGCCACCCAGCCGGGCTTGCAGGCCTATACCAGTTGAGCCTTCAGCGCGCCGTCTATCCAGGAGTCGTCATATTCGCCCTTGGCGATGCCGGCCAGCACAGCGGCCTCGACGGCCATCTTCTTGCGGCTCGCGGCAGCCACTTCCTCGGCCTTGTCGCGCGGAATGAAAACCACACCGTCGGGGTCGCCCACCACGATGTCGCCGGGGTTGACCACGCAGCCGTCGATGGCCACGGGCACATTCAGCTCGCCCGGGCCGTTCTTCAATGGGCCTTGGTGCGTGACGCCTTTGGAATAGCAGGGGAAATTGTGCGTGGCGAATGCGTCCGAATCGCGTATGGACCCGTCGATGACGAAGCCCGCCACGCCGCGCATCCTGGCGGCGCTCATCATGATTTCACCGACCAGCGCGCGGTCGGTATGGCCTTCGCCGTCCACCACCAGCACCTGCCCCGGCTGTATCTTGCGCAAGGCGTCGTGTATATACAGATTGTCGCCGGACCTTACCTTGACGGTATAGGCGGTGCCGACCAGGCCGCCGCTGGCGTGGCGCGGCTTCAGGGTGCGGGCCCCGGCGATTCTGCGCATGATGTCGCTGATGATGGAAGAGGGCACGCCCTCGAACAACTTGGCCAAAGCATCCATATGAAAACTCCGTAAAAAGCGGCGCTTCAGCGCGCCGTCAGTCTATTTTAGCGCCTGACCGCCGGGCAGCCCTTCCGGCATTCGGCAAGCGTCGACTCGCTCGAGTCACGAGTCTTTGATGCCTGCGGCCATGCCAGGTGCCAGGCGGTCAATTGCTGGTATAGCGTACCCGCAGCCAGGACGCGTTCTTCCTCATACGGAGGCGCCATGAATTGTATGGAAGTTGGCAAACCCGCGGACGTGAAGCCATTGGGTAGAGCCAGCACCGCCAGATTGAAGAAGTTCGCATAGCGCGTCAGCCGGGTAGGTACTGGGTAATCCTCGATGTCAGCCAATGGTATGGGAGGATGGGCAGTAGTTGGCATGACGAGGATGTCGATATCGTAAAACAATGAAATGTGTTTGTCGTATATGGCGGCTCTTTCCTCCATGAAGGCATGATAGCGATCCAGGTATGGCTCCGAAGCCAGCAGGCGCTGGCGCACCGCTGCATCGAGGGGCAGGCTGTTGTCACGGGCGAAGTGTCCCAGCAGCCGGTAGGCTTCAATCCCCACAAGCCTGCCATGGCGCTCGGATACCTCATCCAATCCATGAGGCAGTTGCAGCGTGCGGATATTGGCTCCTGCGGCCGCCAGGTCTTCCAGCGAACGTTCGTAATTGGCCAGGATATCGGAGCAGACTCCAGCCAGCTGTCCTGCGGGCGGGCGTCCGATCAACATCCCACGCAATGTGTGGGGAGTATTGGAGGATGCCGGGGGCAAATCCAGGGTTGCCGGGTCGTTTGGATCCGGGCCCGTCAGAACGCGATATAGCGTGCCCACATCCTTGGCGCTGCGGGCCATCGGGCTTATCGTATCGAAGCTGGGGCTTTGCATCAGGATGCCATGGCGGCTGATGCGCCCATGGCTGGTTTTCAGGGTAGTCAATCCGCACCAGGCAGCGGGCAGACGGGCCGAACCGCCCGTATCGGTACCCACCGCAAACGGAGCCATGCCAACCGCTAGCGCGACTGCACAGCCGCTGCTGGAGCCGCCCGGCGTCAACGGTTGATCGCCGGACCAGGGATTCAGAGGGGTGCCCAGATGCGCATTGGTGCCCCATGCACCAAAAGCGAATTCGGTGCAATGAGCCTTGGCGGCGGTAATGGCGCCATGCTGCCATAATCGCTGGACGAGCGTTGCCGTTTGCGCGGCGGTATGCTGCTGGAAGCAGGCGCTGCCGCTTCCTGTGCGCTGTCCCTGGATGTCGATAATATCTTTAAGGATGACCAGGCGTTTTTCGACAGCCAGGTTGTACAGTAGGGTCCCGTTTGGCAGGTTCGGTGGTGCAGACGTCCAGCGCAGCGCTTGCGGATAAATAGAGACCAGCGCCCGATAACGAAGGTTCAATTCCTCCATGCGCCTGATGGCGGATTCGTAGGCGTCGGCCGGACTGGTATCGTCCGGCGTGCTGACAGTCTGGGTAGTTGCGTTGGGCGGCTGGAGCATGGAGCATATGCGCGGCATGATGGGGCGGGCTGCTACTGAATGACGTGCCACTGAGCCGGCCGCGTCTGCAACAATCCCATCATGCCGGAAAATGATTTCAACTGGAACTAAGGCTTGGCATTGGGCGCAGGGCTACGTTTCAAGACGGCGCCGATCAGGTTGTAGCTGTCATTGATTTCTCGCTGAAATGCGGGCCCGTCCGCGTAATCCGTCGTTAGACCGGTTTCTGCCGCAAAGCGTTTCCAGCTATCCGTCTGCAGCGCCGCACTGAAAACCTTGTTGAGATAGCGATAGATCGGTTCTGGCAAATTCGGAGGCGCCATCAATCCTTTCATGTTGTCGATGGCAATATCGTAGCCGAGCTCCTTGATAGTGGGCACATCGGCCAGTGCGGGGACTCTCGATGCCGAGAATACGGCCAGGGGTTTGATCTGTCCTCCCTTGATCAGGCCCTGGACTTCCTCGGGCGCGCCAAAGGCAATGTCGATTTGTCCTCCGGCCAGGGCGAGCAGGGATTCGCTGGCGTTCTTGTAAGGGACATGCAGGAATTCAAGCTTGCTCTGGGCTTCGAATACCAGCATGGTCGAATGGAACAGGCTGCCTTGTCCTGTGGAACCGTAACTCACAGCGCCTGGGCGCTTCTTCGCGGCGTCCATCAGGTCCTGGATGGTCTGGTAGGGCGAGTCCTTGCGGACAGCCAGCACGGTAGGAAGCTTGGCGACTTTCAGGACGGGTGTGAAGTCGCGGCGCGGATCGTAGGGAATTTCCTGGTGGTTCCCGACGGAGGTCGTTTCACTTCCACCGCCGACGAACATGCTGTAGCCGTCAGGCCTGGCGCGCGCAATCAGCGAAGCCGCGCGCACGCCTGCTGCGCCAGGGCGGCTTACGACAACGATGGGAACGGGCATGACATTGCTGACTGCGGTCGCCAGCTGGCGGGCGATCAGGTCGGCCGAGCCGCCCGGGCCGAAGCCCTCGTAGATTTCAATCGGGCGTTCCGGCACCCATTCCTGTGCGTGCGCGAGGCCGACCGATAAAGAGACAAAGGACATTGCAGCAGGCAGAAAAAAACGCCGGCATATTTGCGTGATGCGGGAGTGTTTGCGCTGCGATTGCGACGCGGTGGAATGCATGGGTATCTCTCCTATGGATGCTGTGGTATGCAGGGCCTGATGTGGCGCCTTTTTGTTTTGCAAGGCGAGTGTAGGAAGTTTTTGTCTTGAATGAAAACGATATATATGCATGAAGCTTGATCGATTTAATGCATGAAGAACGATACGCGCGACGCTGCCGTTTTCAATGTGCACTGCCAGCGATTCAGCCGATAGGATGGGGCGATGTGAAATCCACCGATGCGGTTACCAGTTCGCGCATGGCGGGAATCAGCGGGCGTATGTCGTTGCGCCGCCACTGAAAGGAATAGTGCAGGGTTTGCAGGGGAGGGTCGCTCGCCAGCAGCCGGACAGTTCCGCGCTGGATCAGGGTGCGCAGCCAGCCTTCGGGGAAATAGCCGATGCCCACGCCGGCAGCCACCATGCCAGCGATGGCGCCCATGTTGTTGCATACGATGCGCTTGGGAATATCCAGATTGTTGGCGGTCGCCCACGCGTCGAAAATACGGGTGGAACCGGCTTCAGCCGGCATGGTGATGACGGGGATTTCGTGCAGGATGTCCGCAGTCACTGTAGCGAGATCGCCAACGAGCGAAGGTGCGCCAGCCCAGCTATAAGAGACTTCGGCGATTGTATGGGAGGCGATTTCCGGGTGGCTGGACCATCCGGCGACTACGGCAAAATCCAGTTCGCCGCGACTCAGCCGGCGTTCCAGTACCTGGCCCAGATCGATATGAGGCTCGAGTGAGAGCCCGGGGAACTGCTGGCGGCCTTGAGCCATCAGACGCGGCAGCCAGGTAACCGCCGCGAGCTCGCCCATGCCATAACGGCATGCGCCTTGTAGCGCAGGCGTCTGGTCGGCGGTATGAGGTATGGCGTTGGCTTTATCGATCAGTTCGCGTACTGCCGGCAGCAGGCGGCGGCCTGCCGTGGTGAGCGATGCCCGGTGGCCGCTGCGATCGAACAGTTTCACATTGATGCTGCTTTCCAGTTCATTGATGCGCTTGGATAGTGAAGATTGCGACAAATGCAGTTGCCTGGCGGCGGCATTGAAGCTGGGCAAGGTGGCGGCTGTGTAAAAAGCCTCCAGCTGCTTGAGCGTGAAAGGAGCACGTAAAGAAGTCAGCATTGTTCACCAAAAGCGATGATATCTGATTCGAATATATCACTTTCAATAAACAGCGGGAACACTTACAGTCCTTTCGGCACCGGCCCATAGCGGCGCCGGCATCGTCTATCTGAAGGAGTTGATTGATGCAGCACTACCAGGCGCAGGAGCTGGAAGAATTCGCAACTCGTTGCTTCGTAGCGGTATCCGTTCCCTTTGAAGATGCGCGTACGATCGCGCGTATTCTTGTGCTGGCTGACTTACGTGGTATTGATTCGCATGGCGTCACACGTATTCCCATATACATTGAGCGCATCCGCCGGCAGGCCGTCAATGCGCAGCCTGAGTTGCGGGTCGTGGCTGACGCAGGAGCCTGCGCTTTAATCGATGGTGACAACGGGCCAGGTCCGGTGGTCAGCTGGTTTGCCAACGGGCTCGCCATGGAGCGCGCGCGGAGATATGGCGCGGCTGCGGTTGTTGTACGCAATAGCAATCACAACGGCATCTGTTCGGCCTACACCCTGGAATCGGCGGGCGCCGGTATGATCGGCATCGCTGCCACCAATGCCGCCAGGTCCATGGCGATTGCCGGCAGCCGCGAATCTCTGGTCGGAACGAATCCTCTCTCGATCGCGGTGCCATGCTCGGAAGGGCCGCCTCTGGTACTCGATATGGCGACATCAGTGGTGGCGCGTGGCAAGGTGGTCGAGCATGCCAAAAGGGGCGAATGCATTCCGGAGGGCTGGGCCCTGGACGCCGAAGGAAAACCGACGACTGATGCAGTGGCCGCTGAACGCGGCGTCATCCTGCCCATGGCGGGGGCAAAGGGCTCCGGCCTTGCCATCATGATAGAAATATTGTGCGGGGTTTTATCGGGCGGCGTGTTTGGTACCCAGATACGCAACATGTATACCGAATTCGAACAACCGCAAGGTGTGGGTCATTTTTTCCTGGCGCTGGATCCTCTTGCCTTGGGCCAGGGCGAGTTGCCGCAAAGGATCGCCGCATTGGCGGCCATGTTGCGTTCCGGAAAGAAAGCACAGGGGGTGGACGAAATTCTTTTGCCAGGCGAGCCAGAGGCGAGGCAGGCTGTTCTGCGCAGTGGCGCAGGCATCGGCCTTCCTGGCAACGTAATAGAGGATTTGCGCGCCGTTGCAGTCGATCTGGGAATCGTGCCCTTGCGGTGATACGCGATATATACAGAAGAGATTGGGTCACTGGCGGCGATCAATGCCGGCCCCAATATGATTGATAGAGTGATACAGGGAGAGCAAAAGTGAACGACCAATACTCTCAGCAGGCGGCTGGAGCAAGCAGAACCGGCAATCATGTCCGGGTAAACGCAGGCTTTGTTGGCCTGGGTATGATGGGCCGGGGTATGGCGCATTGCCTCATCAGGGCCGGTCACAATGTGGTGGTTTATAACCGCAGCGCCGACAGGATTCCCGAACTCGTCGCGGCGGGCGCGCGAGGCGCGGATAGCGCGCAGGCGCTTGCATCGGCCTGCGATCTTGTATTTCTTTGTCTTGCCGATGCCGCCGCGGTTGAGCAAGTCATGTTTGGACCTCATGGGCTCGCGGAAGGACTGCGCCCGGGTAGCACAGTGATCGATACCGGCACGATAGCTGCGGGTGCGGCGCGCTCCTGTGCAGTTCGTTTGGCAGAGCGGGGCGTGGCGTACCTGGATGCCCCCGTCAGCGGCGGAGTGCAGGCTGCGGCTGAAGGCAGGCTCAGCGCGATGGTGGGTGGCGACGCGCAGGTATTGGCGCAATGTGAACCCGTCATGGCGGCATTTGCTAGCCGCATCGTACACGTAGGCGACGTGGGAGCCGGGCAAGTATGCAAGGCCTGCAACCAGATCGCTGTGTCCAGCATCATGATGGGGGTCGCAGAGGCTTTTGTGCTCGCGCGCAAGCATGGGATCGATCCGGCGCGAGTGCGTGAAGCATTGCTTGGCGGAGCGGCGCGCAGCCAGGTGCTCGAAAACAATGCACAGCGCCTGCTTACACGTAATTTTCAGCCCGGATTTCGGGCAGTGCTGATGCGCAAGGATTTGCGCCTGGCCCTGGAAGCTGCGCAGCAGGCTGGAGCCAGCCTTCCGGGCTCCGCCCTGGTGCTGCAGATGCTGGAATCCGTCTGCCAGCTGGACGGCATGGACCTTGATTGGAGCGTGCTGGGCAGGCAGATGGAGCGGCTATCGGGTCTGGACCTGACGGATTGATGTCGGGCCTGCAGGCAGTCGTGGCGGGATGGTACAGCAGACTTCGGCAGTGGCCATCCGGATGATCAGCTATCTGTCCGACCAGCAGGGGTCGAGCAAGCCCTAGCGCCGCCCCGCGGCCGCTGCCGCCTCTGGCGGGGCATGGCAATGCACGCCACCGATTATCGAAGCAGTCTACGCCGCCAATGGCGGAAGCAATCCATTGGAATGGCGATATTCCCGCTCATTTGGAATACCCTCATTCTCGAAGGCATTTTGCACTTTGCCGGGTTTTCCCGTAGTGTGTAAAACTGCATAGTTATGTATCGTACTCACAAGTTTTGGAGGATACACGACATGCAGACAGGAATCGATGCGCTCACCATGGGCTCGGTCGTCCGCCGTGCGGCGGAGCAGTACCCGCACAGGACAGCGATGATCTTCAATGATGAACGCTGCACCTTCAAGGAATACAACGCGCGCGTCAATCGCGCCGCGCATGCGCTGATCGGTCTTGGCATGGCCAAGGGAGACCACGTGGCCATACTGGGAAAAAATTCTATCCAGTATCTCGAGCTTTGCCATGGATCCGCCAAGGCCGGCGTTGTCTTCGGCACCATCAATTGGCGTCTTTCCGCCGAAGAGGTCGCTTTCATCATCAAAGACGCCGACAACAAGGTGCTGTTCGTAGAAGCCGGCTTCCAGGAAATGCTTGCCCGGTTCCGCGACCAGATTCCCGGAATTCAGGTGGTGGTTTATGGAGGCGCCAATACGTCGCCGGACGCCTTGCAGTACGAGGCGCTGACGGCCGCCGCTACGGCGGACGAACCGGACATAACCGTGAACGGCTCCGACGATGCCATCATCATGTATACGTCCGGCACGACCGGGCTGCCCAAAGGCGCCGTCCTGGCGCACGGGAACATACTGTGGGACTCGCTGTTCGCGCTGACCTACGTGCCGCCGCAGCAGTACGACTGCTTCTTGTTGTCCATGCCCATGAATCACGTCAGCGGACTGCATACGCAGACGACGACTTTCATCGCGCGCGGCCTGCCCATGGTGATCATGAGCCAGTGGGAACCCGAAGAGGCCTGCCGGCTCATCGAGAAACATCGCATCACGCTGGCCTATATTCTCGTCGCTCCGTTGATTCAATTGCTGGATTCGCCACTGCGCCGCAAATACGACTTGACGTCCCTGCGGCGCATTATGTCGGCGGCCGCCAAATACTCACCCGAAATGGTCGCGCGGGTTCTGAACGAGCTCGGGGTGGAAAGCATGTATTTCATGTACGGCTTGACCGAAGCGGCGCCCATCGTCACGACGACTGAATTCACGGCCGACATGATCGTCAAGCCCAACACCCTGGGCAAGCCGGTCTGGTACAACGACGTTCGCGTGGTGGACGATAACGATAATGCCTTGCCCGACGGCGAGGTGGGCGAGATCGTCGTTCGCGGGCCGAATGTGTTCAAGGGGTACTACAAGCGCTCCGAAGCCAATGCGCAAGTGCTGCGCAACGGATGGCTGCATACCGGCGACCTTGGCTATCGCGATGATGACGGGTTCCTGTTCTTTGTGGATCGCAAGAAAGACATGATCAAGTCGGGCGGCGAAAACGTCTACTCGATCGAAGTCGAGATGGCGGTCATGAAGGCAAATCCCGAAATCAGTGAGGTGGCCATCGTCGGCGTGCCGGATCCGAAATGGGGCGAAGCCGTTACCGCCTTCGTGGTGCTGAAGCAAGGCCAGGCGGCCACGGAAGAAGAGATCATAGCCCGGACCCGCGGCATTCTCGCCGGCTACAAATTGCCTAAACGGGTTTTCATTTGCGATGAGCTGCCCAAGAACGTATCCGGGA
>Ga0182744_1004199_pt1 | contig 10920 bp, 7 predicted proteins | sample eDN3rd30CKraftMG_FD_128525 | JGI IMG/M metagenome (GOLD analysis project Ga0182744, IMG submission 128525) | Enriched Miracle-Growth compost microbial communities from Emeryville, California, USA - eDNA 3rd pass 30_C Kraft MG (version 2) (version 2) ... | reverse complement strand
GTCGTTCAACAGCCGGATCCGCGACGAGTGCCTCAACATCAACAGCTTCTACTCGCTGCTGCACGCGCAGGTCGTGATCGGCGACTGGAAGGACGAATACAACCATCACCGCCGGCACTCCTCGCTCGGCTACCTACCGCCCGCCGAGTACGCTCGGCAATGCACCCATCAAATCGAAACCGACGACTCACAGAGCGTCCGGACCGAATGAAGGGGTCAGCCCACACGAGCGTCGCCAGGCGGGACCCCCGGAATGTGGTGTCAACTACGACCTGCGGACGTCATGCGTCACTGGACGTAGCCGGCCCTCGAAACGAAGTCTCTATCGTGCTATCGCCATCGACCATCCCGGCATTCCAGTCGGCTGCAGGGTCCGAGGACCTCTTATCAGATCCTCCAGGGGAGGAGCATGCCGCACTCGATGGGTTGTGTGACCCACCCGCGGCCTACGCGAGCGAGGCTAGGAATATAATCAGAGCGCTCACGATCACCGTTAGCCCGATGACCAGCGTCACGGTGGCAACGAGCAGCATTGCTGGCGCCTTTATTCTGTTCTGATCGTTCGCCACCCACTGCTCTCGCTCGCGCCAGGCGCGCCGGAAGAGGAGGATGCCTACGATGATCGCAGGGAGGCCGATTGACGCGCTCGCTACCAGTAGTCCTAGGCCGAGGCCGACATTCACTCCCGGTAGGTTCCACAATGTGACCATGCGAGGATTCAGGACCAGCACGATCACTGGGCCGAGCAGAGCGATGGCGATGAAGAACACCCCGATCGATGCCGCTGATCGCGGCGTCCCCATTCCCTTCGCGCCCGCAGCCGACGCGTTCTCCGCAATGCGTCGCCGACCCAGAATCATCACCAGACCGGCAACGAATACCAGCGTCGAGATGGTGAGCACGAGCCCAAACTCTACTGTCATGTGACGATCTTCCTGCGTCAGCGCAATTGCGGCCTACCGCCAGCCATCCAGGCAATACCCAGTATCAAACTTATCCCGTTGCCAAGAGGCGCTGGCTGCACCATGACGGTTGAAGCGAACGCCACGTCGGCGTAGATAAGCCCCGCGATGCACCTGCCATCGAACCCGTAGGGGACGCAGTCCAGAATCGCGGAGACGCCCGCCAATGCACCCGCCGATACGCCAAGCCCCAGAGAAACGGCGAGGGAGCCGGCGCACGCATGGGGGCCAAGGGCGCACCCCGCCCCGGCGATAACTCCAAGCCCATTGAGGACCACCGCAGTCCAACCGAGAATCACCGAATAGTTTTCTGCCAGATCAGCGAGGGCTTGAGCTATGTCGGAATCCGACCCGCCTTTCGCCTCGAAAGAGCCGTCTGCCGCCGTACCGCATAGGAGCGCGATTTCTGCTGGGGTCAAAGTGGGCGCTATCCCGGTGGACGATGGGGCAGCTGTGTCCCTCGGTCGCGGGTCTAGCCCCATGGGATCGGTGAGCTGCACCGGATTATTGGCGGCGTATGCATACGGCTGTCGTGTGTCCTCCAGGGCCGGGTCCACGTTGAGGAACTGGCCTGTCTCCGGGTCGTAGTCGCGGGCGCGCAGGTGAACAAGTCCGGTGTCAGGGTCGGTCCAATTGCCGGTAAAGCCGACGTGCGAGTCGATCGCGCCCGCGGCCGGCACCGGCGTTCCGAACTCCGTGAAACTTTGTGCACCGAGCACCCCGCCCGCACCATCAGTTGCCAGGCGAACAGATCCGAGTTCATCGTCGTGCAGGTAGGTGAGCTCACTAGTAGAGATCTCAATCTGCGCGAACGGCGTGGTGCTCGAGGCATACAGGTAGCGGTACTCGCCGTCGCTGATTAATAGCGGGATCGATCGCACAGTCGACCACGTGAAATCCGCGACTGCGCCATCATCGCGGGTCTGGCGCAGTCCGCGTGCATCGGTTTCGTATTCGACCGATGTTGTTCCGGATATGACGGAGGAGAGGCGATCTGCGGCGTCGTAGGCATATGTCGTGGTCGTCGTCGGGCTGCTCGCGACTTCGGCTTCTACCCGCGCACCGTTGGCGTTGTAGCTGTACGTCGCGGGCGGTCCCGACAGAGGCTCTCGCTCGACGACCTGCTGCGCGGCGTTGTAGGTGAGCGCGGCACCGTCGTCACCGATGGTCAGCAGCCCGCCGGGCGAGGCCGTTACAGGCACCGTGGTCGGATTGGCCAAGCCATCGTCGCGGGAGACGCCTGAGAGTTGACCGAGCAGGTCGTGGTCATAGTCAGCGGTCAGTTCACCGACGTCGAACTCGGTTCTCAGTTGAGTGAGCTGGCCGGCGTCATCGTGGGCGTAGGTAAAGGTGGCCAGAGCGGTGGTGGCATCGCTGGTGACGATCGAAGTCGCGCGTCCGGCGAGGTCGTAGAGGCGCTCTTGTTCAATGCCGTTCGGCGTCTCCTGTGTACTGAGCTTTCCGTCCAGCGTCCAGGTGAAGTTTGTTGAGCGACTCGACCAGTCCGTGACGCTCACGATCTGGTCGGCATCGTCATAGTCGTATGTGACATCCCCCACCGCGGGATAGCCGATTGTCAGAAGGCGACCGCCGGCGTCGTAGGTGTAGGTGATCGTGTCTCCGCTGCCGTCCGTTTCAGACGCGACGCGACCCGTGCTGTCGTATGTGAGTGTCGTTGTTCCGGTGCTGTCGGTCAGTTCAGTGAGTCGACCGACATCGTCATAGACATGGGTCGCGCCTTCACCGGGAGAGGACGGGTAATCGACGGCCGTAAGCAGTCCGGCGTCATTGTAGGTGTACTCGACGGTGGTCGAGTCCGGGCGGGTGACGACTTCGAGTTTTCCGTCTGGGTCGTATTCGTACTCGGTCACCAGCCCGCCGGGGTCGGTGCGGGTTTCTACGAGTCCCGTACTGGTGTAGGTGTAGCTGGTCTCCAATTCGTCCGCGTTCTCGAAGGAGAGGAGGTTACCTGCGTTGTCGTACTCGAAGCGCTTTGCGCTGAGGTCGGGCAGCGTGATCTGGACTACGCGACCGTCCTCGTCATAATGCGTGTTGGTGATGCGCCCGAGCGGATCCTCCTGGCTGATCACCTGCCCAACCCGGTCGTACTCGAGGGAGGTGACCTTGCCGAGCGGATCGGTGCTCTCCACGATTCGGCCAGCCGCGTCCCTTAGGTAGCTGGTTGTCGCCCCCGACGGTCGCTGCGTCGCGGTGAGTCTTCCGGCCAGGTCGTAGGTGCTGCTCGTCGTCCGTCCCAAGGGGTCGGTGATGCGTGCGAGATTTCCGTAGTGGTCGTAGGCCGTAGTTGTCGTGTTTCCGTTCGCGTCGGTGCGCGTAGCGATATTGCCTGCCAGATCGTAAGTGAGAGTCGTGACCGCGTCGTTCGCGTCTGTGATGGTGAGCCTTTGACCCGCTGCGTCATAGGTGTATGCCGTAGCCTCCCCCTCTGCGTTCGTGATCTCGGAGAGGTTCCCGGCGGCGTCGTAGTCATACTCCGTGACGGCCCCGTTGGGGTCTTCAACGCTGACTACACGGCCGGCGTTGTCGTATGCGGTGGTAGTGGTCCTACCGCCTGGGGTGGTTGTGCTGGTCAATAGTCCCGCGGCGTTGTACGTGAACGTGGTGATGTTGTTGTCGTCATCGGTGCTGGATGCAACCTGCCCGGCGGCGTCGTAGGTGTATGTCGTGATGGCGCCGTTGCCGTCCTCATACGTCGCCTTGGTGCCGTTAGCGTTGTACGTCCACGTCTCCACGTTGCCTTCGGGTGACGTAATGGTGAGGGGCCGGCCTGCAGCGTCGTACGTGGCGGTGACCGTGCGTCCCTCGGCGTCCGTCGACGTAAGGGGATCGGGGTGGGCACCGTAGGTCCAGGTCGATTGGTTGCCGAGCGGATCGATCTGCGACGTCCGGCGACCGTCGCCGTCGTATCCGTACGAGGTCAGGCCTCCCACGGGATCGATTGTCGAGGCGAGCAGGTTCCGCTCGCTATACGCGTACTGGGTCGTCGCCGCGTCGGCTGTACCGTATGCTCGCGTCTGCGCAAGCAGCATGCCATCAGAGTACTGCTCGACGATTTCCGTACCATCAGGAAGCGTGGTCGTCGTACCGTCCCAGTTGTAGCCGAAGCTCGTCTCGCGACCGATCGGATCCGTCTGGAGGATGGCGCGACCTTCGCTGTCGTAATCGTTCTCAGTGCGGCCTCCTCCGGGGCGCACCAGAGCGGTCATCAGATGGGCGGAGTTGTATTCGTACGATGTTGTGGCCCCATCCGCGTTGAGGACGGAGGTCAGGTTCGAGTCTGTGTCATAGGTGTACTCAATTGTTCTTCCGGCAGAGTCTGTGATCTCGGTGATCAGGTCACCGGTCCACGTCAGGGTAAATGCCCGACCGCCACTGGCGGTGATGGTGTGGAGCTTGTCAGCCGCGTACGTGAACGCAACCGCATTCCCGTCACGGTCTTCAAGAGAGGTCAGATTCCCATCTGAGTCGAAACGCAGGATCTGTTGTTGGCGTCGGACCAGCGTCCACTGGTCGCTGGTATCGTCCCACGACAGCGACGCCAGAACGCGCTCCGGGGCGACGAAGTCCGAGCTCGCTTCGGCGCGTGTGAAGACCAGGATGGAGCCGTTCTCCTGCTCGATTTCAACCTGTCGCGGTAGGGGGTTGGAATCGTCTGTCGCCACGAGGACGCGCAGTCGGCCACTCAGAGTCGCCGCCCAACCGTGCCCGAAGGGTCCGAACGCTTCGGCTCCGTCCGTGGAGTACGTACGGCTGATCTGGAACGCGGGCCCCGCGCCCGGCAAACTGAGGTCGATTTCGAGAAGGAAGAACTCTCCAGTAGCAGTGTTGATGGGGTCAGCGTGGCACGCGAAGCACGGGTCCTGGCCAGGATTCCCGCCACCCGTCGTTTCTCCCCTGCCTGAGAAGGGCGAGGTGAGCGAGGGGCCGAGATTGTTGGCGTTCGGTTGCCACACCGACGCGGCCTCGATGTATCCGGCGATGTCTGACATCGAAGTCGGATTGTTGTCTCTGGCCAGGAACGCCACGTACCCGCCGTCGACCAGAGGCGCGCCGGTCATTACGCAACGCTTTCCGGTGAAGCACTCGTCTACGCGCATGAATCCGTCGGGGCCATAACGGAAAAGGAACCAGCCCCAGCCGTTGAGGATGCCCACGTCCTGGTTGGCCGTCAGAGTGAGTGTTGATCCGCCCGTTCGCAGCAGTTGCGACTGCCACGGATTCCTTTCGATCCAAAGCTGATCCCCTGACCAGGTCTTCCAATCGGTAATCTCGCCTTCGGTGACGGCGCCGGGCCGGCCGATGATCACCGAAAAAACGTGTGAGAAGTTCGAGGCGTTGTCGTACTGGTCGTAGTACGCGAAGTTCGCCTGACACGAGGTTCCTGTTGCACAGGACGCCAAAATCCTGTGGGCGGTCCGGTCGACGATGTATAGGGCGTAGCGCCCTTCTGTGTCGCCGACGTCAAAGTTGCTCGATGCGGTGAGCGTTGCTGTCTCGCCTGCTTTGAGCACCGTCTTGTCGGTTGCCAGCGACGCTTCCCACTCCGCCTCGTTGATTGACGCGGGTTCGGAGAGGGAGTCGATGCGGTCCTCAAGCTCGTAATAGCTCGTGGGAGCAGAAGACCGGCGCTTAGCCACGACGGCCTCATAAAAACCTGGCCAAGGGTCCGTCGTGTTCCAGCCGACAGAGGAAACGCATTCGGTACCCGAGTTGCACTGAGCAACGAAAATATCCTTGCTCACCTCGAAGATGTAGACCGCGTAAAGCCCGTTCGTCTCCCCAACATCTTGATTGAGCTCGGCGCGCAAGTGCGTGCTTCCGGCAGGGTTGAGGACTTCCGAGTCCGCGGTGAGCACTACTTCCCACGCCTCCCGGCTGACGCTCACAGCGGCCGAAGTTGCTTGTACGTCGACGGCCTCAAAGACGGTCTCCGAATCCACGTCAGATGCATCGAGGACGACAGCGACGTACTCAGACGTGGGGACTGGGTGATCGTATGCAGAGACAACCACCTGGCAAGATGTGCCTGAGGTACAGGTAGACACCCGGACTTCGTTGGTGGTGTCGAAGATCGCCACCGCGTACGCTCCGGCAGTCGCGGTGAGATCCTGGTCGAGCGTTGCGGTGAGGGTCGCCTCTTCTCCGGCACTAAGCTCGGTCTTGTCGGCGCTAAGCTCCACATTCCACGGCGCACGAGCGACGGTCACCTCATTAGATGAGAGTGCGTCAACCCTCGCGATGTATTCCCTTGGCTCCCCGGCTGCAAAGCCGAGGTCAACTTCGCAGACCGTGCCGGTCGTGCACTGCTTTACGTCCGTCGATGTCGTAACGTCGGTGATCGTCAGTGTGCTCGAAGTGTCCTCGAGTGACTGGTCGACTGTGGCGGTGAGCGCGAACGTATCCCCGGCTTCGAAGGCGAGCTGGTCCGTCATCAGGACCACCGAAGACGGCGGCGTCGGGGCCGCCACGGCAGCTATCGGCGACGAGACGGATGTGAGTAGTCCGGCAACGAGAGCCGAAGCTGTAGTAACTCCGGTCCAACGTCGATGAATGCGGGGCGGCAGTGGTCGCATGGCTGGACCATAGAGGCACGACAAACGGCTGCGCAATCATCGTCATCGGCCGTCCTCGCCTACTCCCAGTTATCTGAGCTGTACCAGTTGGGCGAATAATCCGAGATCAAACGGCATATCTCGCGAGGAGAATAGCTCGACGTCTCGCCCATGTGTCCACCAAAGAGGGGACAGGCACTAATGAAGATACTGGGCACGCGGGAGCACTCGGTCCCGGCCCGGCGCCACTACTGCAAACCCCCTGAGCAAGGGCGGCAACCACCTACAACGGGCTTTCACTTCCGCGTGATTCCGGCCGTCTTGCCTCATTGCGGGAGGGGACTATCCCGCCCTTGGCGGGATCCGCGTCTGCGAAAGGAGGCAGCACATGAGCATCATCGGCCCACGCGCACTCCAGCGCGTTGCTGACAGCCTCAGTCCACGAGACTGGGCAATCCTTCGGTTCCTGGCCGCCCAGAAGTTCGCCACTACTACGCAGCTCCGCCGCACTCACTTCGCCGGACATGCCACCGTCGCTGCCGCCACCCGCGCCTGTGTGCGGGTGCTCCACCGATTGCTCGCGCACCGTCTGGTGGGCCGGCTCGAACGACGCATTGGTGGAAGCCGTCGCGGCTCTGCCGGGTTCATCTGGCACCTCGATGTCGCGGGTGAACGGCTGACAAAGAAGCCCGCCGCCGGCCGTCGGCGTATCGCTGACCCGTCGATCGCGTTCGTCGACCACACGCTGGCAGTCACCGAGACAGTGGTCGCGCTTCACGAGCTGGCCAGCGATGAACACCTCAGGGTCACCCGCCTCGACGTGGAAACCACCGCCTGGCGAACCTTCCTCACCCGGCGCGGCACCACCACCGTGCTGAAACCCGACCTTCTCGTAACGGTCTCGAGCAACGACTACGACGACCACTGGTACATCGAAGTCGACCGTGGAACTGAGCACCTACCCGTGCTCCTCGCCAAGTGCCGCGCCTACACCGCCTATAAGGCCACAGGCCGCGCGCAGGCGGAGCATGGCGTATTTCCCCGAGTGCTCTGAATAGTGCCCACGACGCGGCGTGTGGAGCGCCTACGGGCGGCCATCCACGCCGACAAGGACCTTCCCGACCGACTCTTCACGGTCATCACACCCGACCAACTCGCCGCCACAGTGCGTGAACCGGACACAGACGTGCAGACGGTTGCTCCCAAGGGGGTGCCAGCATGACGCCCGAGGTACCGCCATCTGCCGGTGGCCAGGGTCCAGAGAAGTGGCGACCACACGAGGCGCCCTTTGGACCGGAGTCGCGCCTGTCAGTGGAACGATCGCTTCTCCATCTCCGAGATCCTGATGACGCGCTTCGCATCCTGGCGCTGGTCCAGGAGAACGGCGCAGGGTTCGCCGCCTACCTCATGCTCCCCGACACCAACCTCGCTGATCCCGACATCGCTAACAAGTTCTACGAAAACTACGTCGACGCCTGGGAGCGATTCGACCAGTTCCGCGCCGACATCCTCGCAGGACTGGGCTGGACCGATGCACTCAACGAGCTACTCCGCGAGCAGGCGATACCCGCCGACCACCTTCTTTGGAATCACGGTCCGATCGACGCTCAGATCCTGGCCACCTACGACGCCATCCGCCTCGATGGGTGGTGGCACATCTTCAACAAGTAGTGCACAAAGGTCGGCCAGGCGGTCACCGATGCCGGAGTTTTCCCCAGGTCGTGTTGACAATTCCACATCAAGCGAAGTCTCGACAATTCCGACGAAGAGAGCGTCAATGGAAAGGAAGGGTCCGCCCACCAAAGCGGACGGAAGGGAGGTCCACATGAACCAACTAACGACGAACGCTGAGGCGATCACAGCGACAAGATCAACGGCGGTTTCGTACCTGCGGGTGTCCACGAAGGAACAGGCCGAACGAGACGGCGATCCTGAGGGATACAGTCTTCCCGCGCAGCGCGAAGCGAACCAAAGGAAGGCAGAGTCCCTCGGCGCCGACATCGTCGAGGAGTTCATCGACCGGGGCGAGTCGGCACGGTCGAGCGATCGACCCGATCTTCAGCGGATGCTGACGTTCATTGCCGAGAACCCCGTCGACTACGTCATCGTGCACAAGGTCGACCGTCTGGCACGAAATCGAGCAGACGATGTCACGATCAATCTCGCGATACAGAAGGCGAATGCACGACTGGTGTCCGTGAGCGAGAACATCGATGAAACACCGTCTGGGATGTTGTTGCACGGCATCATGAGCTCAATCGCCGAGTTCTACTCGCGCAACCTCTCGACTGAAGTCGTAAAGGGCATGAGCCAGAAGGCCAAGACGGGTGGCACCCCCGGTCGAGCCCCCATCGGCTATCTCAACAGGGCGGTGATCAATGAAGACGGTCGCGAAGTCCGCACGGTGGTGCTCGACGAACAACGGGCACATCTCATCTCGTGGGCATTCCGCACCTACGCCGAAGGGGAACTGACCATTCGTCAGCTTGCCGAAGAAGTAGCGTCTCGTGGGCTCTCGTCCCCCGCAACGCCCACACGTCCCTCTCGGCCTGTGGACGCGACGATGCTGCACAAGATCCTGTCCAACCCGTATTACAAGGGCGAGGTGCGCTTTCAGGGCGGCGTCTATCCCGGGCGGCATCAGCCATTGGTGACGATCGCGACCTGGCAGAGAGTGCAGGATCTCATGGCGTCGCGCGTCCTCGGAGAAAAGATCCGCAAGCACCACCTCTACTTGAAGAGTTCGGTGTTCTGCGGAAAGTGTGGATCCCGCCTCATCGTGCACATGCCAAAGAACCGCCACGGGACTGTTTACGAGTACTACGTCTGCTCTGGACGCCACTCGAAGCGCAACGGGTGCGATCAGCGAGCGCTACCCGTCGGGCTAGTGGAGAACAAGGTTGTTGAACTTTACAAGCGGCTCCAGCTTGAACCGGAGGCGCGCGCCACCGTCGAGAAGACGCTTCGCCTCGAGCTAGAGCGGAGCGCGTACGAGTCGAAGAGGGCACATCAAGAGCTGACTCGCGAACGTGCTCGCCTCCAAGCGAGAAGTCGCAAGCTGCTCGACGCGCACCTGGACGGGGCATTGCCCGCCGACATGTACAAGGGAGAGCAAAGAACGATATCCAGCCAACTCGCTGCCGTGGATGAGCGACTTGAGCGACTCAGCGTGCTGTTCGAGGACCTTGAAAAGAACCTCGAAGCCGCGATCGACCTGGCGTCAAATTGCTATGAAGCGTACCGGCGAGCTCCGGATTCGCTCCGCCGCATATACAACCAGGCCTTCTTCAAGCGCATCCTGATCTGGGAAGAGGAAGTTGCGGAGGGCGAGCTCCAGGAGCTTTTCGAGATCGTCTTCACGATCGCTGAGGAGGATTCACCTTCCGGCTCCGAGACAAGAGGAGAGGCCGAAAACACGGGGTTTTCGGCCTCTCAGGGTTCCAATGAAGGGACTTTGGTGCCCCTGGAGGGACTCGAACCCCCAACCCTCTCCTTAGGACGGAGCTGCTCTTCCATTGAGCTACAGAGGCAGGTCCGTCGAGTCTATCCGGCGAGCGCGGCTGCGGCGGCACGGCGGGGCCGCGAACGGGCGGCTCGCCGGCTTCGGTAGCGTCGACTCCGTGGCTCGTCGCGGCATCCTCACGCTCCTCACCGTGATGGTGGGGTGTGCGCTGGCGGGGTGCTCCGCCGGAGCCACCGGATCCTCCATCGGCTCGTCGGCTGCAGTGACCCGCACAGCCACGCCGGATTCAGCCGCGCCGATCCCCTCGATCGATCTGCCGCCCACCGGAGCTACGCCTGACTACCAGCTCGGCGGGGCATACCCGCCGCCGTCCGGTGTGGGGATCGTTGTGCGTGACCGCACCGCGGCCCCCGCCGACGACGTCTATTCGGTCTGCTACGTCAATGGCTTCCAGACGCAGCCTGGCGAGCTCCCGCTGTGGCCGGACGATCTCCTCCTCAAGCACGCTGACGGAGAACTCGTGCACGACCCTGACTGGCCCGACGAGGTCATCGTCGACACGAGGGATGCTGAAGCCGTCGGCGCGATCGTCAGCCCGTGGATCAACGGGTGCGCCGCAGACGGATACGATGCCGTCGAATTCGACAACCTCGACACCTACACCCGCACCGACGGCGCCCTCACTTTCGACGACAACCTGGCGGTCGCGAAGATCCTCGTCGCCATCGCGCACGAGCACGGGCTCGCCGCAGGTCAGAAGAACGCCGCTGAGCACACCGCTCGCCTGCATGCCGAGGCAGGCTTCGACTTCGCGATCGCCGAAGAGTGCGCCGCGTGGGATGAGTGCCCCTCCTACGCCGACGTCTACGGCGACGCGGTCATCGCGATCGAGTATTCCGACAGCTTCCCCCGCCCGTTCTCC
>Ga0182744_1004196_pt1 | contig 10922 bp, 7 predicted proteins | sample eDN3rd30CKraftMG_FD_128525 | JGI IMG/M metagenome (GOLD analysis project Ga0182744, IMG submission 128525) | Enriched Miracle-Growth compost microbial communities from Emeryville, California, USA - eDNA 3rd pass 30_C Kraft MG (version 2) (version 2) ... | reverse complement strand
TGGCAGGCCATCCGCGCGGCACGCGCCGCCTCCGCCGCGTAGCGGCCGGCGCAACCGGGCAGCTCCGGCCCAAGCGCCTGGCCGGACGACGCTTTTGGCCCGCGCGATGTGGGCAACGGAGCCATGCGCCGTCTGCCCGTCTTATTGTCGCTGCATCGACGCGCGATCAAGCCCGTCTGTGCTATTGACAGGCTTTGATCTGCCCGATTCCGAAAGTTGCTTGAAATGACTGCTCAATCTCCGACCTTTCCCGCGCCCGGCACGCTCGCCACAGAAGCGCGCATGATCTCCACCATCGGCGCGGCGCATTTCCTCAGCCATTTCTATTTCTTGCTGCTGCCGCCGGTCTTCCTCGCGGTGCGCGCCGAATACGACGTCACCTACACGCAGCTCGGCCTCGCCATCGCCGTGTTCAATATCGTCTCGGCAATCTTCCAGACCCCCGCCGGCCTGCTGGCGGATCGCGTCGGGCCGTTCGCCGTCCTCGTCGCCGGCCTCGCGCTGGAAGGTGTGGCGTTCATCCTGATCGGGGTCGTGCATTCGTACTGGTTCCTGGTCGCGATGTTCGCCGTCGCGGGCCTCGCTAATACGGTGTTCCATCCGTGCGACTACGCGCTGCTGTCGCACCACATCGGCGACCAGCGGGTCGGCCGCGCGTTCTCGTTCCATACGTTCTCCGGCATGTTCGGCAGCGCGGCCGCGCCCGTCACCATGCTGTTCCTCGAGGGATTGATCGGCTGGCGCGGCGCCTTCATCGCGGCGGGCACCGCGGGCGTCGTCGTCACGCTGCTGCTGGCATTGCAGCACCGCGACTATGTCGAGGGCCCACACCTCGCCGCGCGCACCATGGCCAAGGACGGCGAGCGGGTGAGCAAATGGGACCTGCTGACGTCCGGTCCGATCCTGCGCAACTTCGCATTCTTCACCCTGCTCTCCGCGACGGCGGCGGGCATCCAGAACTATTCCATCGTGGCGCTGCACGACCTGTTCGGCTTCGAGGCCGACGTGGCCAATAACGCGCTCTCCACCAACCTACTGCTGAGCTCCATCGGCGTGCTGGCCGGCGGCGTGCTCGTCTCCCGGGTGAGCAATCACAACCTCGTCGCCGCCATCGGCATCGGCGTGGCAGGTCTTGCCGTGCTCGCCATCGGCATCTCCAATCTGAACGTGGCGATGCTGTTCGTCATCATGGCCGTGGGCGGCTTCGCCTCGGGCGTCATCATGCCCTCCCGCGACATGATCGTCCGGCAGGTGACGCCGCCGGGATTCTTCGGCACGGTGTTCGGCTTCGTGACGACCGGATTCAACGTGTCCGGCGTCATCTTCCCGCTCATTTTCGGCGCGCTGATGGACCACGGCAGTCCGCGCATGGTGTTCATCGTTTCCGCCCTGTGTAGCCTCGCCGCGATCGTCACCGTCATCGGAGGCAAGAAACGGAAAGCCGCCGTCGCCGCCTGAGGCGGCGGCGAGCCCACAACCGGAGCTCAATCCAACAGGTCAGCCATGCCCGCGGACGCCCCCATCCTGCAATCCCTCGGTTACCTCGGCCTGCGCGCGCGCAACGTCGACGACTGGCTGGCCTACGGCACGCGCCTGCTCGGCATGCAGGTCGTGGACAAGAGCACGGCTACGCTGTCGCTGCGCATGGACGACCGCAAGCAGCGCGTGATGGTCGCGGCGGACGGCGGCGAGGGCCTGGGATTTCTCGGCTTCGAAGCCGCGAATGCCGCCGCGCTCGACCGGATCGCCGCCCGCCTCGAGGAGCATGGGATCGCCGTCGCGCGCGGCGCCCGCGCGCTCGCGGACGAGCGCTGCGTCGCGGACCTGATCGTTTGCAACGATCCCCTCGGCAACCGCGTCGAGATATTCCACGGCCAGCAGATCGCCGGCGAGCCGTTCCAGCCCGGACGCTCGATCTCCGGCTTCCGCACCGGCCCGCTCGGCATGGGCCACGTGGTCATCACGGCGAAGCGCTCGGAGGACGTCATTCCGTTCTACCGCGACGTGCTCGGCTTCCGGCTGAGCGACTACTTCGTGAAGCCGGTGAAGGTGCACTTCTTCCACCTGAACCCGCGCCACCACAGCCTCGGCATCCTGGAATCCGGCAGCAACGGCGTCCACCACATGATGGTCGAGGTGAATTTCCTCGACGACGTCGGTCAGGCCTACGACATCGCGCAGACAACCCCCGACCTCGTCCGCCAGACGCTCGGCCGGCACATCAACGATCACGTCACCTCGTTCTATTCCGCCAACCCGTCGAACTTCATGGTCGAATACGGCTGGGGCGGACGCTCGATCGATGTCGACAACTGGCAGCCCAGGGAGGTCGTCGAGGGGCCGAGCCTGTGGGGCCACGAACGGATGTGGCTGTCGCCCGAAGGCCGCGCCCAGGCGCGCGAGATGCGCATGAAGCTCGCCCGCGAAGGCCTGCGCATCCCCGTCGACGTCATGGAAGGCAACCACACCCTGGCGCCGGGCACCTGCGTGCTGTGGGACACGATCGGCGAAGCCCGCAAACGCGGCTACGTCTAACCGCGCATCGTTGCCGCATCCGGGCTTGGCAGCCAGCCCGCAATATCCTAAATGATGCCGGCCCACCGGGCACCGAAACTGTTCCGGCCGCTGTCGCCGGAAGGAAGCAGCGCCTAAGCTAAGCTATTGCTGTTTCAAGGTTTTGGGGAATAGTTCAATGGTAGAACAGCGGACTCTGACTCCGTTAATCTTGGTTCGAATCCAGGTTCCCCAGCCACCCTCTTCCTTCACCTCCAGCCGCTCGCGATAGCCTTTCCCGCCTGAGGGCAGCGGCACCTCATCGCCGCCGGCTGTTGTTCACGATCTCCGGCGATCCTAGCGTGGATTCCGTGCGTGCCGCCGCGAGGCTGCTTCAGGCCCGCCAGCGTGGCCGGCCATGACGCGCGGCCCATGGCCCTGATTGCCCTACGGCAAAGCAAAAGCGGCCGGATCGCTCCGGCCGCCTGTGACGTATCCTGAGGGCTGCCCGCTATTGCGGCTCGATCTTCGCCGCCTTCACGATCGGCGCCCACAGCTTGATATCGGCCTGGAGCCGCGCCGCGACGGTTTTGCCGTCCTCCGCCAGCGGGAACGAGCCGACGCGCGCCAGGAACTTCGCGGCATCCTCCGTCGAGCTGATCTTGTTCATCCAGCCGCCAACCTTGGCGACGATATCCGGCGGCGTGTTCTTCGGGAAATAGACGCCCCACCATGGCGCGAGCTCGAAGCCCTTCAGTCCCGCCTCGTCCATGGTCGGCACGTCGGGAAACTCCGGATGGCGCTTAGAGGTGGTCACGGCGAGCGCGCGGATCTTGCCGGCCTTGATCGCGCCTGCGGCGAAGGTGCCGTCCATGATCTGGAAGTCGAGCGTGCCGTTCTCCACGTCCGGCAGCGACTCCGGCGCGGTGCGGTATTGGACCTGCGTCGCCTCGAAGCCGACGGTCTGCCGGTAATATTCCGTCGTGATGATCGCCATCTGGTTGGTGACGCCATAACGGTTCTTGTCGTTCTTCTTGAGATGCTCGTTCAGTTCGGCGAGCGTCTTGTAAGGCGACTTCGGCGACACGACGACGATAAACGCGATCTGCGCGAAGGAAGCGGCCGGCACGAAATCCGTCACCGTGTCGAACGGCAGATTTTTGAATAGGAAGCGGCTTCCCGCCATGTTGGAATTGGCGATGAACAGCATCGTGTAGCCATCGGGCTTTGCCGTGGCCACGATTCCCGCGGCGATGTTGCTGTTGGCGCCCGGCTTGTTCTCGACGATCACCGATTGCCCGCTGACCTCCCCGAGCTTGGTCGTGAAATAGCGACCGAGGATGTCCGCGCCGCTGCCGGCTGGAAATCCGATCAGCACGCGCATCGCCCGGTTCGGATAATCAGCTTCGGCCTTCGCGCTGCCGGTCAGGGCGGCCAGGCCAAGCGCGGCGCCACCAGCGACAACTTCACGACGATTGAACATTCTTCCTCCCTCCAAATAATTGCTGCCGCAGAAACGTCCTGAAACGAACGACGCCGAACGGCCGGCCTCGCTCAGGCGGCATGCTCGACGACGATCCCAGGGCCGATCCAACGCCGCTGAATCAGCCCTGCCGCTTATTCTGATGCAAGGCCGCAAGCTTCTCCGAAAACCACGGCGCATCCTTTCCGGACCATACCTTAGCTCGCCTTCCGCAACCTGGGCATGATCTCGCTCGCCAGCAATTCAGTCGAGCGCAGCGATGCCGCATATGGAAGATTGCCGAAGGCCAGCCGGCACATCAGGTAATTGATGCCGCAGTCCCTCGCCTGCCGCTCGATCATTTCCCCGACCTGTTGCGCCGTGCCGGCCATGATGAAGCCGCGCGCCACCGACTCCTGATAATCCGGCGAATAGGTCGCCAGCGGCACCTCGATGTTCTTCTTCTTCCACAGCAGGCTGAAGCTGTCATACCAGGCATGGTAAGCCGATTTCGCAAGCCGCACCGCCTCCGCTTCCGTATCTGCGACGACGATGTGCCGGTTCATGCCGACGATCGGCGGCCCGGCGCCCCAGGCTTTCGCCCACTGGTCGCGATACACGTCGGTGAGCGCGCGGACCTGCTGCGAGGAGCCGTTGCAGACCATGTAGATCTTGTTCTTGACCGCATTCGGAATCGCCTCCGGCGTTCCGATGCCGAGCCACAGCGGCGGATGCGGTCTCTGGAACGGCTTGATCTCGATCGGCGTGCCTTTATAGCGGAAGTGCTTGCCTTCGAAATTCAGGGTGTCCTGCGCGAACGCCTGCATCACGACGGCGGTCGCCTCGGCATAGATCGAGCGGGATTGGTTCGGATCGACCCCGTAGTATTCGATCTCGATCGGCGACACGCCGCGGCCGAACCCGAGCTCGATCCGGCCGCCGCTCAACTGGTCGAGCATGCAGATGTCTTCGTAGGCGCGAAGCGGATTCTGCAGCGTCAGGATATAGACCAGCGGTCCGAGGCGCAGCCGCTTCGAGCGCTGCGCCACCGCCGAAAGGAAAACCGCCGGCGACGGCGCCATTCCCAGCGGGGTCGAATGGTGTTCGGCGAGGTGATAGCAGAAGAACCCCAAACGGTCGTAAGCCTCGATGAGCTTCAGGCGCTCCTCATACTGCTGCGCCAGCGGGACCGCCCCGATATCCATGTGATCGAAAATGCCAAACTTCATCCCGCCCCTCGTCCGCAATGAACAGCGACAGGCATAGCGAAAGCCGGTGGGCAGCGCCACGATAAACTGGGTCGGAGCCAGGCAGGCGTGCGTTGCGCCGGCCGCATCGCACAACCGGGATTAGAGCGGTTTCTTGGCCGGACGGCAGTGAAAATCGACGACCAGCCGCGCGGTGGTCGGCTTGAGACGCTCATAGCTCGCCAGGCACTGGTCCACATCGGTCGCGCTCATGGCGTGATGGCGCGCCCGCAATTGCAGCATCAGCTTGACGTCCGCCCAGGCAACCCCGATGGACTTCAGGATGCCCAGCAGCAGTTCGGTCCGCTCCTGCAGCATCGCGCGCTCGATCGTGGCGACGGGGATGTTCGCAATCGTCGAAAGCCCGACGATGGTCTCCTCGAACTGCCCTGACGCGGCGAACTTCGCCAGTTCGGCGAGACTGAGCGGCCGCTCACCGCATAGCGCGGCGACGGTTTTCCGTGCCTTCGAGTACTCGTAGGATTCGGCGATCGAGCGCGCCTGCACCCGGCTGGTCACCTCGCGGACGACGCGGTGGACTTCCTCGATCGCCTGCGGATTTTCCGCCTGCAGCTTGGCCCGCACGCTCTGCGAGGCGATCGTGAGCAGCTTGAGGAAATGATGGCGCGGAATCTCGCGGCGCGAGCCGACGCCGGCCGCGATCTCGTCGTCGTTCCGGGACCGCATCACCAGCCGGAAGAAGCCCGCATCGGAAAAAGCGGCACCGGCGTTCCCGACCACGCTCAGCACCACCGCGCGATCCCCCCGCTCGACCAGGACCTCGGTCACGGCGCCGGCGATCGATTTTCGCTTCGAGATCGCCAGCATATGCCCCTGCCCCATGCTGCGCGCGTTCTCGATCAGCATCGCGTCGTCGAGGCGGTCGGACAGGGTCAGGACCGGGGAAGCCACCTCCACCTCGCGGTCGAAGGCAAGGTCGCGGATGACGTTCCGCGGCGCGTTGGGCACCGGCGCGAGCCGCTGCGCCAGCAGGACGCGCGCCGACTTCTCGATCTCTGCCGCGAGCCGCATGATGACGTCGTCGAACAGCGCGATCTGCTCGTCGGAATAGTCCGATGCCTGCGAAAGGAACAGATCGGTGATGTGCCGCAGCGCTTCCGCGCGCTGGCTCGCGGGACGTCCCGCGATGGCAACCTCGATCTCCTGAAGCAAATGCTGCTGGCCGTTCATGGCGCTCTAACCGGACTTCTGTCCGCCTCACTCTGAGATACCGACGCTGCCCCGCAGCGTTCAGGCTGCCTTCCCTGTCGGCCTCATGGCAAAATCGAGTTCCGAAATCGCCCGCGGCCTGGCGAGAAGGTAGCCCTGCAACTGGTCGACCCCGGCCGCGCGCAGGAGGTCGACCTGCTCTTCCGTCTCCACGCCCTCGGCGGTGGTGAGGATGTTGAGGCCGCGGCCAAGCCCGGCGACCGCGCAGACGATCGCCGCGCAATCGGCCCGGTTCGACAGTTCGCTGACGAAGGAGCGGTCGATCTTGATCTTGTCGAACGGGAACATCCGCAGATAGCTCAGCGATGAGTAGCCCGTTCCGAAATCGTCCAGCACGATGGAAATGCCGAGACTCTTGAGCTGATGCAGCGTCGTCAAGTTGCTGGCTGTCTTCTGCAGCAGCACGGACTCGGTCACTTCCAGTTCGAGGCGCTCCGGCGGCAGCCCGGCCTCCATCAGCGCCTGCGCGACCGTCTCGACCAGATTGCAGTCGCGGAACTGCGCCGGGGACAGGTTGACCGCGATCTTCACGTCCGCCGGCCAGCGGGCCGCGTCTTCGCAGGCCCTGCGCAGGATCCATTCGCCGAGTGGCACGATCATCCCGACTTCCTCGGCGATCGAGATGAACTCGTTCGGCGGCACGAGCCCGCGCATCGGATGGCGCCAGCGCACCAGCGCCTCCGCGCCGCACGGCCTGCGCGTCCCGGCATCGTAGATGGTCTGATAGTGCAACTCGAACTGCTGGTGCGCGATGGCCCCGCGCAGGTCGGTCTGCAGGACGTGGCGGGCCTTCGCCTCGGCGTCCATCTGCGGATCGAACAGCCGGATGCTGTTGCGGCCGTCGGATTTCGCCCGGTAGAGCGCGAGGTCGGCGTTCTTGAGCAGTTGGTCGGCCTCGGTGCCGTCGCCGGGGGCGAGCGCGATCCCGATGCTGGTGCCGATGATGATCTGATGCCCGTCGATCTCGTAGGGCGCCGTGATGGCTTCGAGCAGCTTGTTGGAGAGGATGATCGCGCTCTCGCGCTGATCGGCGTCGGCGATGGCGAGCAGCGCGAATTCGTCCCCCCCGAGCCGCGCCACCGTGTCCGTTTCCCGGGTGCTGGTGCGCAGGCGGTCGGCGACGGCCTTGAGCAGGAGGTCCCCGACCGGATGGCCCAAGGAGTCGTTGACCGCCTTGAACAGGTCGAGATCGAAGATGAAGACGCTGAACTTCTCGCCGCGGCGGCGCGAACGGGCGAGCGCCTCATCCATCTTCTCAAGAAGCTGCATCCGGTTGGCGAGACCGGTCAGGGCGTCGTGGCGCGCCATATAGGCCATGTGCTCCTCGGAGCGGCGGCGCTCGGTGATGTCGTCGTGGGTCACTACCCAGCCGCCGTTTGCCATCGGCTGCTGCACGGCATAGATCGTCCGGCCGTCGGTGGTCTCGATCAGCTGGCTGGCGATCTTGCCCTTGCGGATCGTCTCGATGATGTCGTTGCAGTACTGTTCCGGATCGCCCTGGAACAGACCCACCTCCTTGCGATGCTCGATCAGCCGGCGCAGCGTGCAGCCCGGCTTGATGACGTCGCGCGAGAGTCCGTACATGGCGATGTAGCGCTCGTTGACGACCGCGATCCGCGCGTTCTCGTCGAACATGCACAAGCCGTGGGTGATGTTGTTGAGGGCGGCGTCGATCTGGAGGTTGGCGGATTCGAGCTGCCGTGCCTGTTCGGCCAGAAGCCGCTCGCGCTCGAGGAGCGAGGCGTCCGAATTGACGAGCTTGCGGAACTGCCGCGTCAGCGCCGCCAGCAGGTAGATGCTGCAGGCCAGGATCAGCAGTGTCCCCGCCCCGATAAACGTCGCGCGGCGGCGCCAGTTGGCGAAAGCGGCTTCCTCGGTGATCGAGACGGTGACGACCAGCGGATAGTCGCGCAACGGCCGGACGGCGATCAGCCGACGCTGCGCGTCGAAATTCTGGCCCGGACCCCAGTACTGGCCGCCGCCGCCGGCGGCGACCTTGTACCAGTCGGAGGTCGGCAGCAGACGCTGGCCGATCATTCGCTCCGCGGTCGGGTGGCGCACCAGCACCGTGCCGTCTTCGCGCACCAGCGCGATCGCCTGGCCGTGCGGCGTGCTCATCGTGCCGTACAGATTCCGGAAATAGGAGATTTCAGCGCCGATGAAGATCACGCCCAGGAATTGGCCGTCAGGTCCGATGATGCGGCGGCTGATCTGGATCATCCACTCGCCGTCGAGAGGACCGCGGTTGGGCACGCCGATGAAAACGCCCCGGCGCGATGTATCCCGATGGACCTTGAAATAGTCCCGATCGGAGAGATCAATCTGCGGCGACGGCCACGTCCGCGAGAAGGTTCCGAGCCTGCCGGTGCTGTCGATCAGGCCGATGGCCATCGCCTGCGGAAGCCGCGCGAGCCGGTCCACGAACAGGTTGTGGACCTCGGTGGTTTCGGTAAGGGTGCGGAAGTTCTCAGGGGTGGTGACGCCGAGCCGCAGGACACGCTCGCGCAGTTCGGCGAGCACGATGTCCATGGCCTGGACAGTGCGCGTCGTCTGCTCCGCCAGCAGGGTCGCGGAGTTGCCGGTTTCGCGGCGGGCATTCTCTTCGGCATCGCTGCGCAGCGCCCAGAGGGTGAAGGCAATGGCTACGATGGCGAGAGCAAGTACCCCCGCAGCCACGCAGATCAGGCTGCGGAACGTCAGGTCACGCTCGCGATATGTCATTTCCCCGGGCACCCCAAACACGCGGATGCAAAATACCGACGGCAGGTTGATAAAGATCAAATGCCACCGGATCGGGTGAAGAATTGTTAGGATTCGTCGGCAGGCAGAGCCCCGGCCATCTAATGTTTTCTGATTAAAAGATAGCGATAATTTATTGTTTTAATTTGACTTTGCTTCTGTTTCTAGTGTCCTGGCTGAGCACCCTCATCGGCGCGAGCCAAGGCGGATCGCCGGCAATGTCCACCCCGCGCCGTCGCGAAACGGCGTCCCGTCCCGGTGTTCCATCGGCCGGGATAACGTCCGCCATGGTGCCCGATTGTCTTTCTTCATGAGGAAATCTCCTTGAATCCAGACGCTTCGATGCAGAGCCGCATGGCGATGCATAGCCGCAACCAGCTCAAGATCGGCCTGTTCGCCGCCAACTGCTCGTGCGGCCGCGCCGTGACCCTGGTACCGGAACGCTGGTCCGCAAGCTGGCCCGACACCCTGAAGATGGCGAAACTGGCCGACGAGGCCGGCATCGACTTCCTGCTGCCGGTCGCGCGATGGAAGCCTTACGGCATCAACGGCGACTATCAGCACGACACCTTCGAGACGCTGACCTGGGCGACCGCCCTCCTCGCATCCACGCGGCGCATCACCGTATTCGGCACGGTGCACGCGCCGCTATTCAACCCGGTGGCGGCAGCCAAGCAGATGGCGACGGCCGACAACGTGGGCGGCGACGGAGGCCGCTTCGGGCTCAATCTCGTCGTTGGCTGGAACGAGGGCGAGTTCGAGATGTTCGGCGTGCCGCAGCGCGACCACGACGCGCGCTACGCCTACGCCCAGGAGTGGATCGACGCCGTCACCGCCATGTGGTCGCCGAAGGATAACTTCGACTTCGAGGGCAAATACCTGAACCTCAAGGCGGTGCGCAGCTATCCAAAGCCGGTCGGCGGCACCCGGCCGATCATCATGAACGCGGGCATGTCGCCGGTCGGCCGCGCCTTTGCGATGCGCAACTGCGATGCCTTCTTCACCAACACCATCGGGATGTCGGTCGAGCAGCAGGCCGAGGTGGTCAGGGCCTGCAAGGCGGATGCGCACGCCCAGGGCCGCGAGCTCGACGTCTACACCACGGGCGACATCGTCTGCAGGCCCAGCCAGAAGGAGGCCGAGGAGTATCACCACTACGCCATCTTCGAGCGGGCGGACTGGAAGTCGGTTGATGACATCCTGGCGCTGCGCAAGATCACGCCGGACACGATGTCGCCGGAGGAATTCCGCAAGCGGCGCGAACTGCAGGCGAAGGGCATGGGCGGCGTGCCGCTCGTCGGCTCGCCCGACCATATCGCGGACAAGCTTGCCGAACTCGTGCGGGCGGGCCTGCGGGGCATCGCCATGTCGTTTGTGAATTACCTGAACGAGCTGCCCTACTTCGCGGCAGAGGTACTGCCGCGGCTCGAGCGGCAGGGAATCCGCGTTCCGCCGGAACGGATATGAAGCCCGCCGTCCGCGCCTCGGCAACGGACGCGACGCCGCTCCTGGAGCGTTTTCGAGCGAAGTGGATACCGGTTCGCGTGAAGAAAACGCTACGAAACAAAAAGCCGGAGCTCCGACTTTATTCTGTCAAAGCCGGGACGGCATTCTATCAAAGCCGGGACGGCACTAGGGTCCGGACTCAATTGATCCACCAAGTGATGGCGGCAGCCAAGAGGACAGCCGAGAGATAGATATCGGCTCGTTTGTCGTAGCGGGTGGCGATGCGCCTGAAGTCCTTGAGGCGG
>Ga0182744_1004195_pt1 | contig 10923 bp, 10 predicted proteins | sample eDN3rd30CKraftMG_FD_128525 | JGI IMG/M metagenome (GOLD analysis project Ga0182744, IMG submission 128525) | Enriched Miracle-Growth compost microbial communities from Emeryville, California, USA - eDNA 3rd pass 30_C Kraft MG (version 2) (version 2) ... | reverse complement strand
TTCATGGCGGCGATCTCTTCCAGCGTGATCTGGTCGTTGCGCGCCACGCGCACATCTTCGCCCAGTTCGCCGAAATATTGGACCAGGTTGTAGGTAAAAGAGTCGTAATTGTCGATCATCAGCAGCATTGTTTTCTCCTGTCGGGCCGTCCGGCGGCCCGGGGTGTTCCGGGGCGGGCCGCGCGGGCCTCAGATGGGTTCGTCCAGGCCGTGCTGCACCTGCTCCGCCGCGCGCAGCACGGCGCGGGCCTTGGCTTCGGTCTCGGCCCATTCGGCTTCGGGGCTGGAATCGGCCACGATGCCGGCCGCGGCCTGTACGTACAGCGTGCCGTCCTTGATGACGCCGGTGCGGATCGCAATGGCCACGTCCATTTCGCCGCCGTAGCTGAGGTAACCGGCCGCGCCGCCATAAATGCCGCGGCGCACGGGCTCCAGCTCGTCGATGATCTTCATGGCCTCCACCTTGGGAGCGCCGGTCAGCGTGCCGGCCGGGAATGAGGCTCTCAGCACGTCCATGCTGCTCATGCCGGGGTTCAGGTTGCCCGTCACGTTGGACACCAGGTGCATGACGTGCGAGTAGCGTTCGATGACCATGGTGTCGCTGACTTTCACCGAACCGACCTCGGCCACGCGGCCCACGTCGTTGCGGGCCAGGTCGATCAGCATCACGTGTTCGGCCACTTCCTTGGGGTCGGCCTTCAGTTCGGCGGCCAGGGCGGCGTCCTCCTCGGGCGTGGCGCCGCGCTTCCTGGTGCCGGCCAGCGGGCGGATCGTGATCTGCGACTTGGGCTCGCCGTTCTCCACCGCGCGCTCCTGGCGCACCAGGATCTCGGGCGACGCGCCGACCACCTGGAAGTCGCCGAAGTTCCAGAAGTACATGTAGGGGGAGGGGTTGAGGGACCGCAGGGCGCGGTAGAGGGAGAGGGGCGAGTCGCGGAAGGGCTTGGCGATGACCTGGCCGATCTGCACCTGCATGAGGTCGCCGGCGGCGATGTGTTCCTTGGCCCGGCGCACGGCGGCGAGGTAGTCCTCTTTCTTGAAGTCGCGCCGCTCCTCGGTCTGCATGCTGGCGTGGCTGTAGGGAATGTCCACGGGGCGGCGCAGGCGGGCGCGCAGGTCGTGCAGGCGCTGCTGGGCGCGGCTGTAGGCCTCGGGCTGGGCAGGGTCGGCGTACACCATGAGGTAGATGCGGCCGGCCAGGTTGTCGACGATGACCAGCTCGTCCACGTGCATCAGCATCAGGTCGCCCGCGGCGATGTGTTCCTTGGCGCGGCGCACGGCGGCCAGATAGTCTTCCTTCTTGAAGTCGCGCCGCTCTTCGGTCTGCATGCTGGCGTGGCTGTAGGGGATTTCCACCGGGCGGCGCAGGCGGACGCGCAGGTCGTGCAGGCGCTGCTGGGCGCGGCTGTAGGCCTCGGGCTGGCTGGGATCCGCGTAGACCATCAGGTAGATGCGGCCGGCCAGGTTGTCCACGATGACCAGCTCGTCCACGTGCATCAGCATCAGGTCGGGCGTGCCGCCCTCCATGCCGGCGGGAAACGGCTTGACCGCGGGGCCCAGGCAGGGCTCGATGTGGCGCACCGTGTCGTAGCCGAAGTAGCCGGCCAGGCCGCCGCAGAAACGCGGCATGCCGGGGCGCAGGGCGACCTTGAAGCGGCTTTGGTATTGCTCGATGAAGGCCAGCGGGTCGCCGTCATGGGTTTCGGCGACCTTGCCGTCGTGCAGAACCTCGGTGCGGGTGCCGCTGGCGCGGATCACCGTGCGGGCGGGCAGGCCGATGAAGGAATAGCGGCCGAAACGCTCGCCGCCCACCACCGATTCCATCAGGCAGGTCATGCGGCCGGCCAGGGGGCCGGCATGCGCCAGCTTCAGGTAGATGCCGAGGGGGGTGTCCAGGTCGGCGTAGGTCTCGGCGACCAGCGGGATGCGGTTGTAGCCTTCCGCGGCGAGGGCCTTGAATTCGATTTCGGTCATGTCGGGTCTCGTAAGCGATGGATTTGCTATCGGACCAGGCGCACAACAAAAAAGCCCGGTCCAGGTTACTGGTTCCGGGCTTGGCTCTGTGGTTACACAGCTACGGCACTAGGCGGCATACGCGTCCAGGGCCGGGAGGGATCATCGCCACCCGGAAGACAAACGCCACCAGCGCCACGAGGCGCCGAGCATTTGGTTCTGGATGGAAGCGTTCATTGAGCTGTATTCGGTATTGAATTCGCGTTGAGCCTGCCTAGCCGCCAGAGGCGTTCAAGAGCCGGTTTTTGCCGCGTTCTGGTTCTGATTCCAGACCGCGACCCACTGGGCGGCGTCGACTAGCGTGTCAACTATACCATCGACATCCAGCTCGCGCACGTCCCTTCCTTCGTTGTAGCCATACGGCACCACCAGGACCTGCGTGCCGGCGCTGCGGCCGGCCTGGGCGTCGTTGAGGGAATCGCCGATGGTCACGGCCTCCCGCACGGAGACGCCGAGCAGCTCGCAGGCATGCAGGACCTGGTCGGGGTCCGGCTTGCGGCGCGCGCAGGTGTCGCCGCAGACCACCGCCTCGAAAAAGCCGGCCAGGCCCGTGCGCTGCAGCAGCGGCAACGTGAATTCGGTGGGCTTGTTGGTGACGACCGCGAGCTTCAGGCCATGGTCGCGCATGTGCTTCAGGCCGTCGATGACGCCCGGATAGACCATCGCCTTTTCGCCGTTGACCAGGTGGTAATGGCGGAAGAACGCGGCGCGGGCGCGCTCGAACTCGGCGGGCTCAGGGTCGGCGCCGTCGAGGCTGCCCGCCAGGCTGCGGCGGACCAGGTTGTCCACGCCCTTGCCCACGAAAGTGGCCACCACGTCCTCGCGCAGCGGGGACATGCCCAGCTCCACGCGCATGGCATTGGCGGCGAACGCCAGGTCGGGGATGGAATCGAGGAGAGTGCCGTCGAGATCCAGCAGGGCGGCGCGAAAAGCGGTCATGTCGGTTCCCGGTCAGATGGCGGTGGTTTCGCCGATGGCGATCTGCTCGCGCATCGATTTGATGATGCCGGCGTAGTCCGGCTTGCCGAAAATGGCGGAGCCGGCCACGAAGGTATCGGCGCCCGCGCGGCGGATCTCGGCGATGTTGTCGATCTTGACGCCGCCGTCCACCTGCAAGACGATTTCCTGGCCGCCGGCCTGGGTCCAGGCGTCGATGCGGGCGCGCGCCTCGCGCAGTTTCGCCAGGGCGGCGGGGATGAAGCTCTGGCCGCCGAAGCCGGGGTTGACCGACATGATCAGGACCAGGTCGATCTTGTCCATCACGTAGTCCAGGTAGGACAGCGGCGTGGCGGGGTTGAACACCAGGCCGGCCTTGCAGCCGTTTTCGCGGATCAGCGACAGCGTGCGGTCCACGTGGCGGCTGGCGTCCGGATGGAAGCTGATGTAGTCGGCGCCGGCCTTGGCGAACATCGGGACCAGGTCGTCCACCGGCTCAACCATGAGGTGCACGTCGATGGGCACCGAGACGTGGGGACGGATCGCCGCGCACACCATCGGGCCGATGGTCAGGTTGGGGACATAGTGGTTGTCCATCACGTCCACGTGGATCCAGTCGGCGCCGGCGGCGACGACGTTGCGGACTTCCTCGCCCAGGCGGGCGAAGTCAGCCGACAGGATGCTGGGGGTGATGCGGGTGGAGGCCGATTGGGTAGACATGATGTTCGGGGTCGGGGAGGGCATAATGTGCCATTATTGCAGTTTGAGGCGCGGTACCGGGAATGGCCCGGTCCGGCGGGTCCGGGGTCCGCGCCTGCTACACAGGGAAGGACTGTGAAACCTTACGACCTGAGCGTCTCTGTCTCTCCGCGCTTCGTGCCCGAACAGTCCGATCCCGGCGAACAGCAGTTCGTATTCGCCTATACCGTCCGCATCACCAATACGGGCGAGCATCCCGCCCAGGTGATCAGCCGCCACTGGATCATCACCGACGGCAACCAGCGCGTGCAGGAAGTGCGCGGGCTGGGCATCGTGGGGCAGCAGCCCCTGCTGGCGCCGGGCGAGACCTTCGAATACACCAGCGGCTGTCCCCTGCCCACTCCGGTGGGCACGATGCGAGGCACCTATCACTGCGTCGGCGAGAACGGCATCCCGTTCGAAGTCCCGATATCCGAATTCGTCCTGGCCATGCCGCGCACCTTGCACTGAATGGCCCGGCCCCCGTCGTACGTTTTTCCTCAGCTCATGAAGCGCATTCTCAGTCTGTCCGTGCTGTCCGTACTGCTGGCGGCATGTTCCACGCCCTCCGACATCCCTCCCGAATCCGGAGCGCCCGGCACGGCCGGCGGCCGCCTTCCGGCCGACGGCCCGCTGGTGGTTCCGCCACTGTCGGCGCTGCCCGACACGCCGCCGCGCGCGCTGGCGGGCAAGTTCAAGCCCGGGACCTGGGCCGAAATGCCCGGCTGGACCAGCGATGACCTGTCGCGATTCTGGCCCCTTTTCCTGCGCAACTGCCGCGGGCTGATGCGGCCGACCTCCGGCAACCTGGCCGCTCCCGCGCGGGCCACGCCGCGGGCCTGGCAGCCGGTCTGCGCGGCGGCGGTGGATCCGTCCCGCGCGCCCGCCGCCGGCGACGGCGAGGCCGTGCGCCGCTTCCTGCAGACCTACCTGCAGCCCTGGCGCCTGAACGCGGCCGACGGCAAGCCGGCCAGCAATACGGTCACGGGCTACTACGAGCCCCTGGTGCGCGGTTCGCGCCGCCAGGGCGGCAACTATCAGTGGCCGCTTTACGCCGTGCCGGCCGACCTGCTGACGATCGACCTGGGGTCGGTGTATCCCGACCTGGCGGGCAAGCGGGTGCGGGGCAAGCTGGACGGCAAGCGCGTGGTGCCCTACGACACGCGCGCCGCCATCGAATCGTCCGGCCGCCGTCCGCCCGTGGTCGTCTGGGTGGACGACCCGGTGGACAACTTCTTCCTGCAGGTGCAGGGATCGGGCCGGGTGCAGCTCACCGACGGCCCCGATACCGGCAAGACCATCCGCGTGGCCTACGCCGACCACAACGGCCAGCCCTACGCGTCCATCGGCCGCTGGCTGATCGACCGCGGCGAATTGTCGGCGGACCAGGCGTCGATGCAGAACATCCGGGCCTGGGCCCAGCGAAATCCCAAGCGCGTGCCGGAAATGCTCAATGCCAACCCGGCCGTCGTGTTCTTCCGCGAAGAGCCCGTGGTGGATCCGGAACAGGGGCCGAAGGGGGCCTACGCCATTCCGCTGGCGCCGATGCGCTCGGTGGCGGTCGATGCAAGCTTCGTGCCCCTGGGCACGCCGGTCTACCTGGCCACGACCTACCCGGCGTCCGACCGGCCGCTGCAGCGCCTGGTGTTCGCCCAGGACACGGGCACCGCGATCCGCGGCGCGGCGCGCGCCGACTTCTACTGGGGCTACGGCGACGAGGCCGGGCAGCAGGCGGGCCGCATGAAGCAGCGCGGCCAGATGTGGGTGCTGTGGCCCAAGCAGGCAGGGGAGCCGACAGCAAGATGAGCCATCAGATCGTCGTTTGCGGGGCCGGCATCGTCGGCCTGTCCACCGCCCTGGCGCTGGCCCGCCGCGGCCAGCGCGTCGCCGTGCTGGCGCCGCGCGCCGCCGTGCCGGCGGCCGATCCCGACCGCTACCATCCGCGCGTCTACGCGATTTCGCCCGCCAGCCAGCGTTTCCTGGCCGGACTGGGCGTCTGGGACGCCATGCCCGCCTCGCGGCTGACGCCGGTCAGCGCCATGGAGATCCACGGCGACGCCGACGGGCAGGTGAACCTCAACGCCTGGCAGGCGGCATTGCCGCAGCTGGCATGGATCGTCGAATCCGGCGAAATCGAACGGGTCCTGATCCAGGCTGTGCGCATGTTCGGCATCCCGTGGCTGGAAGACCGCTGCACGGGATACCACGCCGGCGCGGTCGAAACGGAAAGCGGGGCACGCATCCAGGCGGAACTGTTCGTGGGCGCCGACGGCGCGGCCTCGCCGCTGCGCACGGCGGCCGGCCTGAAGCATGAGTCCCAGTCCTACGACGACACCGGCCTGGTGGTGCACCTGAACGCGGAGCACCCGCATCAGGGAACGGCCTTCCAATGGTTCCGCGACGATGGCGTCCTGGCCCTGCTGCCGCTGCCCGACACGGCGGACGGCCCGCAGGTCTCCATGGTCTGGTCCATGCGCAGCGAGCGGGCCCAGGCCCTGCTGGCGCTGCCGGCCGCCGAGCAGGCCGCCCGCCTGGAGGCCCTGCTGGCCGATGCCGCCGAAGGCCGCCTGGGGGCCCTGAAGGTCCGCAGCAAGCTCCACGGATTTCCCCTGACCCTGGAACGCGCCCAGATGGTCGCGCCCGGAATCGCGCTGGCGGGCGACGCGGCGCACCGCCTGCACCCGCTGGCCGGCCAGGGCCTGAACCTGGGCCTGGGCGACGTCGAAGCCCTGGCGCGCACGGTCGCCGGACGCGAACCCTACCGGGAAGCGGGCGACCTGAGAGTCCTGCACCGCTACCAGCGCGCGCGGGCCGAGCCGGTGCTGGCCATGCGACTGGCGACCGACGGCCTGCACAAGCTGTTCGCCTCGCGGGCGACGCCGCTGGTGTGGCTGCGCAATGCCGGCATGCATTGGGTGGAACGGGCGCCGCTCATCAAGCGCCGCCTGATCGCCGGCGCCTCGACCAACTAGCGCCAGGCAGTGGGCGCCTTCCAGCCGGGCGCGCGGCCACCGACGAGGGGAGGAACCTTGGCCGCGGGCGGACGTCTGACTTCAAGACGGTTCCGCCGGGCCGGCCCTTGGGGGGATCGGTTACGCTTCCCCGGTAGAACACGATAGACAAGTACAGGAGTACTGATGAATTTCCGCATATCCGCCGCCCTGGCGGCTGGTTTCCTGGCCGCGGGGCTGGGCGTGTCCACCGGCGCCATCGCGCAGGACGGCAAGTCCGTCTCCACCCAGTCGCTGGGTCAGCCGGCCAAGGGCGACAAGAGCTATTCGACGACCCAGGCGGCGCCGGCCGATCCCGCGGCGGACGCCGTCAAAGAGCGGTTCGAGCAGCGCTTCTCCGGCATGGACGTCACCGCCGTGCGCCGCACGCCCTACGGCCTGTTCGAAGTGCAGCTGGGCATGGACATGATCTACACGGATGAAAAGGTGACGTGGGTCATGGAAGGTCCGCTGATCGACGCCATGACGCGCCGCGACGTCACGCGGGAATCCCAGGAGCGCCTGAGCGCCGTCACGTTCGACCAATTGCCGCTGGACCTGGCCATCAAGCAGGTCAAGGGCGACGGCTCGCGCAAGGTGGCGATTTTCGAAGATCCCAACTGCGGCTACTGCAAGCAGCTGCGCAAGACGCTGGAAGATGTCGACAACCTGACCGTCTACACCTTCCTCTACCCCATCCTGTCGCCCGACTCGAAGGTCAAGGTGCGTGACGTATGGTGCGCCAAGGACCCTGGCGCAGCCTGGGACGACTGGATGCTGCGCGGCCGCAAGCCCGCCACCGCCGACTGCGATGTGCCCGAGGACAAGCTGCTGGCCCTGGGCCAGAAACTGATGGTGCGGGGCACGCCCACCCTGTTTTTCGCGGACGGCTCGCGCACCAGCGGCGCGCTGCCGCTGGAGCAACTCAAAGCCCGCTTGAACTGACCGGCGCCATGAGCGCCGGCCGGGAGGCTGGCGCCACGGGCGCCACGCCACCCGGAGACAGCACTTGAAAATCGCAATACTCGACGATTACCACGACGTAGCCCGGCGCTACGCGGACTGGACCTCCCTGGGCGGCGACGCCGAGGTGCAGATCTTCAACAATTTCATTCCGCCCGAACAGGTCGAGACCTCGCTCGAAGCCTTCGACGTGATCGTGGCCATGCGCGAGCGCACCCCGTTTCCCGCGGCACGCATCCGCGCGCTGCCCAATCTGCGCCTGCTGATCACCACGGGCATGCGCAACAACGCCATCGACATGCAGGCCTGCGCCGAGCAGGGCGTCATCGTCTGCGGCGCGCCCGGCAGCGCCGATGCCAACACCGCCACCGCCGAACTCGCCTGGGCGCATATCCTGGGCCTGTTCAAGCACCTGCCCGCCGAAGACGCCGCCATGCGCCGCGGCATGTGGCAGACGGCCATGCCGGAGCCGCTGGCGGGCAAGCGCCTGGGCGTGCTCGGTCTGGGCAAGCTGGGCACCGCGGTGGCCAGGGTGGGCCTGGCCTTCGGCATGGATGTGGTGGCCTGGAGCCCCAACCTCACGGACGAGCGCGCCGAGGCCGCGGGCGTGAAGCGCGTCGATAAGCACGAGCTCTTCGCCACGTCCGACGTCGTCAGCCTGCACCTGATTCTTTCCGAGCGCAGCCGCCATGTGGTCGACGCCGCGGCGCTGGCCGCAATGAAGCCGACCGCCTATCTGGTCAATACCTCGCGGGCCGGCCTGGTGGACCAGGAGGCGCTGATGGATGCGTTGGTGAAATTCCGCATCGCGGGCGCAGGGCTCGACGTCTACCCCGAAGAGCCGCTCTCGCCCACGGATTCCGTGCGGGACCTCGACAACGTGATCCTCACGCCCCACCTGGGCTACGTCAGCCGGGAGAATTTCGAGGCGTTCTACCAGAACGCGCTCGACGCCGTGAAGGCATGGCACGCGGGCAAGCCCATACGCGTGCTGAACGCGTGATCACCCTTCCTGCGATCCGCGCGAGAACACCACCTTCTTCTCGATGATGGCGCCCGGCTCCTGGGCCTGGGGCGTGTCGCCGCAGGCGTCGGCGCCATCCTCTTCCGGATCCACGGCGTCGAACGCCGTGTCGCCGTTGGCGTCCGGCACGCCGGTGGGCTTCAGGCCCACGAAGTCGAACAGGTCGCGGTCCATCAGGTGCGAGGGCACTACGCGCGACAGCGCGTTGAACACGTTCCAGGAGCGGCCTGGGTGTTGCCTGTCCCATTCCTTGATCATCCGGCCGACTTCCTTGCGCTTCAGGTTTTCCTGCGAGCCGCAGAGATTGCACGGAATGATGGGGAACTGCTTGAGCTCCGCATAGGCGATCAGGTCGGTTTCGGGCACATAGGCCAGGGGGCGGATCACGGTGTGGCGGCCGTCATCGGACACCAGCTTGGGCGGCATGCCCTTGGCCTTGCCGCCATAGAAGAGGTTCAGGAAGAAGGTGCCCAGGATATCGTCGCGGTGGTGGCCCAGGGCGATCTTGGTGGCGCCCAGCTCGGACGCCACGCGGTACAGGATGCCCCGGCGCAGGCGCGAACAGAGCGAGCACATGGTCTTGCCTTCCTCGAGCACGCGCGTGACGATCGAATACGTGTCCTGCGTTTCGATGTGGAAGGGCACGCCCAGTTCGGTCAGGTAGCGCGGCAGGATGTCGGCCGGGAAGCCCGGCTGCTTCTGGTCCAGGTTGACCGCTATCAGTTCGAACTTGAACGGCGCGCGCTTTTGCAGCTGCAGCAGGATGTCCAGCAGGGCATAGGAATCCTTGCCGCCCGACAGGCACACCATCACGCGGTCGCCGTCCTGGATCATGTTGTAGTCGGACAGGGCGCGGGTGGTCTCGCGGGCAAGCCGCTTGGTCAGCTTGTTGCCTTCGTGGCGGGCTTTCTTCTCTTCGGCTCCGGTGAGGAGGCCGGGGGATGCGATGTCGTTCATGGTCAGCGCGTGATCTGGATTTCCACGCCCACTGCCGCACAGTCGGAAAAGGCCATGGGCTTGCTGATGCGCAGGCGCAGCGCGCGGATTTCCTGGAAATCGGCGAGCAGGCGCGCGGCGACCTGCTCGGACAGGGTTTCGATCAGGTTCACGTGGGCATGCGTGCATTCTTCCACAATGGCCTCGCGCAGGCGGCGGTAGTCCAGCACGCTGTGGATGTCGTGGTCGTCGACCTCGCGCTGGATGTCCACGTCGAAGTCGGCGTCGACGTGCAGGGGCTGGGTGGCGCGGCGCTCGTGCTCGAGGATGCCGATGCGGGCGTCGAGCGCGAGCCCGGAAAGAATGATGCGGCGTGTAGGCATGATGAAAACCTGGATGGGGTAGCCGGGAATTGTAAGGCGGACGCGGGAGGGGGGGCGGTCCGCTGGCTACAATCCGGCCATGTCCGGGCGTCCGCGAGGCGCCGGCGCAGTCAATAAGGGGTGAAATGCAACAGATGCACGATTCGGTCATTGTAGGCGGCGGCCCGGCCGGCGCCTCCTGCGCCCTTTGGCTGGCCAGGCTGGGCCTGTCCCCGCTATTGGTCGAGGCCAGCGACCGGCTGGGGGGGCTGGGCAACGACAATCCGTTCGCCGACGACTGGATCGCCGTGCTGCCCGGCGTCACCGGGCAGCAGGTGGCCGCCAATATCGCCGAGAGCGTGCGCGCGGCCGGGGTGCCGCTGCGGCTGGAGACCCGCGTTACCGGGGTGCATCCCTGCAAGGGCGGCATCGCGGCCACGCTCGCCGGCCCGGGTGGCGCCGAGACCCTGGCGCGGGCGCGCACCCTGGTCATCGCGTCCGGCGTGCGGGCCAAGGGCCTGCCGGACCATCCCCCGGGCGCCTCCTGGCCCGGCGTGCTGATCGGACCCGGTTCGCCCATCGTGGCGCAGGATTATTCCGGCCTGTCCGTGGCGGTGCTGGGCGGGGGCGACAACGCGTTCGAAAACTACGTCTACGTGCGCAACCGCGGCGCGCGCGCCGTCCATCTCTATGCGCGCAGCGTGCGCGCGCAGCAGCAATGGGTGACGCGCGCCGGCCGCGACGGCGTGAGCATCGGCCCGTACAAGGTCGACCCGGCCGCGCGCACCGTCGATGGCCGCCGGTACGACCTGATCCTGGTCTTCTACGGCTGGGAGCCCCAGGCCGGCTTTGCCGACAGCCTGCGGTTGGCGCGCGACGAGCGCGGCTACATCCGCACGGATTTCGCCACCGCCGAAACCAGCGTGCCGGACATCTACGCCGTGGGCGAAGTGGCCAACCGC
>Ga0182744_1004191_pt1 | contig 10930 bp, 8 predicted proteins | sample eDN3rd30CKraftMG_FD_128525 | JGI IMG/M metagenome (GOLD analysis project Ga0182744, IMG submission 128525) | Enriched Miracle-Growth compost microbial communities from Emeryville, California, USA - eDNA 3rd pass 30_C Kraft MG (version 2) (version 2) ... | reverse complement strand
GAGCCCGATGGGCGCGCCGAAGTCCGCGCCCCGCAGGCTGGCTACATCCTCACCCGCCGCTCCCACCGCATCACGCGCCGCCACGACGACCTGGTCAAGCTGGTCGGCTCGATCCGCAGCCAGGACGCGCGCAGCGGAACGCTGGAGGTCTGACCCGCGCCTGCCCGTAAATCCAGTTGCGCGGCGGCCCGTTCGCCGCTATGGGATTGGCCATGAACACGCATTCGACCAAGAGCATCTGGTGGTGGGCCTGCTGACAGCGGCCTGTTGAAGCGCGTGCGCGTAAAAAATGGACAGTGGCCGCAGCGGAATGCCCGGGCGGCCATTTTGTTTTCGCGCTCCGGGTCCGTTGCCCACAAATCGAGCGGAGACGGCAATGACGGTGCATATTCTGGAAAACGGGGCGGAGCGATACGTCACCGAAGGCGGCGTAACGATTACCCGCCAGCGCCATGAGCGGCCTTACGTGGGCGCGATCGATCCTTACATCGACGGGCTGAACGGCCGGCGCGGTGCAGTGTTTTCCTCCAACTACGAATATCCCGGCCGCTACACCCGCTGGGACACAGCCATCATCGACCCGCCGCTGGTGATTTCGGCGCATGGCCGCGCCATGAAGATCGAGGCGCTGAACGCGCGCGGCGAAAAGCTGTTGCCGGCGATCGGCAAGGTGCTCGATCCGCTTGCCGATGTCTCGATCACCAAGACGTCCAGCCGCCTGATCCGCCTCGACGTGGCGAAGCCCACCCACGTCCTTGCCGAAGAGGAGCGCAGCCGCGCACCCTCCGTGTTCACGGTGCTGCGTGCCGTCACCGCCCTGTTCAAGAGCCAGGAAGACGCAAATCTCGGCCTTTACGGCGCGTTCGGCTACGACCTCGCCTTCCAGTTCGACCCGGTCGAGCACACGCTGAAGCGCGCCGAAAGCCAGCGCGACCTGGTGCTGTTCCTGCCCGACGAAATCCTCGTCGTCGACCACTATTCGGCCAAGGCCTGGACCGACCGCTACGATTTTTCGGGTGACGGCTTCTCAACCGAAGGCCTCGGGCGCGAACCGCATGTCGAACCCTTCAAGCCGTCCGACCGCATCCCGCCGCGCGGCGACCACGTGCCCGGCGAATATGCCGATGTCGTGCGCAAGGCGATGGCGAGCTTCAAGCGCGGCGACCTGTTCGAGGTCGTGCCCGGCCAGATGTTCTACGAACGCTGCGAAAGCGCGCCGTCCGACATCGCCCGCAAGCTGAAGGTCATCAACCCCTCGCCCTATTCGTTCTTCATCAACCTCGGCGAAGGCGAATACCTGATCGGCGCCTCGCCGGAAATGTTCGTGCGCGTCAACGGCCGCCGCGTCGAGACCTGCCCGATCTCGGGCACCATCAAGCGCGGCGACGACGCCATTGCCGATCACGAGCAGATCCTCAAGCTGCTCAACTCCAAGAAGGACGAGAGCGAACTCACCATGTGCTCGGACGTCGACCGCAACGACAAGAGCCGCGTGTGCGAGCCGGGTTCTGTGCGCGTCATCGGCCGGCGCCAGATCGAGATGTATTCGCGCCTCATCCATACCGTCGACCATATCGAGGGCCGGCTGCGCCCGGACATGGACGCCTTCGACGCGTTCCTCACCCACGCCTGGGCGGTCACAGTCACCGGCGCACCGAAGCTGTGGGCCATGCGCTTCATCGAACAGAACGAGAAAAGCCCGCGCGCCTGGTATGGCGGCGCTATCGGCATGGTGCATTTCAACGGCGACCTCAATACCGGCTTGACGCTGCGCACCATCCGCATCGAGGACGGCATCGCCGAAGTGCGCGCCGGCGCCACGCTGCTTTACGATTCCGTCCCCGAGGAAGAAGAAGCCGAAACCGAACTGAAGGCATCCGCCATGCTGTCCGCCATCCGCGATGCGAAGACCGCGAACACCGTCTCGACCGAACGCAGCGCCGCCCGCGTCGGTGAAGGCCTCAACATTCTGCTGGTCGACCACGAGGACAGCTTCGTCCACACGCTGGCCAACTACTTCCGCCAGACGGGCGCCAACGTCTCCACGCTGCGCAGCCCGGTGCCGGAAGAGGCGTTCGAGCGGCTGAAGCCGGACCTCGTGGTGCTGTCGCCCGGCCCCGGCACGCCGAAGGACTTCGACTGCACGGCGACGATCCGCAAGGCACGCGCGCGCGACCTGCCGGTCTTCGGCGTCTGCCTCGGCCTGCAGGCCCTGGCCGAAGCCTATGGCGGCACGCTTGGCCAACTCGACGTACCCATGCACGGCAAGGCCTCGCGCATCCATGTCTCGCGGCCCGGAATCATCTTCTCCGGCCTGCCGGAGGACGTTACCGTCGGCCGCTATCACTCGCTGTTCGCCGACAAGGCGACGCTGCCCGACGGCTTCGAGGTGACCGCCACCAGCGAGGACGGCACCATCATGGCCTTCGAGCACAAGAAGGAGCCGGTCGCGGCCGTTCAGTTCCACCCCGAATCGATCATGTCGCTCGGCCACGATGCCGGCATGCGCATGATCGAGAATGTCGTCGTGCACCTGCCGCGCAAGGCGAAGGAAAAAGCGGCTTAGCAAAGGTCCCGGCTTGAATGAGCGTTGCCACCACCCCCGCTGACGCCGCCAAGCAGCGCGTCGCCACCATTGCTTTCTGGTCGATCATCGTCGCGCTGGCGGTGATGGGCCTGAAATTCGTGGCCTGGCGGATGACGGGTTCTGTCGCGCTCTATTCGGATGCGCTGGAATCGATCGTCAACGTGATCACGGCGGCGGCGGCGCTGTGGGCGATCCGCGTCAGCCACAAGCCGGCCGACCAGGACCATCCCTTCGGCCACCACAAGGCGGAATATTTCTCGGCCGTGCTCGAGGGCGTGCTGATCGTGGTGGCGGCGCTGCTGATCATCGCCCAGGTGTGGAACTCGCTGCGCAATCCGGTGGCAATAGAGCAGCCATGGCAGGGCCTTGCCGTCAACGGCGGCGCTGCGGCCATCAACGCGGCCTGGGCGACGTTCCTCATTCGCTCCGGCCGCAAGGCGCGGTCGCCGGCGCTGGTCGCGGACGGCCAGCACATCATGACCGACGTGGTGACCTCGGTCGGCGTCATCGTCGGCCTGGTGGCCGCCGTCGTCACCGGCTGGCACGTGCTCGACCCGCTGCTCGCCCTCGTCGTCGCGCTGAACATCCTCTACCAGGGCTGGCACGTCACCGGCGAATCGCTGAACGGCCTGATGGATCGCGGCGTCGACAGCGAAGAGCACATGCACATCCGCGACATCATCTCGGCCAATTCCAAGGGCGCGCTGGAGGTCCACGACCTCAAGACCCGCATCGCCGGCCGCGCCACCTTCATCGAGTTCCACATGGTCGTCGCCGCCGACATGACGGTCGGCGAAAGCCATGTCATCTGCGACCGCATCGAAGATGCGCTCAAGGCCGAGATTCCCTCGGTGCGCGTGACGATCCACGTCGAGCCGGAAGACGAGGCCAAGTTGCCGAAGGGCACCACTGCCGTTCCCTTCGCCTGACGCCATGCCGGTAAGGTCTTGACCTGCCGCCGGTTTCGCCCAATCTCGCCAATGCCGTTCCCGAATACCGAACGGAGCGAATGGAGACGAGGATGTATGGCCTGATCGGAAAGATGCGCTCGGTGCCAGGCAAGCGCGAGGAACTGCTCGCCCTTGTGTTCACGGCCACCAGCAAGCTGCCAGGCTGCCTCAGCTACATCGTCGCGCGCGATCCGGTCGACACCACCGCGCTCTGGATAACGGAAGTGTGGACGGACGCCGCCAGCCACAAGGCCTCCCTCGCTCTTCCGGAAGTCCAGGCCGCCATCACCAAGGCAAGGCCGCTTATCGTCGGTTTCGAGTTCCAGGTCGAGACCGAGCCCGTCGGCGGCATCGGCCTGCCCTGACGCCTTTTGCCCGGCAGAACCCGTGCCCACCTGAACGATCCGGAAGTTTGTTGGCAGTTTACATGCGGCGCGTATTCGCATTTCGCGCCAGCCGGGTTAAGGACCGGCCATGGATCAATCCTCTCCACCGCAAGCGAGCGGCCTCCTGGCGGATATATCGTCGCCCCTGCAATGGGCAGCCATCCTCGCCGTCTCCACCCTGTTCGCCGGCGGGCTGGAGATGGCCGCCCTTCCCGCCGCCCTCCTGATCGGACCGATGCTGGCCGGCATCGCCGCCGGCACCGGCAGCGCGACGGTGCGCGTGCCACCTTATGCCTTCGCGGCGGCGCAGGCCGTCATCGGTTGCCTGATCGCCAGTTCGATCGCCCCCGGCATCTTCGCAGCCTTCTATGCCGAATGGCCGCTTTTCGTCGGCGTGGTGGTGGCGACGCTTGCGGCCTCGAGCCTGCTCGGCTGGCTGATCAGCTATTGGCGTATCCTGCCCGGAACGACGGCGGTCTGGGGCTCGGCGCCGGGCGCGGCAACCGCGATGGTGCTGATGGCGGGCGCCTTTGGCGCCGACCAGAGGCTTGTCGCCTTCATGCAGTATCTGCGCGTCATCTTCGTCTCCATGGCGGCGGCCCTGGTGGCAAGACTGTGGGTCGACACTTCCGGTGTCGCGCCGCCGGCCGTCGACTGGTTCCCGCCGATCGAGCCGCTGCCGTTCGCCACCACGATCGGGCTCGCCGTCGTCGGGGCCCTCGCCGGCAAGCTCCTGAAACTGCCCTCCCCCTATTTCCTCGGCACGATGCTTCTCGGTACCGCGCTGCACCTCGGCTTCGGCCTTGACCTGCAATTGCCGCAATGGCTGCTGGCGGCGAGCTACGCCGTCATCGGCTGGACCATCGGCCTCAAATTCACCCGGCAGACGGTGCTGCACGCCACCCGCGCGCTGCCGCAGATCGTCGCCTCGATCCTCGTTCTCATCGCCTTTTGCGGCGGCCTCGGCTGGCTGATCAGCCATCTCGTCGGCATCGACCCGCTGACCGCCTACCTCGCCACCAGCCCCGGCGGCATGGATTCCATCGCCATCATCGCGGCCGCGACCAACAACGTGGACATCTCCTTCGTCATGGCCCTGCAGACGGTGCGCTTCATGATCGTGCTCCTGCTCGGCCCGAGCCTGGCACGGCTGATGGCGAAGCTCGCCAGATGACCTACGCAGGCAATTCTTGCCCCGCAGGCAACGCTTGCCTCGCAGGCGTCGCTCCTGTATGGAAGCGGCCATGAACAAGCGCCACGCATCGGCAACCCTTCGCCCGACCGGCTTCGCCGGCGAGACGTTGCGCGCGCTCACCTCTGCCCTTCTTCTTCTCGGCCTTATTGGCGATCGCCGGGTCCGCTGAAGGAGCGCCCGGCGGTCGACAACCGCCGTCAGGCCCCGATGCTCCTTGGCAAAGTCAACTTCAGCGATTGAAACCTGGTAGAGGCGCAGCCTGCCAACCGAAGCCGCCCGTGGCGCTTTCGTCAGGCCGCCGGAAACGAGAAGACCCATGAAACAAGATACCAACGCCGCCGCAACCACGGCCAAGGGCATGCCGGACGCCGCCCGGAAATATGCCCCCTATCCCACCGTCGGCCTCAGGGACCGGACCTGGCCCGACAATGTCATCGACCGCGCGCCGATCTGGTGTTCGGTGGACCTGCGCGACGGCAACCAGGCGCTCATCGACCCGATGGGCCACGAGCGCAAGGCACGCATGTTCCAGTTGCTGCTGGACATGGGGTTCAAGGAAATCGAAGTCGGCTTTCCCTCCGCCTCGCAGACGGATTTCGACTTCAACCGCTGGTGCATCGAGCAAGGCAACGTGCCCGACGACGTGGACCTCCAGGTGCTGGTCCAGTGCCGGCCTGAGCTGATCACCCGCACCTTCGAGGCGCTGGAAGGGGCGAAGACGCCGATCGTCCACTTCTACAACTCGACCAGCGAGTTGCAGCGCCGCGTCGTCTTCGAGAAGGACGTCGGCGGCATCAAGCAGATCGCCACCGACGCCGCCAAGATGATCGCCGACATGGCGGCGAAAGCAGGCGGCGGCTACCGCTTCCAGTACTCGCCCGAAAGCTTCACCGGCACCGAACTGGAGGTCGCGCTGGAGATCTGCAACGCCGTCGCCGAGATCATCCGGCCGACGCCGGACAACAAGCTGATCATCAACCTGCCCTCGACCGTCGAGATGGCGACGCCCAACACCTATGCCGACCGCATCGAATGGATGTGCCGCAATCTCGACAACCGCGAGAACCTGATCGTCTCGCTGCACCCGCACAACGACCGCGGCACCGGCATCGCCACCACCGAGCTCGGCCTGATGGCAGGCGCCGACCGTGTCGAGGGCACGCTGTTCGGCAATGGCGAGCGCACCGGCAACGTCGATATCGTGACGCTGGCGCTCAACATGTACACGCAGGGCGTCGACCCGATGCTGGATTGTTCCGACATCAACCGGATGAAGGACGTCTACGAATACGCCAACCAGTTGACGATCCCTGAGCGCCACCCTTACGTCGGCGAACTGGTCTACACCGCCTTCTCCGGCTCGCACCAGGACGCGATCAACAAGGGCATGAAGGCGCTCAAGACCGCCAACAAGGAATTGTGGGAAGTGCCCTACCTGCCGATCGACCCGGCCGACGTCGGCCGCTCCTATGAGGCGATCATCCGCATCAACTCCCAGTCCGGCAAGGGCGGCATCGCCTATGTGCTGCAAGCCGACTACGGCCTCAACCTGCCGCGCAACCTCCAGATCGAGTTCAGCCACGCCATCCAGGCGATCACCGACGCCGAAGGCAAGGAGGTGCCGGCCAGGCGCATCTATGAGCAGTTCCTGCAGACCTATGTCGACCAGCCGGGCGCGCGCCTGAAATATGTCGAGCACCGCACCTATCCGGATACGGAGGTGAAGGGGCGGCGCCTGATCGAGGCGACGATCCTCGACAACGGCCAGGAAGTGACCATCACCGGAACCGGAACCGGCCCGATCGACAGCTTCGTCGACGCCCTGTCGCGCCATATCGGGGTGGAGATGTCGGTGCTCGATTATTCCGAGCACTCCATGCAGCGCGGCTCCAACGCCTCCGCGATCTCCTATGTCGAGGTCGAGCATCCGGGCGGCAAGCTGTTCGGCGCCGGCATCAACACCAACATCTCGTCCGCTTCGCTGGAGGCCGTGGTTTCGGCAGCCAACCGCATCATCGGCTACGACGCCGGCTGACCGGCCGGTACTGGCCTGCCGGAGATCGTCCTGTGGGCCAGTACCAACATACGCTTGTGCGCGGGCCACGGCGTTATATGATTGCGACCTTAACCGTGCCGCCCGTCGAAAGGTCTGACACTTGCAGCATTCCACGCCTGCCGCCCCCGCAGTGCGCGAAACGCTGGAGCGACTGCTCGCCAGCGAAACCTTTGGGCGTTCCGAACGAGCGCGCGAGCTCCTGCGCTATCTGGTCGAGCGCCAACTGGCCGGCGAGGCCGACCGGCTCAAGGGTTTCGCCATCGCCGTCGACGTCTTCGGCAGGGATGCAGGATTCGATTCCTCGACCGACGCCGTGGTACGGGTGCAGGCCGGCAGGCTGCGTGAACTTCTGAACCAGTATTTCGCGACCGAAGGCGCCTCGGAACCCGTCCGCATCGCCATCCCGCGCGGCAGCTATGTCCCGACTTACGAAGCGGTCGAGCAGCCGGCCGCCGTCGCGACGGAGGAAGAAGGCGAGCCCGCCATTGTCGCGGACGCACCACCGCCACCAAAGCGCCGGGCGGCGGCACGACCCGCCATCGCGCGCCAGCTGCGCTTTTTCTGGGGGGCGATCGCCGTCGTCATCGCCATGCTGGGCGTGCTGCTCGTCCGCCAGGGCGTTCTTTCGCCGCCAGACGGCATCGAGGCGGCGGCCGTAGAGACCGCCGTCGCCACGAGCAGCATCGCCAGGACGGATTCTCCCGCCGACCTGCCCGCCGTCTATGTCGACGCCGATGCCAAGGGACCTGACGCGGAACGCGTGGTCATCGCGCTGCGAACCGGGCTTTCCGGCTTCGACACCATCGATTTCATCGGCCACGGCGTCGACGAGCAACCCCTTTCGTCCAGCCGCACCAGCTTCGTCTTCCGCGTCATTCCCGGCTCTTCCCACGGCGACCTCCTGCTCGAACTGCAGAACATGGCAACCGGCCGCGTGCTGCTGTCGCGAAGGCTGTCGGCGGAAACCCTGGCGTCGCCGAAACTGGACGACCGCATCGCCGGCATCCTGACCACGTCCGTCCCGGCCTCGGGCGCCATCTACAACTATATCGAGCAAGGCAACCTCCAGGCGGGACTCACGCAATGCCTGCTCCTGGACGAGAAATACTATCTCGACCAGAACGCCCAGACGCACAGGACCGCCTATCGCTGCGTGGAATCGCTGATCGAGCAGGGCGTGAAGTCGCCGCTCGTCTATTCCGAGGCGGCCGCCCTGCAGCTCGAGGCGGTGACCAAGCGCTTCCCCTACCCGGCCAATGCTACGACCGACCAGGCCCTGGCGCTGGCGCGAAACGCCCTGCAAATGGGTTCGACCAGCGCTTCCGTCCACCGATCCTACGGCTACATCAACTCCCGGCTGGGCAAAACCGACGCCGCCGTCCGCTGGATGCGCAAGGCCTACGAACTCAACACCTACGATCTCGGCATGGGCGCGGCCTATGGCTATGCGCTGGTATTCGCCGGAAACTATGCCGAAGGCACGCCGATCCTGGAACGCGCGATCGACGCTTCGAGCGCGCGCCCGACCTGGTGGGATTTCGGGCTGTTCGCCGGAAAGTTCATGCTGGGCGACATGGAAGGCGCCAAGCGCGCCAGCGATTCCCTGACGACGACGATCCCCAAATCCCATTATCTCACCGCCCGCATCATCAGTGCGGAGGCGTCCGGCGACCGGGTCCTGGCCGAAAAGCTTCGCCGGACGCTGATCGCCGAGTTTCCGAAGTTCGCCGCCAATCCGCGCCCGGTCTTCGTCGAGCGCAACTATCCCCCCGAACTGACCGACCGTCTGGTCGACGCCTTGCGCAAAGCCGGTATCCCCAATGCAAGCTGACCCGGCCGCCCTTTTCGTTTCCGACAGCGGAACCGGCGACCCGGCGGTCGTCTTCGTGCACGGCTTCGGCGCCGACCACCGCGTGTGGGATGCCGCAGCCGCGCCCTTGCTGCCCACCACGCGCGTCCTTGCCTGCGACCTGCCCGGCCACGGCCTGTCCCTGGACGCCGAGGGAGCGGGATCGGCCAAATCCGCCGCACGCGCCCTGCTCGCCTACCTTTCGCGGTGCGGGATCGACGGGGCGCATGTCGTCGGCCACTCGATGGGCGGGGCGGTCGCGGCCCTGATGGCGCTGGCCGAGCCCGGGCGCGTCGCTTCGCTGACGCTTCTGGCACCCGGCGGCTTCGGCCCCGAGATCAACGGCCCGCTGCTGCGCCGCTATGCCGAGGCCGCCGACAGGCACGAGCTGCGCGCCTGCCTGCAAGCCATGTCGGGCGAAAGCGCTGTCGTCCCCGACGATCAGCTGGACGCCGGCCTTGCCATGCGGGTGCGTCCGGGCCAGATCGAAAAACTGGTGGAGATTGCCGCCGCGATCACGCGCGGCGAACGACAGGGCGTCATCCCGGCCGAGGCGCTGGCAACGCTCGCCATGCCGGCAACCGTGCTGTGGGGCACGGCCGACCCCGTGCTGCCCTTCGCGCAGTCCGACGGCCTGCCCGCCCGCTTCCATCGGCAAGTAATCGAGGGCGCCGGCCACATGCTGGTCGGCGAGGCTCCCGACGCGGTCCGGCAGGCAATCATGGCGAACCTTGCCGCCGCTTGACGCAGCGGCTGCAATTTTACCATCTTCTATGGTAATTCCTCGTTAACCAACCGAGGCCGACGCCGATGAAAGACGCAAACGACCACGCTCCGTCCGACCAGGCGCGAAACCTTCCGCAGGCGGTTCGCGACGTCAAGAATGCGCTTGCCGACCGCGAGGACGTCGTCGTGGACATGCGCGACGCCCACCGCATGCGGCTGGAACTGCTGGCCACCGAACTCGCCCCCGTCTTCGCCGACGTGCCGGCCGACATGGACAATTTCGACTTCACCGTCTCGTCCGGCCTGCAGCCGCGGCTGTGGATCGACGCGGTCAGCCATGTCGCCATGGGCCGCGACCGCCGTACCTACCGTTTCCTCAAGGATACGCGCATCGGCCGCGTGGTGCTGGCGGAATCGACCGACATGAAGCCGGTGGCCGACCAGGTGACGCGCTACGTCGCCGAGCGCATCGTCGAGCGCCAGCGCATGCTGGAAGGCGGCCCGGAGCCGGCCATGGTGGGGGCAAGGCACGCGCCGGTGCCGGAAGCCGAACCGCCGCTGCGCGCGCCTGTACGCAGCAGGGTCTGGGCCACGCTGGTCGCCGGCCTCGCCCTGGTCCTGGCCGGCGTCCTGTTCGGGCTCGGCTTCTCGGCGGTGCTGTTCTGGGACCGGATCAGCGCGGCGCTGTTCAGTTCCTGACGAAGGCAGCAGCCTTGCCGCTAAGCTCCACGGCTTCAAGATCGGCCAGCGGCAGCGCGGTGCCGGTCAGGCCGCGCCGCGTCAGCCGGATGCGCCAGTCTCCCTTTCCGCCGTCGATATCGAGCAGGTTGTATTGCGCCGCCGGATGCGAGCCGCCCGGCGCCTGCCCGGCCGCCGCCACTCCGACGACCGGGATTTTCCCGCCGGCGCCGTCGAGATGGTAGAGCGTCGGCAGATGCGAATGGCCATGCAGGATCAGTTCGGCGCCGCAGCGGCGCATCGCTTTCTGGAAGCGGCCGACGCCGAACAGGCGCTTGTGCTGCGAAACCGCGCCCCTGACCGGCGGATGATGGATCATGACGACCCGGCACAACCCGCGCCCGGCGGTTTCCTCCAGGATCTTTTCAAGCCGCGCGGCCTGCCCTTCCCGGAAAAAGCCGCTGGCCATGAAGGGCGCGGTGGCGCGCGCCGTCGATACGCCG
>Ga0182744_1004190_pt1 | contig 10930 bp, 10 predicted proteins | sample eDN3rd30CKraftMG_FD_128525 | JGI IMG/M metagenome (GOLD analysis project Ga0182744, IMG submission 128525) | Enriched Miracle-Growth compost microbial communities from Emeryville, California, USA - eDNA 3rd pass 30_C Kraft MG (version 2) (version 2) ... | reverse complement strand
GCGAGGCCATCGAGGCGGAATGGTGCGGCGCGCGGAACGGTCGGCGGTCGGTCAGCTTGCCCTCACCGAGTTCGCCGGCGACCGAGGCGATCATCGAGACTTCCAGCAGTTCCTTCGGCGCCAGCGGTGGCAGGATCGAAGGCAGGCGCTGCGCCAGCATCGATTTGCCGGAGCCTGGAGGACCGATCATCAAGAGGTTATGGCTGCCGGCGGCCGCCACTTCCAGCGCGCGCCTGGCCGTTTCCTGGCCTCTTATGTCGGCGAGGTCGGGCAGGTCGCCGGCCGGCGCATGGGTTCCGGGTTCGGGGCGCGACAGCACCTGCGTGCCACGAAAATGGTTGGCGATCGCAATCAGGCTGCGCGGCGCCAGGATGTCGATGTCCGCGCCGGCCCAGGCCGCCTCCGGGCCGCAGGCGAAGGGGCAGATCAGGCCCTTGCCCTCGGCATTGGCGCCGATGGCCGCCGGCAGCGCGCCCGCCACCGCGGCGATGGTGCCGTCGAGAGACAGCTCCCCCAGCACGACATAACCGGCCAGCATGTCGCCCGGAACCGCGCCGATCGCCGCCATCAGGCCGAGCGCGATCGGCAGGTCGTAATGGCTGCCTTCCTTGGGCAAATCGGCGGGCGCGAGGTTGACGGTGACTTTCCTTGCCGGCATCGACAGGCCGGAGGCATGCAGCGCCGCCTGCACCCGCTCGCGGCTTTCGGCCACCGCCTTGTCGGGCAGGCCGACGATCGACATGCCCACCTTGCCGGGCGCCACCATCACCTGCACGTCGACCGGCACGGCCTCGATGCCCTGGAACGCCACCGTGCGAACGCGCGAAACCATCCTTCCGCCCCCTTCGGGCAGGCAGGCTCATGTTCCGTCACCCGTCCGCCCCATGCCAGACAAGCACAGGCGGGCGGCCAAAGGCGATTATATATTTGACAAACCCAACGGAGTGAGCGATAACAAATCCAAGGAGTTATCGCTATGTCCGTCCTGTCCCGCCCCTACTTCCACGACGAAGCCGCCGCTTTCGAGCATGTCGAGGGTATGTTGTGGCCGCAGGGTCCTGTTTGCTTCCATTGCGGTTCCATGGACAAGCACTATGCCTTGAAGGGCGTTCGCACGAAGCCCTCCAAGAAGAATCCGCATGGTGTCGAGCGTCACGGCCTCTACAAGTGCGCCGCCTGCCGCAAGCAGTTCACCGTCCGCATGGGCACGGTATTCGAGGAAACCCATCTGCCGCTGCACAAGTGGTTGCAGGCCATCCACCTTATGTGCTCGTCCAAGAAGGGCATTTCAGCCCATCAGTTGCACCGCGTTCTGGAATGCACCTACAAGACCGCTTGGTTCCTGGCCCATCGCATCCGCGAAGCCATGCGTTCGGATGACTTCACGCCCATGGGCGGCAACGGCAAGGCCGTGGAAGTGGACGAGACGTTCATTGGCCGTTTGACCGGCGTTGAGAAGTCGCGCGCTTCCCGCGCCCACATGAACACCGTTTTGACCCTTGTCGAGCGCGGCGGCGTTGCCCGTTCCTTCCATATCGACAGCACTTCGGTTGCCAAGATCGTTCCGATTGTCCGCGCCAACATCGCCAAGGAAAGCGCGCTGATGACCGACGAAGCCATTCACTACAAGCGCGTCGGCAAGGAATTCGCAATGCATGGCCGTGTCGAGCACTCGAAGAACGAATATGGCCGCACCGACGACGGCGTGAAGGTCAACACCAACACAGTCGAAGGCTTCTATTCGATCTTCAAACGCGGCATGAAGGGCGTCTACCAGCATTGTGCAGAACACCACCTGCACCGTTATCTGGCAGAGTTCGACTTCCGCTATTCGAACCGTTCGGCAATGGGCATTGAAGATAACGTCCGTTCGCTGATCGCGTTGAAGGGTGCCAAGGGCAAGCGGCTCACATACCGAAAAGCTGGTTGAGGCCAAGCGCGGTCACTACCGCAAACCAATTCAATTGGCATTCCCTTTTTGGCGGTATCAGAGACGAAAGAAGGGGCCGGTCAAATAGCCGGCCTCACGGAAACTCAAGATCGTTTATATAGCTCTGCGCTTCGGCCGGCGTCATGTTCCTAATGTCATCGTCGCTTGCCCCGTTTTCTCGAAGCTTGTCGCGCATCGCTTGGGTGATCATGAACGGGACAGACGCGGCTGTTCCCGACGAGGCGGTAGGCTCAGGCTCTAGGAGCCCTAAATCAGTATCGGCCTTCGTACTTTCACGAGATTCCCCTCCGGCCTTTTTAAAACTCCGGTTGGGATACCATTCCTTCAACCCCCAAGTACCACGCCCCACCTTCACCACATCGCCCACTTCTGCTTGGCGACGTGAGAGAACCGATCCAATGGTGTTAGCTGGCTCCTTCGAGTTTAGAACCAAGCCGCCGCGCTGGAATGCCGTCGCAATGTCGGGGTTTCTAAGCGGCTCCCTCTTTGCCGCAAGTAGCTTCTTGGCGGCGTCAACAATGTTCATCCCCAGGAACGCCCCCGGCGAATCAAGTGATGCGCTTGCTTGTGAATTCGATACTGAAGGCGATCTGCCAGATGATGTGGAAGGCCCATTTCCGCGAATAGCTTCGATGGCGCTAATCGCTTGTTCTATCTGTTCCTTCTTGGCCCGCAGATCCAAAAGAACGACCTCGTACGGGTCAGACGGCGTTGATTCCGCTGACATTTCCCTTGCCTCCAAGGCGAACCGATGCTATACGGGAAGCAGTCGAACTGATTGCGAAGCAGCCGACACGCGGCCTTCCCAGTGGGACATTAGGGGTCACGTACCCCCTCTCACTTTTTTGACCGTCATCTTCTTCGCGACCTCCTTGGCTCTTGGCTGTGCGGCTGGGTTAAGGTTCAAGGCGATGCTTGGGACGTGAACCCAAGCATCGCCTTTTATGTCACATTTGAGTGATTCTAGCAAGGGGCGTGAATTGGTATTGTTGGGAATTCCACACAACGCCCCAACTTCTAGGGAGATCACGTAATGTCGGACCCAAAACCAGACAAATCGCAAATCGACAAGTTCCGCGAAGCCGCTCGCGAACTGGAAACGGACGACTCCGAAGAAGCCTTTGACGCGAAGCTAAAGAAGGTCGCCAAAGCATCACCGTCTAAGCCGCCAGAAAAGAAGAACTAGCCGAAAGCGAATTTTCCTTGATTATCGACGTGCTCGCGGGGAGCTTGCCGGAAAGCTTTGTTATCCAGCCACGGAAGATGGGGCCGCCGGCCCGAAAAAAGATCGGCAATGGTCAGTATTTGCAGCTTGGGGAATTTTCCATAAGACGTTTCGTAAAAACCGGCCTTGACCGCCTCTACCTTCATAGGCCCCGTTGGCTCCGCCAATGTGATGAAAATACCAACCTTGGCGCGCTCACGGTCTACGACATGCCCTAAGTCGCGGATCATTGGCACCGAAACGTTGTGGCCGCCTTTAACCGAAACGATGGCCTTTTCAGTGGTTCTGCCGTCGGGTTTGAAATATATATGCCCATCGATCCCGCTGTCCGCCCCACGTTTTTTACCGCCGTAAGGAACGGCATTCACCAGCGACACAGCCCACCATTGAAATTGATACGGATCGCGATGGAAGAGATCTCGCGCCGCGTCGATGTCAGTCGGCGTACCGTGGACCTCAAAGGAAATTTCCGGGAATGCGTCCCTAAGACGCTTCTCGATAAGCGAAATCGCAAGATGGGTAATATCGATACCTATCCATTGCCGCTCCAATTTCTGAGCCGCATGGACAGCCGTTCCGCATCCACAAAACGGGTCCAAAACCACGTCGCCTGGGCGGGACGAAGCAGCGACGATACGCTCAAGAAGGGATACTGGCTTTTGTGTGGGGTATCCTAGCCGTTCGGGGTCTGTGGGACCTAGCCATTTTACGTCTTCGTCTATTCCCTCTTTCGTTCCCCACACGGTGCCCTGCGTGTAAGGTTGATAAGCCCATATGTCGCCGACGGGGGTTCCATCTCGCTCTTCGAGATAGCGAACCATGGTAGGCCAAGCGTTCCCGGTCTGAATCTCGATCAGCTTTGCCTGATAAAGCGCTTCGAGCTTTTCCGTTGGGCTCAACTCCAAATAAGCCGCATCCATCAAATCTTCATAAAAGCTTGGGAGCGCCCAATGTCTCCCCTTTGAACCGGGGTCAAAACCACGCCACGGCTCGCAGGACGGTCCTCCGGTAGCCCCAGCCCCGGTAAGGACATTGCCTCCAGAGGAAAACCTTAACTTGCCGTCTTTGTCGGCCGAATACCGCGATTCGACGTGCCCGCGCATGTAGGGACGGCGAACAACTTCGAACCCCGAGTTCTTGGATGCGGTGAACGCAAGAATGACATCATGAATACGGCCAAATGACTTGCGCGAGTTGTGCGAACCGGTACGTCTCCAGACAATTTCGTTCATGAAGCGATCTTTGCCGAAGATGGCGTCGAGCAAAACCTTAAGATAATGACTGGCGGTAGGATCGCAGTGAAGGAATAACGACCCGGCCGGCTTTAGAACGCGATGGAGTTCCACTAGCCGAACGGCCATCATGGAAAGATAGGCCATCATGTCATTTTCTTTGAGGAAGGACCGCATTGCCCGGAGCATATCGGCTACGTCCGAATTCGGGCCGCGCATTACTAGGTCGAAAGCCAATTCAGCGGCATCGTCCCAATGCCACGTATCCTCAAATGCGTGAACTTGAGCCTCCGACTGCTTGCCAGCTGGGCTTTTGAACAGAACGTTATAGTTCGCCTGGCTATTAAACGGGGGGTCGAGATAAATTAAGTCGACACTCGCCGTCGGAATTGATTCACGGAGAACCGTTAAATTGTCCCCATAAAATAACTGATTTGCCATTCCCGTCCCCCCTCACAGAACAGTGCATCGCGATCGGCGCTCGATCAATAAGAAATGTGGGTTTGTCAAATATATAATCGCCCGGCCAAATCAAGAACATTTCAGGAACAGTCTAGCGGGCAGCGTGTGATCCGGTTGTGCCAGGTTGTACGGCTGGAACAAAGCGCAGGGCCAGCGCCGCTGCTTTCACGATCTCAGCCGCGCTTCTTGTCCTCGACCACGTCCCAGAACAGGCTGGCGATATCGGGACCGCCGAAGCGCTGGATTTCGCGGATGCCGGTCGGCGAAGTTACGTTGATCTCGGTCATGTAGTCGCCGATGACATCGATGCCGACGAGGATGAAGCCGCGTTCCTTCAGGGAAGGGCCGATGCGCGCGCAGATCTCGCGCTCGCGCTCGGTCAGGTCGGCCTTTTCGGCGCGCCCGCCGACATGCATGTTGGAGCGCGACTCCCCTTCCGAGGGCACGCGGTTGACCGCACCGACCGCCTCGCCGTCGATCAGGATGATGCGCTTGTCGCCCTTGCGCACGTCCTTCAGGTAGCGCTGGACGATGAACGGCTCGCGGAACATCTGCCCGAACATTTCGAGCAGCGAGGTCAGGTTGCGATCGCCGCCGTTGAGCTGGAACACGCCGGCGCCGCCGTTGCCGTAAAGCGGCTTCAGGATGATGTCGCCGAACTCCTTGCGGAAGGCCTCGACCTCGCGCACGTCCTTCGTGATCAGCGTCGCCGGCATCAGGTCGGGAAATTCGGTGACGAAGATCTTTTCCGGGCTGTTGCGCACCCAGGCAGGATCGTTGACCACCAGCGTCTTCGGGTGGATGCGCTCCAGCATGTGGGTAGTGGTGATGTAGTTCATGTCGAAGGGCGGGTCCTGGCGCAGCAGGATCACGTCCATTTCCGACAGGTCGGTGCGGACGGGTTCGCCCAGCGTGTAGTGGTTGCCCTTCTCGTCGCGCACCTGCATTTCCTCGATGCGGGCAATAACCTTGCCGTCACGCATGGAAAGCCGGTCGGGCGTGTAGTGGAAAAGCCTGTGCCCGCGCCGCTGCGCTTCCAGCGACAGCGCGAACGACGTGTCGCCCGCAATCGAGACGGTGGAAACGTGGTCCATCTGGACGGCGACCTTGAGAGACATGGCGAGCCCTTGGCGTTCGGGGAAACTGTCTTGCCTTTACAGCTTTGGCCCCAAGCTGCCAATCGCCGGATTGCCCGGCGGCCGGCTGGCAGCCCGAAAACGCCGCCCCACCGCGGCCGCTTTCTGCCTGGCCCGCTTGTGCGGGCCGGCCACGCGCTTTACAGCAGGGGCGACAACCGAAAGGCGATAGCGACAGACATGCGACTGGGCGGACGGCTGGCGGCAGCCATCGAGGTGCTTGACGACATCGAGCGACGCCACCGGCCGGTGGCGGAGGCGCTGAAGGACTGGGGCGTCTCGCATCGCTTTGCCGGCGGCGGCGACCGCGCCGCCATCGGCAACATCGTCTACGACGCGCTGCGGTGCAGGCGCTCCGCCGGCTGGCTGCTCGGCCAGGACACACCGCGCGCCGTTGGCTTCGGCGCCCTGCTGCTTCGGGGCGAACACTCGGCCGCCGGGCTCAACGCCGCGCTGAAGGAGGACAGGTTCGCGCCGCCGCCACTGGACGACGCCGAACTGAAGGCGCTCGAGGGCAGGCAGATCGCCGATGCGCCGGGCCCGGTGCGCGCCGACATCCCCGACTGGTGCGTGCCGCTGTTCGAGCGCGCCTTCGGCGACGATTGGGTCGGGGAAGGGGCTGCCCTGGCCGCACGCCCGCCGCTCGATATGCGCGCCAACACCTTGCGGGCCGGCCGCGACAAGGTTCTGGCCGAACTGTCCCAAACCGGGGCGCGGCCGACCACGATCGCACCGGACGGCCTGCGCATTGCACCGATTTCTGGCGACGGCCGCCACCCCAACGTCCAGGCCGAGGCCGCCTTCCAGAAAGGCTGGTTCGAGGTGCAGGACGAAGGCTCGCAGATCGCAGCAATGCTCGCCGGAGCGAAGCCCGGCATGCAGGTGCTCGACTATTGCGCGGGCGCCGGCGGCAAGACGCTGGCCCTGTCGGCGGCGATGGACAATCACGGCCAGGTTTTTGCCCAGGACGCCGAGAAGGTGCGGCTCGCGCCGATCTTCGACCGGCTGCGCCGCAGCGGCAACCGCAACGTGCAGGTCGTCACCAAGCCGTCGGAACTGGCGGCGCTCTCCGGGCATATGGACATCGTGCTCACCGATGCGCCCTGCACCGGCAGCGGCACGTGGCGGCGCAGGCCCGACGCCAAATGGCGGCTGACGCAAAGGCAGCTCGAAACCCGCATGGCCGAACAGGCCGCGATCCTCGACGCGGCCCGGGATTTCGTGAAGCCGGGCGGGCTGCTGGTCTACGTCACCTGTTCGGTCTTCGATGAAGAAAACGGCGCGCAAACCGCCGCCTTCCGCCAACGCGACCCGCGTTTCGCCGCCGTCGATCACCGGGCGCTGTGGCAGAGCCATTTCCCGGGCCATGAAGCGGCCGCGCGCATCGATCCCGAAGGCGGCATCCGCCTTTCGCCCGCAAGAAGCGGCACCGACGGTTTCTATTTCTGTGCCATGCGCCGGCAGGCCTGATTGCTGCGCCGCAGCATTTGAGGATTGCCTGCCGGGTCGAGCTCTGCGATAAGCCCCCTAACGCAGCAGCGAAAGCACTCGCCATGGCGGCAAAGATCGTACCGGCCCCGAACTACGAGGAACGCGTTCGCGCCTCCTTCCTGCGCCAGCAGGCGATGAAGACCATCGGCGCCGAACTGACGCTGGTGACGCCCGGCATCATCGAGATCGAGATGCCCTACTCGCCGGCGCTGACGCAGCAGCACGGCTTCCTGCATGCGGGCGTCATTTCCACGGCGCTGGATTCGGCCTGCGGCTATGCCGCCTTTTCGCTGATGCCGGAAAACGCCGGGGTGCTGACCATCGAGTTCAAGGTCAACCTGCTCGCGCCCGGCAAGGGCGAGCGCTTCCTGTTCAGGGGCTCCGTCACCAAACCCGGCCGCACCATCATCGTCGCCGATGGCCAGGCCTATGCCTTTGCCGACGACGGCGAGGCACGCCTCATCGCCACCATGACCGGCACGATGATGACGGTGGTCGGCCGCGACGGCATCGACGGCTAGGCGTGACGACCCTCACCAGCCTCGGCGGAAAGAACGTGCTGTTCGCCATGGCGGCAGCGGCGGAATACGGACCGCACCTCCAGCGCCTGTTCACGCCGCTGATGACCGGCGTCGGCCCGGTGGAGGCCGGCGTCACGCTCGCCGCCGAGCTCGCACGGTTGCAGGCAAGAGCGGCCCTGCCCGACCTGGTCGTGTCGCTCGGCTCCGCCGGCAGCCGGCGACTCGCGCAGGCCGAAATCTACCAGGCCATATCGGTAAGCTACCGCGACATGAACGCTTCCGCGCTCGGCGTCGACAAGGGCGTGACGCCGTTTCTCGACCTGCCGGCGACTCTGCCGCTCCCCTTGCGCATCCCGGGCATCCCCGAGGCGAGCCTGTCGACCGGAGCCGCGATCATCTCCGGCCGCGCCTATGACGATATTGCCGAAGACATGGTCGACATGGAGACCTATGCCTGCCTGCGCGCCTGCCAGCATTTCGGCGTGCCGCTGGTCGCCCTGCGCGGCATTTCGGACGGCGCCGCCGAGTTGCGGCATGTCGGCGACTGGACGGCCTATCTTCACGTGATCGACCGCAAGCTGGCGGACGCGGTGACGCTGCTCGAGCAAGCGCTGGCGCGCGGCGAAATCCTGCCCTGATGCCGGCCGGACGACCCATGAGGCCCATTGCACCAAACGAAGTTCTTCTTTAAATGCCCGCCATGACGATCACCCATCCTTCCGACACCGTTCTCATCATCGACTTCGGCAGCCAGGTCACGCAGCTCATCGCAAGGCGCGTGCGCGAAGCCGGTGTCTACAGCGAGGTCGTGCCGTTCCAGTCGGCGCAGGAGGCTTTCGCGCGGGTCAAGCCGAAAGCCGTCATCCTCTCCGGCAGTCCGCATTCGACGGTCGACATCGGCAGCCCGCGTGCGCCGGACGCCGTCTTCACCGCCGGCATCCCGGTGCTCGGCATCTGCTACGGCGAACAGACCATGTGCGCCCAGCTCGGCGGCAAGGTGGAAGCCGGCCACGACCGCGAATTCGGCCGCGCCTTCCTAGAGATCGAGGGCGATTGCGCGCTGTTCGACGGCATCTGGGCCAGGGGCACCCGCCACCAGGTATGGATGAGCCATGGTGACCGCGTGACCGCGATCCCGCCCGGCTTCAAGGTGGTCGGCACCTCGACCGGCGCCCCCTTCGCCGCCATCGCCGACGACGCCCGCAAGTTCTACGCGGTGCAGTTCCATCCGGAAGTGGCGCATACGCCGGACGGCGCCAGGCTGATCACCAATTTCGTCCGCGAGATCGCCGGCCTGCGCTCCGACTGGAGCATGGCCGCCTATCGCGAACAGGCGGTCGAGGCGATCCGCAAGCAGGTCGGCAAGGGCAAGGTCATCTGCGCGCTTTCGGGCGGCGTCGATTCCTCGGTGGCCGCGCTCCTGATCCACGAGGCGGTCGGCGAACAGCTCACCTGCATCCTCGTCGACCATGGCCTGATGCGCAAGAACGAGGCGGCCGATGTCGTCGCCATGTTCCGCCAGCACTACAATCTGCCGCTGATCCTGGTCGACGCCTCGGACAAATTCATTTCCGCGCTGGAAGGCGAGAGCGACCCCGAGAAGAAGCGCAAGACCATCGGCCGGCTGTTCATCGAAGTCTTCGAGGAAGAGGCGAAGAAGCTCGGCGGGGCGGACTTCCTGGCGCAGGGCACCCTCTACCCCGACGTGATCGAGAGCGTGTCCTTCACCGGGGCGACTTCTTCCACCATCAAGTCGCATCACAATGTCGGCGGCCTGCCCGAGCGCATGAACATGAAGCTGGTGGAGCCGCTGCGCGAACTGTTCAAGGACGAGGTGCGGGTGCTGGGCAAGGAACTCGGCCTGCCGGACAGTTTTATCGGCCGCCATCCGTTCCCGGGCCCGGGCCTTGCCATCCGCTGCCCCGGCGGCGTGACGCGCGAAAAGCTGGAAATCCTGCGCGAGGCGGATGCCGTCTATCTCGACGAGATCCGCAAGGCAGGCCTCTACGACGCCATCTGGCAGGCCTTCGCGGTTCTCCTGCCGGTGCAGACGGTCGGCGTGATGGGCGACGGCCGCACCTACGAATTCGTCTGCGCGCTGCGCGCGGTGACCTCGGTCGACGGCATGACGGCGGATTTCTATCCCTACGACATGGGCTTCCTCGGCCGCGCCGCCACCCGCATCATCAACGAAGTCCGCGGCATCAACCGCGTCGTCTACGACGTGACCTCGAAGCCCCCCGGCACCATCGAGTGGGAATGATTCAGGCCCCTCCGAGCGTATCCAGATTTACGCTAGAGTTCGCTTTAACCCATTGAAATAAAATAAAGAATGTAACACTGCCTATCGGTGCCTATCGATAGGCAGTGTTCGTACGTGCCGTCACAGCCGACGGCCCTCGCTTATATTGATCCAGGCCATTTCCGAAAGTACCGTCACGTCAGTTGAGGCTCGTGACGGCACTTTTTTCGACTTAAGCCGTTGAGAAAATTACAGTTTCCCTGCCGCGAGCCTCCCAAAACCGCCTGACGGCACTTTTCTAGGAGAAGGCACGAAAATGTTGACCGATGCTGCGATTAAGTCGCTGAGACCAAAACACAAGATGTACAAGGTCGCGGATCGCGACGGCATGTATGTTCGCGTTATGCCGACAGGGACAATCTCTTTCAGGTTGGACTATCGGCTGAATGGGCGGCGAGAGTCAGTCCATCTCGGCAAGTACGGCAGAGATGGCATTTCGCTCCTTAGGGCGCGCGAACTGTGCGTGGATGCGAGGCGTGCGATCCGAGATTGGTCTGCCCCCTGAAAAGTGGTCCTCTTTGAAGTAGGCTATTGAGCCTGAGAGAGGACGTTGGAATGCCCCAGAAGAAGCACAAGCCCGAAGAGATCGTCGCAAAGCTACGCCAGGTCG
>Ga0182744_1004185_pt1 | contig 10933 bp, 15 predicted proteins | sample eDN3rd30CKraftMG_FD_128525 | JGI IMG/M metagenome (GOLD analysis project Ga0182744, IMG submission 128525) | Enriched Miracle-Growth compost microbial communities from Emeryville, California, USA - eDNA 3rd pass 30_C Kraft MG (version 2) (version 2) ... | reverse complement strand
GAGTGCGCCAACTACTTCGTAAACGCTGGATACGCTTCCGTCAAAACGTGAAAGACTCTAGGCACCGGAATCACTGCAAGCGCCAGCAACGAGCATGTCGCGGCGCTCGTCAGGCGGCCGGCTGTGCCTCTTCCGTGTTCCGCGCGTTCCAGTGCCGCAGGGCGACAGGGATGACAAGCGCAAGCCCGAGTAGCGACGAATAGAGTTCGGGCGCTACCAGCAGGAAGGCGGCGAGAACCAGAAGCGCGTTTTCCCATGGCCGGGTGCGCACCAGAAGGTAGCGCGACAGGGCGGCTCCCAGGCAGGTGATGCCGAGCACGCAGCCGAAGAAGGCGAGGAAGAAGTTGGGCCAGGTGAAATCCTTCGTCACCAGTAGCAGCGACGGCGAGAAGACGAACACGAAGGGCACCAGCGCCTTGCCGAGACCGAGCCGGAAGGCGGTGTTGCCGGTCTTGAACGGGTCCGAGCCGGCCATGCCGGCGGCGGCATAGGCCGCCAGTGCCACCGGTGGCGTGATGTCGGCCAGCAATCCGTAATAGAAGACGAAGAAGTGGGCGACGATCGGCTCGGTGCCGAGCATGACCAGCGCGGGTGCGGCGATCGTCACCATGATGATGTAGTTGGCCGTCGTCGGAATGCCGCAACCCATCAGGATGCAGACGACGCCGGTCATGATCAGGGTGAACAGCAGCGTCAGCCCCTGCGTCGAGAAGATCGCCTCCGGAATGAAGGTGCCGAACAGCAGCGACAGGTGTCCGGCCGTCGAGGTGACGATGTAGGAAAGCTTGAAGCCGACGCCGGTCAGCGTGACGACGCCGACGACGATGCCGACGGTGGCCGCTGCCGCGCCGACGGCCAGCGCGTATTTGGCGCCGTCGCGCAGGCACACCACGATATCGGCGACCGACATGCGCCGGCGCGGATTGAGCAGGCCGACGGCGATGCACAGCGTGATGCCCCAGAAGGCGGCCAAGTAGGGCGTGTAGCCGGAAAGCAGCACGCCGATCAGGACGACGAGCGGGATGATCGTCGGCCAGTCGCGTTTCAGCGCTTCGACCACGTCTGGCATTTCGTCCGGCCGCAAGCCGCGCAGGCCGGTGCGCTTGGCCTCGAAATGCACCTGCATGAAGACGCCGAAGAAGTGCATGAAGGCAGGCACGATCGCTGCCAGGATGATGGTCGTGTAGGGCAGTTCGAGGAACTCGATCATCAGGAAGGCGGCCGCCCCCATGATCGGCGGCGTCACCTGGCCGCCGGTGGAGGACGCCGCTTCCACGGCCGCCGCGAAGTGCTTCTTGTAGCCGAGACGGATCATCGCCGGGATGGTCAGCGAGCCGACGGTGACGGTGTTGGCGACCGACGAGCCGGAGATCATGCCGAACAGCGCCGAGCCGAAGATCGACACCTTGGCGGGACCGCCGGCGTAACGGCCGGCGACCCAGGCGGCGCAATCGAGGAAAAGCTGGCCGAGGCCGATGCGGGTGGCAAAGACGCCGAACAGCACGAAGTGGAAGACGTAGGTGGCGACGACGCCGAGCGCGATGCCGTAGATGCCTTGCGTGGTCAGGTAGAGGTGGTCGACGAGCTGCGAGACGGATGCGCCCGGATGCACCAGGATGCTCGGCATGTATGGCCCGAACAGCGCATAGGCCATGAAGACGACCGAGATGATGGGGAGCGGGATGCCGACGGAGCGGCGCGTCGCCTCGAGCAGAAGCAGGATGAGGGTGACGCCGAGCACCACGTCGGTCGTCGTCGGATTGCCGACGCGGAAGGCGAGATCGTCGAGCGGGATCAGCGGCACGTGCAGGACCGCGACCACGGCGGCAATCGCCAGCAGCCAGTCGAAAACCGGGATGCCGAGCGGCTTGAGCAGGCTGGATTGCGCGGGCTCGTCGTAGCCTTTCTTCACCAGCGGGAAGACGAGAAAGACCAGCGCCAGCACCATCGACAGGTGGATGCCCCGATGCATCATCTCCTGCAGCAGGCCGAAGCCGGCCGTGTAGTAGTGGAACAGCGACAGCGCCACCAGGAGGAAGCCGACCAGCCAGCCGGCGGCCGGCATCAGCGGCCGGAAGCGGATTTCGGAGTCGAATTTCTCTTCCAGTTCGCGAGCCTTGTCCTCGTCGAACTCCATGGCCGAAAGTTTGATCTTGTCGTCGTCGCTCATAGCCGGTTCCGTATCGGGGACTCACGAAGCACGTCGCGATCTTCAGATTCGCCTGCCACGCTTCAGGAGGTGGTTCCTGGACGCTTTAGACAAAGGAGGCGGAAAGCACGCCTTCCGCCTCGTCGTTGTCAGCCGGTTCGGATGGCTCCTATTTCAGGGCGCCGACTTCCTTGTAATATTTTTCCGCACCGGGGTGGAACGGAATGCCGGCGCTGGTGGTCGCGTTTTCGAGCGTGATCAGCTTGCCCTTGGCATGGCCGGCCTGCAGCGCCTTTTGGGTCTCGTCGCTGTAGAGCGATTTGACGATCTTGTAGACGAGGTCGTCCGGCTGCTTGGCGCTGGTCACCCACTGGGCCGCGACCGAAATGGTCTTGGTCTCGCCGACGTTCTTGTAGGTGCCTTCCGGCACGGTGTCGGTGGAGAAGAACTTCTGCTCGGCCAGAAGCTTGTCGGCTTCCGGGCCTGAGATCGGCACCAGCGTGATGTTGTTGGTGCTGGCAAGTTCGACGATGGCGCCCGTCGGATAGCCGCCGACGAAGAAATAGGCGTCCATGGCGCCGTCCTGCAGCCGCTCGCCGGACGGGCCGGGTTTCAGGTATTCGGGCTTCACGTCCTTTTCCGTCAGGCCATAGGCGCCGAGCACGAGGCGGGCGTCGACGATGGTGCCGGAGCCGGGTTCGTCGAGCGAGACGCGCTTGCCCTTCAAATCCGCCACCGTCTTGATGCCGGCGTCGGCGCGCGCCACCAGATGGATCGTTTCGGGATAGAGCGTCGCGATGAGGCGCAGATCCTCGACCTTGGGCTTGCCCTCGTAGAGGCCCGTGCCGGAATGCGCCCAGTAGGCGACATCGGACTGCGTGAAACCCGATTCGGAAGCGCCCGACGAGATGGCGCTGATGTTGGCGACCGAACCGTTGGAGGACACTGCGGTCGATACAAGGCCTTCGACGCCTGCCGGGCCCGTCGCCGATATGCCGTTCGCGATCAGGCCGCCCACCGGATAGTAGGTGCCCGACGTGCCGCCGGTGCCGATGCGGAAGAACGCCTGCTGCGCGCGTGCCGGCGAAAGCCCGGCCGCGGCCAGTGCGAAAGCGCCCGCGCCGATGGAAAAGGTGCGTCGGTTGATCGAAATGGTCATGCTACCTCCCAGTCAAAGACCGGCAGGATGTTTCAGCGGGCCAAGGGTTGTCAACCGGCGCGTGCTTTTTGGCTGCGGACGGGTCGCCGGTTGTGGGATCGATGTCCGAAAAAGCGCCTATCTGCGATGCCGCTCGGCGATCGGATCGTCCCAGGAAAGCTGCTCGACCTTGGGGATAACGAGATCGAAGGTCCTCGCATTTTCCAAAAGGGCCATATCGATATCGCCGCTTTTCAGGGCTTTGAGCATATTGGCCTTGAGATCGGAGGCGGCTTGCGCTCCCTCGTGCTCGGCAACGTGCTTCACGGCGTATTCGATGCACAGATAGAGCGTGTTGAGTATGATCTTGACCTGCTCCAGTTCGGGCCCGGCCATTTCTTCGATGTCGTCAGCCATCTCGAGACCTCCATTCTGATCATTCAGGTCATCGAAGCGTCTGCTGGTGACTTGTCATCAGCCATCCGCCGTCGGTGCGGATATAGGAGGAGCAGCAGAACGCCCTGTATGGCGGGTCGCCTCTACGGCGAGCTTCCGAAGCATAGGCGAGCACGGTGAACGCCCCCCGCCTCGGATGGTGCGCTGCTCGCTCATCTCGACACTTTCCCAGCGGGGTGTCACCTGGAGGCTTTCGATGACGGCCGCACGATCGAGGATGCCGGCTTCAGGGAATATCATCAGGGCGTTTTCGTGCAGATGAGTTTCGTAGACCGGGGCGCCTTCGAGCCAGAAACGTTTTTCCAATTGCCACTCGGGGGTGTCCATTTCAGCCTCCTTCATCGTGACAACGGGATCGCGGCCACCGGGTTCCTGATACCCACGCCCCGGCCTATGCCCTCCGTCTCGCTGGCACAGGCCGGTTCATCCATGGCCGAAAAAAGATACGAGCAGAGCCAGAACGACGGCTCCGGCCAACCCGGCGATGAAGATGATCCGCCGGGCCCGCGTGCGCAGGATGATCTCGCCCTGGCGTGCGTCCTGCGCGCTGATGTTCTGGCGCCGCTGCTCCGGATCGGGACCTTCGGCCATCGCCGTTTGCTTCGGACCGGCGTCAGTGCGCGGTTTGCGAATGCTCGCCGCCGGGCTGCGAGATGCCACTCAAGGCCTGTCCGGCTTCCATCGTCTCGCCGTTTCTCGCGAGGTCGCCAAGCGAAACGATGCCGACGAGCCTCTTGTCCCGATTGAGGACCGGGAGCCGCCGCACCCGCAGGTCACCCATGTTCTCGAGGACGTCCTCGACCTCTTCGTCATCGTAGCAATACATGACGTCCGGGCTCATTACCTCGCGTATGCTGGTGTCGGGGCCTTTGCCCAACGCCACTGCGCGGATGACGATGTCGCGGTCGGTTATCATGCCCACCAGGCGGTCGTTCTCACCCACGGGGATGCTTCCGGCATCGAGTTCATCCATCATCTTCGCGGCTTGGTGAAGCGACTGTTCGGGATCGGCCACCTGGACCTGCCTTGTCATACATGTGCTGATCTTCATCGTGCTCTCCCATCGGTTTCCAACGCCCACCGCCGGGTCGGCCTCAGGACAGGAACCAACCGGCCGCCCGTAACGTTCCATCACAACATGGGCTGCGGCTCGGCGTGGGAAGTAAGGAGATTGCGCGATGCCGGAATCACTGAAACGGAAAGACGCTGGCAAACACAAACCGGCCGGTGACAACCCGAAGGACAAACCTCCGAAGGATACGCACGAGCCCGCCCCCAAGGCGGAGGGGCCGAGCGAACTCCCCGATACCAACACGCGGGAAGAGGTCGAAACGATCAGGCCGAACCTGAAGCGCTAAGTTGCATCGGGAAGGAACCGGCCGCGAGCCTCAGTGTCCTTTCGCCCGGCCGGCATATTGATCCACCGCCCCGGCCATTTGCAGCATGAGCGTTCCCATCGAAATGGAGTTCTTGCCGTAGGGATAGAAGTCGGACTTGTCGCCTTCCTGCCATTTCTTGCGCAACTCGGGTCGGGTGATGTCCCAGTCGCGGTAGGTTCGCCGGGCCAGTTCCCGCAATTCGGCGTGTAACTCGGCAACCGACGGGCGGCCCCAATAGTAATAGCCGTTATAGACCTTGGCGACCTCGAGGCTCCGCCCGAGCACGATCGTGTGCGGGATCATCACGTCATGCGAGGTATCGGTGTATTCCTTGATGTCTAGGTCCTTCTGCACGATCCGTTCCTCGTCGTACAGGAAGGGCCAGGGCGCCGAGGTCTGTTGGCGGTAGTTATTGGTGGTATGCCAATCGTCCGTGGTAATGGTGACGACCTGGGTGTAGCCGACGGTGAGTTGCGGGTGGAAGCGCACCAGTTCCAGCATCTGCTGGCGGTCCTTCGGGCAGAAGAATCCGCGCGTCAGCATGATGACCATGAACTGGTCGCCCTGCAGGTCCGATAGTCGCCGCGGCGTCCTGGTATGGTCGGGAAGGAGGTAGTCGGGAAACTTCACTCCCGTCACGATATCTGGTCTCATCTCGGTGGCTCCCGTTGGATTCCGGCATTCGGCGAACGGGCGGTGCGGTTCGCGAACGGAGGGCGACGACGGCTTCCTGCGGTGTGGACGCCGCCTGCCGATCGGGCGCTTGGGACGGCAGGCAGCGCCAGTTCGCGATTATCGTCGCAGGTTCCAGTTTGCTACTGCCAGTAGGGATCCGCCTTGTAATAGTCGTACGAGGCGTTGCGCACCTTCATGCCGTCGTCTTCCGTCAGCTCGTTCACCGAATAGGACGGCGCCGCCCTCAGTTCCTCCTTGCTGTACGGCACGACATAGCCCCGTTTGTCCGTGTCGTAGTCCAGCGAAGCCCACGGAATCGCGTGGTATTTTTCCCCGATCCCGAGAAAGCCCCCGAATCCGACCACGGCGAACATGATGCCGTTCGAGGTCTTCTCCAGCATGACATCCTGGATTTCGCCGATATGTTCGCCGGCGGTGTTGTAGACATCCGTGCCGATGACGCGGCTGGCGGGAATGGCGTCGGTATGGCCTGTTGCGGTAGGCATCTTTGATCTCCTTTCTGAAAGGGTGACGCCAAGGTAATCGCGGCGTCCAACCTTGGTTCCCATTTTTGCGGACCGAGCGGGGCAGGGGGCCGTGCCTGCCGTAATTCGGATAGCTGCCCTCGCAATCTCGCTCTTTGCCGTCCCTGATGGGGAACACATCGGGTGCGCAGGGGTTAGAGTCCGAGAGAGTTGAGATGATTGTACTCGCACCTGTTCCAGACCCGCCGCGTCCGGCACCGGAGATTCCCGATCCGGAGCCGACGCAACCGCCTGTTCCGCCTGATCTTCCTCAGCCCGCCGAGCCGCCCGGCGTTCCCCCGCCGGCGCCTGATCCCGTTCCCGGACCGCAACCAGGCGAGTGCCGCCGCAGGTGCCGCCCGAACTGCCGGCTGCGGACAGGTTTTCCCGGCCGGGCGTGCCCAGGCTTTCGTTCGTCGTAGCGCTCGTGATGGCCTGCATCGCAGGAAGTGCTTCGGCGATTGCCCAGACCACCGATAAGACGCCGGATCAGAGCCCGGCTTCCCCGTGCCAGGCCCAGCCCAATGAACAAGCCGGGAACGGTAAGGAGAAAGCCGCCGATCGGGAGAATAGCGAAAACAAGACGCTGTCGGGCAAGTTGGACCGCTGCAACGGTGTTCTCGTTCCGCCCAAGACCGGGGACAAGCAGATCGAAGAGCCTGCACCCGATGTCGGAACCACGCCTGTCATTCCTCCGGAAGCCGTGCCGAAACAACAGACGCCGAAGTAAAGCGCGCCCGATTTTCTCGATCCGGACGCGCTTCTGTCAATCGCCAAGGTCGATAAGGGCGATGCCGAGGTTTTTGCGCAAACGACGCCGAAGATGGGCCGGTGTTTCGCGTATGATGACCTCCAGCGTCGGGTGCACGGTCCCGTTCAGGAAATGCCCTCCCTTCGTCGCGCCGTCCTGCAGCCCGAGCACGGCATGGAGGTGTGGGCTGGATCGGCCGTCGTCGCCGGCGGCCACGTCGCCGATCAGGCTGAGGACCTCGCACTGCTCGGCGATGGGAATTTCGCGGTAGGTTTTCGACTGGAAATCGAACCATCCCACCTTGGCGCTGGCGAAAGCACCGATCGCGGTGATGGAGGCGGCCGAAATGCGCTGGCTCGTGCAGAATTTCTGGATCGCGCCGAAAGCCTCCTCGCCTTCGTCGAGGACGAGCACGAAGGTTCGTTCCGCCGCGTTTTCTCCGAGAAGCCTGGATTCCATATCGCGATCCTTCTCTCGCCACCGGCGGCAGCCGGCCATCTAGTCAGGTTCGTAGCGAATGCCCGCTCCACCGAGGTCGTGGCGCATGGCCTTTTCCTCCTCGTCGTCGGGCAGCGCCTCATCGCTCACCTGGTCGGGGTTGTCGTCGTTTTCTTCCGGCAGGTCGCCGGACGCCTCGTCCGGTCCGCCTTCGGTCTCAGCCGCGCCCGGAGGCAGGACGGGCGCCTCGCCGGCATCTCCCTCGGTTGCCGGTTCCGGCTGGACCTGGCTTCGTTGGGCTTCCGACGTGCCGGCCTCGTATTCCTGAACCGCCTTGTCCCGGCAGGCCTGTTCGCGTTCGGGGCGGCGGCCTTCGGCGGTCCAGAGCTCGTCTGCTCGCTGTGCGATCCATTCTTCCTTGGCGGTGCGCATCTCCTGCCTCCCACTTGCCGGGCGTCGTAACGACCAACCAAGGCAGGAGCCGATGGTTCCGCTTTATTTCGGCCGGCGTCGAAGGTTCCACGTGCCGGAGGCGGCAACGCTTGGAGGAACCAACCTTCCGACTTGCCGTTTCCTCGTTTGTTGACCTGCCGCGCGCCAAGTCCTCGACGACGGTCAGGTTGAAGCAATTCGGGAGAGCACCATGGCCAAAAGCAAAGAGCATCTTCCCACGCCCGGCGGCGACAATCCGAATGTGAGGTTCCTGACCGAAAATACCGATCTGTCGCCGAAGCAGGCCCGCGAGCTCATTGAAGAATACGGCAACGACCGGAAAAAGCTCCTGGAACTCGCACGCAACATGAAGGCCGAAAGCTAGCAACCCCGGAGCTGACGTTGCTGGACGAAGGCAACTCCACGGCGTTTCCGACGCCCCGACAATCAGCGCGAGAGGCCTCGCTCACTTATGTCAGCGACGAACAGCCCGGCATTCGCAGGAAACGGCATTCGGACAGGTTCTCCTATTTGACGCCTGGCGGGAAAACGCTCCGCGACGCCGCCGCGATGGAGCGCATCCGTGGACTTTCCATCCCGCCGGCGTGGTCGGATGTCTGGATTTCGCCCGACGCCGACGGCCATCTGCAGGCTACTGGCCGCGACCAGCGCGGCCGCAAGCAATATCTCTATCATCCGCAATGGTACGCCTGCCGCGACGAGATGAAGTTCTCCAGCCTGGTCGAATTCGCCGAGGCGCTGCCTCTTTTGCGCCGGCGGATCGACGCGGACCTGCGTCGCCGCAAACTGTCGATCGAGCGGGTCCTGGCCTCGGTGATCTGGCTTCTCGACAACACCATGATCCGCGTCGGCAACGCCGCCTATGCGCGCGACAACCGGAGCTTCGGACTCACCACCCTGCGCGACCGGCACGTGAAGATTCGAGGATCGACGCTCCGTTTCGCGTTCAAGGGCAAGGCGGGAAAGGAATGGCGCCTGAAGCTGACGGACAGGCGCATCGCCAAGGTCGTGCGGGGTGCGCAGGAACTGCCGGGCCAGCAACTGTTCCAGTATCTGGATGACTAGGGAGAACGCCACGGCATCAGTTCTCACGACGTCAATTCGTATATCCAGAAGACGACGGAAGCGGAGTTCACGTCCAAGCATTTTCGCACCTGGGCCGGTACCGCGCGCGCCTTCGTGCTTCTGGCCGACGAGGAGCCGCCGGCATCGAAAGCGGCAGCGAGGCGCGTCCTGAACCGGATTGTCGATACGGTCGCCGGCCATCTCGGCAACACCCGCTCCGTCTGCCGCAAATGCTATATCCACCCGAGCGTCATCGACCATTGGGAGCGGGGCGTGCTTGATGCCGATATTCGCTCCCTGCGCCCCGGGCGTCTCAGGGCCAACGGCCAGCTGGACAGAACCGAGCTGATCGTTCTCAGATGGCTGCGGAAATTCGGTTGAGGATTTCGGGCCCGCTGGCCGGGAGCCTGCCTCAATGTATAGGAACCAACGAAGCGGCAGTAACGTTCCGTTGCAACGGTGGCTACTCCACGATCAAGAGGAGGTTCCACGAATGCCATGCACGAATGGCTGGTCAGCAACGCTGCCTTGATCTCCGCCTGCGCCAGCATCGGCATGCTGGTGATCTGGTCCATATATCTGCACATCTTCTGGCGCAGCCATCAGCGACGGCGCAAGCCAAAGCTCATCATCAACTGGGGCGAGGGCCGTGCCTTGTCCGCGCGCTGCTTCATCACCAACATGAGCGAAGGGGCGGTCTTTATCCAAAGCGTCGTGGTGGACCTGGAAGCTTCCTCCGGCCACTACCGCACCTTCATTTCCGACGCCGAGGACCTGAGGAATTCCGCGCGGCCTTCCGACTGGAAGCATATGACGCGCCAGGGACCGCTAGGTCCCGGAAAATTCATCGACATGGGCAGCTTCGAAAGTATCCTCGACTATGCGGTTCGCGAAGCGACCGGAGAACGGACCTTCGCCGGCTCCACGGTGGGGCGCGCCATCCACCAGTTCGAGATCACGATCATCGGCATGTATGGCTCGGAGGACATGATGATCGGCGCGTCCCGCCGGTTCGCGATCGAACATGTCGGGGGCAAGGCATGCCTGCGATCGGTGACTGTGGAGACGCATCAGATAACGTCCGCCCGCGAACGGCGACGGCTGGCGCGCGAACTTGCGCAGCAGCTATGAGGCGCACGGGTCGCCGGGCTACGCCGCACGTCGACCTTATCGGTCGATCTCGCCGAAGACGATATCGAGCGTGCCGATGATCGCCGCGACATCGGCGAGCATGTGGCCCCGGCACAGATAGTCCATCGCCTGCAGGTGGGCGAAGGAGGGGGCGCGTATCTTGCATCTGTAGGGCGTGTTGGTTCCGTCCGAGACGAGGTAGACGCCGAATTCTCCCTTGGGCGCTTCGACCGCCGCGTAGACCTCTCCGGCCGGCACGCGGTGGCCCTCGGTGTAGAGCTTGAAGTGATGGATCAGCGCTTCCATCGATCGCTTCATGGTGGCGCGCCTCGGCGGCGTGATCTTGTTGTTCGGCGCCGCCACCGGTCCGCTCGCCTCCGGGGCAGCCAGCTCGTCGATGCATTGGCGCATGATGCGCACCGACTGGCGCATCTCTTCCATGCGGACGAGGTAGCGGTCGTAGCAGTCGCCGTTCTTGCCGACCGGGATATCGAAATCCATCTCGGAATAGCATTCGTAGGGTTGCGACTTGCGAAGGTCCCAGGCCGCACCCGAACCGCGCACCATCACGCCGGAAAAGCCCCATGCCCAGGCGTCGGCTTCCGAAATGACCCCAATGCCGACATTGCGCTGCTTGAAGATACGGTTGGGCGTCAGCAATTCGTCCAGGTCGTCCAGCGCCTTCAGGAAGGGGGTAGTCCATTTGCCGATATCGTCGATGAGTTGCTGCGGAAGGTCCTGGTGGACGCCGCCGATGCGGAAATAGTTGGCGTG
>Ga0182744_1004180_pt1 | contig 10945 bp, 9 predicted proteins | sample eDN3rd30CKraftMG_FD_128525 | JGI IMG/M metagenome (GOLD analysis project Ga0182744, IMG submission 128525) | Enriched Miracle-Growth compost microbial communities from Emeryville, California, USA - eDNA 3rd pass 30_C Kraft MG (version 2) (version 2) ... | reverse complement strand
TGGTGTTCGTCGAAGGGGCGCTGCCGGGCGAACGGGTTCAAGCCCGGCTCGTCCGGCAAAAATCCAGTTTCGACACCGCGCGGCTGGAGCGCATATTGAAGCCCTCCGCCCAAAGAGTGCGGCCGCCCTGTCCGCACTTCGGCGTTTGCGGCGGCTGCGCCATGCAGCACCTGGAGCCCGCCGCCCAGGTGGCGATCAAGCAGCGTGTGCTGGAAGATGCGTTTTCGCATATCGGCAAGCTGCGACCCGCGATGGTGCTGCCTCCCATGCACGGCCCCGCTTTCGGCTACCGCTATCGGGCCCGCCTGTCGGTGCGCCTGGTCAAGAAGAAGGGCGGCGTGCTGGTGGGCTTCCGCGAGAAGCGCGGCAGCTATGTGGCCGATATCAGGGAATGCAGAATATTGCCGCCGCATGTGTCGGACATGCTTATGCCGCTGCGTTTGCTGATCGCCGGCTTGTCGCGCCCGGATCGCATTCCGCAAATCGAAGTGGCGGTCGGCGACCGTGTCACCGCGCTGCTGCTGCGCCATATGGAGCCGCTGGACGCCGCGGACATCGAGCGCTTGCGGGAGTTCGCGCAGAAATGGAACGTGAGCTGGTGGCTGCAGCCCAAGGGTCCGGAAACCGTGCATCCGCTGGAGCGCGGCGATGCCGACAGGCTGGCCTATGCCTTGCCGGAGTTCGGTCTGCGCATGCCTTATCGGCCCACGGATTTCACCCAGGTCAATCAGGCGGTCAACCGGACCCTGGTTGCGCGGGCCCTGAACCTGCTGGATGTGCAGCCCGGCGACCGGGTCGCCGATCTGTTTTGCGGCCTGGGCAATTTCACCTTGCCGCTGGCGACGCGCGCGGCTCAGGTGGTGGGGGTGGAAGGCAGCGCCGCCTTGACGGAAAGGGCGCTGGACGCGGCGCGCCGGCACGGCCTGGACGAGCGCATCGGCTACGCCACTTTGAATCTGTTTGAGGTGGATGCCCATTGGCTGCGCGGCCTGGGGCGTTTCGACCGCATGTTGATCGATCCGCCGCGCGAAGGGGCCGAGGCCGTGGCTCGCGCCCTGGCCGCGCTGGCGCCCGCCGAGCGCCCCTTGCGCATCGTCTATGTATCGTGCAGCCCGGCCACGCTGGCGCGCGACGCCGGCATACTGGTCCACGAAGGGGGATACCATTTGCGCGCCGCCGGCGTGGTGAATATGTTTCCCCACACCGGCCACGTCGAATCCATTGCGGTCTTCGACGCGCGGGCCGCGGCGTCTTAAGCGTTATGGGCCTTGCCGGCGCCGGCGTCGTCGAGGATGCGCCGGGCTTCCGCCTTGACGCGTTCGGGCGCCGTCCCGCCGATATGATTGCGGGCGGCGACCGAACCTTCCAGGGTCAGTACGCCGAATATGTCTTGCTCGATGGAGGGATGGAACGCCTGTAGCTGTTCCAGCGGCAGGTCGGCCAGGTCGCAGCCCCGTTCCTCGCAGTGGCGCACCGCGTGGGCGACTGTTTCGTGCGCATCGCGGAAGGGCAGGCCCTTCTTGACGAGGTAATCGGCCAGGTCGGTGGCCGTGGCATAGCCCTGCAGCGCGGCCGCCCGCATGGCGTCCGCCTTGACCTTGATCCCGCCGATCAGATCCACGAATATCGTCAGCGTGTCCCGTACCGTGTCGGCCGAGTCGAACAGGCCTTCCTTGTCTTCCTGGTTGTCCTTGTTGTAGGCCAGAGGCTGTCCCTTCATCAGCGTCAACAAGGCGATCAGGTGGCCGTTGACGCGGCCGGTCTTGCCCCGGGCCAGTTCCGGCACGTCGGGGTTCTTCTTTTGCGGCATGATGGAACTGCCGGTGCAGAAGCGGTCGGCCAGATCGATGAAGCCGACGCGCGGGCTCATCCACAGCACCAATTCTTCGGACAGCCGCGATATGTGCGTCATGATGAGCGCGGCGGCGGCGCAGAACTCGATGGCGAAATCACGGTCGGAGACGGCGTCCAGCGAGTTGCGGCAGACGTCGTCGAAACCCAGGCTGCGGGCCACCCGCTCGCGGTCTATGGGATAGGATGTGCCCGCCAGGGCGGCGGCGCCCAGGGGCAGGCGGTTGACCCGCTTGCGGCAGTCCGCCAGGCGTTCGGCGTCGCGGCCGAACATTTCCGCATAGGCCAGCAGATGGTGGCCGAAAGTGACAGGCTGCGCCACCTGCAAATGGGTGAAGCCGGGCAGAATGGTGGAGGCATGTTCCAGGGCCAGTTCCGCAAGCTTGCCGCGCAATTGCCGCAGCAGATCCAGGGCGATGTCGATTTCGTTGCGCAGCCACAGGCGGATGTCGGTGGCCACCTGGTCGTTGCGCGAGCGGCCGGTGTGCAGGCGTTTGCCGGCATCGCCGACCAGTTCCACCAGGCGCTTCTCGATGTTCAGGTGCACGTCTTCGAGGTCCAGCGACCATTGGAAGCGGCCGGCGTCGATTTCTTCCAGGATGGCGGCCATGCCGCGCTCGATGGCGGCCTTGTCGTCCTGGCTGATGACGCCCACGGCGGCGAGCATGTCGGCATGGGCGAGCGAGCCCTGGATATCGAAACGGGCCATGCGCTGGTCGAACTCGACGGATGCCGTGTAACGCTTGACCAGGTCGGATACGGGCTCGGAGAAACGGGCGGACCAGGCCTGAGCCTTGTTGGCGAACTGGCCGTGCAAGTCGGAGGAAGAATTTTTTGGCATAGTGGCGCGATTATAAAGGACGCGGCTGGCGGCGGTTCCCGTGCATCACGACGATTACCGCGTTTTCGTACGTTACTATTACGGCGCGCCCGCATACATGGCAGCCGCACAATGGCCGCCGCCTTCGGACGATGCAAGAAGACATTCATCAGTCATGACAGAAGAGAACAATCTACTCGCCCTTACCCTGGTGGAAGACTGGCTGGAGCGGCACATACCGGATGCGCTCTGGAGCCAGATCGCCTTGGGGCTGCTGATGCTGGCCCTGCTGTACGCCCTCGCGAGCTGGGTGGCGTCCAGGGTGCTGGCCAGGCTGGCGCGCCGGGCGCTGAGCGCCGTGGGGCGCGCCGACTGGTCGGAAGCGCTGTCCCGCCGCCGCGTGTTCCGCAACCTGAGCCATGCCTTGCCGATACTGGTCATCATGACCAATATCGGCCTGCTGCCGATACACGACAGGTATATCGTCATGCTGGCGAGAGTGCTGCTGTCCGCCGCCATCGTTTTCCTCTTCATGGCCTTGAACGGCACGCTGGCCGCCTGGCAGGACGTTTATTCCTCAAGCACGCGCGCCCAGACGCGGTCCATCAAGGGCTATCTGGAGCTGGCCAAGATCGTGCTCTGGGCGGTCTGCCTGATCCTGATCATCTCGATACTGGCGGACCGTTCGCCGCTCTTGATGCTGTCTGGCCTGGGCGCGCTGTCCGCCGTGCTGCTGCTGGTATTCAAGGATACGCTGCTGTCGCTGGTCGCCAGCACGCAGATGACGTCGAACGACATGCTGCGCATCGGCGACTGGATAGAAATGCCGCAAGCCGGCGCCGACGGCTTCGTCATCGATATCGCCCTGCATACCGTCAAAGTGCAGAATTGGGACAAGACCGTCACCACGATACCGACCTACAAGCTGTTTTCGGAAAGCTACCGCAATTGGCGCTATATGTTCGAATCGGGCGGGCGGCGCATCAAGCGCACCTTGCGCATCGACGCCGGCACGGTGCGTTTCCTGCGCGAAGACGAGATTGCGGCCTTGCGCCGTTTCGCGCTGCTGAAAGACTATCTGGATAGCAAGCAGCGGGAACTGGAAGAAAGCAACCGCGCCCTGGGGGAACTGGCCAGCCTGGAAAGCAACCGGCGGCGCCTGACCAACTTGGGCACGTTCAGGGCCTATGCCCTGGCATATTTGCGCCAGCAGCCCGAGCTGCATCAGGACATGCTGATGATCGTGCGCATGATGGAGCCCGATTCGCAGGGCATACCCATAGAGGTATATTGTTTCGCCAATAAAACCGCCTGGGTCGAATATGAACGGATACAGGGAAATATCTTCGACCATCTGCTGGCGATATTGCCCGAGCTGTCCCTGCGGCTGTACCAGGCGCCGTCGGGCGCCGATTTCTCGCGCGCCTGGGAAACGGGAGAGGCCGGCGCCTGGCGCCGGAACCCCCCTCCGCCTTTCGCTCCGGAACAGCCATGAGATAATTTTGCTTTCCTGTGGAGCCATGCAATGAAATTAATCGCGGCAATCATCAAGCCGTTCAAGCTGGACGAGGTGCGCGAAGCCCTTGCGGATATCGGCGTCAGCGGGCTGACGGTCACCGAAGTCAAAGGTTTCGGCCGCCAGAAAGGGCATACCGAACTCTATCGGGGGGCTGAATACGTGGTGGACTTTCTGCCCAAGATCCGCGTCGAGGTCGTGCTGCCCGCCGCCATGGTGGATGCGGCGATCGACGCGATCATCAAGGCGGCGTACACCGGCAAGATAGGCGACGGCAAGATCTTCGTGACGCCGGTGGAGCAGGCGATCCGCATACGCACGGGCGAGAGCGGCATCGATGCGCTGTAAGGGCGGCGCCGCATGGCACTGAGCGCCACCATACACAAGCTGGAGCTGCATGTGGCCGACATGCAGCGCAATTATTACGGCAGCCACGCGCTGACCTTGGCGCGCCATCCTTCGGAAACCAATGAGCGCATGATGCTGCGCGTGCTGGCTTATGCGCTGTTCGCCGATGAAGCGCTGGCTTTCACGCGCGGCCTCAGCACGGTCGACGAACCGGCTCTGTGGCAGAAGGATTTGACCGGCGCGATACAGCGCTGGATAGATCTCGGGCATCCGGACGAGCGCCGCCTGCTGCAGGCGGCCGGCAAAGCCGATCATGTCGTGGTTCTTTGCTATGGGGGCCAGGCCAGCCAGGTGTGGTGGGATGGCGTACGCGAAGCCGCCCGGCGGATGCGCAAGCTGACCGTGCTGGCCATCAGCCCGGCGCAGGCCCAGGCGCTCGCTGGCCTGGCCCGGCGCACCATGTCGCTGCACGTGTCCATACAGGAAGGGACCGCGCTGCTGGCCGGCGCCGAAGACAGCGTTTCCGTCGATATCGCCGTATGGCGCGAGGCCTGAAGCGCGCCTGAACGGCCGCGCGGATGGCGTGTTCGCCGCGCGTGCGGCCCTGCGACATGGATGGATCGCGGCGCCGTATGTCTCACACGCAGTAAAACCGCAGCGCGGCAGGCATCGCGGCGCTAGACTTCCTTGCGGCGTTTCTTGAATTCTTCGGCCAGGCGGTCCAGCTCTTCCTCCGAGAAATTCTCGATGTCTATCATGTCTTCCCTGGCATTCTTGATGGCGTGCAGCAGTTCATCCAGCTTCAGGTGCACGGCCCGGCAGTCCTTGTTCTGGCTTTGCTGGATCAGGAAGACCATCAGGAAGGTCACAATGGTGGTGCCGGTATTGATGACGAGCTGCCAGGTCTCCGAATAGCCGAACATGGGTCCGGCAAGCGCCCAGATCAATACGGCGGCCAGCGCCAGGGTGAAGGCGACGGGCGATCCCGCCCATTTCGTGACATGCGTCGCAAAGGCATCGAAGGCGTTGAGCAGCTTGTGCGACAAAGTTTCGGCGCTTGCGCCGGCGCCTGCTATTGCATTGCCGGGCGCGCCAGCAGGGCAGGCTCTTGCGGCCTGCGCTCGTATCTCGTTCTCGTCCATGGCTTCCTTCCTATGCGGCTATCGGCGCCGTCTTTTCGTGCGCGCCGCTCCAGGCCGCCTGCCGAAGGCGCTAGCAAACATCGTGCCACGAGGAAAGCAGGGGCCGGGAAGGGATTCAGACCTCTTTCAGCGCCAGGCCGCGGGCGTGCATGGATTTGGCCGACAGAGTCCAGAACTCGGGCAAAAAGCATTCCGCGACCAGCAGGGGCTGGCCGCAGCGCCAGAAGACGGAGCAGCGCGCCAGAAGGCGCCGGGCATCCGGGCAAGGCCGCCCGCTGCATATCGCAGGCTCATCTTCGCTCGCGCGACGGCCCTGGACGGAGGCCGTTTGCGCGGACTCATTCGCCAGGACGCGCCTGATGGAGCGATACATGGGCTGCTGCGCATTCAGCCGCCTGGCAAAGAAGCCCGAACGGGTGATTTGCGGGTCGTTGTACAGCATGTCCGCCAGCGGCCGGGTGCGCAGGCGGCGCATGCCCTGCCACAGGCCGTGCGCCGCCTGCAAGGGCGTGAAACTGCGGGCGAACACGCTGTCCACGCCGTCTATGGACATGATGATTTCGCGCACCCATACCGGGCTGCGGATTTCGCGCCGCAGCATCCAGGCTTCGGAGGCGCGCAGGCCGTCGGTATGCTCGGCGACGACGCGCAGTTCGACATGGCCGAGGCGGCGCAGGCCGGCGGTCAGGGCGCCTGGCCGGAACAGCCAATATTTCTGATGGCGGGTAAACGAAGGGGAAGGGACGGCCAGCCAGCCGTCGTTTTTGGGCGGATGCAATTCCATAAACAGTATTATCGCCAAAGTCATAAAATGGCGCTCATGGAAAAAACACGAGTTTCAAAACTGATGGCCGAGCGCGGGTTGTGCTCGCGCCGCGAGGCCGATGCCTATATCGAGCGCGGCTGGGTGCGGGTCGACGACGCGGTGGTGGGGCTGGGCGCCAAGGCCTGGCCCGATCAAAAAATCACACTGGACAAACAGGCGCGCCAGCGCCAGACGGCGCGCGTCACCATATTGCTGAACAAGCCCGTGGGCTATGTATCGGGGCAGGCGGAGCAGGGCTACAGGCCCGCTGTTTCGCTGATTTCCGCGGCCAGCCAGTATCGTCCCGAGAAGTCCGCCTTGCGCTTCGATCCCGGCCATTTGCGCGGCCTGGCGCCGGCGGGGCGGCTGGACATCGATTCCCAGGGGCTGCTGGTGCTGACCCAGGACGGCCGCATTGCGCGGCAGCTCATCAGCGAGGATTCGGACATCGACAAAGAATATCTCGTCCGGGTGGAAGGCAAGATCGCGGGCAATGGCCTGGCTTTGCTCAATCATGGCCTGTCGCTGGATGGCAAGCCTTTGCGTCCGGCCCATGTAAGCTGGCAGAACGAGGATCAATTGCGCTTCATCCTGCAGGAAGGCAAGAAGCGCCAGATCCGCCGCATGTGCGAACAAGTGGGCCTGAAAGTCGTCGGGCTGAAACGGGTGCGCATGGGTCGCATCGTGCTGGGCGATCTACCCCCCGGCAAATGGCGTTACTTGAAAGAGGGCGAACGCTTTATCTAGGGCGTTTTAGCGCCGACAGGCCCTGGGCGTCGTGTTCGGCTGGCTCGCAAGCGCCCCGCTTGCGCAACCCCGGCCCGCGGGGCGGGCCGCCGGGATCCAGCGCGCCCTTGCGGAGCGGCAAGCTCCGCCATGGTGCACAGCCCGATGCTCAATCGCCTTGCCGCTTCAGGGTAAAGCCCGCGCGGTCGTCCAGCTTCAGCGTTGCGCTGAGCCAAGGCAGGGCGGCGGCGAGTTCGCCGTGCAGGGTCCATGGGGGATTGAGCACGAACATGCCGCTGCCATGCAGCCCGAAACCATCGCCCGCCGGTTTGCGGACGGTCAGGGTGGCGTGCAGCCATGGCGCGGGCAGGCGCTCCAGCGAGCGGCTCAGTTCCTGCGCCTCGCGCCGCTGCACCAGGGGATACCACACGGCGTAGCAGCCGGTGGAAAAGCGTTGCAAGCCGTCCTTTATGGTCTGCAGGGTCTTGCGGTAGTCGTGCTTGTCCTCGTAGGAAGGGTCGATGATGACAATGCCGCGCCTTGATGGCGGCGGCAGCAGGCCTTTCAAGCCGCTGAAGCCGTCGGCCTGGTAGATCATGGTTTGCCGCAAAGCGGCGCGTCCCTGGGTTTCCAGATTGCGCCGCAGCACATCGACTTCGGCGGGGTGCATTTCGAACAGGCGCAGCCGGTCGCCTGGGCGCATGGCGCGCAAGGCCAGCCATGGCGAGCCGGGATAGAAATTGGCGATCCCATCGGGGTTGAAATGCTGAATTTCTTCCAGATAGCGCTCTATCATGGGCGGCATGGCGGCGGCGCCCAGCAGCCGGTCCAGGCCGTCGGCGAATTCCCCGTTCTTTATCGCCCATTCGCTGCGCAAATCGTAGATCCCCGCGCCCGCGTGGGTGTCGATCACCCAGTAGGGGGTGTCTTTGCGGTTGTAGTGGTCCAGGATATGGACAAAGATGGCGTGCTTCAGGACGTCGGCATGATTGCCGGCGTGAAAAGCGTGTCGGTAGCTGAACAAGGGCGCCTCACGGAAAATAAGAGGGCGAAATCGACATGATTTCGTCCGTGACGATGGCATTGCTGCCCCAATCCAGCAATTCCCGCGCGCGCCGGGTGTCGTTGACGGTCCAGACCGCCACGGTGTAGCCCGCATCGCGTATGTCGCGCAGCACAGCGCGGGTGGTGTAGCGATGGTTCAGGTTCAGGCCGATGCAGTCCAGGCGCTGCACCCGCGCGCGCCAGTCGGGCGGCACTTCCTTGGCGATCAGCAGGGCGCGCGGCAGTTCCGGTGCCGCGGCGCGGGCGGCTTCCAGGGCCGTCTCCGAAAAAGAGGACAATAAGGGCGGCAGGTCGGCGCCGGCCCAAAGCCGGCTGGCCAGCCTGGCGACTTCTTTGCCGGTTTCGGCTTCCAGGCCGGTGTGGGGCTTGATCTCTATATTGCTGCGTATGCCATTCGCCAGCGTGTAGCCGGCGATGGAATGCAGCGTGGCTATCGGTTCGCCCGCGTAATCCCGGGAATGCCAGGCGCCGAAATCGATGGCGGACAATTCGGCCAATGTCTTGTCCGCGGCCGCGCCGGCGCCATTGGAAGTGCGGTCCACCGTGTCGTCGTGCAGCAGGATGGCGACGCCGTCCCGGCTGAGCTTTACGTCGTATTCCATCATCAGGAAGCCGTGCTGCGCGCCCAGGCGCACGGAGGCCAGCGTATTTTCGGGCGCATAGCGGCCGGCGCCGCGATGGGCGATCAGTTTGGGATAGGGCCAGGGTTTTTCCGTCAGGGGCATGTCAAGGAGTTCGCTATAGATCACAGGGCCTGCGTTGCGGCCATTTTATAGCCTGGCGCCGCGGGCGGGCCGCGCCGGGGCGGACGGCCCCGCGCGAAACCGGCGCGCCTCTGGTGGTAAACTCGCTAAAATTTCACGTTCCGCCGTGGTATTTATTATTCTTGGCGATGCGTGTCGCCTTCCCTTTTTGCCGCCGGGCCGCCCCAAGGCAAAATGCGCCCCCTCGGGGGGCAGCAAGCCGCGAGGCGCAGCGTGGGGGTATTTTTATTTTGCCGGAATTCTTTGATGCAATCGTCGCGCACCCGTCCAATGGGTGGCGTGTCAGTAGGTGATTAATGTTCGATTTCATACGCACGCATCAACGCTTGATGCAACTGATTCTGTTGCTGCTCATACTGCCGTCCTTCGTACTGATAGGCGTCAGCGGCTACACCAACTATGTTTCCGGCGATCACGACCTGGTTAAGGTGGGCAAGTCCGCGATCACGCAACAGGAATTCGACCAGGCGCGGCGCAATCAGCTCGAGCAGGCCCAGCGCAGCTCGCAGGGCGGGTTCGACCCGGCCGTGCTCGACAACCCGGCGGTGCGCAGCGCCTTGCTGGAATCGCTGATCGACCGGCGCGTGCTCATCGATGTCGCCAGCAAGGAACGCTTCAGCGTATCGGATGCGGTGCTGCGGCAGACTATTGCGTCCATGCCTCAATTGCAGGTGGATGGCAAGTTTTCGGCGGAACGCTACAACCAGGCGCTGGCTTCCGCCGGCCTGACGACGCGCGATTTCGAGCAAGGGCAGCGCGCGGAACTGGCGCTGGACCGTGTGCTCGGGCCGGTGGCGCTGACCGCCAGCGTGCCGTCCGCGGTGGTCGCCCAGCTCGAAACCGCTTTGACCGAACAGCGTACGGTGCGCCTGCTGGCTTTCCCCGCCACGGATTACGAAAAAGACGTGCAGATCAGCGACGCCGATATCCAGGCCTGGTACGACAAGAACAAGCAAAGCCTGGAGCTGCCGGAGCAGGTCGGCGCCCAATATCTGCTGCTCAATGAAGCGGCGGCCATGGACAACCTGCCGGCGGTCAGCGAAGACGAACTGAAGAAATATTACGAGCAGAACAAGGCCCGCTATGTGCAGCCGGCGCGCGTCAATGTCAGCCATATCCAGATAAACGTGCCGGCCGGAGCCAGCGACGCGCAGCGCAAGCAGGCCCATGACAAGGCGCAGGAAGTCGCCGCCAAGGCGCAGGCCGACAAGGCTGCTTTCGCCGAACTCGCCAAGCAGGAATCCCAGGATGCCGGCACCGCCAAGGACGGCGGCAAGCTCGGCTGGATCACCAAGGGCTCATGGCCGGCGAATCTCGAGCAGGCGGTTTTCGCCCTGGGCCAGGGCGATGTGTCCGGCGTCGTGGAAGGCCCCGGCGGCTATCATATATTCCATGCCAACGAGGTGCAGCCCGAGCGCGGTGAAACGTTCGAGCAGGCCAGGGCCAAGGTGGAAGCCGAAGTGCGCCGGCAGTTGGGCGCCGACCGCTACGCCGATATGGCGACCAAGCTCACCAGCCTGGTGTACGACAATCCGGGCAGCCTGGAGCCGGCAGCCCAGGCGCTGGGCCTGAAAATAAAAACCGCCAACGGCATCGCGCGCGATCGCCTGCTTCCTTCCGAAGAGGTCCAGGAGCCAGCCGCCTCGGCCAGCGAAGATGCCGGCTTGCTGGATGACGCCCGTGTACGCCGCGCGCTCTTCACACCGCAAGTCCTGAAAGACAAACAGAATTCGGGCGTCATAGAAATTACGCCCGACACGATGATGGTCGTCCGCGTGGATACCGTCACGCCGGCGCATGTGCCCGAACTGGCGCAGGTCAGGGACTATATACGCGGGCAGCTGAAGACCGAGAAAGCGCTGGCCGCGGCCGAAAAGGCGGGCAGCGAGGCGCTGGCCGGCTTCCAGA
>Ga0182744_1004178_pt1 | contig 10946 bp, 5 predicted proteins | sample eDN3rd30CKraftMG_FD_128525 | JGI IMG/M metagenome (GOLD analysis project Ga0182744, IMG submission 128525) | Enriched Miracle-Growth compost microbial communities from Emeryville, California, USA - eDNA 3rd pass 30_C Kraft MG (version 2) (version 2) ... | reverse complement strand
TGATAGATATGCACGACCTTTTTAATCGTTTCAAGTAGGTATTGATAGGATTCCTGTGTTTTGGGTATATCCTTTAGAATCATTCCGATTCCTGAATCATTGCTAAATAATGCGCCTCTGTCAGGTTCAAATGAATGAGCAAGAAGCTGCTTCACTTCGTCTATATCCATGTTATTAGCAGATAAAAATTTAAATAGAATGATTTGAAATTCCTTTGACTTAAGCTGCCAAGCTATTAATTCGTCCTCTACTGCATTCTGATCAACATTTTCATGCAAAAGTGAGAGGATAAAATTATTTTTGAGAACTGTCTGGTTACTCATTTTCAGCTCATCTAGTGTATGCTGTTGATCCAATCTCTTTTTTAGTTTCTCCAAATATTCGACTAATTCATCCTCGTCAACAGGCTTTAATAAATAACCAACGACTCTGGCACTGATTGCTTTTCTCGCATATTCAAAATCGGCATGCCCGCTTAGGATGATAAAATTGATATCCTTATCGTGTTCACGGATTGTTTCGATGAGTGTAATCCCGCTCATTTCCGGCATGCGGATATCCGCGATAATCAGATCAAAATGATGGTTACGGTACTTTTCGAGTGCTTCTTTTCCATTTGATGCAGAATCTATTATTTCGAAACCATAGCTTGTCCAAGGAATTAGTGTGCGTAACCCTTCTCTAATCATCGGTTCGTCGTCAACAATTAATACTTTATACATGAAGATTCCCCCTTATATCGATCACAAAGCAAATCTCTGTTCCCGTTGAAGGATGACTCTCGATCTGAAGGCCGCTTTGCTCTCCAAAGGTCAAGCTTAACCTTTGATGGACATTAAGCAGGCCAATTCGATTTTCACGATTATCATCAACATTTTTTAATGTTTCCTTGATGGACCTTAGCTTTTCTTCACTCATGCCGACTCCATTGTCCAAGACACAAACAGTTAAAGAATGTTCATTTACTTTTGCTTCAACAATGACTTTTCCATCTTTCTCTTTATTCTCTAATCCATGGATGACAGCATTTTCAACTAATGGTTGAATGATGAGGGGATTAATCAAGATTTGCTCTGATTTTGGATCAATCTTTAATTGATAATCCAGTCGGTCGCCATAACGAAATTTTTGAATATCCAAGTAGCATTTTATTAGGTCGATCTCATGTTTTAGCGGCACCATTTCTCCTGTGACTGATATGCTTTTTCTCATTAATTTTCCAAGTACTTTTACAACACTGGCAATCTCTTTTTCTCCTTTAATATGTGCCTTCATGCGAATGGACTCCAGCGCATTAAATAAGAAATGCGGATTGATTTGGCTTGCCATCATTTTCAGCTTAATTTCCTGCTGACGTTTTTCTAATATATTTTTTTCGATATGAACCTTTTCAACCTCATCAATCAATTCTTTAATATTTGTCACCATTTTATTAATTTGATTCGACAAAAGACCAATTTCATCTGAGCCTTGTACATGAATGACCGCATCCAAGTTTCCTTCTCCAACCCTTTTAATTTGCCTATTTAACGTAATAATCCGGTTGGATAAAATTTTTGTAAAAAAGGTAATCAAAAACAATGCAACAATTAAACTAATTCCCATAACCAATAGTCCATGTTTCACAAACCGATCTGCATCAGCCATAATCACTTTGTTTGGAATTACAGATACAAATTTTAATTCATTTTGACTATCATCTGTCAGTAGGGTATCAATTAAGACTTCTGCGTCTTCTCCATCCAATTTTCCATTATAAGAACCTGTTGCTCCATCTAAAGGTATTTCAGACTCAACTGTACCAAGAAGTTTTTTGCCAATATATTCTTTACGGTTCGAAACAACAATATTATTGTTTTCATCCACAACCATCATTGGCGATTGTTCCTGGCTTAAAATTTCATAAAGATAGTCATTTCTAATATTAATAACCAAGACGGCATTTGTTTTGTAATTCGAATACTTAATATTGCGGACCAAACTTAAGTATTCTTGATCATTTCTAGTTTCATCCGGTATATAAAACCAGCCAATTAATCCATTTGCCCGTTCTGCCGAATGGTACCAAAACGGCTTAGCCTCTACATTGGACTGTGGTATGAACTCCCAGTTGTTCAGCATGGTTGTATTTTCTGTATAAAGCCTGATATTTGATATTTCTTTAAATGTTTCCTTGTATTCTGCAAACTTTGTGTAAGAATCATAGGCGATGAACACTTCTTGAGTTGTTTGATAGGTTGTATTCACAATTCGTTCTAATTGAGGATCCAATGTTACATTATCTGATACGTAAATGGCCTTTTCCAATGCTTCGGCAGTCCGCTTTTTCACACGTTCCACATTAGCAGCAGATTGTTCCTTTGCATCATCAAGCGCCGTTGACCTGAGTTCATGTGTTAAAAATATTCCTACCATTAAAAGAGGAATCATCACAGCAACCATAAAAGAAACGACAATTTTTGATTGTATTTTCATATTGTTAAACAAACGAATAAGAGATTTCATGATTACACCAGCTGTTTCGTTAAAATTTTATATAAATTTAATTGTAAGCGTAAACATTTTATTGCGCAATGTTATCTTTCTACCATACCACTAAAAATGGGTGAAAGACCTTTTAAGGCCTTTCATCCTCAAATTTATTTTTGTTCGATAATGGCTACTCCATGTGCCGGAATCTCTACTGTTTCCTTAACTTGTTCTTTTGTTAATAAGTTGATCCCGGTAAAATTCTGGATGTTTACTAGAACAGCCTCTTTCGTATGATTTAAGACAAATAGAAAACATTGTCCATCTTTGTAACGTTTGGTGATTTCCACTCCTGCCGGTGCTGTAAATTCAGCCCGGAATCCTTTCTCTTCTGAAAGATGACTCACTAAATCTTGTAAAAACTCGGCATCAGCGCTCGAAGCCACATACCATGCCTGGCCTTTTCCGAATGTATTTCTTGTTAATACCGGCATACCTTTGTAAAAATCCTCTCCATATGTTGCCAGAACCTCTGCCCCTTCAGCATGGATAAGGTCAAAGAGCAGGTTACAGCTGTATTCTCCTTTTAAGTTACCAAGCTGCTGATCTATAACAATTTTGTTCTTATGCTCTGGAGACAATGCATCAATTTCTTCTGACCAAATCCCTAAAACGTTACGAAGTTCTCCTGGATAGCCGCCAAGTGTTACAAGATCTTGTTCATCGACAATTCCACTGAAGAATGTTGTAAGAAAGGTTCCACCATTAGATACATAGTTTTCTATTTTATCAGCATAGCCTTGCTTCACCATATAAAGAACAGGAGCAACAACGAGATCATATTGTGATAAATCTGTATCCACACTAATCATATCCACCTGAATGTTTTGATTAAAGAAAGCTTGGTAGTATTTATGAACTTCATCCACATATTTTAATGAAGCAGATGGACCGCTTGAGAATTCAGTTGCCCACCAGTTATCCCAATCAAACACAATCGCGACTCGTGATTTCACCCGTGAATCTAGTAATGTGTCAGATAGATCAACTAATTCTTCCCCAAGCTCAGCCACTTCCCGAAATACCCTTGTATTCCCATGTCCGACATGTTCGATCACCGCTCCATGAAACTTCTCACATGCACCCTGTGAGCGTCTCATTTGGAAAAATAACACTGTATCTGAACCATGTGCAACCGCTTGATAACTCCATAAGCGCATCACACCAGGACGTTTTAGAGCATTGTAAGCTTGCCAGTTTTGCTGACTAGGTGTTTGCTCCATTAACATGAAAGGTTCGCCACCTTTTAATCCTCTCATTAAATCATGGCTCATCGCTGTGAAGCTGACCGGTGTATCAATTCCCGGGTAGTTATCCCATGCAATAACATCCATATATTTCGCCCATTTTTGATAATCTAACGGCTTGTATGCACCCATAATATTTGTGGTGACAATCGAATCAGGCATGACGCTCTTGATCATCTCATACTCAATTTTATGACATTCCAGCATACTATCAGAGTTAAAGCGGGCATAGTCCAGTGAAATCCCTTGGAACATGGTTTGTCTTTCACCGAAATGCTCACTTAGAAGATTAGGAACAACAATTTCATCCCAATCATAAAACGTATGTCCCCAGAAACTTGTATTCCAGGCTTTATTCAGTTTGTCCAGTGTTTCATATTTCTTTTTCAGCCACACACGGAATTCCTTTTCACAGTTATCACAATAGCATGCACCGCCCCATTCATTTGAGATATTCCATAATAAAACAGATGGATGGTTCTGATAACGATCAACTAATTTCTCAACAAAGTAAGAGGCATATTTCCGGTAGTTCGGACTGTTTGGACACGAGTTATGGCGCCCGCCGAACTTTCTTCTTTTCCCATCAAATTCAGTTCGCAGGATATCCGGGTATTTTTTTGCCATCCACGCAGGATGTGCGGCTGTACCTGTTCCGATCCCTACTTTGATGTCATGTTGATGAAGTGTGTCAATTACCTCATCAAGCCATGTAAAATCATATGTGACTTCATCTTTTTGACTTGTAGCCCAAGCAAAAATATTTACACGAACAAAGTCGATGTTTGCCTTTTTAAACATCCTTATATCTTCCAACATTGTTTCACGATCATACTGCTCAGGATTATAATCTCCACCATAAATCATTTTCGATATTTTTTTACTAATCATGATGTTCCCTCCCTTTTAATCAATATTCTTTCATTCTCATTCATCGCGACAGCTTTTGCATTTGATATCGTTGTTCCATCTTCCTTTTCAATGATAAAAGAGTGGTTTTTATATAAAACTTGCAAGCTTCCTTTAGCTGTAGCTTGTATTTCAGCCAGCTTTAGTTGTCCGTTTTCCCACTCAATATTGACGATGAATCCACCCCTGGCTTTTATCCCTTTGACATAGCCAGTTGGCCAATTTTGCGGAAGTGCCGGCAACAACTCAATTTTCTCTAAATGACTTTGCAGAAGCATTTCTACAATACCTGCTGTTCCCCCAAAGTTTCCGTCGATTTGAAATGGCGGATGATCGTCAAACAGGTTTGGATGTGTTGAACGGGCTAACAATGTTTGAACATAGTGGTAAGCTTGATTCTGATCGTGAAGTCTGGCAAATAAATTAATTAGCCATGCACAGCTCCACCCCGTATGCCCGCCGCCATTTTGAAGCCTGTATTCCAACGTTTTTCTTGCCGCCTCTACTAATTCCGGTGTTTCGATTTTATTGATTTGATTGCCGGGATATAGCCCGTACAAATGTGATACATGACGATGGCCGGGCTCATGCTCCGGGAAGTCTTTATGCCATTCTTGTAATCTGCCTTCCTTATTCACTTTAAAAGGAAAGAGTCGGTTGACCGCATTCTCCAGCTCATGTCTAAATTCTTCATCAATGTTTAATATGTGACTTGAGGCAATACAATTTGTGAATAATTCCCTTATCAACGTCATGTCCATTGTAGAAGCAATAGACACACTGCAAGGTTCTCCATCTTCTGTTAAAAACTTATTTTCCGGTGAAGTTGAAGGAGTAGTGATTAAATAGCCATCCGGACTCTCAATCAACCAATCAAAGCAAAATTCAGCTGCACCTTTCATTAGCGGATAAGCCCTCTCTTTTAAAAATTGCTCATCCATTGTATATTGATAACGCTCCCATAAATGACTTGTTAACCATGCTCCTGCCATTGGCCAAAATGCCCATGATGCTTGACCGGAAGATGGTGTGCTCATCCGCCATAAATCAACATTATGATGAACAGCCCACCCCTTTGCACCGTACAATTCAGAGGCTGCTTTTTTCCCGGCTACACTTAAATCATTAATCATTGAAAACAGCGGCTCATGGCATTCACTTAAGTTACAGCTCTCAGCTAGCCAGTAATTCATCTCTGTATTAATATTTGTTGTATAATCACTGTTCCACGGCGGCTGAATAAACGGATTCCAAATTCCCTGCAGATTAGCAGGCTGTGTGCCAGGTCGTGAGCTTGCAATCAGCAAATATCTTCCATACTGAAAATACAGTGCTTCAAGCTCCGGATCATTTTTTTCTTGCTTATAAAGTTCAAGCCGTTCGTCAGTTGGCAAGTTCCTATATTTAGAGTTTCCCAGCTGGATGTCGACTCGGTTAAAAAGAGTGTTATGGTCGTGTATATGTGAATCTTTTAAGCTTTCAAAAGGTAGTTCAGATGCTTTATTGATCCATTTTCTGCAGTCGGATTTCATGATTTCTTGATTATTGTCAGGTTCTTGATTGAACGATGTGAAATTTGTTTTTGCAGTCAGGAACAAGGTGACAGAATGGGTATCGGAAATCTCTACTTTTCCATTCTGAATTTGAACCGTTCCTTCCTCTGCAGTTGCTTGGAGATGAATTTGAAATTGCAATCCACGGTCATCATCATACTTAATCTTTTTAGGTACTTTGACCGAGATCGGACTTCGGCCGTGAACAATCAGTTTATTATGACCAACTTCTTCAACTCTGTGACGCAATAAGGAATGAAGATGTGTTGTGATATGAATAGGCTGCTGATTCGATTGAATGCGAACTGTCAGGACCTGGTTAGGCTCACTAATGAAGGTTTCTCTTGTGAGGGTTGTACCACCTATTACATATTCCGTTTTCGCAACTCCTGTTGTTAAATCCAATTCTCGTATATAGCTTGATGGGGCTTCGTCTAGATGGTGCTCTATGTAAAGATCACCCAGCGGCTGGTACGCCTCAGCATCCTCACCAACCATGTTGGATTCAATTAGCTTTTCCGCTTCCGCATACTTCTCCCTAAAAATAAGATTTCGTACGGTTTCCAGATGTTGATGTGCTTTCTCATTGATTTTATCACCTGGAGCACCTGACCAAAGGGTGTCTTCATTGAGTTGAATTCGTTCTTGCTGAATACCGCCGAATACCATTCCTCCTAATCGGCCGTTACCGATTGGAAGTGCCTCTTCCCATTTTTGTGCAGGTTGTTTATACCATAATCTCATCGGATTAGTATTTTTCATGGTTTCACTCCTGTCTATTAAACATTAACAAGCGCATGGAGATCTATGCGCTTGTTGAGTCTTGTTTCGAATGTTACTCCATCATATACCTTGCAGCTTTTTATTTAGGTGACACTAATACTTGAATTGATTTCCGTTGCAGGTACTCGCTTTCCGCGGGGGGTCTCTGCGGGCACCCACTCCCGCAGGAGTCTCGCACCTTCCACTCCAATCAACATCCTTAATAATTTGTTGCCTAAAAAGATCTTTAGAAACCCTAGGCAATAAACCGAAAGTAACTAATTGAAAGTGAGTCTTTGAAAACAAAATAAATGTCCGCGTGTTCTAATCTTTGCTGTGTGACGATTGCACATGTTTTTGTTGACCATGATTCTGTTGATGTTTGAGCTTGTAATGTGCCAAATATGTCACCTTCAGGGCTGCCGAGCCGAATTTCAACTTCTGATACAGTTGATTTTGCTAGAATTCGTGCTTCTAGTGACTGAACACCTTGACTTAGATCTACATCTGAGAACATGATCCAGGAGCCTGCGCTTTTTGCATGAACAGAGTGTTTCCTATTTTCTCCTTCATCAATTAGCACCTCATGATAATCATCATAATTTTCCGCTTGTGTTACATCGTATAAGTTACGCGGAGGTATGACTTCACCATGAATGAATAGGTCCGCTGTGACCTTAATTTCTGATGAAGATTGTCCTACCATCAGAGCATATGCTCCAGTTTCAACTGTATACTTGTCTCTTGTTACATCCCAAACAGCTAATTCGTGTGCAGGGACTTTGAATGAGATTTCTTTTGTTTCACCTGCTCTAATATACTCTCTTGTAAAACCAATTAATTGTTTCAGCGGTCTTTTGAAACGGGATTGTTTGGCATGGACATATAGCTGTACAACTTCATCTCCAGGTATATCACTCGTATTTTTCACCTTAACCGTTACAGTTACTTCACCATTTTCATCGATCTCTTTTGAACTTAAGCTAAGTTCTCCATACTCAAATTCACTATATGATTGTCCATGACCAAATGGATACAAAGCTTCTCCATCAAAATATTGATACGTCCTATTTCCTTTAATAATGTCATAGTCTAGTAAATCAGGTAATTGATCAACAGAACGGTACCATGTCATATTTAGGCGCCCTGCCGGATTGTAGTCTCCAAATAGGACATCACTAATTGCATTGCCAAGCTCTTGGCCTGCATGTGATGTATAAAGAACTGCCGGAATATTCTCTTCAACCCAATTGATCGCGAAAGGATAGCTCCCTACCACAACCACAATCGTATTTGGGTTTACGTTATACACTGCTTTAATTAATTTTTCCTGTGATTCAGCTAATGTGATATCAGGACGATCAATTTCTTCCTTACCGTTAATCACCGGGTTATTTCCAACGAACACGATTGCAACTTCTGAATTTTTTGCTGCTTCTACTGCTTTTTCCAATCCATTTTCAAGGATTTCTTTTGTAATAGTGGTACTTTCAGCTGCATCCTTTGCATCCGCTACCACTAATTTCTTTTCTTCATTAACTTGAATCGCTTGATGGTTCCATGTTGTTAGTTTTACATTATCGTTTTCATCTGGATGAAGGTGAAACGCTTCTTTTACAAACCAGCCGTACACTTCATCCGCTGATACTGAAACATGTTCATCATCTGTTGTTGTCACATACTTACTATTCTCTAAGCTTCGTAAAGTATAGTTATTCCAGCCCCAATCAGATATTTCAAAAGTTGCAGCATCTTCTTTCGTCGCTTTATCTGCTACTAACGGATTGTCTTCTGCTGTGCCAAATCCGATATATCGATCATTAGACTTGAACATAACCTTGTCATTACCACTGTTGAACGTTACTTGTTTATCCTTCAATTTCTTTTTAATGCCTTCAAAAGGAGTTACCTGATATGGAAAATTGCCTGAATACCAATCACGATAAACAATATCTCCTAACGGTCCAATAACCGCTACATTGCTTAGCTTTTCTTTACTCAACGGCAATGTGTTGTTTTCATTTTTAAGTAAAACGACCGTCTCTTTTGCCGCTCTTGCTGATAACTCACTATGCTTTGGATCACAAATAACAGTTTCAGGGATGCTTGCATATGGGTTATTCTCTTCAGGATCAAATTCACCAAGAAGAAAACGGACTCTAAACGTATTACGCAATGCGTGTTCCAAATCATTTTCAGAAAGAAGGCCTCTCTCAAGTGCCTCACGGATTGCCTGTGTTGTTGTATTAAAATCATCTGTCATACTATCGATGCCGTTTTTAACCGCATGTGCAACAGAGTCAGCATGGTTATCATAATATCCATGATCATTTACAACCCCAAGTAAATCAGCTGCATCACTTACAATAAAGCCATTCATACCCCATTTTTCTTTCACAATTTCTTTTACATATGGGTGTAGAAGGGCCGGTGTTCCATTGATGGAATTATAGGCTGTCATCATGGAGTATGCTCCTCCTTCTTTAAATGGCAGCTCAAACGGTTTTAAATAATACTCATGCATGTTTCTTGGATCAATACTTGCTGAACAACTTCCCCGATCTATTTCATTGTTATTCGCAAGGAAATGCTTAAGCGTTGCCACAGCTTTAAAGAAAAATGGATGATCTCCTTGAATTCCTTTTACAATCGCTGCTGATAATTTCCCAGTCAGATATGGGTCCTCTCCGTACGCCTCCTCTGTTCTACCCCAGCGAGGATCTCGCTCCATATCAACTGTTGGAGCCCATAATGTTAATCCATTCACCTCAGGATCTTTTTTATAAAAAGCACGAGCCTCTGTTCCAATAACATCTCCTATTTCCTGCATCAGTCCGGAATTCCAAGAACAAGAAAGGCCGATCGGCTGTGGAAAAGAAGTCGCCTCACCTAACCATGCCATCCCATGTGCTGCTTCTGTTCCTTGTTTATGTGCACGGATACCAAGCCTAGGAATAGCAGGCTGATACTGACACATCTGCTCAACCTTTTCTTCTAATGTTAAACGTGAAACAAGGTCATTTACTCTTGTCTCAAGTGGCAGCTCTGTATTTAAAAAATGCAATCCTTCTACGTTTTTTTCAGCTTCTTTCAGGCTATCTACCGGTTTCATATAAAAGCCCTCCCCTTTTTATCTATTCTCACTAAGAAAGCGGATACATATCTATTATTTCTAAGATACCATTGAATTCGCACGTACAAATACCCTAAATATTAGAGATAATATCCATTGAGATTTAGTGGTTTGGACTAAATTAGGAGGAAATCAGTGTTTATAAAAATTCGCATAAAAAAAGCACGGTAGACCCGTGCCCAGACTGTTCATTTGGTTACTCACCCTGCTATAGAGCATAACTACTGTTTATTTATAAATAATGTCGTCTCTTAAAGATGCTACCTTTTCTATTGCAACCTCAATATCTGATTCCTCTACTCCATAATGAGAAAGTGCATGTTGCAGGTGTTTGGCAATTGCATCGAAATGATCCGGTTGAATATTTAGTCCCTGATGTGCTTTTTCCATGGACTTACCTGAGTATTGATTGGGACCACCTAAAGCAAAACTTATAAATTTTGTTTGATGTTTGCGTTGCTTTTCCATGTCAGTATTCTTAAAAAAATGGTTCACTGTATCATCCTTCAACACCAATTCTGAATAAAAATAATCAACTACCTTAGCAACGGTCTCTTCTCCGCCGACCTTTTCATAAATAGTTTGGGTCATAACCTCATTCTCCAATTCTCTTTAAATTTACAACATCTACAGTATTTGTAAATGTTGTAAATTTTATCACCCCAATTTGCTTTTCCTAAGCCTTAGGAAAGTTGTTTTAGTTTGTTTTTTGGAAAATCCTTTTGTTTGTATTTTTCACGTACTAAAAAGATCAATATCTATATAAATCATAATATCGCTAACTATGTTAAAGCTTTTAGTGGAATTATTCTA
>Ga0182744_1004176_pt1 | contig 10948 bp, 6 predicted proteins | sample eDN3rd30CKraftMG_FD_128525 | JGI IMG/M metagenome (GOLD analysis project Ga0182744, IMG submission 128525) | Enriched Miracle-Growth compost microbial communities from Emeryville, California, USA - eDNA 3rd pass 30_C Kraft MG (version 2) (version 2) ... | reverse complement strand
CGCACAAGCAACAAACCAGTTGTTTTTGGCAGTCATGCACGACTGCCAAAAACAACTGGTGGGCGGTACAGGGATCGAACCTGTGACCCCTACCATGTCAAGGTAGTGCTCTACCGCTGAGCTAACCGCCCAAACTTGCAGCCGGCCCGGCTGCGAAGGGCGCGCAAGGTATCACAGCACCTGCCGCAGGACAACCGCGCAGGCGATGCGCGATCAGGCAATGCGCGCGACGGTCGCTTCGCGCAGGCGGCGCCACGCGCCGAGCACGCGCGCCGAAATCGTCGCCGCCGGCGCGCGCGACGGCGCTTCCACGTCGTGACGGCGCAGCAGGCGCGTCTGCGTGCGCAGCGCCTCGTGGCGTTCCAGTGCAGCGATCAGCGCGCGACGCAGCAGTTCGCGCGGCGGCGGTTGCAGCAGGAAACGGAACACCTGGCCTTCGTTGATGAGGCCGAGCAGCAGACGACTGTCGCGCAGCGACGACAGGACGATCGCGAGCATCGCCGGGCGCAGTCGCTTGAGCTGCTTGAGTGCATCGGCGACGTCGCCGTCGGCGCTGGACAACTGCGCGATCATCACGGCGACCTCCTGCGTGGCGAGCGCGTCCAGCGCGGACTCCAGATCGCCTGCGCGGACGACGGCGACCGCGGGCGGCAGCAGTTCGCGCACCTGCGCCGCAATGGCGCCGTCTTCGTCGAGCACGAGGACGTGCGCCGCTGCGCGTTCCGCATCCGCAATGGCATTCGCCGTCGGAGCGGCTTCCGCGCCACGCGATGCCTGCACATCGAACTCGTCCATCGCGATGCGTGCCGCCTGCTCGACCGTTGCGATCAGGCGCTGCGCGTCCCACGGCTTTTCGACGAAACGATAGATTTCGCCTTCATTGACCGACGCCGTCATCGCGTCGAGGTCGGCGTAGCCGGTGAGCAGGATGCGCATCGTCGCCGGCGAACACGCGGCGACTTCGCGCAACACGTCGACGCCAGTCATGCCCGGCATGCGCTGGTCGCTGACGACGACGTGCACGCGATGGTTGCGCACGAGTTCGACCGCTTCGCGGCCCGAAGTCGTGGCAAGGATCTCGGCGCGGCCACGGAACAGCATGCGCAGCGAGCGCAGGATGCGCTCCTCGTCGTCGACGAAGAGCACGCACGGCAGCGCGCCGTTCACGCCGCCTCCTGCGTGGCCGCGCGCAACGGCAGGACGACGACGAAGCGCGTGCCCTGTCCGACATGGGACGTCATGCGGATCGCGCCGCCGTGCTGCTCGACGATCTGGCGCGAAATCGCCAGACCCATGCCGGTGCCTTCGCCGACTGGTTTGGTCGTGAAGAACGGATCGAAGATGCGCGCCTGATGCTCGGCGGCGATGCCCTTGCCGTTGTCCTGGATCAGAACCATCGCGCGACCTTCGACGGCGCGCGTCGCCACGACGATGCGGCCGCGTTCGTGTTCGATCGCTTGCGCGGCGTTGGTCAGCAGGTTGAGCAGCACCTGGTTGATCTGCGCCGGCGCGCATTCGACCGGCGGCAATTCGCCGGGCTGATGCACGACCTCGATGCCGCGCTTGCGCAGGATGTGGTTGGCGATCCTGAGCGCGCTGGCGACGAGCTGGTTGAGGTCGGCCTTCTGTGCGCCCGCCTGGTCGAGGCGGCTGAAATCCTTGAGATTGAGCACGAGGTCGCCGATCTGGCCGACGCCGTGCAGCGTGTCGTCGAGCAGCGCGGCAATGTCATCGAGCGCGACAGAGTCGATGCGCGTGCGCAACACGTCGACTTCGTCGAGGCTCGCCTGCGCATCGGCGCCGCCGAGCAACGCGTCGAGCGCGGCCTGTTGCGCACCGAGCAGTTGCGCGGCATCGGCGAGCACGGCGCGCGTCATCTCCACGTTGTTGCGCACGTAGCCGAGCGGCGTGTTGATCTCGTGCACGAGCCCCGCGACCATTTGGCCGAGCGACGCCATCTTTTCCGATTGCACGAGCTGCGCCTGCGAGGACTTCAGCCGCACGTAGGCGCGTTCGAGTTCCGTCGAATGCTCGGCCAAATGGCCTTCGACCGCGCGCAGCACGTCGAGCACGAGCGCGGTGCCGGCGTAGCGGCCGTCCTCGACGAGGATGAAGTCGTCGGTGATCGGACTGCGGATGTGCTGCGCGATCGCACGCGCCGCATCGCCGATGCTCGCTTCGATGGAGAGGACGAGCGGTGCGCGGTTCATGAGCAAGGAAATCGGGCGGCGGCCGAACAGCTCGCGCCCGTACGGCTGCAGGAACACGCGCATGAGTTCGTAGCGGCTGATCATGCCGACCGGAGCGCCGTCGGCACCCACGATCGGCAGGCTCAGCAGGCCGGCGTAGCTTGCGTCGAGGAACAATTGCGCGACGTCGATGACGCAGGTGTCGGGCGGCACCGGCGGCGTCGACAAGCGCAGCGTCGAAAGTCCGGCCGGCGCCTCGGTGCGCGCCGCCGATGGCTGCGTGGACGCAATGGAATTCGCGGGTAACGCAGGATTGGGCGGCGCAATCGTCATCGAGTGCATCGACAGCCCGCGCACGATGCGGGCGAGTCGCGCAGGCTAGGCCGAGCCTGCGACAACCGTGTGACGCAATCGCCGGTTCAATCGTCGATGCGTCAACCGGCGAGGCTTTGCTCGCGCAGCTTGTGGATCTCGTCGCGAACGCGTGCAGCATCCTCGAATTCGAGATCCTGCGCATGCTTGTACATCTGCGTTTCGAGCTGCCGGATCTTCGCGGCGATCTGCTCAGGCGTGAGCGCGCGATAGTCGGCCTGCGGCTCGGCGACCTTGCGCGTGCCCGCGCTGCGGCCGCGACCACGCGAACGTTCGGTGTCGGCGTCGACGCGCGCGCCTTCCATGACGTCGGTGATGCGCCGCGCGACCGAAGTCGGCGTGATGCCGTGCATCTGGTTGTATTCGACCTGTTTCGCGCGGCGGCGGTCGGTTTCCTCGATCGCGGCTTTCATCGAGCGCGTGATCGTGTCGGCGTAAAGGATCGCGGTGCCGCGCAGGTTGCGCGCGGCGCGGCCGATGGTCTGGATCAGCGAGCCGGTCGAACGCAGGAAACCTTCCTTGTCCGCATCGAGGATGGCGACCAGCGACACCTCGGGCATGTCGAGGCCCTCGCGCAGCAGGTTGATGCCGACGAGCACGTCGAACTTGCCCAGGCGCAGGTCGCGAATGATCTCGACGCGCTCGACGGTTTCGATATCCGAATGCAGGTAGCGCACGCGCACGCCGTGTTCTTCGAGGTATTCGGTGAGGTTCTCGGCCATGCGCTTGGTCAGCGTGGTGACGAGCACGCGATCGCCCTGCGCGATGCGTGCGTTCGCCTCACCGAGCAGGTCGTCGACCTGCGTGCGCGCGGGGCGCACTTCGACAACCGGGTCGATGAGTCCGGTCGGACGCACCACGAGTTCGACCGTACTACCCTGCGATTTGCCGATCTCGTACGGCCCCGGCGTCGCCGAGACGAAGATCGAACGCGGCACGCGCTCCTCCCATTCGGCGAACTTGAGCGGCCGGTTGTCAAGCGCCGACGGCAAGCGAAAGCCGAACTCGACGAGCGTTTCCTTGCGCGAGCGATCGCCCTTGTACATTGCGCCGACCTGCGGAACCGTCACGTGCGATTCGTCGACGACGAGCAGCGCGTCGGGCGGCAGGTAGTCGAACAGCGTCGGCGGCGGCTCGCCGGGCTGGCGTCGCGTGAGATGGCGCGAGTAGTTTTCGATGCCGTTGCAGTAGCCAACCTCGGCCATCATCTCCAGGTCGAAGCGCGTGCGCTGTTCGAGGCGCTGCGCCTCGACGAGCTTGTTGTTCGCGTAGAGGTATTCGAGTCGATCCTTGAGCTCGACCTTGATCGTCTCGATCGCGTTGAGCGTGCTTTCGCGCGTGGTCGCGTAATGCGTCTTCGGATAGACGACGTAACGCGGCACCTTGCGCAGCACGACGCCGGTGAGCGGATCGAACAGCGAGAGATTCTCGATTTCGCCGTCGAACAGTTCGACGCGCAGTGCCTCGATGTCGGACTCGGCCGGAAACACGTCGATGACCTCGCCGCGCACGCGGTAGCTGCCGCGGCGCAGTTCCATGTCGCCGCGCGTGTACTGCAACTGGGTCAGGTGACGGATCAGATTGCGCTGGTCCATGTGCTCGCCGCGCGAGAGGATCAGGCGCATCGCGAGGTAGTCCTCGGGATCGCCGAGGCCGTAGATCGCCGACACCGAGGCAACGATGAGCGCGTCGCGCCGCGACAGCAGCGCCTTGGTCGCGGCCAGGCGCATCTGCTCGATGTGGTCGTTGATCGAGGAATCCTTCTCGATGTAGGTGTCGCTCGACGGCACGTAGGCCTCGGGCTGGTAGTAGTCGTAGTAGCTGACGAAATACTCGACCGCGTTGTGCGGGAAGAACTCCTTGAACTCGCCGTAGAGCTGTGCCGCGAGCGTCTTGTTCGGTGCCATCACGATCGTCGGCTTCTGCACCTGCTCGATCACGTTGGCGATCGTGAAGGTCTTGCCGGAGCCGGTGACGCCGAGCAGCGTCTGCTGCGCGACGCCGGCTTCGAAGCCGCGCACGAGCGCATCGATCGCCGCCGGCTGGTCGCCGGCCGGGCGATACGGCGACACGAGCTGGAACCGCTCCGTCATTGCATTCTCCGCGGGGAATGGAACGAAAGTATAGGCCGCGGCCGCGAATGCAACCGCGCGATTCGCGCATGAGGACGCGGCGTTTTCCTACACGCACGCGCTGCGTGCCGCCATCGCCGGGAGAGCGCGCCGTGCCGATCATGGCCACACCTTCCGACGCACGGGTGAGTCATGTTCCAGCGCACGAATTCGAACCGCGGCTTCACGCTGATCGAGATGCTGATCTGCGTCGCCATCCTCGCCATCCTGTGCGGCCTCGCCGCGCCAGCCTTCGGCAAGCTCATCGGCAGGACGCACGCGCAGACCGCGCGCAGCCAACTTGCAGTCGCGTTCAACGAGGCGCGCATCGGCGCCGTCTCGCATGGCATGCATGTCGTCCTCTGCCCGAGCGAAGACCAGCGCCGCTGCAGCGATACCACGCAATGGCAGCACGGCTGGATCGTCTTCGCCGACGTCAACCACAACCGCCAGCTCGACGACGGCGAGGCGCCGCTGTCCGTCGGCCAGGCGCTGCCGGCCGGCGTCGCAGTCATCGGCAGCAGCGGCCGCCTGCGCATCGACTATCAGCCCGACGGCAGCGCGCGCGGCACGAACGCGACGCTGACGGTTTGCGACCGCGCCAGCGGCGCCGCGGAGGCGCGTACGCTCGTCGTCAGCCAGAGCGGCCGCGTGCGCTACGGCAGCGCCTCGGCGGAAAACGCCGCCAATTGCATGAACGTGGCCGGCTGAGGCGATCGGAAAGGCAGATTCGGCCGGGACGCGTGATCGTGGATGATCGCGCAAAGAAAAAGGCTCGCACTGCTGCGAGCCTTTTCATGGATGGCGCCCGAAGTTGGACTCGAACCAACGACCCCCTGATTAACAGTCAAGTGCTCTAACCAGCTGAGCTATTCGGGCGAGCCGCGCATTTTCTTTGCAGCGCCGCGCCACGTCAAGTGGCCGGAATCGCGCGGCGCGTCGTTCAGGTCGTCTCGACCCGGTAGCACGGCACGTACCGGCTGCCGCCCGGCAGTTTCATGCGGTGCTGTTCGACGAAGCTGGCGAGCAATGCGTCGAGAGCGCGCATGATGTCGCGGTCACCGTGGATGATGAACGGCCCGTCCTTCTCGATCGCGCGGATGCCTTCTTCCTTGACATTGCCGGCGACGATGCCGGAGAACGCGCGGCGCAGGTCGGCAGCGAGGCGGTGCGGCGGCTGGTCGCGATGCAGGTTGAGCGCAGCCATCGCCTCATGGGTGGGACGGAACGGCGCCTGGAATTCGCGCTCGATGTGCAGCGCCCAGTTGAAGAAGAAGGCATCCTGGCCTTCGAGGCGGCTGTGGCGCACGCGCTCGATGCCCTTGCGCACCTGGTGCGCGACCTCGCGGGGATCGTCGACGATGATCGAATAATGCTGCGCGACATCGTCGCCGAGGGCCAGGCGCAGGAAACGGTCGATCTGCTCGAAATACGCGGCCGACTCGCGCGGGCCGGTGAAGATCAGCGGGAACGGCAGGTTTGCGTTGGCCGGGTTGAGCAGGATGCCGAGCAGGTAGAGGATTTCCTCCGCCGTGCCGACGCCGCCGGGGAACACGATGATCGCGTGGCCGAGGCGCACGAACGCCTCCAGGCGCTTCTCGATGTCCGGCATGATGATGAGGTTGTTGACGATCGGGTTCGGCGATTCCGCGGCGATGATGCCGGGCTCGGTGACGCCGATGTAGCGATTGTCGATGCGGCGCTGCTTGGCGTGCGCGATGGTCGCGCCCTTCATCGGCCCCTTCATCGCGCCGGGGCCGCAGCCCGTGCAGATGTCGAACGCGCGCAGGCCGAGCTCGTAGCCGACCTTCTTGGTGTACTCGTATTCGTCGCGGCCGATCGAATGACCGCCCCAGCAGACGACGAGGTTGGGATCGACATTCGCGCGCAGCACGCGCGCGTTGCGCAGTATCTCGAATACCGCGTGGGTGATGCCGTGCGAGTCGTCGAGATCGAACGCATCGGCCTCGATCTGCGTGGCGATGTAGACGATGTCGCGCACGACGGCAAACAGCAATTCGTTGATGCCGGTGATGATGCGGCCGTCGACGAAGGCCTCGGCTGGCGCATTGGTCAACTCCAGCTTGATGCCGCGATCCTGCTGGAGGATCTGGATGTCGAAATCGGGATAGCGCTCGAGCAGCGCGCGCGCGTCGTCGGTGACCGAACCCTGCGTGAGCACGGCAAGCGCGCAACGGCGCAGCAGCGGATGCAGGCCGCCGGCGCCCGCATCGCGCAGGCGCGCGACTTCGTGGCGGGAAAGAATGTCGAGCCCGGCGGCGGGCGTGATGCGCGCACTGAACGTGCCGGGTCGCTGTGAATCTTGCATTTCGTGTCCTTGATGGTCGCCGTCAGTGGCGACGCAGCTGCTAGCAATGCCAAACCCGCGGCCGGCGGTCAAGCGGCATGCGCGCCGACCGCTGCGCCGGCGCGTCCGTTGCAGCCAGGACTTTCGCATCTTGGCAGGTACACCATGCGGGCGTGCCACAAAAATGCCGGGAGCAATATCCGACATCGCTCAAGCGATGGCCCGAAGGGTTGCCGCCAGGATGGTGCCAACAAAAAAACCGGCGCCCTCGCGGACGCCGGTTCGTGGACAGCCGATAACCTGGCTTCAGAACTTGTAGCGCAAGGTCAGCAGGAGCTGCCAACGGGAGACTACGCGCGACGGGTTGGTGTAGCTGTCGTACGTAGTGAGGTCCTGCGGCGGCTTGCTCAGGTCGTAGACGTACCGGCCATCGGCAACCGTCGCGGACGAAACCAGAGTGCGGTTGCCGAAGAAGCCGGCGTTCCTGACCTGGCCCCAATCGTTGTTGAGCAGGTTGAGGAAGTTGAAGATGTCCAGGCGCATCACGAACTTGTCCTTGCCGAAGAAGCCCGGCAATTCCTGCTGCACGCCCAGATCGAGCTGGTTAACCCACGGCGAGTTGGAGGCGTTGCGCGAGGCAATCTTGCCGCGATGGCTGCTCAGGTACGAGTTGTGATCGATGAACGAGTTGAAGGCATCGATCTGCGCCTGCGTGGCGTTGCCGTAGCTCACGAGCGGATCGTTCTTCAGCGGAATGTAAGCCAGATCATCGGTGGTCAGGCTGTCGCCATTCACGTCGCTGCCGAAGATCCAGCTGTACGGCAGGCCGCTGTGTCCGTTGTAGAACAAGGACACCGTGGTCTTGTTGTCGCCGAAGAAGGCGTGATCCCAGTTCAGGCCCAGCTTGACCGACAGCGGGATGTTGAAGCGCGAGTTGGCCGAAACCAGTTCGTTCGGGTTGACGCGTGGATAGTAGTTGTAGTTCGACCACGCCTGCGAGGAAGAGCCGGCGTTGACATCGGTCGCATGCGTGAAGGTGACGCTGGCGACGCCGGAGAGACCGTCATCCATCGGCTTGGTCAACGACAGCGTCAACGAGCTCGAGAACCCGTGGCTGGTATTGGTCAGCTCGGTGGAGCGGTAATAAATCTCCGGATACGAGCCGCCATTGGCGCCGGTGCCGGAGGTACCGGGGGTCTTCCAGTACGACAGGCGCCCGTCCGGCAGGGTGCCGTTCGCCACGCCGATGTTCGGCGCAAGATAAGCGATGGCATCGTGCGACTTGATGTACATGTACTCGGCCGAACCGATCAGGCCCCACCACGGCAGTTCGCGGTCGAACGCCAAGCTGACCTTCATGGCCGTCGGCAGCTTGAAGTTGGGGTCGATCGTGTCGATCTGGCAGTTGGCGTTGCTGGCGCAGACGCCTGGCGCAACGGGAGCCGGGCCGTTCTGGTGATACGGATCGGGACTGAAGGGATTCAGGGTCGGATCGGTGAGCGTGCCGCTGCCCTTCGAGCCGACCACGCCGTTGTTGATGTACGGGTTGGACAGCCACACGGTCGGCGGCGTGCTCTGGAACAGGCCGATGCCGCCGTGCAACTGCGTCTTGTACTCCGAGTCGAAGGTGTAGTTGAAGGCCACGCGCGGCTCGATGACCTTGTTGCCGTAGCCGAGCGTGGTGTTCGGCTTGTAACCGAAACGTTGCTCCCAGTAGCTCACGCCGGTCGCCGGATCGATCGCCACCGGCGGCGCGTGGTCGGCCTTGGGCAGGTTGATGCGCACGCCGTAGGTGAGCGAGAACTGGTCGGTGGCTTGCCAGGTGTCCTGCAGGAACGGACTGATCTGGGTGTACTTCCAGGTGCCGGCGCTGTCGGCCAGCGTAACGCCGATCGGCAGGGTATTGATCACGAAGGTGCCGTAATCGCCGGCGGCGATTTCGTCCGCGGGAGTTCCGTTGCCGTTCTTGTCGTAGAACCCGTAGGAACCGTGCAGCAACGAGCCGAAAACGTCGGCCGTTTCATTGCTCTGGAAGTCCAAGCCGCCCTTGACGACGTGATTGCCGTTGTACCAGGTGCCGGCCAGCGTGGCGGTGTAGCGCTTGCTGTTGATCGCATTCTCGTGGCGATAGCGGTCTTCGCCCGCGATGACCCAGTCGACGCTGCTCGGGATGCTGCCGGGATAGTTGGCGCAGTCTCGCGCGACATCGGTGAAGCAGGCGTACACCTCGGGCTGGTCCTCGGCTGCGCCATTGGTGTTGGCGTACTTCTGGTAGCCGACCTTGAACTCGGTGCTGAAGCTGTCGGTCCAGTCGCTGAACAGCTGGAAGGAGTAGTTGTCCGTCTTGCTGGAAACGGTATAGAAGTTGCTGGACAGGATGACGCTGGTCGGCTTGACGTAGGAGCCGTAAGGCGTGGGTCGCGTCTCATTGGTGCGCTGGTAGGTGAAGCTGGCACGCTGCGTGTCACTGATGTTCCAGTCGAGCTTGGCCAGGTCGCGCTTGTCCTCCTGAGTCAGGCCGGCACCGCCGCCGGCCACGGTGCCAGGATCGATGCCGATGGACTGGAACGCATTGATGACCTCGTCCACCTGCGCCTGATTCAGGCCACCGGTGCTGATGGCATCGGTACCCACGCCCTGGATGCCGGTCACCTTCTGGTCTTCGTGCGACAGGAAGAAGAACAGCTTGTCCTTGATGATGGGGCCGCCGAAGGTGACGCCCCAGGTCTTGTTTTCGTCGAAGCCGGTGTATTTCTGGTCGCTCGGGCCCTTGCCGATCATGCTGCTGCCATCGGTGTAGGCGCCGTAGACCGAGCCATGGAAATCATTCGTGCCCGACTTGGTGACGGCGTTGATGTTGGCGCCAACCGAGTCGGAGCCGACATCGTAAGCAGAGACGTTGATGTCATAGGCGGCGATGGTGTCGGGCGAAATCGGCGAACCGGTGAAGCCCAGGCCATTGGCGTTCAGGCCGAAGGGATCGGTCACTGACAGGCCATCGACTTGAATGTTGTTGTAGCGGTTGTTCTGGCCGGCCAGCGAAATCGAACCGTCATTCTGGTCGGTGACGGTGATGCGCGGGTCGAGGCGCGCGATGTCGTCGAGCGAGCGGTTGCCGCTGACGGCGGTCTCCAGCGCGCGACCGCTGATGCTGGTGCTCAGCCCCTTGTTGTCCGGGTTGAACGTCGTGTCCATGGCATTCGCCGTGACGGTGATGCCTTCGAGTTTCGTCACATCGGGCGCGGTTTCGGCGAGATTGACCGTGGCGACCTGGCCGAGTTCGATGTAGACGTTGTCGGCGTCGATTTCCTTGATGCCGTTGCCTTGGGCTTCAATGTGGTAAGGGCCGCCCACGCGCAGGCCCTGCGCGGAGTAGCGGCCATTCGCATCGGTGACGACCGTGCGCGAGGTACCCGAGGGGACGTGGACGATTCCGACGGTGGCGCCCGCGACGGGATTGCCTGCGGCGTCGACGACGCGGCCGCTCAGGGCCGACGACGTGGTCTGTCCATATGCGGTGGAGACGGCCAGCAAGGAACCGATCACCAGAGGCAATAACCGCATGCGGAATTGCGTTTTCATTGTGTACCCCTCGAAAAATGCCAGACGAAAAAATTGCGCGGGCGCCCTTTCTTGCAGCGTTCCGCCTGCTCGGAATGTCGTGTGCCGATCCCCCGGCCGACCGCGACCCAGAAGGCGCACGGCACAACCGTTAACTACAGTTTAACAGGGTTCCATGACGAATTTGTAACAAACGCTCAGCCTTGGGCGGGGCCCAGATAGCGCGCCCGTTTGGCCGCGCGCAGGCGCTCGAGATCGAGCCGGACCAAGCCATCGACGCAGCCGCCGAAGGCAGGATCGACGCCGAAGGCGATGAAACGAACGCCGTCCGGCTCGCAGACATCGGCGTATTGTTTATACAAAACAGGCAGTTGCGCGCCCATGCCGTCGAGCCTCGCGCGCAGGTG
>Ga0182744_1004171_pt1 | contig 10957 bp, 10 predicted proteins | sample eDN3rd30CKraftMG_FD_128525 | JGI IMG/M metagenome (GOLD analysis project Ga0182744, IMG submission 128525) | Enriched Miracle-Growth compost microbial communities from Emeryville, California, USA - eDNA 3rd pass 30_C Kraft MG (version 2) (version 2) ... | reverse complement strand
TCCGCCGCTAACCAACAGGTGCAAGCACCTGTCGATTCGCTCGACTTGCATGTATTAGGCACGCCGCCAGCGTTCGTCCTGAGCCAGGATCAAACTCTCCAAGAAAGTTGATATAGCTCATTTATTACGTTGGCTTAGCTTTATAAAAAGCTAAAAAAATGTTTGTTGACGTTACTGTTTGTTTAGTTTTCAAAGAGCAATTACAATCTATCGCGTAAAAGCGACTTTATTAATATATCATCACTACAACATAAAGTCAACAACTTTTTTAAGTTATTATTTTTACGTCATCAGCGACGTTTATTAATATACCAACATAACAATTGAAAGTCAACAATAAATATGAAATTAATTTATCTAGTTTAGAAAGATTTTATATCTAGCCCTTCTTCCTTCTCTTATTATTCCTTCTCATATATTTTAAACACTCATTTGGTGAGGCCACTCTTTTAAACAAGGTAAATAAAATCTTATATCGTTCTTCCATTGATCGTTTGACTAAATGGTCAATACGATCATCTCTCAAATCAAATAAAATTTCATCCATCTCTCGTTTTATCAGGTATTCCATTTCTTTTACTTCTTTATCATTGATGAGAAGCCCAAACATTAGATCACCCTTTATGTTAGATGTATTTATTGTAGTCTTTTCCAAAAAAGTAAAATTTATAATTAAAATTCGTTTATCATATTCATTTAATCAACAGCATAAGTATGAGACAAGGATAGCATTGGACGAGGTGGTATAAATGAACTTATTTTTTGTGTTGAATGGCAAATCTGTAAAACAAATTCTTTTAGTCGTTATTGCTGCTTTTTTCACTGCATTGTTTCTATTTATGAGTAACTTGTCTTTATCTCCAGTATTTTCAACAAAAGATGGTCCAAAAGCCGTATATCGTGGCGAAAAGGATATCGCTCTTACTTTTAATATTGGCTGGGGTGATGAAAAGGCAGAACCCATTTTAGATGCATTAAAAAAAGGAAATGTAAAATCTGCAACCTTCTTTTTGGCTGGTTCTTGGGCAGAGCGGCACCCGGATATTGTCAGCCGGATAGTTAAAGAGGGGTATGAAATCGGGATACTTGGATATGCTTATGTAGATTATACTGAGTTAGAAGATGTTAATATTGGTAAAGACATTGCAAAAGCAAAGGAAGCCTTCAGAAAGTTAAATATTAAAGAAATTAAGCTTTTGCGGGCACCTACTGGTCATTTTGATGAACGCTCCTTAAGAATAGCAGAACGATACGGCTACACTGTCGTTCATTGGAGCATAGACTCAAAGGATTGGACCAATCCCGGAGTTAATCAGATTATTTCTAATGTAAAAAAAGCTAATAAAGGAGATATTGTTCTTTTACATGCATCTGACTCCGCTAAGCAAACAGCAAAAGCATTACCTGGTATTCTCCAAGACTTTCAAAGTAAAGGCCTGAAACTTGTTACTGTTTCAGAGCTAATAGCAAACGGAGTAGTTGAGTCAAAAGAAATTAAATAAAGAAAATTAAAAACCGCCCATTTTATTAAATGGACGGTTTTTTGCTTGTTTTTTTCTGAGGACCTGTTTTCTTATTTTGTTTCCTGTTACCTTCAATTCGCTGTCTTTCCTGTTGAGATTGCATGTTTAATTTGTGAAGAACTAATATTTGATAAGCATTACAAGCGAGTAGCGCGAACAGCATAAGATATACCCAGCTTTGTTCGTTTACACGAAGCACAGGGAACCACTCAATAACCGTAACGACGATCATAAAAAAGAGTGCCGGAATAAATGCTTCTCGATTTGTTTGCTTAGATTTATACCAAGCTGCAATCAGCCCCGCTATTAATAAAATAACTGCAAGTCCGATATAAGGTAGGAGGCTTTCACCAGATTGTGCAAAGGTCTCATAGCGCAAATAAACTAGATCAAATAACACAAATAGAATTAATACTACTTGTACCCCATTCCAAAGTGAAACAGATTTAAAAATACCTAAGCCAAAACGGTGTACAGTAAGATACGCAAAAAAGCCCATTTGACTAATAACACTATAAAGAATACCCCATAAAACAAACCAAAAAAGAGCTGATAATATATTAATGATTTTAAGATCCATAAAATAGTGTACATATTCATTCCAATTGATAATAAAGCCTACAATTGCTGTTGTAATACCGCCAATTAATAGCGTAGTCATAAACAGCCTTACCCAAATACGACTCGTCACACCATTATCCTCCAATAACAAAAAATAAATTCCATAATGATTGTACCAATCGAAATATAAAAAATCCATCTTTTCAAATACCTCACGCATAATATGACGCTCTTTTCTTCATCCTAAAAATTAAGGACTCTTATGTGAAAGGAGCTTTTTATATGAAAGAAAGAAGGCTTGTACTTCCCTTGCTCATCACTATCGTTTTAACTAGCTGTGCTTCCCCAGAAGCAAGCAGCGGAGAACAAATTGATTATGAGGCAACAAAAAAAATGGTTGTAGATATACTTAAAACAGATGATGGTAAGAAGGCCATTCAAGAGGTAATGTCTGACGATAAGATGAAGGAAACACTTGTCATGGACCAAAAAGTGGTCTCTGATACAATTCAACAAACCCTTACATCAGAGAACGCAACTGAATTTTGGAAAAAAACTTTTAGTGATGAAAAGTTTGCCAAAGGTATAGCAAAAAGCATGAGAACCGAGAATGAAAAACTCTTAAAGGATTTGATGAAAGATCCAGAGTATAGAGGCATGATGATTGAAGTATTCAAGGAACCAGAAATTCAGAAGGAAATGGCAGATGCGCTAAAAAGCAAAGAATATAGGGAGCATCTGCAAAAGGTTATTTCTGAAACACTTGAAAGCCCACTTTTCAAAGTGAAGATACAGGAATTACTCTTAAAAGCGGCTGAAGAAACACAGAAAAAAGAAGAGGGAAAAGAAGGCGGAGAGTCCGAATAATAGTTGAAAAGCCTCTTCCTGGTCAGGGAAGAGGCCTTTTCATCTTTACTTTTTCAGAAGGCTTGTCATTTTCTCTGCAATTTCTAAATAAATCTTTCCTAATTGGTGGTCCTCCTGATAGATAGACGGAGCAAAGTCATCATCATTCCAATCAGGCTGATTGAGCGGCAGTCGACCAAGGACTTCCGTATTCAGGTCTTCGGCCAATTTATCACCGCCGCCTTTCCCAAATACATATTCTTTCTCTCCCGTAACCTTACTTTCAAAGTAAGCCATGTTCTCAATTACACCTAAAATTTCATGATCTGTACGCAATGCCATTGCTCCAGCACGTGCCGCTACAAAAGCCGCTGTTGGATGTGGAGTAGTTACGATTACTTCCTTACATGCAGGAAGCATTGTGTGTACATCCAAGGCAACGTCCCCTGTTCCTGGAGGTAAGTCTAGAAGTAAATAGTCAACTTCTCCCCATTCTACTTCATTAAAAAAGCTGTTTAGCATTTTGCCTAACATTGGACCACGCCAAATAATCGGAGAATTATCCTCTACAAAAAATCCCATTGAAATGACCTTAACACCAAAGCGCTCAACAGGCAGAATCTTTTCACCTCTTACTACCGGCCTTTTTGTAATTCCCATCATATCTGGAACACTAAAACCGTATATATCCGCGTCAACTAAACCAACTTTTTTCCCAAGTCGCGCCAAGGCAACAGCAAGGTTGACGGATACAGTTGATTTACCGACTCCGCCTTTTCCACTCGCAACTGCGATAAAGGTTGTTTTATTAGAAGAAAGCAGCCCTTGGTCTTCTGTTTCACTCGCAGCTTGGCGATGTTGTGCTAATACTGCTTCTGGTAACTCACTAAATCTAATTCCAACTGTCTGTGCACCAGCTTCTTTTAGTAAATTAACTACTTGTGTTTGGAGCTGCAATTGTTCTGCTGTTCCGGTTTTGGCAATTTGTAATTTCACGCTGACATGACTTTTCTCTTCTTTAATCTTTATTTCTTCAATAGCATTCAATTCTGCTAATGTTTTATGTAAAAATGGTTCTTTTAAGCTGCCTAGTACTTCACGGATCTTCACTTCTGTTAACATGTAAACAAACACCTCACCTAATGAATTCGTTTCCAGTTTTCAGTATACCATAACTTTTCATAGAAACAGTTAAATGAATCACTACCCTGATCATTCCCCCAAAAAAAAGAAGGTGCAAAACGCCCCTTTAATCTTCTATCTTTATTTCCTTCTCATTTGTAAAATAGCGAACAACACCTTGATAGATGGATGCTGCGATCTTTTCCTGATAAGCTTCCTTTTTTAACTGTTCCCTTTCTGTTGGATTTGATAAAAAGCCAACCTCTACCAATACCCCGGGCTTTTTAGCATTTTTCAAAATATATACAGAATTAATCGGCTTTGCTCTTCTAGTTGTATTTTCTAAATTTACGATTAGCTCATCTTGAATAAACTTTGCAGCCTTCGCATTTTCCTTGAAATGAGGAGCATAAAAGGTTTGGGCTCCACTCCACCTAGAAGAGGGAATGGCATTTAAATGTATACTGACAAACAGGTCATTATCTGCTTCATTTATCATCTTTAACCTTTTTTTCAAGTCTTCTACTTTCCTTCTGCTATATCCTTTTGTATCTTCGTCTGCCAAATCCTTATCTGTCTCCCGGGTCATGACAACTAAAGCTCCCTGTTCCTGCAAATAATCTCTGACTTTTAATGAAATATCCAAGGCAATGTCTTTCTCTAATGCTTTGGCATTTCCAGCTCCACCGTCTGGGCCGCCATGTCCAGGGTCAAGTAATATGATTTTTCCTGACAAGGGAAGACTCCAGGAATCGCCCCAAGTGTTCTCTTTGACAAAATCATATTGTAAAATTAGAAATAAAAGCAGTAAACCTACAGAAAAACCTATGACTTTTACTTTTTTCTTTGACACCCATATCATCCCTCCCGCTCGTCCCTATTCACTTAACTATATGGGACAAGGGGCTTGTTTAGAACTTAGATGAAATGAGAAAATGAAGCACCAGGATACAGTCAACCCTGGTGCTTCATCTATGCCATCTAATTAATGTAATCGCAATTTGCGTCGTCTTTGGCCGTTATTATAGCCTTCTTTCCACCAAACATCTATATATCCCTCACAGGAGTAATAGAGCGTTTCACTCATTGTCCCTTCTTCACCATTACCCCAATAAAGAAGAAAATTGTATAGCGTATCAATTAAATGCTTCTCTTCCCTATAACAACGTTTACGTACATCATCTATATTCTCACCATAGTACCCAAATTTGCTGAATTTCGCTCCCAATAAGTAGGCTTCCAAAGCTACGTCATAACAAGCCTCTTCAATTCCTGTATTCATAACAAAGCTCTGAGCAATCCTTGTTGATCCAAAATACTGCTGAACTCGTTCTTTTAACGTTTTCACCGATAAGTCCTTCAGAACGGACCGTTCGTATTTTAATTGTTTGTCGCGACGCTTTTCTTTAAAGGTTGTAATTACAGTCACTTGCTTTTCACCTCTTAGGACTATTCTTCATCCCTGGGCCGGAAGAAATGCAAGGTGTGATACGTTTTGTTTTGCCAATTTTTATCGTATTCTTCCTGGTGACAGGCACCCAATAGTTGGTTGAGCGTTTTTGATGATATGTTCATTAACGCTTTATAAACTGTGGAATAGGTTTTGAAACTTTATCGCTGTATTTTTTATCGTGTTTCGGAAGTGTGAAACCAGTAAAACCATAGAATATTGTGAGCAATGGTGAAAATAAGCAAAATAAAGCAAACGGAAAATATTCAGTAACAGGCACTCCGAGAACGGAAGCCAGAAATACACCACAAACACTCCATGGGACAAGAGGATTGACGACAGTTCCTGCATCCTCAAGCACCCTTGAAAGATGCTTCGGTTCTAGGCCAGCTTTTTTGAAATTTTCTTTAAAAGCATTTCCAGGTAACAGAACGGATAAATATTGCTCTCCAATAATAAAATTTATAACTACCGCAAACCCAGCAGTTGTACTAATTAAAAGCGATACACTGGTTAATACACCATGTAAAAGCGATATAAGAGCTGGAATAATGCCTAACCTGAAGAGGAGTCCTCCCATGCTCAGAGCCAGTAAAACCACTGATATGCTGAACATCATACTTTCAATACCGCCTCTTGTTAGCATTGAATCGACTTCTTGTATTCCACTTTCAGACTTATAACCGAAATAGAGTAAATCAAACAATCCTTTGGCGTCAACTCCATTATTCATCCAAACAGAAATAAATAGGGCAGAAATAATGCCAGCGAAAAGCGTGGCGATGGGAGGTACTTTTTTAGCTGCTAGTATAGTAAGGACAATGAACGGAAGAAGTGAGTACCAGTGTACAAGCTTTAGATTTATTAATGCATCTTTTAGATTTCCCATTTGTTTAATACTTTGTTCTGTATCGGCTGGCGATATAACCAGATAAACAATTAGCGAAAATAGAAATGCTGGAATCGTTGTCCATAACATATTTTTTATATGGTCAAACAAATCCACACCTGCAACGCTTGCAGCAAGGTTTGTTGTATCTGATAAAGGCGACATTTTATCGCCAAAGAAAGCTCCAGAAACAACTGCCCCCGCTGTGATAACAGGCGATATTCCTAATGTAGTACTTGCCCCCACAAACGCTACTCCCAATGTTGCAGCCGTCGTTAAGGAACTCCCTATGCTTAAGCCAATAATTGAAGTTACGACAAAAACGATTGCATAGTAAAATTTCCCCGAGACTAACTCGACAGCTAGATAGATAAAAGTTGGAATTGTACCACTCGCCATCCAACTGCTGATTAGCATTCCTATAAAAAAGAAAATCATGACCGAGGCTATACCAGACTTTGCTCCATCTGCCATAGCTGCTTCAAGTTCCATCAAGTTTACCTTCTTAACAGCACCATATACTAGCAACAGGACCAACCCTGCAATTATTGCGATTTGCGGAACTACTTTCATACCAATAATTAGGTAACCGACAATCCCCATTAAAAGTACAGTAATAAATGCCGCCTCGGCTGGTCGAATTTCCAGCATCTTCTGTTTTTGAAGCATAAAATCTCCCCCAATGATGTATAAAATAAACGCAAAAAAGCCCCTTCGAATATAGGGACGAAGGGACTCCGCGGTACCACCCTAGTTGGCAGGAATAATTTCCTGCCCTCTTTAAAAAATATGCCCATTCAAAGACAGCTGTATTTCAAATTTATCATCGCCCGGATTTACACCTTCCATCCGGTCTCTTTGTGCTGCTAATGACTATTTTACTATAACTGCAGGCAACTATTTACTTTTACACTAAAACGCTTTTAAGCACTAAAGTATTATATTTCAATAATATACATTGCATTTTTCTTTCTGTCTACAAAAAAATCCTGCAATAACTATTTTTTTAAATGAAAATGTATTTTAGATAATAAAAAGGCCCCCATCCTAAAAAGGATTGAGAGCTATATAAAGATAAATATCCGTTAGCAACTCATGGAGCATCACTAGCCTACTACAGGGAATTTATTTTCGAAATATAGAGAAAATCCTTTCCCACTTATCTTTAGGTTTTTGTATTGAATTTTCGATACGTTTATTAAAGTCATTTTGTGAAAGCCACTCTTTTTTCATTTCTTCCCGAAGATTCTGCAATTCTCTTTGAAAGTATTCGCTTTTTTGTTTTTCCTCTTCGAGCAATGCTTCGTAATGGTTCTTTTCCTGTTCAGATAATTTCTCAATCCTAGCTTGCGTTTTTTGTGCAGAATTTGAAATGTTAGAGCTTAGGTCATGGTGATCCTGCTTTAGCCTGGAAACAGTAGTTTTAAGATCTGCCATATCGCTAATCAATTGGACATTTATTTCGCGTGTGGCAGCAAGTTCATTGGCCAAGTAAGCTAATATTTCTCTTAACTGATTAGGATCTTGGGGTAAATTGTCATGCGTATCGTTTACCGCAATCTCTGTTTCATTAAGTTGTGCTAATTTTTCTTTTTGTTGATACGCAATGACTTTCGCTGTATCGTCTAGCGGCATATCACTATCGCGTAACGCTATAAGGGCCTCAATGTCGGATTGCACAAAGATACGCCGATCTCCCTCTTTTAAAAACTCATAGCCACTTCGCTCTAATATTTGGCCATACTTTCGAACGGTAGGTGTTGCAATCCCCGCTTCCTCCGCCACTTCCTTGGAAGTGTAAGAGCGTTCAAATGGTTGAATATCATTTCGCATATTTGTCCACCTTTTTTATAATAAGCATGAAGGGTAATGGATGAATTTTCAAGAGCCATATCACCTAACGATATAAATTTTTAGAAAACCATTTTCTCCTTACTTTATCTAGTATTGTCCTGCGATCTAGGCATATCGGGCAGCGATATACTTTTAACTAGATACAATACACAATGTATAGCGTCTGGCAATATGTAGAAAAAATAAGGCAGCTGTTTTTTTAACATTATTCCGCAAAAAATGCCGATTATTTCCCCGAAAATACATACTTCGACATGTTGGCATGAAAAAGCCCCCTGAAAAGGAGGCTCCTAATACCGTTAATATAATAGATATTGTTTGCGAATCACGTTAAATTCATCTAAGCCAGGCTGCCATGCAGCTTTCATTTCCTCAACACTTTTTCCAGCCTCAATATCAGCGCGGATAGAGCCATTGCCGACTAGATTATCAAAGAAGGAGATGCCTGCTGCACTTGGTTCTCTAAATTGGAAGTCATTTGGATACATATCATGAATTGTTTTTACGATATACAATCCTGTTTCAAATGGCTTATAAGCATTCCGATCTGTAACATGAATTTGAATACCATGACTTAACACATTCGCATGTTTTGAGAAGGTCGGTATAAACGATGCCGCACGGAAGGTAACACCAGGTAGTTTGTATGAATTTAACTTTGCAGCCAGGTTGTCACCATTAATAAACGGAGCTCCAATTAATTCAAATGGCTTCGTAGTTCCTCTTCCCTCAGAAACATTTGTACCTTCAATAAGTGCCGCTCCTGGGTAGACAAGCGCAGTTTCTAGTGTTGGCATGTTTGGTGATGGAAGAACCCATTCTGAAGGTGTTTCATCGAAGTACATGTTCCGCTTCCATCCAACCATTTCAACTACTGTTAAATCGGCACCAATATCAAATTCGCTATTAAATAGTTTTGCTAATTCACCCACAGTCATCCCGTGGCGGACAGGAATCGGATATTCACCGATAAAGGATGAATATTTATCCTCAAGCACAGGTCCTTCTACTTTTGTACCATTGATTGGATTCGGACGATCTAGAACAATAATCGGAATATTGTTCTCTTTTGCTGCTTCCATTGCTAAAGCCATCGTATAAATATAGGTATAGAAACGTGCTCCCACATCTTGAATATCAAATAGTAATACATCAACATTGCTTAACATTTCTGGTGTCGGCTTTTTTGTCTTTCCATATAAGCTGTAAACAGGAAGTCCTGTTTTTTCATCTGTATATTGTTCAACATACTGACCTGCCTGCGCACTGCCGCGAACGCCGTGCTCAGGCCCATATAGAGAGGTCAGGTTCACATCGGGATGATTAAAGAGTAAATCAACAATACTCGTAACGTTCTGGTCCACTCCCGTTGGATTGGTAATCAACCCTACACGTTTATCCTTAATCAAATCGATTTCATCCTGCAGCAAAACTTCTACACCCAAACGGAACTTTTTATTCTTTTTCTCTTTATCGTTCTTGGCCATTGCTGCTGAAACAGTAGAAAGTAATAAAACGAGAACCAAAAAACCTGTAAGCCACTTTTTCAAAAAGTACCCCTCCTCTTTACCTATTCCTTGCCCTAGTATCCTAGCCCGTGATCATATCCATATAAAACACTGCCATCATGGTTGTAAATGGTTACTGGCAGTTTTCCAGTAGGATTGTTTTTACCAAAAATAGTGTTTGCGGCTGCTTCAAAGCTCGCTGGTCTAAAGCCATATTGAACAAGATAGGCGTCAACATCTGTGTAGGACATAATGTCATACGGATTTCTAGCACCAACTGCGATGACAGGTCTCCCCGTCTCAATAAGTTGTCTTGTCATCACCATTTGGCTTGCATTCTGTGCCCTGCCGCTGACACTAGAAGTGTAGGTTCCAACAATGATATACTTCGCCCCTTGCACTTGTTCTAACTGCGCAGCAGTAAGAGGACCTGAGGTGTTAATATATACCGCACCAGGATGGTGTTTTTGGACCTCTGCTGCAAGCAGGTCAATAGAGAATCCAGATCCGCCGACCACCACAATCTTCTCTTCAGGAGAAACGTTTAGAGGAAGCACAGCTTCATTTTTTACAAGTGTAATCGATTTTTCTGCTGCTTCTTTTTCAATTGCTTTATGTTCAGGTGAACCTACCACTTGAAGTGCATTTGCTGCCTTTTCATCAAGACTCTTTTCTGCCTCTGCCTTCACGATGCTTCTATTTAGTTTCAAGGTTAAAACTCTCTCCACTGATTGTTCCAGTCTATCTTCTGAAATATCACCAGTGTTAACTGCATCATAAATGCCATTGGCTACGTCTTCAATGCCAACCGGCATTAAGAGGATGTCCGCTCCTGCTTTAACCGCACGGATAGCTGCATCAACGGGACCAAAGTGCTCTGAGATTGCCCCCATATTCATCGCGTCGGTAACGATTACACCTTTAAAGTCCATATCTTCTCGCATTAGCCCTGTTAATACTTTATGAGAAAGCGTTGCAGGTACAGCGATTTCTGTCCCATCCTTTTTAGAAATAGCTTTTGTATTATCAATTTTTGGGAAGGTTACATGCGCTGTCATAATGGCATCAATTCCCGCATCCATTGCCTGCTGGAAAGGATATAATTCTACCTTTTTCAAGCGATCGATATCATGTGGTACTTCTGAAAGTCCAATATGTGAATCAACTGCCGTATCACCGTGTCCTGGAAAATGCTTTGCAGTTG